>Ga0326728_10014370_pt1 | contig 16831 bp, 12 predicted proteins | sample MB3enrmetagenome_FD_207602 | JGI IMG/M metagenome (GOLD analysis project Ga0326728, IMG submission 207602) | Lab enriched peat soil microbial communities from McLean, Ithaca, NY, United States - MB31MN | ecosystem: Environmental > Terrestrial > Soil > Wetlands > Peat | place: USA: New York...
CCGTCACGTAGTTCTTGCCCTTGAGCCAGCTCCAGTTGTCGGTGACCGTATTGTCCAGATCGGAGGCATGGGGGATGGGCCGGGCCGCCTGGATGCCCTGCCCCGCCATGCCGCCGCTGAACGAGACTACCGGGGTGCGGTTGGCATATAAGCCGTTGGGATAGTAGAAATTCTCCGTGAAACCCGGTACCTGGTTGATGTAATCCGTTCCTACCAGCTCCAGGTCCAGCAGGAAGATGTTCATGGCCACGCTGGTGGTGTTCACCATGCTCGGCGACAGGGTCTGAGTAAGAGAAACCTGCGCCAGCTTGTTGTGCGTGTAGTCGGTCTCCGTGCTGATCGGAGTTGTCCCTGGGCTCTCGGTATTCTGCGCGTACGACTGGTATTCGTCCAGGTATTCACCGAGCGCGTGATACTTGGGGGTGAAGTTGTGATCGATCTTGATCTCATCGTCGCGCTGATCGGTGACCTGCGGCATGTTGTTGATGTAGTTGGTGGTATTGCCGGCCAGGACGTAGTTGGGCGCCGGATAGAGGGTTGCCAGGTACGCCGCCGAGCTCTGGTTGATTCTCTGGCTCGGGATCTGGTAATAGCCCGTGGGGCATGAGCCTCCCGTCGACGTCGGGAAGAGGTTGCCCGACACCGGATCCTTGATAGGCGAAATGAAGCAGCCGGCGGCCTGCAGGGCCGTGGGTATGGTGCTGGTGACCTGGTTGGGCACGTGCAAAATCACAAACTGCTCGTCCCAGAAGAAGAAGGTCTTCTGCCGGTTGGCGTTGTAGTGATGGGGAATAAAGACCGGGCCGCCCACGTTATATCCAAAAATGTTCTGATGGTAGGGCGGTATGGTGGTAGTGAAGTAGTTCTTTGAGTTCAGATCATTGTTGCGCAGAAACTCCCACGCCGCGGCGTGCCAGTTGGCCGTGCCGCTCTTGGTTTGCATGAGAATGACCGACGAGCCCAGGAGCGAGTACTGCGCGGAGAAGTTGTTCTGGAGCACGCGCACTTCTTCAAGGGAGTCGGGGTTCGGAATCACCGATTCCTGCGTCATGTTGCCGGTGTTCTCGTTCCACACGCCGTCCAGCACATAGAAGCTGCGGGACACGTCCAGGCCATTGATGGAGAGCTGGCTGCTGGTGGAGCGGCCGCCGGTGGTCATCGCCGAGCCCTGCTGCTCGTTTACCACGCCCGGCATCATCACCGCCAGGCCCTGGTAGTTGCGGCCATTCATGGGCAGCGTGCTCACCTCATCGCTGTCAATATCGGCCGAAACCGCGGGAGTAGAGGTCTCCACGTCGGTGGAGACTGCCTGCACCGTCACGCTTTGGGTAGTAGCGCCTATCGCAAGCACTGCGTTCACCGTGGAGGTCACCGTCGGGTGCAGCTCGACGCCGTTCACGGTGTAGCTCTTGAAGCCTGCCTTGGCAAAGGTGACCGAGTACGTAGCCACGTTCAGATCCGGCGCGATATAAACGCCATCGCTGTTGGTTTGCGTCTTGATCGCGACCTTGGTCGAATCGTCGGTAATGGTCACGGTCGCGCCCGTCACCACCGCGCCGGTGGCGTCCGTCACTGTTCCTGTGATTGTTGCCCTGGTGGAAAGCTGCGCGTAAAGCGCAGGACCAAAGGCGAGCAGCGCCAGCAAAAACACCGGCGCCGCCGCGGTGAAGCGTCGCAGAATTGACATTCCGTTTCCTCCTAAATTGTTGGCCTTAGACCTGTTGACCTCGGACGGCCGTCGCAACCGGCTGTCATCTTCTCAATTTTCCATAAGGAGATTTTTTCAAAGGCGAAACATTGATACACTCTTGGGCATAATCATGTCAATACTTTTTTTGCGCGGGAGCCTGCAACACCTGCCCGCTTCACCCGCGAGCATGTCGCCAGAGGGTGAAAAACCTGCGCACCGGCGTCGAGCCGGAGGTTCCCGTGGGGGCGGCAAGAAGACGCACAGCGCATCGAAGATAAGGCGCAGGCTAAAGCGGACAAACACACATCCGACCAGCAAGAGCGCACGGATTCCTTCGCAACCCTGGCGGTGGAATTATCGTCGTTTGGAGCATATCGGAAAGATTTCTTTGAATCATCCAGGGTGAACGGCCGGGATTTCCAGCATAGGGTCTTGGGGGCTGGGCTGGAGAGCCAGGAGTTTTCCCGCAGCCGGTGTGCCCCGCGCGCTTTATTCGCTGTTAAGACTTCTGCTGTCTGTTCCTGTTCCCAATCCCCTGCTTTGCTGTAGCATCCACCTATGATTGCGGGCGTTTCGTGGATCTGGTGGGTGGGGTTTCACGCGGTAGTGGCGGCGCTGCTGGTGACCGATTCCCTGTTGCGCGGAGCGCTTGGCGATACCCCGGCCCTGGAGGGCGCTCCGGCGTTCCCTACGCCGCCCGGGCCTTGGCGCGGCCACCAGCGCTCGCAGGCTCTCGCCTGGCTGACCACGGCGGCGCTGGTGCTGGCCGCAGCCGGCTTTGCCGCCTGGATCGCCGTCACCCAGGGCCGGCAGCCGGCGCTTGAATTCGTAGGCGGCTATGCCATTGAAGTCTCGCTCAGCGTGGATAATCTCTTCGTCTTTCTGGTCATCTTTCAGGGTTTCCATATCAATGAGCGACGCCAGCACGAGGCCTTGCTATGGGGCGTGGGCGGGGCGGTGGTGTTGCGCGCTCTGTTCATAGCCGCGGGCATCGCGCTGCTGAGACGCTTCGACTGGATCCCGTGGGTATTCGGCCTGATCCTGCTCTATGCGTCCTGGCGGCTGGCGCGCGGCAGCTCGGCAAACGCGGCGGTTCCAAAAGCGCCCGCGGCCATCCGGAGTTTGCTTCGCCGGCTGCAACCGGCCCGCGGGTCTCTGCTGCCCGTGATACTGGCCGTCGAGGTTAGCGACGTGCTGTTCGCCATGGATTCGATTCCCGCCGTGCTGGCTATCTCCCACAATCCGTTCGTGGTATACACGTCGAACATCGCGGCCGTTTTGGGCCTGCGCTCCCTTTACTTTGCGCTGGCCTCGCTGCTGGATCGCTTCCGCTACCTGCACTATGGACTGGCGGCGATGCTGGCCTTCGTGGCGCTGAAGATGCTTGCCAGCCAGTGGATCGAGGTTCCGATCACCCTGTCGCTGGCCGCGATGGGCGCGATTCTGACGGCGTGCGCGGTGGTTTCGTGGATTGCGGGAAACAGGGATCAGGGATCAGGGATCAGGGATCAGTAACGAACCGGCCGCGCAGACGACCGCACCGCTCACTCCAGCGATGCCGGACAGGAAGGGATGAATCCGCGGAAGTGCGATATCTGGCTTGGTGCGGTGAACCCGGCAGGTTGGGCGCCATTGCGGCCCAAAGACACTGACCGTTGTAGACACTGCGTTCAGGCGGCTGCGCCACTCGCGTTTTTTAGCGCCTTTAACCTTAGCTCAACATCCCCGTAACCTGACCATCACATTGGATTGCTAGCCTTGCTTGAAGTGTAGGCGAATCCTATTCCGCCCCCATCCGGGCCGCGCAAAAACCCATCTTCAACCACAAACAACATTTGGAGGTCACGTTGACACACTCTATCGCGAGCGCGTGGAAGCGCCTGTTCGCATTGGTTCTATCGATCCTCGTGCTCTTCGCCGGTACGGCATTGCACGCGCAGGCAACAGGTTCAGTCGAAGGCACGATTCTCGACGTGCAAGGCAAAGGCGTCGTCAATGCCGCTGTCACAGTGAAGAATGGTGCGTCCGGCATCGCCAAGACCGTCAAGACCGACGTCAATGGACACTATTCGGTGGACGGGCTGCCCGCCGGAACGTACACAGTGGAAGCAACCGCCAGCGGATTCGCGGTCGCCAGCAAAACCGGCGTTGTGCTTGCCGCTGGGCAGACGCAGCAGGTCGGTTTCACGCTGAGCATCCGCTCGGCGGCGGAGCAGATCACGGTCAACGCGGGCATCGATTTCATCGCGGCGGAAACCGCGCCCAGCGGCGGCTTCATTGAAGAGCGTTCCGCGCAGTCGCTGGTCTCGAATACCTACATTGAGAATTTCACCGCGCCCATCGCCGACTTCGGCGAGATCGTCCAGATCGTTCCCGGCACCTTCTCCACCAGCACCGACGGCGTTGGACTGGGCCAGAGCAAGACCTACTTCCGGGGCTTCCCGGACGGCGATTACAACATCGACTTCGACGGCATTCCCTTCTACGACACCAACACGCCGACGCACCACTCGTGGGCCTTCTTCCCTGCTCAGTGGATCGGCGGAGTGGACTTCGACCGCAGCCCCGGCACGGCCGCCACCATTGGACCAACCCCCTTCGGCGGCTCCATTCATCTACTGTCCAAGCCGCTCACCAGCGAGCTCGACATCCGCGGCACCGTCTCTTACGGAACCTGGAATACCAAGCTCTACGACGGCGCCTTCAACTCCGGCAGCTTCGGATTGTTTGGCAGCCCCAAGAAGTCGAATCTCTTCATCGACGTTCACCATATGTCGTCGGACGGCTACCAGAGCTTCAACTACAACACGCGCAACGCCGGCTCGCTCCTCTACCAGTACCAGTTCTCGCCCAAGACGGTGCTGACGGGTTACAGCGGCGTCATCCACCTCAACTCCAACGGGCCCAACATCGCCTCCACCCGCTGCATGCTTTACGGCGTGTCCGCGACAGGCGCATACAGCTGCGCCAGCGCCGATACAGCCAACGGACTTCAGCCGTACACCGGCGCGGGGATCAAGTTCCTGCTCACCAACAACTCCGATCCCACAAGCTGGTTCGACTACCAGTACAACACGTACCAGGTGCCCACCGACTTCGAGTACGTCGGCATCAAGAGCGAATTCGGCAAGGGCTGGTATCTGGAAGGAAAGGGCTACACCCTCAACTACGACAACGGCGAACTGTATAGCAATGCAACTCCGATCACCGAGGTAACCCAGGCCGCGGCCGTCGCCAACCCCTCTTTGGTTCCCGGCTCAATTGTGATTGGAAGCGGCTCCAAAGCAGTTGCATATTACGACGGCGTAGCCATCACTCCCTGCAACGTGGGCGTCACCAAGAAGGGAGTCACAGCGCTGCCCTGCGGCATCGACAAGTACAACAGCTATCGCAAGTACGGCGAGACTTTGCTGGTCACGCAGACCTCGCAGCTGGGCGTCTTCCGCACCGGCCTCTGGTATGAATGGGCGGACACCAACAGGCATCAGTATCCCAGCGATCCGCTGAACAACTGGGCCGATCAGCCGCTGCCCAAGTTCAACGAGTCGTTCTGGACCGACTCTTATCAGCCTTACGCGGAATATGAGTTCCACGCGACCCCGAAGTTCAACATCACCGCCGGAACCAAGTTCGCCGCCTACACCGTGAAGGTGCTGCACCACGCCGACGACGGAGCGACCGTGGGCGAACTGTCGTGCTATCCAAATACGACAGCAGCCTGCCCGGCCACCATCACCAACACCGGTAGCTTTACCGCCTGGCTGCCCTCCCTGGACTTCAATTACCGCATCCAGCCGGACTGGTCGATCTATGCCCAGGCGTCAACCGGGAGCATTGTCCCTCCCAGCGCCGTCTACGACTACAACCAAACCGCTGCCTCGGCAAGCGCCGCCATCCCTCAGCTTGCCACGCCTCCCAAGCAGCAGAAATCGACCACCTACCAGATCGGCAGCGTATACAAGGGCAATCGGATCACTCTCGATGCCGACGCCTACCGAGTCCGCTTCCAGAACAGCTACTCCAGCACCGTCGATAACATTCCCGGCGACGTGGACCAGGGCGACACCATCTTCTACCTCCAGCCCAGTTCCATTACCCAGGGCGTGGAGTTCGAGAGCACCGCGGTTCTTCTGGAGGGCCTCGACCTTTACCTGAACGCCACCGCCGGCAACGCGTACTACGCGGGAACGTTGAATGCCGGCACCCAGACAGCCCCCTACTACCAGCAGGCTCCCCCGGGCCTGTGGGTGGCGCAGACTCCCACCGATACCGAGGAGCAAAGCCTCACTTACAACCGGTTCGGCTTCAACCTGGGGATCTTCAATCACCGCGTCGGCGAGCAGAGGGTGGACAGCGGCCAATATCACAACCAGGCCATCGTTCCCGTCTTCAGCACACTCAACTCCTACATCAACTACACCATCCGGAATCGCTCCATCTTCGATGGAACCAAGATCAGGCTGAGCGCAACCAACCTGCTCGACTCGCACAACATTCAAAGCCTCTCCCTGTCGAACTCGGCTGTCGCAGCGGCCAATCCCAATCTCCCCGCCGGCGACACCGATCAGTTCAACGCCACCACCGCTATAAGCGGGGCCGATACTCCCGGAATCATGGCGGGACGCAGCTTCTCGGTCTCGGCGACATTCGGCTTCGCGCCCAGAGAACGCAAGTAGAAGGATCCCGAGCCGCGTTTGGCTCTCAAACCCGGCCGCGACTGTGGAGACCATCCCAGGGCGCGGCCGGAGCTGCGTTTGACGATAAATGGCCGGACGCACGCACCTGCGCAGAGATTCCCTGGGCGCTGGTCTACGGATGCTGTTCGACGGCAATGTTGACCGTGGCGGTATTGCCGGAGACGGCTAGGCCGACGAGATTGGTGGCTACGCCAGGGAGCGATGCGGGGACGAAGGCGACCGTACCGTCGATTGCGGAGGTGGCTGTGGCGGATTGGGCGGCCAGCAGCGGGGCCGGGGCGCAGACGCCGTGCGCGGCGCAGGGCGGAGCCCACGCGTAGAGCGCCTGGTATAGTTCGACCGAGCCGCCGGCCATGGGGTTGACGTCCATGTCCAGAAGGCGGAGGGTGATCTGGCTAGGAGTGGATTGCAGGGAAAGACTCTGGGCGGTTCCCGAGACTGCTTCAAGAAGCGCGTACTCCGGGCGCGAGCCGAAGGCTTTGAAGGCGATGCACTGGCTGGTGCCGTTGAGGCAGGCGGTGGCGGAGACCTGCTGGCCTTCCGTGAGCGGGCCCACGGTGAGGATTTTGGCGGCGATGCCGCTGGCATTGGTGATGGCCGCGGTGCTGCCGAGCGAGACGATGCCGCTGGAGGGCATTTGCCAGGCAACGGACTGGCCGCTCAAGGGAAGGCCGTTGTTGAGGACCAGGGCCTGAACGGTCCAGGTGAAGGTGGCGCCGGCGGCCAGGGAAAGCTGGGGCGTGAGGGAGGCGAGGACGGGCGGCGTTCCGCCGGCAAACTGCGCCTGCAGGCTGGAGCCGTCGATGAGCGCGGCGGTGACGATGGACCAGGTGGTATCGACAGCGGTCACATTGATGGTGGCGCGGCCGTCGCCGGTTGCCGTAACCGAGCAGACGGGCTTTCCGCAGGCGAGCGTGGCGGTTCCGCCGGTGACGGTGTAGATGACGGTGACTCCGCCAGCCGGGGTCAGATCGGGGCCCAGAGCGGTGACGGTGAAGGGGATGGGCACGCCGATGGGCACCGTGATCATGGGCGCGGTGAGCAGGGTGAGGGCGTCTCCTGTGCCGGAGTCGTAGCTGACACCATTGGAGACGACGGCCGCCGCGTAGAAGAGCGGCAGGTCGTCCACCTCCACGTCGACGGAGCCGGTGACGCCGGTGGCGGCGGGCGGCGCAATGGCGGTGATTTCGTTGGGCGAGATGCTGGTGACCACGGCCGGCTGGCCGCCGACCAGGACTGTGTCCGCAAGGCGAAAGCCCATGCCGTGAATGACGATGGGGCCTCCGGAGGCGGGCAGGCGCTGCGGCTGGACCGTATCGGCGTAGAGCACCCAGCCGTTGTAGGCGTAGTCGGGACGGCCGTCGCCGCGCTGGTCGGCGATGCCGATGCGCACCATGTCGTCGCCGGCGGTGGCGACCCGCAGCCAGCTTTCGCCCGTGGCCAGGCCGTTTATGCCGGGGCCGGCGCCGACGGCGGGCGCGCCGACGGGATCGAAGGCGTCCCAGACGCCGATGGCGGGCATAGCCTTGTCTTCAGTGGGCGCGCCTGTCTCGTCCAGCGCCTGGGTGACCACAGTGAAGATGCGGTTGCCGCGAACCGGAAAGCTGAACCAGTCGCTCTGGCCCACCTGGCTCAAGCGCCCGCACCAAAGGCCGCTCGCGGGCAGCGTGCGCGGCTCGGCTTGGGTGCCGATGGCGTCCTGATAGCCGCCCACCGCCGAGTCGGACACCTCGGCGGTGATGGTTTGAGTCATGCTGGCCGACATTCCGGGGACCGAGACGGCCTGCAACGTGCCGGAAGGAGTCGCCTGGCCGTCGAGATAGGGGCCGACGGAGTCGGTGAGGATGTACAGGGGATCGATGGCTTCAAAGGTGACCTGGTAGTTGGCCGTGGCCGTGCCGGGGGGCAGCGGGATTCCGCTCAGATCGAAATAGCCCTGGAGGGACGGATCGTTCGATCCCCACATGGTGAGGAGATTGCCGTTCGAGTCTGTCCATCCGGTGATGGGATTGCCGTGGTTTCCGTTGAAGTAGCCGCCGGAGACGAAGGTAACCGTGTACTGGTAGAGGGGATTGCCGTTCGAGTCCAGAGGCCGGGCGACGACGTTCACCCCCTGCATGCCGAGGCCGGTGCGGAAGGTCACCGTGCCCTGAATGGAGACCGTGTTGGCCGCTGTAAGCTCCTTGCCGGGGAAGCTGGCCAGGTTCTGGGCGGTGATCGGGTAGATGCGGTTGAGTGCCGCGATATCGTCGTAGTGCAGGATGGAAGGCTCGGGGATGCACTGGCCGCCGCTCTGGGTGCAGACGCCGCTGAGGGGCTGCATGATCGGCCAGCCGTCGGTCCCGCCGGGGATTTCGTCCACCAGGGCAGTGGGGTTGACCTGTGCGTAGTCCAGGCCGAGAATCCGTCCGAACGCCCGCTCAAGCTCGTAACTCATCATCTCAGTCAGGTTGGAGTTGGTGGCGCAGAGGCCGTTGAGCAGGATGATGCCGTGGGCGATGGTGGCATCCGGGTTGACATTGTCGATCCAGACGAAGACGTCGTTGTTCTGGCAACTGGTCGGCTGGCTCGCGCCGGTCCCGAAGATGGCGTCGATGACCGAGCCGTCCGCATCGTAGATTATCCCCAGCGGATAGCTGGTGGCCGAGGGGGTGACGTCGGCGGGCGCGGCGATCTGGCCCAACTGGCTGAGTTGCTCGTTGGTCACCGAGAAGTTTGTGCCGCTCACGACGACGTTGGATCCGTTCACGTCTTCGTTCAGTTGGCCCATGTCGGTGAGGGTGACGCCGGAGGTGGAGACGGCGGACCAGAGAGCTGCCGCCGCGTCCACCATGGCCGTGGCCTGCTGGTTTGAGATGGAACTGTTGAGCGGCCCCTGATCGACGTAATAATTGACCTGACCGCCGGCCCAGTGAACGGGTTGGCCGAGAACTCCGGGATTGAAGAAGCTGACCCCAGCGACGTATTTGGGCCCGCCGGCCAGAGCGGCAGAGGGAACGAGAAACAGGAGGGCCAGGGCGAGACTGCGGGCGTCTGCTGTGCGCAGGCGAGCGGGGACGGAGACGAGCACGGAAGGCCCTCCGGACAGGGATTTCCCGGCATGTAGGGGACCTGTGAGATTCGGGTCGTCTTAGAAATTTCTTAGAATGGGGTTGAAACGGTAACTAAGCGGGTCAATTGGCGACCTGGGGGTCTTGCGCCGGTGAGAGAATGTGGGCGAATGCCGCGAGGAGGATCGATGGTCACCCCGCGCAGTTGGAAAGACGCCGATGGCGTTGCGGCCATGCGGGATTTCCTCGGCCAGCCCCCGCCACGCCGCGCCGCCATTCGCGGCCTGATGACGGAGTTGCTGTCGCCGGACCCCTTTGCCTGCCGCTGCGCCGCCGACCTTGCCCGCCGCGTCAGCGCCCGCGTACCGGGCATTTTGCGGCGTCATGCCGATGTGCTTGCCGGCCTCGTAGCCGAGCTTCCGCCGGAACAGTGGCAGGCCCGTGGCTATGTGACCCTGGCGGCCGCTCTGAACGCCCGCACGCATGGGCAGCGCTTGAGGCTGGCGCCCTTGGTGCGCGCTATGGTCGAAGACCAGCGCATCGCCCTCCGCGCCATCGCCCTGGAGGCCTTCGCCATCCTCGCCCAGTCAGAGCCGGAACTGTGCGACGAGGTCCTGCTGCTGCTGGAGCGCTCGCGCCGCGCCCCCGAGGCCGCATTGCGCTGCCGCGCCCGCCGCATGTTGCCCTTGCTGCTGGCGTCCGAGATCGACGCCAGACCCGTAGCCGGGCGGCTCAAGCCCAAGCGAGCTCTGCGCAAGCCGGGAGCTGAGTGAGCGCAGTTGCGCGGTCGGCGGCCCGGCCTCAGATCTCCGGGTAGAAGTCGAAGAAGGCGTCCAGCGAGCGCTTGAGCTGCGCTTCGATCTCTTCGCGCGAGCCCTCGATGACGTGCATGGTGACGTGAGCCTCGTGGCCGGTGGCCAGTTTGAGGGTGGCGTCGCGGATTTCGGTGACTTCGCCCTCGGGCAGGAGCCGCAGTCCGTAGATAAGAGTCAGATTGGCCATGCCCATCATCTTAAAGAACGCGGCCGGGGCCGGACAGGGCGCTGGCTGAACTGGCCGAAAAGACTGAGCAGACTGAACAAGGCGTCTAAAATCAAGACAGGAAAGCTTATGACAGAGATTCGGGATACTGTGATTCTTGGCTCCGGCTGTGCCGGGCTTACCGCGGCCATCTACGCCGCCCGCGCCGGGCTTCAACCGCTGGTTCTGGAGGGTCACGAGCCGGGAGGGCAGCTCTCGATGACCACGCTGGTGGAGAACTTTCCCGGCTGGCCGGAGGGCATCCAGGGGCCGGAGCTGATCGAGAACATGAAGAAGCAGGCGGCGCGGTTCGGGGCGACCTTCCAGACGGCGCATCTCAACGCCGCCGAACTAGGCGCCCGGCCGATCCGATTGACGACCTCGGCGGGAGAGATGCTGACGCGGACGCTGATTGTGGCCTCCGGCGCCAGCGCGCGATGGCTGGGATTGCCGAGCGAGCAGGCGCTGATTGGCCACGGCGTCTCCAGTTGCGCCACCTGCGACGGCTTCTTCTTCCGCGGGCGCGAGATCGCGGTCGTGGGCGGGGGCGATTCGGCCATGGAAGAGGCGCTGTTTCTCACCCGCTTTGCCTCCAAGGTGACGCTGCTGCACCGCAGGGAGGGCTTCCGCGCCTCGAAGATCATGCTGGAGCGCGCCATCGCCCATCCCAAGATTGAGCTGCGCCCCAACACGATCGTCGAGGAGGTGCTGGGCGGGGACGAGCGCGAGGTGAAGGGGCTGCGCCTGAAAGATGTGAAGACGGGCGAACTGTGCGAACTGGCGGTCAGCGGGCTGTTTCTGGGCATTGGCCACGAGCCCAACGCGAAGATGTTTGCCGGGCAGTTGGACCTGGACGCGGAGGGCTACATCAAGACCACGGGCAACGTGCTGACGACTCTGAATGGCGTGGTGGTGCCCGGAGTGTTTGCCTGCGGCGACGTGCAGGACCGGCGCTACCGGCAGGCGATTACGGCGGCTGGCTCGGGGTGCATGGCGGCGCTCGAGGCGGAGAAGTTCCTCGAGGCGCAGGGGCACTGAAAGACCGTGCCTTGCCGGCAAGACCTCCCTCAGGGGCTTGCCATCCCACCCTAGCCGCAAAAACAAAGACGCGGCGAGAGTGGGGCACCCAATACTGAGCGGAGCTTTTTGGCAGATCACCAGGAGTGAAAGACGAAGAAGACTGCCGCGACCAGGCAGACCCCGGCGGCGGCGTGGTTCCAGCGCAGATGTTCGCCGAAGTAGAAGAGGGTGAAGACGGCGAAGACGACGAGTGTAACGATCTCTTGAATCACCTTGAGCTGGACGGGCGAAAAGCGGTCGGCGCCCAATCGGTTGGCCGGCACTTGGAAGCAGTATTCGAAGAAGGCGATGCCCCAACTGACCAGGATCACCTTCCACAGCGCTTCCTGGCGGAATTTCAGGTGGCCGTACCAGGCGAAGGTCATGAAGATGTTGGAGAAGATGAGCAGGATAACAGTCCACATGGGTTTGTTGGATGCACATGGCGAGGGCCGGGTTTCAGCGGGACCGCGATGACGGCGCTCAGCGAGAATCTCGAACGGCTGGAAGCGGCCATTGCGGCGGCGTGCAGGCGGGCTGGCCGGCCGCGCGGCGAGGTCGAGTTGATGGCCGTCTCGAAGACTTGTCCGGCGGCCACGGTAGCGGAGGCTGCGGCGCTGGGGATCGCGCTGTTTGGCGAGAACCGCGTGCAGGAGTTTGCGGCCAAGGCGCAGGCGCTGGATGGGCTTCGGCGGGGTGACGCGTCGGCGAGTCCCATTCGGGTGCATCTGATCGGGCATTTGCAGTCCAACAAGGGATTTCGTGCCGTAGAGTTGTTTAACGGGATCGACTCATTGGATTCGCTGCGGCTGGCCGAGCGGCTGAACGAAGCTGCGGGCAGGCTGGGCAAGCGGCTGCCGGTGCTGATCGAGGTGAAGCTGAGTCCCGAGGCGACGAAGACGGGGCTGGAACCGGAGTCGGCCGAGGCGGAGGCGCTGCTGGAGCGGCTGCCGGATTTGGAGCACCTGGAAGCACGGGGACTGATGACGATTCCGCCGTTCGGCGCGGCGGACGACGCGACGCGCGCCTGCTTCCGCGCCTTGCGGCAGTGGCGCGACCGGTGGGCGCCGGCGCATCCGACGCTGGCGCTGGAGGTGCTTTCGATGGGGATGAGCGGGGACTTCGAGCTGGCTATCGCCGAGGGCGCGACCCGGATCAGAGTGGGAACGGCGCTCTTTGGTCCGCGCCGGCCCGAAGCGGGGCGGGAATGATGCTTAGGGCTGGTTCAGCAGGCGTGACGCTGGCTGTCCGCGCGCAGCCGGGAGCAAAGAAGACAGCGATTGCGGGCGTTTACGGCGAAGGGCCTGCCGCGCAGTTGAAGATTGCCGTGCAGGCGCCGCCCATTGAGGGGAGAGCCAACGAGGCGCTGATCGCCTTTCTGGCGGAGACCTTCGCCTTGCCGAAGAATGCCGTTGAGCTCATGGCCGGCGAGTCATCGCGGAGCAAGGTCTTTCTGTTGCGCGGACTCCGCCTCGAAGAAGCTGAGGCAAAACTGGCGCAACTCCGGGCCAGGAAGTGAGGCGATCCAGCCCTCGCTCATTGAAAGGGATCGGGGCATTCGCGCCATAGACCACCGATTCCCGCCGGCACAGCCCCGCAAATCCCCCATTGAGCGCGGAGAACTGCGCGAAAAATCCCGATTCCCCGTACAATCCATCACAGATGCGCCGTGCCCCATCCTTGCGTCCGCCGCGGCGGATTCTGTCGCAAGAGTGGGATACGGCAAAGAGGAGACTGACGCGGTGCGCCGGGTTTATATGGATGCCAACGCCACCACGCCTCTGCTGCCTGAGGTGGTGGAGGCCATGCGCCCCTACTGGATGGAGCGCTTCGGCAACGCCTCCTCGATACATCTGCACGGCCAGCAGGCGCGCGCCGCTGTGGACCGCGCCCGCGAGACCCTGGCCGAATTCTTCAACTGCCACGCCGCCGAGGTGGTCTTCAACTCCGGTGGCACCGAGGGCGACAATACGGCGATCTGCGGCCTGCTGCGCCCCGGCGACCACCTCATCACCACCTCGATCGAGCACTCGGCGATTCTGGAGGCGGCCCGGCGGCTGGCGGGCAGGGGCGTGGAGACTTCCTTTGTGGCGCCCCAGCCGAGCGGCCTGATCGACCCGGAAGAGATTCGCCGCGCCCTCCGCCTCGAGACGCGGCTGATCAGCGTCATGCTGGCCAACAACGAGACCGGCGTTTTACAACCAATCGAAGAGATAGGAGAGATCACCCGCACCGGAGGTGCCTTCTTCCACATCGACGCCGTGCAGGGCGCGGGCAAAGTCGGCCTCGATGTCCGCCGCTTCGGCTGCCATCTTTGCTCGATCAGCGCCCACAAGATGCACGGCCCCAAGGGCGTGGGCGCAATGTTCGTGCGCCGCGGCACTCCCATCGAGCCGCTGCTGGTAGGCGGCAGCCATGAGCGCCGCCGGCGCGCGGGCACCGAGAATGCGCCCGGCATCGTAGGCCTGGCCAAGGCGGCGGAACTGGCCATGCAATCGCTTGAGGACGGAACCATTCCACGGCTGGCCGCATTGCGCGACCGGCTGGAAGCTGGGATTCTGCGCATTGCCGGCACCGGCGTGAATGGAGGCTGGGATGGCGACGTGCCGGTTCCCCGCGTGGCCAACACAACGAATATCTGGTTCGACCATCTTGAGGGCGAGGCGCTGGTGATTGCGCTGGACCTGAAGGGCGTGGCCGTCTCCGGCGGGTCGGCCTGCCACTCCGGGGCCACCGAGCCTAGCCACGTGCTGATGGCCATGGGCCTGGACAAGACGCGCGCCCGCGCCAGCCTGCGCTTCAGCCTGCTCAAGACCGCGACCGAGGCCGATGTGGACTATGTTTTGCAGGTCGTCCCCGAGGCCGTCGAGCACCTGCGGCAGCTTTCGCCGGTGGCGGCGGGGACGGCGGGGTGAGAACACTATGCCGGGGCCTAGGACCATCGCCGTAGCCATGTCCGGAGGGGTCGACTCCTCGACGGTTGCGGCGATCCTCGCTCATAGCGGCGGTACCGTTGTGGGCCTGACGCTCCAGCTTTGGGACCAGACGCGGCTGGCCGGCAAGCACGGCATTCCAGATGCGCCCAAGGCCGGCCGCTGCTGCTCGCTGGACGACGTCTACGACGCCCGCCGCGTGGCCGAGCACTTGGGAATCCCGTATTACGTGGTTAACCAGCAAGCCCGCTTCGAACGCGATGTGGTGCGGCCCTTTGTCGAGGAGTACATGGCTGGGCGCACGCCCATCCCCTGCTCGCTCTGCAACAACCACCTCAAGTTCGATCAACTGCTCCAGACCGCGCGCTCCATCGGCGCCGGGCGCATCGCCACCGGCCATTATGCCGTCAACGAGTTCGACCCTGCGCGCGCCCGCTGGATCTTGAAGCGCCCCGCGGACCTTGCCAAGGACCAGACGTACTTCCTCTTCGGCCTCACGCAGGAGCAGTTGTCGCGGACGCTCTTCCCGCTGGGCCGCGTCACCAAGACCGAGGTGCGCGAGATCGCCCGTGCGCATGGTTTGACGCTCGCCGAGAAGCCCGACTCGCAGGAGATCTGCTTCATCCCCGGCGGCGACTACAAGCAGTTCCTCACCGCCTATCTTGAAGAGCAGGGCGAGCGGATTCCGGAGACCGCCGGTGAGCTGGTCTCCTCCAGCGGCGAGGTTCTGGGCCGGCACGAGGGCATCTTCAACTTCACCGTGGGCCAGCGCAAGGGGCTCGGCGTCAGCTCGCCCTCGCCGCTCTACGTGCTCGGCATCGATCCGGCCACCCATCGCGTGACCGTGGGCGCCGACGCCGAGCTGGCTGCTCTCACCTTCCGCGCGCGGCGGCTCAACTGGATCGCCATTCCCGCGCTGACCGGCCCCATGCGCGTGCGCGCCAAGATTCGCCATCGCCACGATCCCGCCTGGGCCACCATCTCGCCCGCCGGATCCGACGAGGTGATTGCCGCCTTCGACGAGGCCCAGCGCGCCGTCACGCCGGGTCAGTCCGCCGTCTTCTATGACGGCGACGAGGTGGTCGGCGGCGGTTGGATCGTTTGATGCCGTTTTGCCGTCACGCATGGAGCATTCGAGCCGCCCTTCCGCTGGGTGAGACTGCGGCAGCCGCCGGTATGCGATACTCGAAAAAGCATGTACAAGCGGATCGTTTTGAAGCTGTCGGGTGAGGCGTTGGCGGGCGAGCGTGGCTTTGGCCTGGATGCCAGTAAAGTGGCGGAGATTACCGGCGAACTGGCCGAACTGAACGCCCTGGGCGTGGAAGTCGGCGTGGTGGTGGGCGGAGGCAACTTCTTCCGCGGCCTGAGCGAGCAGGCCAAGCAGATGGACCGGGTGAGCGCCGACAATATGGGCATGCTCTCGACGGTCATCAACGCCATCGCCTTGCAGGACGCCCTGGAACAGCGCGGCGTGCAGTGCCGGGTGATGAGCGCCGTCTTCATGAACCAGATTGCGGAGCCGTACATCCGCCGCCGGGCCGTGCGCCACCTGGAAAAGCGCCGCGTGGTGATCTTCGCCGCCGGCATCGGCAACCCCTTCTTTTCGACCGACACGACGGCCAGCCTGCGGGCCATGGAGATCAAGGCCGACGTGCTGTTGAAGGGCACCAAAGTCGATGGAGTCTACAACGCCGATCCGGTGCTGATGAAGGATGCGGTCAAATACGACGAGATCACCTACATGGAGATCCTGCGCCAGGGATTGAAGGTGATGGACCTGACCGCCGTAAGCCTGTGCAAGGACAACAACATGCCCATGATCGTCTTCAACATGAATCAGCCCGGAAACATCCGGCGGGTGGTGCTGGGGGAGAAGGTCGGATCGTTGGTGACGACATAGAGGCAGGGACTGAGGGACTAAGGGACTCAAGGGATCGGGGGTCAGGGATCGGGGGCGGTGCGGGCTTCGCTGAGACTGGCTGTACCGGAATGCCGATGGGAGACGTCTAACAGCCAGTGGAGTTGCGCAAGCCAGAACGGCTGAATGCACTGACGGGCCTGCGTTGCTTCGCGGCCGTCAACATCGTCTTTTTCCATTTTTCCAATCCAAGCTGGTTTGGCTGGCTGGCGCCGGTGGTCAACGCCGGCTACGCTTCGGTCAGCTTCTTCATCCTGCTCTCGGGCTTCGTGCTGGCGTACAACTATGCGGGGCGGGCGCGGGCCGGGAAGCTGGACCCGGTGCGCTTCTGGAAGGCGCGGTTCACGCGGCTCTATCCCATCTACCTGCTCAGCCTGCTGCTGGCCTGGCGGATGGTGACGGATGAGTACCACGCTCATTCGCATGGGATGTTCTGGACGGGCATGGCGCTGACGCCGCTGCTG
>Ga0326728_10014371_pt1 | contig 16831 bp, 9 predicted proteins | sample MB3enrmetagenome_FD_207602 | JGI IMG/M metagenome (GOLD analysis project Ga0326728, IMG submission 207602) | Lab enriched peat soil microbial communities from McLean, Ithaca, NY, United States - MB31MN | ecosystem: Environmental > Terrestrial > Soil > Wetlands > Peat | place: USA: New York...
GCCGCCCAACCAGACCGCGGATATTTCGCTGCACCTGGCTCCACGGCCAGATGGGTGCGGCGGGGCCCGTTGCCCGCACTTGAAGAAAGAGTCGTGGGCCGGCTCGATCATCGCTCCAACAAGCGGTGAGTATCAGTTCCGCGCCTACTCAAACGGCGGCATCAAGGTCTGGCTCGACGGGAAATTGGCGATGGACCACTGGAGGCAGAACTGGCTCACTTCGAACGATCAGATTCGCGTCCATCTCGAGGCCGGCCATCGCTATCCAATCCGGATTGAAAACGATCCGGAGCAGCAGAGCACGCTCGAATTCGAATGGAAGACGCCATCGCCCGACGACAAAACTTCGCTGTGGTCGGAGGTTGGCGACGGCATCGACTACGACTTCGTGTACGGCCCGTCCATTGACAAGGTCATCGCTGGCTATCGAATGCTCACGGGCAAAGCGACTATGCTGCCTGAATGGGTATTCGGGCTTTGGCAATCGCGGCAGCGCTATGAGACCGCGCAGCAATCGCTCGACGTGGTTGAGCAGTTTCGCCAGCGCGCCATTCCCTTCGACAACATTGTGCAGGATTGGCAGTACTGGCAGCCGGATGCGTGGGGCTCGCATGAGTTCGATCCGACGCGCTTTCCCGACCCGGACGGCTGGATCAGGGCGATTCACGCCGCACACGCGCACGTGATGATCTCTGTCTGGGGAAAACTCAATCCCGATACGGCGAACGCCAAAGAGATGTTGGCCGATGGATATCTGTATCTGCCCAATCTCAAGGAGCATATCAACGATTGGATTGATCAGCCCTACACGTTTTATGACGCGTTCAATCCCGGCGCGCGCAAGCTGTTCTGGTCCCAGATTGACACGCACCTTTTCTCCAAGGGAATCGATGCTTGGTGGATGGATGCCACCGAACCGGACCTGCTGCCGTCACCACCGACGCTAGACGGCCAGCGCACGCACATGAATCCCACGTATCTGGGCACGGGTTCGCGCATGCTGAACGGCTACGCGCTCGAAAACAGCGAAGGCGTCTACTCCGGGCAGCGCAAAGCCGCGCCCAACCAGCGCGTCTTCATCCTCACGCGTTCGGGCTTCGCCGGCATTCAGCGCTACTCCACTGCGATCTGGTCCGGCGACACCACGTCGACGTGGACCGCGATGGGCAAGCAGATTGCGGCGGGATTGGGCGCAAGCATCTCAGGCCTGCCCTACTGGACCATGGACACCGGCGGCTACACGATGCAAAGGAAGTTTGCGCAGGAACCGATGACCGCCGCCAACCAGGAGGAATGGCGCGAGCTGAATGCACGCTGGTTCGAGTTTTCGACGTTTACGCCGCTGCTGCGCGTACACGGCGAGTTACGTCCGCGCGAAATGTGGACCCTCGGCGATGGGTCGCCGGCCTATAACGCCGAATTGAAATTCGACCGCCTGCGCTACGCGTTATTTCCATACATCTACTCGATGGCCGGCTGGACCACGCAGCGGGATTACACGATGCTGCGTGCGCTGGTGATGGACTTTCCTGAAGATCGCACTGCGCGCGACCTGAATGACGAGTATATGTTCGGTCCGGCGCTTCTGGTAGTGCCCATTACGCAGTACCAACAGCGCAGCCGCCCCGTTTATCTTCCGACCAGCGCCGAATGGTACGACTATTGGAATGGACGGCGCGCCGGTTCGGGCACCATCACAGCTTCTGCGCCTTACGACGAGATACCGGTCTTCGTCCGCGCGGGGTCGATCATTCCCTACCAGCCAGACATGCAGTACATCGGCGAGAAGCCTGCAGACCCCATCACGCTCTGCGTTTATGCGGGAGCCAATGGCCAGTTCACTTTGTATGAGGATCAAGGCACGACCTTCGATTACGAAAAGGGAGCGTTTTCCGAAATTCCAATGCAGTGGAATGATCAGTCCCACATGCTAACTATCGGCGAACGCAGCGGCGCGTTCCCGGAAATGTTGTCGCAGCGTACTTTCCGAGTGGTCCTGGTTTCGAGAGCGCATCCCGTCGGTTTCCCGTTCGCGGCAACGGAGGCGAGGAGCGTGGACTATAAAGGCGAAGCGATCCTGATCGAGCTGAAATAGGACGCCGCAATGCAATTCTTGCGCGTTTCATCGAACACAGAACGGGCCGGCGGATTCGGCCATGAACCCGGCTCATCTGCTAAACTGGATTTCGTTGCTGGTACGGTGAATTCGTGGCCTTTTCGGGTGTTTATGGAGTGCCCAAAGGCTTTTTGAAATCGGGTCCGTACCGGCGCACGGTAGAGCTGAGCGCGTGGAGCGATTCCGCAAAAGCCGCTCATTCTATGTGGCATTTACCCAAGTTGCAGCCAATGCAACCGGGGGACGTAGCTCAGTTGGTTAGAGCGCTGCCCTGTCACGGCAGAGGTCGCGGGTTCGAGCCCCGTCGTCCCCGCCATTCCCTCCCAGAGAGTTTTCGGATGTGACACCGAGGACTCCGCCCCTCGGTTTGTCTTCAGCAGATAAAAGACATCGGTGCGAATCTTGCTCGGATCCTGGTTCCATTCGTCGTTCCAGTGGCCGTAGATTTCCCAGCAGGGCCGAACGAGCTCGTGGCCGTGGGAGTTGCACCATTGAATCACCGCCTGGTGCGCTTCACCGAGGCGATGGTAGGGGCCCAGGTGAGCAGTTGTCGCGACAGTTCCGGCGGGAAGCTTCGATGGTGTCAAGCCACCGGCGGTTGCCAAGGGTGAGTCAAGCTCCACACCGATCTCAAGGCTGATTTCACCATCCAGATAAGCAACAACGTTTCGCCCAGCCCCTTGAAAGTTTTGCGCGCGAATAGCGCCCCAAACCTCACCGCACGCCTCCGGAATGACTTGGGGAAGTTGCTTTAGAGTCGCGCGGCGGCGAACGATGACCGTTGGTTTTCCGAGGAATTGCTGAATTTCGATCTTGTAGTTCATGATTGAGAATTGTACGGGCCTGTCTGCCCATTTTTATCAATTCTCCCCGCGCGGGGCCCATTTGGCGCGACTACTGAAACGCTTGGCTCAGGCTCATGGGATCGAGGCCCGAGAGAAATTTCTGCGCCTCAGCTGCGAGCGCGGTTTGCGCGGCGGCCGCTGCCGTGTCGGATTTTGGCCGATCGATGCGAATCATGATGGGAACGGGATGCGCTGCTCCGCCGGCGAGCTCGCTGACCTGCGGCTTGAGAACAAAGAAGCTGAAATGGCCCTTCGAGGCTACCTGTTGCGACTCCGAGCAGGATCCTGGAGTGCAAGCGGCGCTGACGACGATGCTGTCGGTGACTCCGTCGTTGTAAAAGCCGGTGCTGAGATCGAGGGAGCTGCCTTGCGCAGTGACGTACGGGAGTGAAGTAACTCGTTCGGGCTGGAGTCCGCGGGCCAGCCAGCACGAATTCGCGTCGTGATAATAGACGAACGGCGCAACCCAAACGGCAAGGATGATCTCATCCGATCCAGGCGCTGAGTAGGCTCCGCTTTCGACGAGCGTTTGTCCGCCGGACTGTTCGTACCAGGTGCGCGTGAGAGTGAAATTGCCGATCTGTTTTGGAAAGCGCTCGAGAGAAGCAGTCGACGGTTGCGTTGAAGCCGGTGCACTGTGCCGCGATCGCAGTGCGGAAGATGGCAGAGCGAGAACCGCGAGAAGAACGAGGACGAACGCGGCGCACCGGGTTAAGAGGTTCCGCGTTGACGAGGCTGATTTGCTGCTGCCAGGCGCCAAATTGTTCGCGCGAAGTAATTGCGCCTCATCGGCACGCGCGTGATCGGCAGAAGCCGGTACCGCTTTCAGACTTGCGAGGCGGATAAAGATCAGGATGGCCACAAGAAACAAACCGCTTCCGATCGCATAGTCGGCTTGTTTGGCGACGCCTTCGAGCGCGGGATGGCCCAGTGCGATGCGGTAATAGATGACGAGAGCGCAAAGGCGGATGAAATTGAAGACGTATCCCAATAGCACGCCGCCGATGACGTAGGCCGCCCAGCGGCGCAGGGAAACACGCTTGAGATAACCAAGGATGAGAGCCAGGTATCCCAGAGTAACCGCGCCGCGAATGCCGTCGCAACCGGGCGCGATGAACATGCCAAAGTCCGGCGAGAACATCAGGCGCAGTTGCGGGGTGGTGGGCGCGAAGTGGATGAGCGTGGCAAAGTCTCGCGCGACGCGTGCGGAGACATTTTGCAGCGGAATATCGATCATGCTGCTGGTGAGCACAGGCACCGGCTGGGAAAGCACCAACAGAGCGAGTGGGAACCAGGCCTTGCGCCAGACGCGCGCGCCGGCGAACAAGAGGACGATTCCGCTGCCGTAGAGATAAACAGGCAAGGTGAGTGGGATAAGGGAGACCAGCGCACTGCCTGCAGTTAAGAAAACTTCGGCGCTTTGGTGAAGAATGCTGACGAAGAATGCACCTCCGATCAAGGCCAGGCCCCACCAGCTTCCGCACAACTCCCAATTGTTTTGGCGCCAAACGCGAAGAGTGAGGATGATGCTGGCCGGGGGGATGAGCATGCCGATCGAGCGCAATGGATCGGTGGTCCAGCATCGCCAGAGCAAAGCGAGTTCGCGCTCGATGCCGAGGCAACCAGCGGCAGCAAGAAAGACGATGGTGCACCAAAGCGCGATGGATGGCGCAGTCGGCTGGCGAGAGTCCGCGAGCGGTTCGAGCGCTGCTGCTTCGGCTTGCGGTGTTGCGAGTGCCATCTCTTAAACTGACCGTCCCTCGTTGGATATCATCGCATCTCGCTCCGCGCCCGTATATCCCGCCACGCGCTAGGGCGTTTGCGGCGGCCCGGCCAGCGGCGTTTTTACCGGAGCCGCGATGCCGATGAACTCGGTGAGCGTGTTTTTGCCGGAGTTCGATAGCCACAGATTTCCGCTGGCATCGATAGCCAGGCCGTATGGATCGAGAAGGGAAGCGTCGGTGCCGAATCCGCTCGATGGCGAAAGGAACTTGCCGGTCGTCACGCCGGACGCGCCACCGAGCTCAGAGAGCGAGTTGCCCTGGTAGTTGGCAATCCAGACCGTTCCTGCTCCATCGACCGCGATTCCCTGGGGCCGCAGGACGCCGCCTCCCGTGGCGGCATCGAGCTTGAGCGTTCCGCAGGTGTCGACTTCGCTGATGCTGTTGCCGTAGTAGTTTGCAATCCAGATGTTGCCCTTCTGGTCGGCGGCAACGCCCGAGGCTCCATTGCAATCGCAGTTGTAGCTGGTCACCTTCGCGCCATCGGGGGAGATTTCGGTGATGGGAAGCAAGCCGCCCTGATTGACGACCCAGGCGTTGTGGGCGGAGTCGACAGCCAGTGCGACAGGGAACGCCAGCGAAGTGCCGCCCCACCCGGATGAGCTGGAGATCGCAGCGCCGGAGTTCGATAGCAGCGTGACTTTCGAGTCCCCGTAATCGGCGAACCACATATTTCCGTTGGGGTCGGCAGCCACACCGATAGGAAAGTAGATGCCTCCGCTGGTGATTCCGGATGCGATGGCCTGGCCAGAGGAATTGAGCTCGGTTACATTTCCATTGCCGTTGTTTGAAGTGGTTTGCTCGTTCGCAATCCATACGTTGCCCTGCACATCGAGCGCCATGCCATAGGATTCGTTGATTCCGGAGCCCGTGATTCCGGCCGGAAAGATCGCGGCGCCGGCCGGAGAAAACTCCGACACGGTATTGAAGTAGCTCGAGGTCCAGACGTCGCCGGATGCGTCCAATCCGACCGATGCGGGCGAATCCATGCCTCCGCCCGAGACTGTGTTATGCAGCATCCAGTCAGGTGGCGCGGTGGTGAGAGCGGGCGAGAAGACAGCGTTGGCCGAGGCGAGAGCATAGATTGCCGCCACGTTGCTGGCAGGAGCCTGCGCGATGTTGAGCGCAGCCTCCAGCGTGTTGGTGGGCACGGCACTGCCGGAAGCGGCGTTGAAGAGCGGGGAACAGACGTTGTTGCCGGCAGATGCTGTGCACGATTCCAGTGCATTCGCCAGGGTGTTCAGCTTGGTGGTGGGCACAGTGAGCGTGGAGGGAACACCAGCTCCCGGCGACGCGCCCGTGGCGGCATTCACCAATTCGTTGGCCGTGGCGAAGGCATTGTCGAGACCCGTTGTATTCGTGCAGGTAGCGCCGACATTTCCGTTGCCCGACATGAAGGAGGCGAGCGCCCAGACGGACGCGACTGTGGTGATTTCATTGACGGCGAAAGAGCTGCCCGATGCGATGCCGCCGCAGGGGCCGAGCGCAGTCATGAGCCAAAGAGAAGAGTTTGGCAACGCCGCGGAGGCTGGCTGACCGCCTTTGGACAACAGATAGACAGGAGTCTGCCCCGAAGGGCAGGTATAGTCGGCGGGAACGCTGAAACTACCATCGGCAGCAGTGGTCAGTACCGGACTCAGCAGCGGTGTGGGGGCGGAGCCGATGCCGGAGTCACCCGCCGCGTAGAGCTCGACTGAAGCGCCCACGACCGGCGTTGCTGCGGCCATGACCTTGCCAGTGAAAGAGACGCCGACGAGAGGAGTTCTGGACGGACAGGAAGCGGGCGTGCTGGAACTTACGCTTGGTGTGCATCCGCCGCCTCCTCCGCCACCAGAGGTGACAACTCCTCCGCAACCAACGAATGCTGCAGAACAAAGTGCGGCCAGACTGGCAGAGATTGAGAGCGAAAAAAGAACGCGGGGAAGATTCACCGTCGTATTCCCCATTCCATGGACGAGCCTGGACGAATCGCTGGTTGAGGGCTAACGCTTGCGGCTGCGCGCTGCTCGCGCACTAGCCACGAGGGCGCCTGCGCCACCCACCAGCGCCAGCACGATGGTTGGATCTTCCGGCGAGTCAGTGCATCCGGTTTGAGCGCGCAGCGGAAGAACAACGGCGGCCAGCATCAGGGCCAGGAGAAGAGCGTAGCGGCGAGTCATTCGGAACTCCTTCTCTTCAACAGCAATTTGTCAGCGCAAAAACCGGGTGTTGCCGCGGAGCGAGCCCCTCGGCAATCACATCCAGAATACACGGAAAAATGTGTTACGTGGCTATGACCCGAAAGGGTCATCAGAGCGATAACTACCTGTTTTCCCACAGCCTGTCCCGCCGGCCCGAATTGCCCGATCTACGCCACGGCCCGGTGATCGAAACTGTTCCGAATGGCGAAAAAGGCGTCTTTCGGGCGGTAATCGCGATCGAACGGGAGCGAACGCTGGGGCCGATTGGGCTGTTTGCGGTGGTGGGTTGGCCCGTTGTTGAGCCATGTGAACCGGTCGCTCAGATCCCAGGTAAGCACGAGCTTTACCGCTGGATTGGCAAGGGCGACGCGGAGATAGTCAGTGTAAGTTCGCGCAATAATGGCATCGCGCTTGACTGGATCGTCGGTCGAGATGTCGTCCTCATTTACATCCATTTCGGTGAGGTAGACCTCGAGGCCCATCTGGCGGATGGCCTCAATGTAATCGGCAATGCCTTTGCCAAAACCGTCGGGCTGCGCCGCCTTGATGTGGCTCTGAATGCCTACCGCGTCGAGCGGCACGCCTCGCTTCTGCATGCCGCGCAGCAATTCGAGGATCAGGCGCCTGCGCTCGGCGTTGTTCACGTTGTCGTACTCAACGCCATAGTCGTTGTAGGTGAGCTTTGCGTGTGGATCGGCGGCCCGAGCTGTCTGAAAAGCCAGATCGATGTAGTCCGGTCCAATTTGCTCGTACCAGAAGGACTTGCGCATTCCGCCGGGTTGGCCGTCGCTGGGAAGAATGGCTTCATTGACCACGTCCCACGATTGCAATTGGCCTGCGTAGTGCTTGCACACGGTCGTGATGTGGTCGATAAAAAATCGCCGAGTGTTGGGGAGGTTTTCCGGGGTCTTGATCCAATCCGGCACGGACTCGTGCCAGCAAAGCGTGTGGCCACGCATCAGCATGTGGTGGCGTTGGGCGAATGCGAGCAGGAAGTCGGGGCGAGAAAAATCGTAGCGATCGGGCGCGGGGCGCAACGCGATCCACTTCAGCTCGCCGGTCGGCACAACGATGCCGCACTGCTCGCTGATGAGTTCAGCAAAGTCGGAATCGTCCTGCACATTGTGAATGATGACCGCGGAGCCGAAGACGAGGCCGTGGCGTCGCGCGTGATCGCGGAGCGAGCGCAAACCTGAGACATCGTGAAATGAGGCGGGCGGAACGGTAGGGATTGCCGAGGGATGCGCGCAACCTGCGAGCAACGAGGCAGCTGATCCGGCTGTGGCAATTGCCGCTGCGGTCCTGGCGCCCTCTGCGATGAACTCTCGCCGTGTCAGCATGGGATTGATGCTCCTTTCGGCAGCGCGTGAAGAAAATCGCCGGCTCGCCGGTTTTCGATTGGCGCATGTCACGTTCACCAGGGGTTCGGCCCGAGGGGCTGATAGTGGACCCAGTCGAAATCGACAGCTCCGGGCTGGGTGGATTGCGTGGTGTATGCGAAAAGAGCGGGACGTGAGCCTTTCCACCAGCTGAAGTGGATAGGAGTGGGGGCGCCTAGCTGCTTAAACGTTGTGCCATCGTCAAGACTGTAAGAATATACAGCCTGATCGCCGTTCACTTCGACGCGAAGCTGAATCAACGGCTGTGAAAGCGACGGCCCACCCGCGTGGTCGTGTTGATGGAAAAAGCTCAAGTGCCGTTCGCTTTCAGACTGAACAATCTCAAGCCCGCTGGCAGAGTATTCAAACATGGCCAGGCCGGCATGATCGCCAGGCTTCATTTGCGTCAAATCGATGCGAACGGTGAACTCGAAGGCGTTGTCCTGCATGGACTGCGTGAGCGTGTTCCGGGCGGAAAGCAATCCGTCCGCCGGCATGGGAATGAGGCGCAGGAATCCGGGCCGGGCGCTCAACGACCAATGATCGTCGTCGGGATTGTGGTTCCATTCCCATTGCGGCCCCAGTGTTGCGCCATTGAAGTCATCTGACGTCTGTGGCCGCTGACGCGAGGTTACGCGAGGATTGCCGGGAATCGGGCCGGACGGAGTGGGCTGACCGGAGGACTCACCGTCAGGATCGGCGCCGATCACGGGCCAATCATCGTGCCAGCGGACTGGCTCAAGGTGAACGATGCGTCCATGCGCGCCGTCGGACTGGAAGTGAACAAACCATCCTTCGCCATCCGGCGTTTCCACGTATCCGCCTTGATGCGGACCGTTGATATTAGTCGAACCCTGGGTCAGCACTACGCGATGCTCGTACGGACCATAAATCTGCCGCGAACGCAACACCGCCTGTGAACCGCTGCCGACACCTCCGAACGGAGCAAAGATGTAATAGTAGCCGTTACGTTTGTAGAGCTTGGGTCCTTCAAGGACGGGCAGGTGCTCCGGATCCTGAACGATTATCTTTCCGTCGTCAAGCACGTGCTTTCCATCCGGCGACATGCGGTGTAGGATAAGCGGACCGGCGCCGGTCACGGAGTGAATCAAGTAAGCGTTTCCGTCGTCATCCCAAAAAGGGCAGGGGTCTTCGAGACCGGGACCTGCGATCACGACTTGCGGCTCGCTCCATGGCCCGGTGATGTTATTCGCCGTGCTCATGTAGATTCCCTCGCTGGGCGTCGGGAAGTAAACATAAAACCGGCCATCGTGTTTTCTGATCGACGGCGCCCACACTCCTTTGCCGTAGCGATTGCCGCCGATCATGCTGTAGCGCGGGTCCATATCTAGGCGATCGACTACGTGGCCAATGATCGTCCAATGGACGAGGTCGCTCGATTGCAGAATGGGAATGCCGGGCACGAAATGGAAGGTGGATGCGACGAGATAGTAATTCGCACCGTCACGGATGACGTCGGGATCGGAATAGTCGGCAAAAAGGATGGGATTGCGATACATCGCTCGCGCAGCCGGGCGTGGCGCCTGCGCTTGCGCCGTGGCGAACGCTCCCGCGAGGCAAAGGCCGATCAGGAGTTTTCGCGGCGGGATTGGTATGAGATTTCCTGTTCTTTGAGTCATCGAGTGGCCTTTGCTTCCGTACGGGTTGCTTTTAGAGATAAAAACGACCTCCGGCTGCCGCTCGACTCGGCACTCGACCATCCTGCCATCGCTATAGCAAATAAATTGGGGAGTGCAGCGTTGAGCCGCACTCCCCGTGAAGCTCAGAACAGCAGCTTCAGTGACAACTGGGCAATTCGAGGGCTGTTCTGGGGATCGGATGTCGATCCCGGACCGGTGGTCCAGTTCTGTGGGCTGGTGCTCGTGATCTTGCCGAATGTCGAGCCCAGCGTCGTGCCAGGGTCGCCAAGGTTTGTGTGGTTGAGCAGGTTGAAGTAGTCGGCCTCGAAATTTAACGAGGTTCTCTCGCCGAAAGCGAACTTGCGCGTCAGGCTGGCGTCCCAATCGACGTAATGCGGTCCCACAAACGATCCCTTCACTACGTTGCCGAAAGTACCGGCGGGATTGACCGAAAAGGCAGCTGGGTTGAGCCAGTTCCTGCAGTTCGTCGCTCCCACGGCGCATGCCGCGCCGCCGTAGGCGCCGCTCCCGCTGTACACAGCGCGGTCGCGGTTCTGGTGGGAAGCGGAGTTGTTGGCCGAGCTGGACCAGATGGTGAGCGGGTCGCCGCTGTGATACTGGAAGATTCCGTTGGTTCCCCAATCATTCAGAATGTAGCGAAGCACGCTGGGCGAATCGTTGAGGAACTTCGGAATCATGTAGACATAGGACAGTGCGGTGATGTTCCGGTGATCGAAGTCTGCGGGGCCGTAGTCAAGGGCCTTGTAGTTCGGCATCGTGATGGGGTAAACATACGAGCCGCCGCCGCCAATCGACGTAGCCGCCTGATTCCACGGCATGTCGTTGAGCGCCTTTGACCAGGTGTAGTTGAACAGCAGCGTCAGGCCGTAACGCACGCGTTGCTCGGCCGAGACTTGCAGCGAGTTGTAATTCGTATTGCCGCCGGTGTTGGCTGCCGTAATGTAATTGGGGAAACAACTGTTTGTGGCCGCGCAGCCGGGCTGATCGAACTTGAGTACGCCGTTGATCTCGGGATTCAGCTCTGTATCCTCCCACTCGTGGCTCCCGTGCGTGGCAACATAAGCGGTGCGCATCGAAAGGCTGCCCGTCAGTTGTTGTTCGACGGCAAGGTTCCACGCGTAGTCTCGCGGATCCTGGAAGCCTTTGTAGGGGTCGAAAGTCAGCCAACTGTTCGACGACGAGATCGGAGTCGTGTTGGGCGGAGGCTGCGGCGAAGGAAAAGGATTCGTAACTCCAGCGGTGACGTAGGGATTGGCCCAGTTGATCGGTGTGGTGGCAGTCTGCTGCAGAGTCACAGCTTCAAGGAACGGCGGCGAGCCGGTCGAGTAAATATCGAACAAGGTGCTGTTGATGCGGCTGTCGTAGAACATGCCGGCTCCGCCGCGTATGGCTGTTTTGCCATTGCCGAAGACGTCTAAGGCAAAGCCTACTCTCGGCATAAAGTGGTCGTATTCATTGGCCACACCGTTGGGATTGAACCCCGGATCGCCGGCGAACTGTAGCCCCGCAGGCGCCAGGGGAAACTTGGTGGAATGAGTGTCCGATGCCCAAAGGGTTGGGTTAAACCCGCCCATGCGGCCGAAGAGATTGCGCCAGGGGATGAACGGCTCGTAGCGCACGCCGTAGTTGAGCGTCAAATTACGAGTCGCCTTCCAACTATCCTGAACGTAGGCGCCCTGGAATTTGCCGCGAACATTGAAGTACTCGCCCGAAGCCTGAATCATCTCGGAGAGGTTACCGAACAGGAAGTTGGCCGCCGGGTCGGGGGTGACGTTGGAGTTAAAGAAGAATTCGCCGGGCTGCTCGAAGTCGTTGTTGACGTCGATCTTCGACAGCTCGCCGTGATAGCCTGCGTCGATATTGTGCCGGCCGAGCAGGAAGTGGATGTCGTCGGTGAGCGTGTAGTTGTTCCGGACGAATGCAGCCTGGGGATTCACGCTGATGGTGAAATAGTTCGACACCTGGATTTCATTGATCTGCTTAAAAGTCGGCTGCCAGATGTTTTGGACGCCCAGATCGGCCACGTCGAGGCTGCTTGAGGCCGGACCACGGATGTCGTATTGGTGTTGATAGCTGAGGATGAAATTGTTGACGATGTGATCGTTGAAAGTGTGCGTCTCTGAGACCAGCGCATTGTAGAGGTGGTTCGAAGCGCCGTCGGCCAGGCTGAGGATGTCCGTCAGGTTCTCTACACCGTTCAGGAGGAACTCATCGGAGAAGTAGCGCACCGTCAGCTTGTCCTTCGATGTCAGCTCATCGTCGACCCGGGCTGTGATCTCGGCATAGCCGAAGATACTTGGCTGTGTGTACAAAACGGAGCCGGTTGTGGTCAGCGGCGGGACATACTTGAAAAAGTTGGCCGTGACGGGGCTGAGAGCGGAGCCGCTCCACGTGTTCGATTCGCCCGCCGGACAAGTGATCGTGGACGTGAGGATCGCAGACGGCATCAGCGGGTCGGTCACGCAATCGGTAAACACAAGATTGTTCGTGCCCGGCGCTCCGCCGGAAGAGTTTGCGCCTGCCTGTGTAATCGTCGGCAGAGTGGTGCCGGCGCTGGTTGCGGCCTCGTGATCGATCGTCTTCTGATATCCGAAAAACCCGAAGGCCTTGTTGCTGTGGAAGAGGTGCGGAATCGAAAGCGGTCCGCCCACCGTGCCGCCAAACTGGTTGCGGTGGAGCAGGTCAACTGTGCCCGTGCCGGTTTTGGCGCTGTAGGTCAAGGGCGCCTGCGCGTCCAGGTCGGAATTGCGGACATACTCAAACAGGTCGCCGTGGTATTGGTTGGTTCCGCTCTTGGTGATGATGTTGACCACGCCGCCCGCATTCTGGCCGTACTGCGCGCTGTAGTTATTGGTATCGATTGAGAACTCCTGCAGCGCATCGGGCATGGGGAAGGGCTGGTTGACGTTGGTGTACTCGTCCACATTGTTACCACCATCGAGCATGAAGTTTGTCTGACCCACAAACGTACCATTGGCCGAGATGGTGATCGCCGTCGGGAAGGTCTTGGTGTCCCCCTGGTCCGCTTGCCCTGGCGGAGCAACGGTCACTCCGGCCACGTCCTCAGTGAGTGAAGCTGCGTTCCGCCCATTCAGCGGCAAGCCATTTACCGATTGCGCCCCGATGACCTGCGACAGCGTACCCGTCGTCACGTCCACCTGGGCGGTCTGGGCGCTTACCGTTACTGTCTCGGAGGTCCTGCCGGGTCTTAGCGTGATGTTCACCGTAACCGCGGAGTCGGCCTGCAGCAGCACACCTTTTTGTGTATAAGCCTCAAACCCCGCGCGCGTGGCGGTAATGTTGTAGCTCGACGGCGCCAGGGTGTTAAAAACGAAGTTTCCCTGCCCGCCCGAAGTGGTCGTTGACGAGATTCCCGTTCCGACTTGAGTTGCCGTTACCTGGGCGTCGGGAACCACTGCGCCGCTCGCGTCGGTTACTGTGCCGTTGATACTCCCAAATCCTTGTGCTGACAACCGGCCTGAAATGCCAACGCTCAACGCGAGGACGGCGACAAAACAGCCAGCCAACCTGGGAATAGTTCTCATGTTTGCCTCCTGAAATGGTGCCCCTGTGGGTGGGAACAGTTGCTTGGCGCCCGGAGCAGACAGCATCGGGCGCACGATAATTCGAGCAACGAAGTTTGTATTGAAATAGATTGACAGTTGATGAGACAGGTACCGTCCATGACGGTCAGGAATTGGAGATATCTTTATTGTTTTCTTTTACTTATTTTAGTGGGAAACCGTCGGGGGAACGTGTGCAAAGGCGGGATTACTCGACCGATGCTGCGAGCACCCGGGGAGGGCCCGGGGTACCATCGGTTACAGTTGTGCCCAGAACAATCTGCAGATTCTGCTCATTTCCATTCAGCCGCTCCTCCCTGGCAATGGCCTGCATAAGACGTGGATCCGTGAGGAACTCGCCGGCGGCTTCGGTGCCATAGGTATAGAGCCCGCCGATAACGACGACAACGTGGCCGGTTTCCGAGTCCCTGATCCGTGAGATTAAGGCGAAATCTTCTAACTTGGGGCTGTTTGCTCCGGTAGCTGGATCGCGAGGCTGGTTAGTGCCCCAGCGCCAACTGCGCGAAGAGGGATTCTTCGCGTCGCGAATGTAGATGAGATGCTGATCCGGATCCATGGCCAGGCTGAAGCGTAACTGCCGGGTCAGGCGCAGGCTCCACTCGTTATTGAAGGCCCCTATGAGAACGACTGCGCCGTTACGGAGATCGGAAAATGAGCTCTCATTTCCTCTGCGAATGAGAACCTGCTTGTTCCGAGCCTCAAGTGTGCCAACGACCTTGGCAATGGTCACGGTGTCGGCGAAGGGAACCGTTTCCGATGAATCGGAACTGGGTACAGGAGTGACGGGGCTTCCATTGCCGCCCACGTCCGGTAGCGTTGGCGGCCCATTCGGATGATCGCCGACCACGAGCAGCACCGCGCCCGGCGTATCCAACACAGGTTTCCAGAACAGGTCTTCGGGATTGGCCCGATTTAACCACTCGTATCCGGAGAACGCCGCGCCCGCAACGACAATCGCTGCGAAAGCGCCAACATAGGATCGCTTCCACCAAGCCGCCGGCTTCTTTAATCCACTTACGGGAACCGGCCCAATCTGAATGTGCGCGGCGTGGGTTTCAAACAGCGGCTCCGGCTGTTCCGTTTCGATTTCAGTTTCTACCCCGATATGCCGCGTTTGCCCAGGAAGTGTAAACCGGGGAATATACGAACCCGGAATGAGGCCCATGCGCAATTCGGAGCGGTGCTTTTCATCAACGTAATAGGATGCCAGTCGTTTGCGCAGCTCCGTCGCCGCCGTGCGCACAATATGGTCGAGGTTCGTATCGTATGACGGGTCTCTGCCGAAGACTTCGACCCCGATGGTGCGTTCCTTGATCTGATCAGCGGACCCGTTCAGGGTCATTTCCACCACATACCTGAGGAAAGCGATGGATCGCTTGCTGGAGCGGAAGGCCTCATCGCGAACCAGCATTTCAAGCTGCGCGCGGATCATCTCCGCGGTCAGTTCCGGCGTAGTTCCGTACTGCGCTTGAGCCTCGATCATCGCACATCCAGTGACAGCGATTTTAGCACGATCTTTCTAGGACCTTGTGCTCTTCAGTAGGGGCGGAAGCGAGCTTGTAAGTGCCTGCAAATGCAAGTCTAAGCTGGGTTAAGAAGACCTCCGGCTAGCTCAACATTCCTTTGCGCGTGGGGCCCTTCGCGCAATGGATCGAAGAAACATGGATCGAGCATTCTCAACGATCGATCGCACTGGGGTGTTCGAAAATGTGGCCCATTTTCTCCTGCTTCGTTCGCAGATAGCGCTCGAAGCTGTCCTGGGTTTCAACCTCTGCCGAGACGCGCTCGGTTACGGTGATCCCCGCGGCCTCCAATGCGGCAACCTTGTTGGGATTATTGGTCATCAGGCGCACGTTCGAGACTTGGAGCAGCTTCAACGCTCCCGCCGCCAGGTCGTATTCGCGGCAATCGGCGGCGAACCCCAGCTCTTCATTCGCCTGCACGGTGTCGCGTCCGTGGTCCTGCAGTTCGTAGGCCTTGAGCTTTGCCATCAGGCCGATACCGCGGCCCTCCTGCTGTTCGTAAAGCAAAATGCCCGCGCCCTCTTCCGCGATCTTCGACAACGCCATCTCCAACTGCAACCGGCAATCGCAGCGCAGGGAGCCGAAAACGTCGCCGGTAAGGCACTGCGAGTGAATCCGGACCAAAGGCGGCGCGGCGTGAATGTCGCCCATCACCAGCGCCACCAGATCCTCCACTGTCCGTGTGGGCCCGCAGCCCGGTGCCCCTTCGCTCCGCGCTCCCTCGAACCCCAGGATGCGGAAGTTGCCCCAGCGCGTGGGGAAATCGGCTTCGGCGACCTTTCTTACGCTTTCCAGTGCCATGCTTTTATTCTACGAGGCAGTCGCTCCGGGCGCCTCACCCTACCGTCCGAATGCTTCTCTCGTCCCATTCGCGGCGCATCTCAACTTTTTCAAATGCGCGGGGAATTAGATTCCATCCCGCGTGCGGTACATTGATCCTGTGACCGACAACCTTATCTGGATCACGCTGCTGGTCAAGCTGGGTGTGGTGGCCTCTGTGGCCAGCGTACTGGCGCGCGTGACCACTTTCCGGCGCCTGTTTTTTGCCGAGAAGCGGAGTCCTCGGCAAACTTTGGCTCTGCTGGCTTTTTTCCTGGTGCCGCTTACGCTCGGGGTTTGGCTTCGCTTTCGGGTTCCCAACTTTCTTGCCGCCGACATTTCTTTTGAAACCGTGATTCTGCTTGGCCTGCTCATCGGGCCGGGCTGGGCCATGCTCAGCGGGGGCGTGTTGTCTATCCCTCCCGTTCTGCACCACGAATATCTCGCACTTCCGTTCGACGTTGTTTTGGGCCTCGCTGCCGGCATGATCGGCCGCTTTGTGGAGAAGGAAGAGATCTGGTCGTTTACGCCCTTCATCGACCTGAGCCTCTACCGCTGGGTTCGCCGCAACCTGATCAAGCCGCGCATCGACCGCCAGTTTCTCCTCCTGGTTCTGATTGCGGTCATGGAGGTGGCTCGAGACTGGATTGCCCACGCCTTTCCGCATCGCCTCTTCGCTTTGCTCGCGAGCAATCTCTGGCTGCAAGCGCTGGTGTGGCTTTGCGCGCCGATTTCGGTTGGAGTTGCGATTAAAGTGTGGAATGCATTGCGCGTCGAGATGTCGCTCGAAGAGCAGAAGCGCCTGGTGCTCGAAGCTCGACTCGATGCTTTGCAGCGCCAGATCAATCCCCACTTCCTCTTCAACACGCTCAACTCGATCGCTTCTCTTGTTCGCAACCAGCCGGAGATGGCTCGACAGATGACCGTCAAACTGGCCAGTATT
>Ga0326728_10014373_pt1 | contig 16829 bp, 14 predicted proteins | sample MB3enrmetagenome_FD_207602 | JGI IMG/M metagenome (GOLD analysis project Ga0326728, IMG submission 207602) | Lab enriched peat soil microbial communities from McLean, Ithaca, NY, United States - MB31MN | ecosystem: Environmental > Terrestrial > Soil > Wetlands > Peat | place: USA: New York...
GAAGTACGCGCCCGAGCTGGAGAGCAGCATGGCCACGCGCATGACGAAGATCCACACCAGCAGTTGCGCTTGCGTCGCGGGACTCTTGACCGCCAGCAGAATAAAGGTGATCAGGGCCACGCCGGTCACGCCGTAGGTCTCGAAGCCGTCGGCGCTGGGGCCGACCGAGTCGCCCGCGTTGTCACCCGTGCAGTCTGCGATGACGCCGGGGTTGCGCGCATCGTCTTCCTTGATCTTGAATACGATCTTCATCAGGTCGGAGCCAATGTCGGCGATCTTGGTGAAGATGCCGCCGGCAATACGCAGGGCCGCGGCGCCCAGGCTTTCGCCAATCGCGAAGCCGATGAAGCACGGGCCCGCATAATCGCGCGGGATGAACAAGAGGATGAAGAGCATGATGAGCAGCTCGACCGAGATCAGCAGCATGCCGATGCTCATGCCGGCCTTCAGCGGAATCGCAAAGCACGGATAGGGTTTGCCGCGCAATCCCGCGAATGCCGTCCGTGAGTTGGCAAACGTGTTGACGCGAATTCCGAACCACGCCACCCCGTAGCTGCCCGCGATGCCGACCAGACTGAACCCCAAAATGATTGGCAGCGTAACCCAGATCGGCTTATTCGGCACTGGCGCCAGCCAGCCGAAGTACAGCGAGATGATTACCGCGATGAAAGCCCAGAGCAGAAGAATGAACTTGCCCTGCGTCACCAGATACGTCTTGCAGGTCTCATAGATCAATTCGGAAATCTCGCGCATGGAGCGATGAACCGGCAGGTTCTTCAACTGCACATAGATGGTCAGGCCGAACAGCAGGCCGCCGACGCAGAACAGCAATCCCCAGGTCAGAAGAGCATGTCCGCTCATGCCGAAGAAACTCACGGCCCTCAAATCCGGCAGCACCAGGCTGGCTTCGCCTCCCCCGCCCGCTTGTTCCGCCTGGGCATAGGCGCATGTGGGAAGCAGCAGGCCCATGCCAAGAACGGCCGCCGCGGCCTTCGCCTGGCGCTTCAGAAATACCTCTGCGCCTTCCTTGATCGCTCCCGCGATCTTTTGCATCATCGGCGTTTCGATATGCGAACCGATGACGTAGCGCGCGAAGTAGAAAGCCACGGTGAGCGAGATCCCGCTCACGAGCAGAAAGAAATACTCCCAATACTGTGCAGTCACAAGTCCTCCCAGACTAAGGAATTGAAGCGGTATCGCGAAGGGTCGCAGACAAGCTGGACCTCGCAGGATGGCGCAGAATGGTCAATCGAAGCCTATCATCCGGCGGGAACCCTGTCGAGTGATTGCAGTCACATTGCTCCGGTAGTTCGGTTTTTCGGGAATCGAGACAGCCGGCGGGCGCGGCTCTTCCCGAAGCGGGCCGGGAGTCCGCTCGGAAGGCGCGGAAACAGTCCGCAATTCTGCTGGCCAAGGCATCGATCCGCAGCCCTGGAGCGCAACAGTTTAGAATGATTCAGGACCGATAGCCGCGGAACGGAGAACGCTTGAAGAAGAGACAATGGATTCTGGGTCTGGTCGTCCTGGTTGCGCTGGTCGCGCTGGGGGTTTATGCGCAGCACCAGCATCCTTTCCACTGGCACGCGTTTGTAGAGCAATTCAAGCTGGCCGACTGGCGCAGGATCGGCATTGCCCTCGGCTGCATCTACCTGGCCTACGTGTTGCGCGCTCTGCGCTGGGCCTTGCTGCTCAAGCCCAACAAGAAGGTACCGCCGCTTTCGCTGCTGGGGACGCAGGTGATCGGCTTCACGGCGGTGGCGCTGATCGGCAGAATCGCGGACCTGGTGCGCCCCTATCTGGTGGCCAAGAAGACCGGTTTGCCGGTCAGCACCCAGATCGCGGTTTACATCGTCGAGCGGCTCTTTGACGCCGGCACAATGGGCCTGTTCTTTTCCGGCGCCATGCTGCTGGCCCCGGCAGGCACGCTCCCGCATTCTGAGCTCTTCAGGAAGTTCGGCTACTGGGGTCTGGCCGGCACCGTAGCGGGCGCGCTGTTCCTGGTTGCGGTGCGCTTGGCCGGGGGAGTTGTGGCTTCCTTCTTTGAAGGCGCCTTTGGCGTGGTCTCCAAGCGCCTGGGCCATGCCGTGGGAGGGAAGATTCGCAGCTTCCGCACCGGCCTGAACACGCTGCGCACGCCCGCCGATTTTGCCGTCACGCTGGCCCTTTCGCTGGCCATGTGGGGGCTGATCACGCTGGCTTACGTGGAAGGGACCGAGGCCTTCGTCGCCGGCCCGCAGCGAGCATCGGTGACCCTGGCCAAGTGCATGGTGCTGATGGTCGGCGGCGGCGTGGCCAGTATCGTTCAGTTGCCCGTGCTGGGCTGGTTTACCCAGATTGCCGCCCTGGAAGAGATATTGAGAAACCTCTTCATTCTGTCGCCGGAGACCTCGACCGCCTGCGCCGCCACCATGCTCCTGATCACCTTTCTGGGTATCGTGCCGATTGGCTTGATCTGGGCGCAGTTCGAGCATGTGAGCCTGCGCAAGGTGACCGTGGAAAGCGAACGCGCGAGCGAGGAACTTGCGCTGGACGATGCGGCCGACCAGGACGCGGCGCTGTAACGCTTGCAATTCTCGACCAATGGCCTTCAAGGTCAAGCCGAGGGCCCAGGCAGCCTAGCGCTCGCCTCCGCCGGCAGCGCGCGCCTGGTAAACCGGATCGCGGCCGGCCCGACGGCGCCGCCGGTCATCAACATGCTCATGGCCTGCTCCATGTTCATGTCGGTCTCGGTGACGCGATCGATGGGAAGGATCTGCAGAAAGGCTGAGGTAGGATTGATGGCATTTGGCAGCAGCACCGCGGCCAGCAAGTCGCCGGTGGTCTCGTCGGTCAAGGTGCGGGTCAGGAATCCGATGCTCTTCTGGCCCTCGATGGGAAAGTCGACCAGCACCACGCGCTGGCTGGACTCCTTCTTGACCATCATGCTGTCAAGGAGCTGGCGCACGGAGCTGTAAATCTTGGCGACCACGGGCAGCCGGTCGAGCGCGGCTTCAAAGAGCTTGAATGCCTGGCGGCCCACCACCTGCGAGGTCACGCGGCCCACCACGTAAAGCACAACCAGGGTGAGGACCACGGCCAGCAGGGACTGCAACCACGGCTGGCTGAGCCACCCCGCGGGAAAGATGGCCGCCAGCAGCCATATCGCGGGCAACCCCGCCTTGGCCAGGACGCCCAAAAGGAAGCTGAAGACCAGGTAGGTAACGAACAGCGGTCCAATGGTGATGATGCCGGCCAGGATATTGCGTTGCAGATTGCGCAGCGTACGGGCAAGAACTGGATTCACACGCTTCTCCTGCTTACGAGGATACGCGACCGCGGGGCTTCGATCAGGGGTTTCCCAGATAGATCTTTTTCTCGGGAGCGCCGCCGGAGGCCACGACCAGCTTCTTGATCGCCTTGGTCATGTTGAAAGCGAAGTCGGGAACCGCGCTTGCCTTGTTCTGGGAAAAGAGCAATCGAACCCGGTTTGCGGCAAGGCTCTTATCCACCTGGTTCTGGTTGTCGTAGCAGGTTCTGGCCCTCTTCCCGCTCGACGAAGTCATGGTCAGCCGCAAGATCTCTTCGCGGGCGTGGTAGGTGTCGCTTGGATCGATGACCTCCCAGATCGCGCTGTTGGTGTCGAGCGCATTGAGAAAAATGTCGCAGCGGCCGTCGGGTTGAGTAATCGAGAGGGTCGACGTGGCCGGGTCGAACGCCACCTCCAGATTGTCGTTGAATCCGTCGGTCGGGCTCAGGGAAAGAAGCTTTCCGCGAAGGTACTCGAAGAGTTCCTGCTGGGTAGGTTCAGCCTTGGGATCGGGCTTGCTTGCGCGATGGGCGGGATTTGCCGGCGGCGCGGCCTGCGCTACCTGCGGGGGCTTTGCGGGTTGATCGGCCTGCTTTGCGGGTTGATCGGCATCCTGAGTCTGCGGAGTCAATCCGCGCAGCACCGTCTCACCGGCACACGCGCACAGGCTCATGAGGAGCGCGGCGGCAGCCGAAATGCAGAGCAGTTGCGCTGCGGCGCGAATTCCCAGCGCTCCCACTGGGTGCTCAACGGCTCCGGCCTGCCGGCCCGCGCCCGGAATCCGGCGCACGGAGACGGCAACCCGCTCCGTCCTGCGCACCATCACTGCCACGAACTCATTCCGCATGGAGAGAGTATAGCTCTGATTCGGCCAGCAAACCATACACCTTTGCTGGCGGTTGGCCGCGCTCCGCGCGCAGCGTGGGCACGGCGGCGAGCAGGCTGCGAAAAAGTCAATTCGGAGGGAGGCACGGGGGCAACCCCCGCGTAAAGGCAACAGAATCATCGTTGGCTTTAGCCACGGAGGGCCCCTTTCCGCCAGCTTCGCCTCGAATCCCGAGTTCCTCCGCAGCCAGCGAGTGCATCGGCTCTGCGCCCGCCAGGGCGCCACCGGCCGCCGGCTGCCCGCACTTCCGCTCAACTTCCTTGCTCCTGTGGCCGATGACTCCATTGCCGGGTCTTCCGGCAGGGGGTTGTGCATGGCGCTATTGACGTGGAACAGCAGGTACTCCGTGGGGGTTGAGGCCATGGACAACCAGCATACCGTTCTATTCGGTCTGCTGAACGATCTCCACGCCGCGATGATGAGAGGTCAGGCGCGAATCCTGACCGGCCCTCTGCTGCTCAAGCTGGTGGAGTACACTCATACCCACTTCTCGGCGGAAGAGCAGATGATGGCGGCGGCAAGGTATCCGGGGCTGGCCACTCACCGCCTCAAGCACCGCGAGCTCATCAAACAGGTCGAGGAGTACGCCGCCCGCTTCGAGAACGGCGAGATCACGCTGAACCTCGATCTCATGAACTTCCTGCGCGACTGGCTCAGCAACCACATTCAGGTAGTGGACCATGAGTACGGCCCCTGGATAAATGGACACTCCTCGCGGTAAGGCGGCATCCGGGAGGGACTTGCGCTGCGGCCAAGGCGGCGCGACGCTCTAAACCTCGAAGGAGAGCTGGGCCGACGCGAACAGCGGCGAGGCCGGTTTCGGCTCTGAAGCCAGCTCGTAGACCAGCCGCTCCAGCACCAGCCGCTTGTCCGGCGGCGAGGAGCGCAGTTCCAGGTCGGCGCGGGCAATCAGCCGCAGCGCCCTGGTGAGATCGCGGCGGTTCTTGTAGCGCCGGGCCTGGCGAATCAGATCGTCGGCGGCAAAAGGCGGCATGCGGAAGCCCTGCCAAAGCGCCTGCCAGATGGCGCGCGAGTCGCGCACGTTCTTCTCCAGAATCACCAGCATCTGGCGGAAGGTCTTGGCCAGCATATAAAGATGGCCGATGGCCGCGTCCTCACCCGCGTCGGAGCTGTTCAGCAGGCCATGGAGCAGGGCCAGCGCGCGCACCCGGTCGCGGGCGCTGATGGCGTCGGTCAGCTCATAAAGCGAACGCTGCTTGGCTGCCAGCACCATCGTCTCCACGTCTCCCAGGGTGATGCGGCCCCTGCCCAGCGTGTAGAGCAGCAGCTTCTCCAGCTCCGAGTTGATGAGCATCATATCCGCGCCCAGCGCGTCTACCAACTCGCGGGCAGCGTCGGGGTCCATGCGCGCGCCGCCCTCCTGCGCAGTGGCGACGGCCCAGCGCATGGCGTCTTCCTCGTTCACGCGCGCCAGCTCCACCATGCCGGTCGCCGCGGCGACCCGGCCCAGCGTCTCAGTGAGCCGCTCGAAGCGGTTCCTGTCGTCCAGCTCCATGCGCCGAACGTCGGAGGGAATGCGCAGGAAATCGGCAACGAAGATGACGAGCGCCTGCGGGTTCGGCGAGCGGAAGTAGCGATCCAGAGCCGCAAACTCGTCCTTTTTTGCGCCGCGCGTGTAAAGCTGCTTGACGTTGCGGACAAAGATCACCTGGAAGGGCGCCATCAACGATGGCGTCTGCGCGCGGTCCAGCACCTCGAAGATCGAAGTCTCGGCCAGATCCAGGTCGGAGAGGCAATAATCCCTCAAATCCGGCGGCACAAAGGCCTTGAGCACAGCGGCGCGGCAGCGGTCCAGCAAGAAGACCTCGTCGCCGGCCAGCACGTAGCCGGGGCGCAACGAGCCCTTGCCGGCCGCGGCGGCCTCGATCTCGGCCACAAAGCGGCCCACGGCGGCGAAGCCAGCACCCCAGCGCGCGCTGCTCATTGAATGTGCCCCAGGGCCGCGCGGCCAATGAACGCATCGATCATGCGCCTCCAGAATACCCTCCCCGGCGCACCGAAGCCAGCCCTGAAACCGGAAGAGGAGCCAAAGTTGCCACACGGCGCAACCACAATGCATCCTCCGCTCGCGTCTGCGCCAATTCCCAGGAGAGGTTGACTTTTTGGTAAGTAACGCAGGTTACCCCAAAGAAGCATTGGACCCAGGTAATGTTCCCCGGATGGGAATCGCGGCATCCGAACGCGATTTTTCTTGTTTCCCGCTCGGAGCTGCGGTTAGACTGGGTTCTAGCACAGGACGGTGAGCCGTCCCCACTCCCCTCTCGCCGGCAGGTCCGGTGCGCTTTCAAAGCCGCGCGAGAGCGTGGTTCCCACCCTTGGGCAGTCCCCCCGTTTGAAGGAGAATGCAATGAACGATTTGCGCCGAGTGTTGTGTTCCGTTTCCATCCTCTTCGTCGCTTCCGGTCTGGTGTTTTACGCCGCGGCACAGACCGGCGCCGCTCCCAATCCGCGCATTACCGCCGCCATCGACGACGGGGTGCGGGTAACCCTGGTGGGCAATACCCGTCCTGAAACCACTTCAGCCAACGACCTGGGTCCGGTGGACAATGGCCTGGCGCTGGATGACATGCTGTTGCTGCTCCAGCGCGCCCCCGCGCAGCAGGCGGCTCTCGATGCGTATACGGCAAGCCTCTCCGACAAGAGCTCCCCCAACTACCACAAATGGCTCACCGCCGCGCAGGTTGGCTCAAGCTACGGCGTGGCGCAAGCCGACATCGATCAGGTGACCGGCTGGCTCCAGTCGCACGGGCTGACGGTGAACACGGTTTACCCCAACAAGATGGTGATCGACTTCTCCGGCACGGCGGCCGCGGTCCAGGAGGCCTTCGGCGCCGAGATTCACGCCTACGAGGTCAACGGCGTGCGCCACATCGCCAATGCGAGCGATCCCAGGATTCCCGCGGCGCTGGCGCCGGTGGTGGCCGGCGTGGTCTCGCTGCACGACTTTACGCCCCGGCCCATGCACAAGCCCAGGCCCGACTACACGTTTACCGCCAGCGGCAGCACCTACTACGCCGTCACTCCCGCGGATCTGGCCACCGTCTACAACCTCAATCCCCTCTTCGCCGCCGGCTACACCGGCGCCGGCCAAACTGTGGTGGTGATTGAAGATACAAATGTTTACTCCACAGCCGACTGGACCACATTCCGCAGCGCGTTCGGCCTCTCCGGCTACACCTCTGGCTCATTTACCCAAGTCCATCCCGCGCCCCTGAGCGGAAGAAACAACTGCTCCAATCCCGGCGTGGTGGTGGGCAACGACGGCGAAGCCATCCTCGATGCCGAGTACGCCTCCGCGGCCGCGCCCAACGCCGCCATCGAGCTGGCCTCCTGTGCGGATACCAGGACCACCTTCGGCGGCCTGATTGCCCTGCAGAATCTGCTCAACGCAAGCGCCGCGCCGCCGGCGCTGGTCAGCATCAGCTACGGCGAGTGCGAGGCTGCCAACGGCGCCGCCGCCAACGCTGCCTACAACGCCGCCTACGAGCAGGCCGCAGCCGAAGGCGTTTCCGTCTTTGTCTCGGCCGGCGACGAGGGCGCGGCCAGTTGCGACGCCGACGAAAGCAAATCCACGCATGGCATCGGCGTCAGCGGCTTTGCCTCGACGCCTTACAACGTGGCCGTGGGCGGAACCGACTTCGGCGACGGCTATGCCGGGACGGAATCCACCTACTGGAATTCGTCCGACACCTCCACCTACGGCTCGGCCAAGAGCTACATTCCCGAGATTCCCTGGAACGACTCTTGCGCCAGCGAGCTGATCGCGTCCATCGAGGGCTACTCGACGACTTACGGATCGAGCGGCTTCTGCAACAGCTCATACGGCAAGGAGTACTTCCTGACCACCGCCTCGGGCAGCGGCGGCCCGAGCGGCTGTGCCACCGGGTCGGCTTCGACCTCAGGGGTGGTGAGCGGCACTTGCAAGGGCTACGCCAAACCCGCCTGGCAATCGCTGGTGGGCGTCCCCAGCGACGGCGTGCGCGACCTGCCCGACGTCTCGCTCTTTGCCGCCAACGGCGTCTGGGGCCACTACTACATCTTCTGCTACTCCGACACGGCCGGCGGAGGCGCTGCGTGCACCGGCGCTCCCAGCGGCTGGGCCGGCGCGGGCGGCACCAGCTTCTCCTCGCCCATCCTGGCCGGCATGCAGGCGCTGGTCAACCAGAAGTGGGGCCGCCAGGGCAATCCCAACCCGGTTTACTACAAGATCGCCGCGGCCGAGTATGGCTCCAGCGGCAGCGCGGCCTGCAACTCCAGCAATGGCAATGGCGTGGCCTCCAGTTGCGTCTTTTACGACGTGACCCAGGGCGATATGGACGTCAACTGCACCGGCAACCACAACTGCTACCTGCCCTCCGGGAAAAACGGCGTGCTCTCCATGTCGAACAGCAGCTACGCTCCGGCCTTCAAGACCGGAACCGGCTGGGACTTCGCCACCGGTATCGGCACCGTGAATGCCTACAACCTGGTGCTCAGCACCAGCTGGTAGAGGGATTTCGACCCTCAGTACGCCATGCGGCGCGGAGATGCAAGAATCACTGCGCCGCACGTGCAATTGCCTGAAGATTGACTGCGTGACGGCAAGACCGAAGCTGATTCCCCCCTAAAAACCTTCCAGCACATCGGCTACAAGCTGCCGCGCGAACTCGCGGCTGAGCCGATCGACCGCCGCCGGATCCTCTTGCAGGAAGGTGGGCAGATCCATGGTGGACTGGTACTGCTGGCGGAAAACGTAGTTCTTGTTCTCGTAGAGGACCTTGCCGTCGCGGCCGGTGAGCGTGACGGAAACCACCAGGGTGATGAGGAAGCTGGACGACTGCTGCGTCGAGGAGTTGTAGGTGAGCGGCGCCACCGACTCCTTGAGGATCGTTCCGCGCAGGACGGCGTCGGCGTCGGGGCCTTCGTTCGGCGTCACGCGGAAGCGCGTGCGCGTGGCGAACTCGCGGATCACCGCCTCGGTCATCGCCGTCTCGGTGTGATAAGCCTCGGTGCGCGTGGCAAAGACCGGCACCGAAAGCGTATGCACATCGGGCGGCAGATGCGTGGCCGCGCCCAGCGTGTGGTATCCGCATCCGGAGAGGGAAAGCAGGGCAAGAGCGGTCGAGGCAAGAGCGAACCGGCGCATGATTCATCTTAGCGCGCAGGCGCAAGCGGAGTCCCCGATTGGTCGTGGCGTAGCCTCCGGTTTGGCGGTCACTCAGGCGTTTCAGATCGACGCATGAGTCTTTCGCTACTCTTCGTCTTGTTTCCTCTTGGGGTAGGTGGTAAATAACCCGAACACGGCGCCTGCGATTGTCCATTTGAGAGTCGCTTGCGCGAATCGCCAAAGAGTTGGTTGATCCGGCGGGCTCCGATAGATCATCCACTCAACGTAGGTATTCGTGATTTCCCAGATCATCATGCCGAAGCCCCAACCAATCACACCATAGAGAATGCTCTGGGGGAGGCTCATTCGGAAATACGTGCGATTTCGCCACTTTATCGGGACCGGAACTCCCAGTGAACGAAGAAGCGGGGGCGCCAGAAGAAGTATCCAAAGCATCGCTGGAAGAAGCGCAACGATGCATGATGGAATGACTGACAGATTCTCGCGAGTCATAGTGCCGCCCTATCCAGACACAAACAATATAACCCTTGGAGGGTTCGTCTGGAATTGACATGAGCGCGAATTGCGTGTTTCGGATTCATTCCGGCGATTGGGGAGCAGCACCACGCCCCCGATTACACCCAGGCGGTCGCCAACATGCCCAGTCCCAACGCGGACAGCTTGAGGCCATCGGCGCGATCCTTGAAGTAAAGCTCGTTGAGGCGCTCTGAGTTCACTTGCTCGATGCGATGAAACCCGGCGCGGCGCAGCTCCGACGCCATCTGCTCCGACGTAAAGAAGAGCTGGAATGGCTCACCGGCGGCCGCCACCCGGCCGGCCAGCGCGTCGAAGGCCTTGCGTCCGAGCGGGCTGAGAGTCTCCGGCGCGATGGCGTAGTCGAAGCTCAGGGCGCTCCCGGCGGGCAGTTGGGCGATTGCCGCGAGCGTCGAGCGAAAGGCATCGAGCGTGAGATAGGGCACCACCCCCAGCCAGCCGAAGAATGCCGCCGAACCGGCATCGAATCCCGCTTCGGCCAGCCCCGCGGCGAGCGTTTTGTGCTCAAAGTCCAGCGGAACGAAGGTCAGGCCCGCGGGCAACGCGATCCCCGCCTCGGCGAGCATCGCCCGCTTACCCTCCTGAGTGGCGGGAAAGTCCACCTCGAAGACCCGCAGCGATGGAAATGGATTGCGATAGGCGAAGGTATCCAGGCCGGCGCCGAGAACCACATACTGCGCGATCCCGTTCACGACGGCCTCGGCCAGCCGGTCCTCCGCATAGCGGCTGCGCGCGGCCATGAAGGCGCGAAAGTCGCGGGCAACCCGGTGCGACGCGCGCTCCAGGTCTCTGGCGAATCCAGGGCCCAGCAGCCGCACCGCGATGGGATCGTCCAGAATGCGGGGCTGCTCCATCAACTGATGCGCGGCGCGGCGAATGGCCACGCTAAGGGCTGTCTTGCTGGCGCGGCCAATCTCCATGCATTGCATTCTAAATGAAGGAAACTCGATGGATTCCGAGCGGGAATCAGCGCGCAAGAGCGAGGTGGCCCCTGTATACTTGGGCCGGAGAAAACAGATGAAGACTCTTTGGCCTAAATCTGCACAAGCGATCTTTCCTCTTTTCCTTCTCTTGCTTCTCCCTTCCCCCGCTATTTGCCAGTACCCTGACGCATGGAGATTCCCCGAAGCGCTTCGCCCTTCGTTGGATGCCCGGCTTCGCTCCTTTACTCAGGCTCAGGCCAGCGGAGACTGGGATAAGGTCTCTCTTCTTCTCGGTCAGTACCGGCGCGGCGGAAGCTATATGCCCTATGCGCCCTCTCATAAAGCCTGCCTGGTCTCGCAGATGCAACAGATGCCGATGATCGACTTTGTCTATGAGGTTTATGACAAGTCGTTTAGCTCCGAGATCCTGAGCACGCCTCCGGAAAGAAGATGGTGGACTCTGGTTGGCACTGGAACTTTTGTCAAGGATTCTAAGACAGTCACAGCGAAGACGTTTCTTGTTGCTTATAGAGATCAGGGCGAATGGTTTTTCACGCCGCCTCCTTATGACAACTCCAAGGGGTCTTTCTCGATCACTCCAGAAATGCTCGAGACGGATCTCAAGGACGAAGTGGAGCTGCGCGTAGCCGCCGACAGCCCCATCGAGATTGCCGATCTCCATGTCTTTATCGATAAGGACAACTATCTGCTGCGTCATATCAGCTTCCGATTTCGCAACAGAACTCAAAAGCGGGTTACGAGGTACGATTTCGAAATCAGCGATTCCGGCAAAGACGGCTCAATTTCTGAGGGCACCGGAGCACAACGCGATTGGATTGATCCACAGGGAACTTCTCGTGAATACACTGAGGAATACGTTACCGCTTTTTACCGATGCGAAGGGGAAAGGAAGATCTACATCGAAATCCAGAGTGCCGGCTTCGAAGATGGAACTGAATGGAATTCCGAGGCCTTTAAGAAGCTTCTCGAAGAAGACAAATCTGATCATCCTTGAACCTGAATCGCGATCTTCTCACTGAAGAAAAGAAGACTCTCTCTCGGATATTCTTTTCTGCTGATCCTTTCGGCGTACCATAGTCCCCATGAGCTGGATTGGATGGGCATTGCTCTCCGCGGCCTTTGCCGCCGCAACCGCGCTGCTGGCCAAGGTGGGCGTGGCGCATGTGGACTCGAACCTGGCCACGGCGCTGCGCACCAGCGTGGTGGTGGTCTTTGCCTGGGGCATCGCGCTCATCCTGGCCAAGCCGGGGTCTGGCCTGTGGAGCGAGATTCGCTCCCTCGACCGCCGCACCCTGCTCTTTCTCACCCTCAGCGGCCTGGCCACCGGCCTGTCGTGGCTCTGCTACTTCCGCGCCCTGCAGTTGGGACCGGCCTCGCGCGTGGCCCCTCTCGATAAGCTCAGCGTGCCGCTGGTCATGCTCTTCGCCTGGCTGCTGCTGGGCGAGAGGCTCAACGCAGCGGCCATCGCCGGCGGCCTGCTCATCACCGCCGGAGCCATGGTGATTGCGCTGGGGTGACCCGCGGCCGGACTTCTTTCCTGCCGCCGCAGTCCACGCATTGGTATACTGGCAGTGTGACCACAACTCTCCTCGATTCCATCTCGAACGGAAATCACGCCGAGACTTCCCCCGGTCAGAAGCGGGTGTTGTTGCTCAAACCGCGCGGCTTTTGCGCCGGCGTGGTGCGCGCCATCGACATTGTGAAGATCGCGCTGGAGACCTTTGGCGCGCCCATCTACGTTCGCCGCGAGATCGTCCATAACCGCTATGTTGTGAATGAACTGGCCGAAAAGGGCGCGATCTTTGTCCATGAGATCGACGACGTGCCCGACGGGCAGCGGGTGATTTACTCGGCGCACGGGGTTTCGCCGGCGGTGCGGGAGCGCAGCAAGGGCCGCAGCCTGCGGGTGATCGACGCCACCTGTCCGCTGGTAACCAAGGTTCACATCGAAGCGGTGAAGTTTGCCCGCCAGGGCTACTCGCTGGTGCTGATCGGCCACCGCGACCACGACGAGATCGAGGGCACGCTGGGCGAGGCGCCGGAGGCGACCCAGGTGGTTTCAAACGTGGCCGAGGTTGCCGCGCTCCAGGTGCCGGACCCGGACCGGGTGGCATATCTGACCCAGACCACTTTGAGCCTGGACGAGGCGCGGGACATCATTCACGCGCTCAAGCTCAAGTTTCCCAACATCGCCGGGCCTCACTCGCAGGACATCTGCTACGCGACCGAGAATCGCCAGGTCGCGGTGCGAAACGTGGCTCACGACGCCGGTCTGGTGCTGGTGGTAGGATCGACGAACAGCTCGAACTCCAATCGTTTGGTCGAGGTATCGCGGAATCTGGGAACGATCGGCTATCTTATCGACAACTCCCAGGCGATCGATCCCAAGTGGCTGCAAGGAGTGACGACGGTGGCGGTGACGGCCGGCGCATCGGCCCCCGAGGTGCTGGTCGAGGACGTGGTCAGTTATTTGCGACAAAACGGATTCGATCGCGTCGAAGAGGTGGAAGTGATGCCGGAGAATGTTCGCTTCGGGCTGCCGCCGGAGATTGTGCAGGCCATTGGCAGCACGGGCGGAGCGAAGCCTTTGCCGCTTCGGTGAAGGCGGGGAAATGGGGACTAGTGGCACGTCTTGATGATTTCGTACTCTCCCAGGTCCCAAAATGCGAGGGACCTGGGGCGCCCAGCGTTGCCGGCGCGATGACGAGAGGGACTAGGGACTAGGGAATAGGGAGTGGGGAGCAGGGACGAGGGAATCGATTCTGAGGCGTTTTGAACCGCATGAGCATTCAGCAGGGAAAGACGCAATCCGCCACGCGCAACATTGCGGCGCCCAGGTTCGGGCGGCTGGACGCGGACTTGTCGGACGTCGATCTGGCCATCGAGCGCTCGCGCGAATTCCTTCTCGCGGAGCAGCATCCTGAAGGCTACTGGTGCGGGGAGCTGGAGGCCGATGCGATGCTGGAGGCCGACTACATCTTCCTGCACACGCTTTTGGAAAGCGGCGATCCGGGCCGGCTCCAGCGCGCCTGCGCCGAGATGATGCGCTACCAGAACGGCGATGGCAGTTGGAGCATCTATCCGGGCGGGCCGGGCAATATCTCGCTTTCGGTAAAGTGCTATTCCTCCGCCAAGCTGATGGGCATCGGCGCGGATGACCCGCGGCTGGTGAAATGCCGGGAGTGGGTTCTGAGCCACGGCGGCGCAGTGGAATGCAATACCTTTACCAAGATGTATCTCTGCGCGCTGGGCGAGTACGACTACGACGCGGTGCCGGCCATTCCGCCCGAGATTGTTCTGGCTCCCCGGTGGTTTTACTTCAATATCTATGAGATTTCGTCGTGGTCGCGGTCGATTCTGGTTCCTCTGGCGATCATGTACGCCAAGAAACCGTTCAAGAAGATTCCGCCGGAGCAGGGGATCGACGAGCTGTTTGTGGGCGGCCGCGCCAATTCCATTCTCCGCCTGCGCATGAATCGCAATACGCTCATCTCCTGGCGCAACTTCTTTCTTCTTCTGGACAGGATGCTGCATTTTGCCGAGGCGGTTCACATTCGTCCGCTGCGCAAACTGGCGCTGGCCAGGGCGGAAAAATGGATGCTGAAGCGCATGGATATGACCGACGGCCTGGGCGCCATCTACCCGGCCATGGCCAACGCCATCGTGGCGCTGCGCTGCCTGGGCTACTCGGAGGACGATCCGCAGGTGATTCGCGCTCGCGACGAGTTTGAGAAGCTGGGCATCGAGGAGCCGGCCAATGAGGTCATGCCGGAACCGACCTTCCGCATGCAGCCCTGCGTATCTCCGGTCTGGGATACGGCGCAGGCGGTTTTTGCGCTGGGCGAGGCTGGCGTGGGGCGCGGCGATCCGCGCATGATCAAGGCCGCCGACTGGATGCTTTCAAAGGAGGTTCGGCACAAGGGCGACTGGGCCGTGAAGGTCAAGAAGACCGAGCCGGGCGGCTGGTACTTCGAGTTCAATAACGAGTTTTATCCCGACACCGACGATACCGCGCAGGTGCTGCTGGCGCTCAGCAAGGTGGACAATCCCCGCGAAGGCTATCAGCACAAGGTGGCGCAACGCGCCATCGAGTGGGAGTTTGCCATGCAGTGCAGAAACGGCGGCTGGGGCAGCTTCGACAAAGACAACACCAAGATGATCTTCCAGTACATTCCCTTTGCGGATCACAACGCCATGCTGGACCCGCCCACGGTGGATATAACCGGGCGGATGCTGGAGATGCTGGCGGCCTATGGCTACACGCGCGCGGACAAGCGGGTCGAGAAGGCCATCCAGTTCATCTTTAGGCAGCAGGAGCCGGACGGAAGCTGGTTCGGGCGCTGGGGCGTGAATTACATCTACGGGACATTCCTGGTGCTGCGCGGACTGGACGCCATTGGGGTCGATCATCACGAGCCGCAGATCCAGCAGGCCGCGGAGTGGATTCGCATGGTGCAGAATCCCGACGGCGGCTGGGGAGAAACCTGCGGCAGCTACGACGATCCGGATACGCGCGGAGTGGGCGTAAGCACGCCCTCGCAGACGGCCTGGGCGCTGCTCGGTCTGCTGGCCGCGGGCGACGACCGCTCCGATTCTCTCGCCAAGGGCGTGCGCTGGCTGCTCACACGCCAGTTGCCGGACGGCGGTTGGGACGAATCCATGGGCGACGGCAAGCTCCGCCAAAGTATCATCACAGGCACTGGCTTCCCCAGAGTCTTTTACCTGGCCTATACGATGTATCGCCAATACTTCCCGCTGATGGCTTTGACCGGTTACCGGCGGGCCATGGAACGCGCCTCCTAAACGGCGCTGGAGGTTAACTCAAAGATGGCTGTTCCTATCTCCCAGATGTGGACGGTTTCAACCTATGTGCTGAAGAAGAAGCTCACCGGCGTCAAGCGCTATCCCCTGGTGCTGATGCTGGAGCCGCTCTTCCGCTGCAACCTGGCCTGCGCCGGCTGCGGCAAGGTACAGTATCCGCCGCACATTTTGAAGAAGCAACTGACGCCGGAGGAGTGCTTCGCCGCGGTGGAGGAGTGCGGCGCGCCGATGGTTTCCATCCCCGGCGGCGAACCGCTGCTGCATCCCCAGATTGTGGAGATCGTCAACGGCCTGGTAGCGCGCAGGAAGTACGTTTACCTGTGCACCAATGCGCTGGAACTCAAGCGGCGCCTGCCGGAGTTCACGCCCTCCAAGTACCTGACCTTCTCGGTGCATCTGGATGGCCAGCGCGAGCACCACGATTTCTCCGTTTGCCGCGAAGGCGGCTACGACATTGCCGTCGAGGGCATCAAGGAGGCCGTCAGGCGCGGCTTCCGCGTCACCACCAACGCAACTTTCTTTGACGGCACAGACCCCAACAGCGTGCGCGCATTCTTCGATGAGGTGATGGGCATGGGCGTCGAGGGAATCGTGCTTTCGCCCGGCTACAGCTACGACAAGGCGCCGGACCAGCATCGGTTTCTGGGCCGCGCCCGCGTGCGCCGCCTCTTTCGCGCCATTCTCTCCAATCGCAAGCCCGCGTGGAAGTTCAATATGTCACCGCTGTTTCTCGAATTTCTGATGGGCGACCGCAACTACGAATGCACGCCCTGGGGCATGCCGGCCTATAACATCTTCGGCTGGCAGAGGCCCTGTTACCTGCTCCAGGAGGGTTACGCCGAGAGCTTCGATGACTTGATGAACTCGACCAAATGGGAAGAATACGGAGTATCCAGCGGCAATCCCAAGTGCGCCAACTGCATGGTTAGTTGCGGCTATGAGACCACGGCGGTTATCGACGGCTTCGGCTCGCTGAAGGGTTTCCTGGCCATGGCGCGCGGAAACTTCCGCCTGTATCCCGACCGGCATGCGCTCAAGCTGCTCGATCAGGTTGCGCCGAGTGATCCAGGTCGCCGCGGCGACCTGGTGCAGATCGCAGAGCCGGAGCAAAGCCTTGAGGAGACCCGCGCATGACCGCCGAGGTGGCGAAATACACGCGGGAGCAAGTTGAGGCGCTGGAGCTGGCTCCCGGCGCCGAACACGAGCAGCTTGAGGGCTGGATTCCCGCGC
>Ga0326728_10014374_pt1 | contig 16828 bp, 19 predicted proteins | sample MB3enrmetagenome_FD_207602 | JGI IMG/M metagenome (GOLD analysis project Ga0326728, IMG submission 207602) | Lab enriched peat soil microbial communities from McLean, Ithaca, NY, United States - MB31MN | ecosystem: Environmental > Terrestrial > Soil > Wetlands > Peat | place: USA: New York...
GCTTGCAACGTCCCGTCACCATTGCCCAGGTAGACCGTGATGCTGTTCGTGGTCCAACCGGTGGGAGTATTGCTATTCTCGCCCGTGACGATCACATCGTCCTTGCCATCATGGTTGAGATCGGCCACCAGGATGCCCACCGGGTTGGCCGGGACTGCATAGAAACCGGAAGACTTGGTGCTACCATCCGGGTTGAAGACCTGTACCATCAAGCTGGTGGCGTTTGGTCCCCCATCGAAATTCGCGGGCACCAGAGCCAATCCCACCGTGGCGCCATTTCCGAGGAGATTCCCGAAAACCAGCGACTGTGCCGGAACTCCCACGCGGTCCGCCAGGAACTTCCACCCCGCCACGTTCTTGAACGTCAGCGGGCTCGCGGACCCGCCGCTCGATAGAGCCGACTGGGCGTTGGGGATGGAACCGAGAAACGTATATGGAGCGTTCGCCAGATACTGCCACTGTGTGAACGATCCGTCCGCTTGACGCTGAAAGGTGGAGGCATAGACGGTCCCGGTCGCCCTCGGCCGTACGGATCCCGAACCGGATGAACTCTCCGCTACATTCGCTTGCCAAATAAGAAACCCGAAGCCACGCAGTATATTAGCAACGCCTAAGCAATCGTATTCCGTTTTCCCCGAGACGGATGTTTCGTAACAGCAGGACGAAATCAACCCCGTGCCCGCCAGCACCACAACCACGCTCAGCACTTGCTTGAACCACGTGTACCGTCTTGTAGAATTCATCGCCGGCCTCCTCGCCTGCGCCTCCCAGTGCATAGGGTTTCGGGTATTCATCCGGGGTTCTCATTCCGCTCTCCCGCGATCGGAGACAGAATACACCCGCACAACCTTTACAGATATGATCCGGAATCTCCATTTCGGAGTTCCAAATCCGATGTGATCCGACGTAGTATAAACCGAACTGCCGTCGTTTGGTTCTGCGAGTTGCATTTTTCCTCCGGAAGTCCGTTTTCGCCCCCGCAAGGCGTGGTTGTCGCCCCGCCGGAAAGACTCAAAATTGGGAAGATGCTTCTTTTTGTTGAACTCCGCAAACACCTCGCCGACCCTCGCCTCGCTGGTCGCCTGATCTTGCTCCGCCCATCGCCTCCCCCTACCCCGTCGCCAGCGCCAGCGCGTCGATCCCCCGTAATATGCTCCCAAACAGCCGCCGTGCGAGATGGCTGTCCGCCAGCATCAGCCGGAAGTACCTGGCGTTCTAGACCAGCCTGCCGCCCGTCTTCGTGAAGCGTTGCTGCAAGCTGGCCAGCGACCAGTTTTCGATCCGCTTCGGCAGCCCCGGTCGCCGCCACGGGTCCCCGGGTTGTAAGCCATCACGCTCGACCACAGCGGCACCTCGTTGGAGCGGAACCGGTGGCAACTCAGCCGCGCTGTCTTCCAACCCGTTGCCCGGAAGAGAAAACGCTTGTACCAAACCACCCGCTTTTGGCCCGGCCTTCCCACTGGCCGCGTCAGCAGTTCGCTGATGTCCCGCTCCAGGTTCTCATCGGCCGGGATGCGGATGGCCTACTTCACGCCGCGCGCCTACAGGGCTTCGTATATCTCCGGCTTGGCGAAAGCAGCGTCGGCGCTGTGGACGTTGCCGCGTCTCAGCTTTGCCGCCCAGGCAGTCGCCTTCCCGATTGAACAGCAGCAGCGGGTGGTAGCAGGTGGACTCGAAGTGGCCGTTGTAGGCGCTGTGCTCCTGCTGGCAGTAGGCCGGCGGGATCCCGGTCTCAAAGGTCTGTAAGCGGGAGGTCAGCGCCGCGCCACGATCCCAGATCTTCTCGGAATCGATCAGCCGGAACACCGGACTTTGGGAGAGCCGCCCGGCGCCGGCGACATCCTCGTAGCCCGCGATGCGGCTGTAGACCGACTGGCGCAATAAGTCCACCAAGGGAAGCCGGGTGTTCTTCCCGCGCCGTGGGCCGCTCCGGTGTGCTGTCACACCCGCGACCGCAGGGGGCGGTTGGCTGCGAGTGAGCTAGCTATTTCCCGACCGGCCCTTAATACCTGGCGGCCATCTCGGCGAGCGGGATGGGCTGGTAGTCTTTGGCGTGGCCGGCTTGGCCGAACTGGACCATGCGCTGGGCCACCACCTTCTTCATGGCTTCGCGGGCGGGCTTCAGGTAGCTGCGCGGGTCGAATTCCTCAGGCTTCTCGATCAAGACTTTGCGAATGGCGCCGGTGATGGCCAGGCGGTTGTCGGTGTCGACGTTGATCTTGCGGACGCCGTTCTTGATGCCGAGCTGGATCTCTTCCACGGGGACGCCCCAGGTGGGCTTCAGCTTGCCGCCGTACTGGTTGATGATGTCCTGCAGTTCCTTGGGGACGCTGGAGGAGCCGTGCATCACCAGGTGGGTGTTGGGCAGGCGCTTGTGAATCTCGATGAGCCGCTCCATCTTGAGCGTTTCGCCGGTGGGTTTCGAGCTGAACTTGTAGGCGCCGTGGGAGGTGCCGATGGCGATGGCCAGGGCGTCGAGGCCGGTAGCCTTGACGAAATCCACGGCCTGTTGGGGATCGGTGAGGTGGCTGAGACCGTCGAGGCCGGCGCCGTGGCCGTCTTCGATACCGCCCAGACAGCCGATCTCGCCTTCCACGGTGATGCCTTTGGCGTGGGCCATCGCCACCACCTGGCGGGTGGCGTCCACGTTGTACTCGAAAGAAGAGGGAGTCTTGCCGTCGGGCATGAGCGAGCCATCCATCATGACGCTGGTGAAGCCCATGTCGATGGCGCTTTTGCAGGTCTCGACGCTATTGCCATGATCCAGGTGGAGCACGGTGGGAATTTCGGGGTAGAGTTCCACGGCGGCCAGCATGAGGTGGTACAGGAATTTGTCCTGCGAATAGGCGCGCGCGCCCCGGCTGGCCTGGACGATCGCCGGCGACTGGGTCTCGCGGGCCGCCTCCATGATGGCCTGAATCTGTTCCATATTGTTGACGTTGAACGCGCCAACACCATAACCGCCCTTGGACGCTTCGTCCAGGACCTGCCGCATCGAGCATAGTGGCATAACGAAAAAACTCTCCTTATAAATTGTGGAAGATCGCTTCCGGGTCCGAAATTTCAAGCTAACATGATTGCGCGAAACCCAGCAAGACGCGGTACCTTAATGACAAATGGCACTCCATCCACTTGCGGGACAGGCGCCCACGCCGGCCATGCTGGTCGACGTGGCCAAGCTCCTCACCCAATACTACGCCCTGAAACCCGACGCGGCGGAAGCGGCCCAGCGCGTGAGCTTCGGGACTTCGGGGCACCGGGGCTCGTCGGCGCTCGCCTCTTTCAACGAAGACCACATTCTGGCCATCACCCAGGCCATCTGCGAATACCGGAGCGAAATGCGCACCGAGGGCCCGCTGTTCCTGGCCAAAGACACGCACGCGCTGTCGGAGCCGGCCTTCGCCACGGCGCTCGAAGTGCTGGCGGCCAACGGCGTGGAGGCGATGGTGGACCAGGACCTGGGATACACGCCCACGCCCGCGCTGTCGTACGCCATCCTCGGCTACAACCGCGGGCGGCAGACGGGGCTGGCGGACGGAATCGTCATCACGCCGTCGCACAACCCGCCGGAAGACGGCGGATTCAAATACAACCCGCCGTCGGGCGGGCCGGCCGACACCACGGCGACGAAGCAGATCGAGGATCGCGCCAACGAGCTGCTCGGCGCGGGATTGAGGGCGGTGCGGCGCCTACCGTACACGCGCGCGCTGGGCGGCGCGCATCGGTACGATTACATTTCGAGTTATGTGAACGGCCTGGAAGCGGTGGTGGACCTGGAGGCGGCGCGCGCGGCGGGACTCAATCTGTGCGCAGACGCGCTGGGCGGCGCGGGCGTGGCGTATTGGGGGCGCATCGCGGAGCGCTATGGATTGCGCCTGACGGTGGCCCACGACGACGCGGACCCGACGTTTCGCTTCATGCGCCTGGATTGGGACGGCAAGATCCGCATGGACTGCTCGTCGCCCTACGCCATGGCGGGCCTGATCGAGTGGAAGGACCGCTTTGACGTGGCGTTTGCGTGCGATACCGATCACGACCGGCACGGCGTGGTGACGCGCGGCGCGGGGCTGCTGAATCCGAACCACTATCTGTCGGCGGCGATCTCGTACCTGTTCGCCAACCGGCAGGGCTGGAGCGCGCAGGCCGGGGTAGGGAAGACGATGGTTTCGAGCGGCATGATCGACCGCGTGACGGCGCAGCTCGGGCGCAAGCTGGTGGAGGTCCCAGTGGGGTTCAAGTGGTTTGTGGACGGGCTGCTATCCGGCGAGCTGGGCTTTGGCGGCGAAGAGAGCGCGGGCGCCAGTTTCCTGCGGCGCGACGGGACGGTCTGGACCACCGACAAGGACGGCATCGTCATGGGGCTGCTGGCGGCCGAAATGACGGCGCGGACGGGCAAGGACCCGGGGGAGATCTACCGCGCCCTGACGGACCGGTTCGGCGCTCCGGTGTACGAGCGCATCGACGCTCCGGCCACCCCGGAACAGAAAGAGCGGCTGCTGGCGCTTTCGCCGGAGCAGGTGCCGGCGGGGGATCTGGCGGGCGATCCAATCGAAACGATTGTGACGCGCGCGCCGTCGAATGGTGCGGCGCTGGGCGGGCTCAAGGTGTCGACGCGGCGGGGATGGTTCGCGGCGCGGCCTTCGGGCACCGAGGATGTGTACAAGATCTACGCGGAGAGTTTTGCCGGGGAAGATCATCTGCGGCAGATCCAGGAAGAGGCGCAGCGTCTGATCGGCGGGGTGTTGGGGGAATAAGGGCCGGGCGGGCCATGCGGCCTTCCCTCATGTTACTTTTGGGAGGTGACGTTGAAGACGATTGCGGCTCTTGCGATGGCGGCGGCGGCGGCGTCCGCCCAAAGCTGGGAGATCGGTGGGGCGGCGGGGAGTGGCAGCTACCATGACGCGACCATCACGGCGGCATCGGGACAGGCGCAGGCCGGCATGGGCAACGGGATGGCGCCGAGCGTGGTGGTCTGCGACAACATGTACGAACACGTTTCCGGCGAGTTCCGCTACCTGTACCAGGGCGGGCAACCGTTTGTCTCGCAGGGCAGCGTGAAGGGCACCATGGCCGGCAAGTCGCATACTTTCGTTTACGACGCGCTGGTGCATTTGCGCGGCCGCCAGAGCCGCATCCGGCCCTATTTCGCCATCGGAGCCGGGGTGAAAGGCTACGTCACGCCGGGGCCGGCGCCGAGTCCGGAGCCGCTCCTCAAGGTTGCGGCGCTGGTGGCGAAGAACCAGTGGGCGCTGGCCGGCAGCGTGGGCGGCGGCATCAAGGTGAGCGTGCAGAAGCACATCGTGCTGCGCTTCGACATCCGCGACTATCTGACGCAGTTTCCGAAGCGGCAGATTGTGCCCGCGTCGGGGACGACGGTGTCCAGCCTGCTGCAACAGATCACGCCCATGGGCGGCGTGGGCTTGGTGTTCTGAGAAAGCCAGCACAAAAATGGCCACGGATAAACACGGATAAAACCAAGCCCTCTTGCCGGATTCTCAGTTGTGCCATCAAACCGATACTGGACACCGGGCAACTGCCGCGGGCCGCGCCGTTCTATGCTTGGGTAGTGAGAATGCGCCGCGGAAAATGGGAATGCAACCGATGACGGAAACGGTCTGTCCGAAGTGCCTGAAGGAAGATCTGCTGTGTATCTGCGACGGCATCGCGCCGCTCCCGACGCGGCGGCACGTCCTGATTCTGCAGCATCCGCAGGAGCCCGACAAAGAGCTGGGCTCGGCGCGGATCGCCCACTTGGCGCTGCGGAATTCGACCATGCGGATAGGGCTGTCGTGGCCCAACCTGTCCAAAGCTCTGGGACGGCCCGCGGTCCATGGAAACTGGGGCGTTTTGTACCTGGGCGGCCAGCCGGAGAAGCCCCAGCCAGGGCAGACGAAGCCCGGCCGGCTGACCATTTTGGCGAAGGCCGGCAAACCGCTCAATGCCTCCGAAGCGGAGCTGGAAGGCATTGTAGTGCTGGACGGAACCTGGGCGCAGGCCAAAACCATGTGGTGGCGGAACGCCTGGCTGTTGAAGTTGAAGCGGCTGGTGCTCCACCCGTCGCGCGCGTCGCTGTACGGGAAGCTGCGCAGGGAGCCGCGCCGCGAATGTCTGTCGACCCTCGAATCGGTAGCCGAAGCGTTGGAAGCGCTGGGAGAAGATGCGCAGGTGTGCGACGCGCTGCGCGGCCACTTCGGCGAGTTGTTGCGCAAGTATCGGGCGCGGTAAAGCCAGGTCCTAATGCCTGTGCCCGAGGCTGAGCAGCACGTTCACCACGCCGAAGCCGCCGATGGCGATCCCCGCCACGCGGTTTATCCAGCGCATGGTGCGATCCGTAATCCTGCCGCGCAGCAGGTTCACCGCGCTGGCCAGAATGGTCCACCAGGCCATCGACCCGCAGAATATGCCGGCCACCAGAAAGGAAGTCTGCCATAGCGGCCGCTCCTTTCCCAGGCCGAGCGTGGCCATCACCGCCAGAAAAGAGAGCACCGTCGTAGGGTTGGTCGCGGTCAGGAGAAACGTGGAGACCAGGTCCGAATGGGCGGAGGAGTCGTGCTTGGCAGCTTCGAGCGACCGTGGCGGCTTGCAATAGTACGCCGCTCCGATGCCCGTTAAAAGGATCCCGCCAATCAGCCGGATCCACATCTCTTCGCGGACCAGAAACCGAATTACCAGGCTGATGCCAAAACCGGCGATGGCGCCATACAGCGTGTCCGCCAGCGCCGCGCCCAAACCCGAGCGGATACCCGATTTCCAGCCCTTCTCGATGGTCCGCTGAATGCAGAGCACGTTGACCGGGCCGACCGGCGCCGCGATGATCAGGCCCGCGGCCAAGCCGCGAATGGGCAATTCCAAGTCGATCATCACGGTATTAGACCGGAATCTCCATTTTGGACTCGCAGGTTCTGGCCAGTATACACCCAGGCGCGTTCCTTTGTGTCCTCGCTCATTCAGAATGAAACGACTCCCGATAGGCCGCTTCCACGGCGGCGGCTTCCGCCTCCGTCAGGGGAGCGAACTCCCGCTCGCGCGCGCGCTTCGAAAGTTGTCCGGCATTCTGGTGAAGCAAGCGGAACAGCAGATCGATGGTGCGGTCCGGCATATCGGCAATGGCTTCGATGCGGGCGCGAAACCGGTCGTACTTCGCCAGGAACTCGGTCTCGCGCGGCAGGTCCTCGTCGATGGTCTTCTTGACGCAGCCGTAGAGGAACGCGGCGTGAGCGGTCGCATCGAAGAAACGGTAGAAGTCGGCCGTGTCGTTGAGCACTTGGACGTTGCCATCCTCCGTGGGCCGCCATTCGATCATGGGCAGCAACCGCTGCGAATAACCCTCCAGGGTGGCGCGGTATTCGTCGATCCGCTCCAGGATCGCCGCCGAGACGGGAAACACAACGCCAGCCGGGTTGAAGCCGCGCTGAGCCAAAACATGATGGACCAGGTATCGGTGAAGACGGCCGTTTCCGTCCACAAGCGGATGGGTGTAGACGAACCCGAACGCCAATACGGCGGCGGCGATGACGGCGTCCAGGCTCTGTGCGGCCCCGCGGTCGAATGCGACCATTCCTTCGATGAGCGGCCGCAGGTCCTCCGGGCGGGCGCTGATGTGGTCCGGAATCGGCGTGCGCGAGTCCCGGTCGTGTTCGCCGACGAACCCGCCCTCCTCCCGAAGGCCCAGCCGCACAAATCGCGCGTCGCCGATTATGATCGCCTGCAGCCGCAGCAATTCGTCGAGATCGATAGGCCGGCGTCCCGCCTCTCCTATGGCGCGCCCCCAACGCTGGATGCGGTCCTGGGGCGGGCGCTCGCCTTCGATGGCATAGCTTGCCCGGGAGTCCTCGAGCAGCAGGAAGGCCGCGGTGCGCGAGAGAAGATCTCTGGGCACCTGGGCCACGGCTAGTTGGGCGCGGCGAGCCAGATCCATCGCCGCGAATTCCTGGAGCGCCGGGGTCCGGAAAACCAAGGGGCAGAAGTCCGGCGTACCCGGCAGGTTATTGCGGACGCGATGGCGGGGCGAATTCTCGCCCGGTATGGCCCACTGCCGCTCCGCATCGACGGCCGGCACATATGTGCCCTGGCTGGCGTCCGGAACATCGAGACGACGGCCCATGAGCCACTCATAAAGGAACCAGATCCGCCGGGAATAGTTCCCGGTCGGCTTGGCCCGCACGAGGACCTCGATTTCGGCCGGAGTCACTGCAGCGAACAGCCGCTTCAGAACAGCCAAGTCGAGGCCCTCGTATTTCAGCGCGAAGGTCAGGTGCCCTTCCAGGCTGGGCGATGGAGTGTGCCGCGGGGTCAGAATGCGCCATCCGGCTTCGTTCCGGATGCGATAGCGCTCGCCGGTCGCGGAGAGTGTTCGTGGCCAGGGAACCCGCAAGCCGTAGGCGTCGACGAGGGCAGCATAACCGGCCGGCGTGGCTCTTTCAGGGAGCGCCAGCTCGTGAAAAATCGTTACCGGACCTGAAAAATGATGAGGATCTGCCATGTTCGTCGGAAACCTGTTACAGCCTGTGAATTATGGTCTAAATAGGCTGCTTCCCTGAAAAACAATGATACACCATGAAAAACGATACTGCATATGCCAAAGACGAGAAAAACGATTACAGCGCAGGGCTTGCCGTCGTTGAGCAGGCTTGGAAGGTCGCTGCCTGGCCTTGGAGTTGCCCAGGGACTTCGTGGTACATTCGATACGACATACCGTGGTGACCGCGGCGGGCCGGGCGAGCCGTTGTCCCGCGCCTGCGACAGCGGCGGCACTTGGGGCCCTTAGCTCAGCGGTTAGAGCAGCGGACTCATAATCCGTTGGTCGAAGGTTCAAATCCTTCAGGGCCCACCAACCTCGGAATCAGCCATGGTCGGACAGGTAGTCGGCCAATACCGGATACTGGAGCGGGTCGGCTCCGGCGCCATGGGCGCGGTGCACCGCGCCGAGGACCTCTCCCGGAATCGCACGGTCGCGATCAAATTCCTGTCGGACCAGTACTTGCACGATCACGCGGCGCTCGCCCGCTTCGAGCGCGAAGGCCGTGCCTGCATGGCGCTCGAGCACCCGAACATTTGCGCCATCTTCGACATGGGCAAATGGCAGGGCCGGCCGTTTCTGGTGATGGAACTGCTCGTCGGCACCACCCTGGCGGACCGCATGAAGACCGGGCGCATCCGTCCGGAGGGAGTCGCGGTGATCGGCATTCCGGTACTGAACGCGCTAGAGGCGGCCCACGCCAAGGGCATTGTCCATCGCGACATCAAACCGGCTAACTTGTTTCTTACCAAGGGCGGACAGGTGAAAGTCCTGGATTTCGGCCTAGCCAAAATGCGCCCCTCATGGACCGCGGCCGGCGCCGGCGCCCAGGATGCGGCTACCGTGGTCACGTTCGTTACCATGCCGGCGACCCTGCTGGGCACGCTGGGTTATATGGCGCCCGAACAGGTGCGCGGAGAGCCGCTGGATGGCCGGGCGGACCTCTATTCCTTTGGGATTGTGATGTTTGAGGCCTTGACCGGCACGCTCCCGATCCGCGGCGGCGGAACGGCGAAGCTGCCCGATCCCTTGGGACCGTTTCTCGCGCGGCTCATCGAACCCGACCGGACGGCCCGCTTCGGCAGTGCGGCGGAGGCGCGCGACGCCCTGATCGCCCTGAAACTGAAGGAGTGATCGGAGCGAATGATGACCGCGGCAGCGTTTCCACAATTGGCGCTCCGATTCCCCGAGACCGCCGAGGGATCGCATTTCGAAGTCGCCGACTTCCGTGTGGCGGGGAAGATCTTCGCCACGCTCGGCCTCGAAAGGGAAGGTTACGGCGTCCTGCTGCTAACGCCGGAGCGGCAAGCCGGGATGATCGAGGACGCACCCGAGATTTTTTCGCCCGTTCCCGGGGGATGGGGGCAAAAGGGAGCCACCCGGGTTCGGCTCTCGAAAATAACTCCCGACGTACTTGAATCCGCGCTGCGGACGGCCTGGCTCGGAAAAGCCCCCAAGCGGCTCTTGGGCAGACCGCCAAAACCCCCGGTAAATCTCCCATAAAGTACTGGTCATTAAAGATTTATCTGAAACCGCCAGGGGCCGCACGGCAGGCGTCCGGTACGAATAGTACTATAGGATGGAACCCTCCCCGTACCTCCAGGACTTCAATTGCGGGTCGCAATATTTCATACTTGACTCACCGATGAACCAACCGCACAGTTTCGGCCAGATCTGGAAAGACCAACTCCCGGCGGGCGAGCCGGCCATCCTAGCGATGACTTTTTCGCCGGCCGGCCGGGAAAGGCTTACAGGGCTCCAGCGGGCCGAACGGCTGTATCGGACGGGCGAATTGGCAGCGGCAGCCGACCTCCCGGTCAAGGAGACGATCCAATGAACATACCTCCGATCGATTTCCCTTTCTCGTTGATATTCGGAATCTGCCTGGGCTTCGGAGTTTGCCTGGCGGTGTGTGTGGGACGCATCCTTTCCAACGATCCGACTCAGAACGTGGATGCCGACTGGCTGCTGGAGCTTTCCACGGAACGTTATCGCCCCATGCTTCGCCTTCTCGGCGACGAGGATGTCGCTTTCTTGCGCGCGCAACCCGGGTTTCGGCCGTCGATGGCGGCCAAGCTGCGCGCGCAGCGCTGCCAGATCCTGAGCGCGTATCTGCGGTCGCTGGATCTGGATTTCCGTTGGATGTGCGCCGCCATCAAGGTTCTGATGGTGCAGTCCCGCCAGGATCGTCCCGATCTGGCGCGGACGCTCTTCCGGTATCAGGTTTCCTTCGCCGCCGGCATTCTGATGGCGCGGGTGCAATTGATGTTCTACCGCCTGGGTCTGGGCAAGGTCGATGTCGCCGGCCTGGTTGCCCTGTTTGACATTACCCGGGTACAACTGAGGAACCTGGCTCCGGCAATCTCGCCGGCCAGCCTGTGAGGGGATTGCGATGCTAAGTACCTTCCATCCGATTTTGGGAGTGCTGGCGGTCAGCCTGGCCGGGGCGCTAGCCGCTTGGGTTTTCCGCGTTCTGGACCGGCACGAGAACGGTAGATAGTCGACAGTTTACAGTTTACAGTTCACAGTCAAGCCGGACCCACCCCGCGCCCGCGACGCCACCAGTAGCACGCGAGAGTGCCGGAGTCTTAACTGTCAACTGTAAACTGTAAACTACAAAATGTATCGGCTCAGGTCCTGGTCCTTCACGATGTCGGCAAGCTGCTTGCGAACGTAACCGGCGTCCACCTTCACGGTCTTCTTCTTCAGGTCCGGTCCTTGGAACGAAACCTCTTCCAATAACTTTTCCATGATGGTGTGCAGCCGCCGCGCGCCGATGTTTTCGGAGCTTTGATTCACCTGCGCGGCGAACTTGGCCACTTCCTCCAGCGCGTCGTCGGTCAGCACCAGCTTGATGCCTTCGGTTTCGAGCAGCGCCGTGTACTGCTTCGCCAGCGCGTTCTTCGGCTCCTTCAGGATGCGGATGAAATCCTCCACCGTGAGCGACTTCAGCTCCACGCGAATGGGGAAGCGCCCCTGTAGTTCCGGAATCATGTCGCTGGGCTTGGAGACGTGAAAGGCGCCGGCGGCGATGAACAGGATGTGGTCGGTGCGTACGAAGCCGTAACGCGTATTCACGGTGGTGCCTTCCACGATGGGCAGGATGTCGCGCTGCACGCCCTCGCGGCTGACGTCCGGGCCGTGTCCGGTTTCGCGCCCGGCGATCTTGTCGATCTCGTCCAGAAAAATGATGCCGCTCGATTCCACCCGTTCCAGGGCCACGCGCGTCACCTGGTCCATGTCGATGAGCTTCTGTTCCTCTTCCTGCACCAGGTAGTCGAGCGCTTCGGCCACGCGCATTTTGCGGCGCCGCGTCTTCTGGCCGAAGATGTTGGGCAGCATGTCCTTGAAGTTGATGCCCATGTCCTCGATGCCGGCGTTGGTGGAGATTTCGAAGGTGGGGGCGCGGTCCTTCACGTCGATCTCCACGATGCGTTCGTCGAGTTTGCCTTCGCGCAGGCGCTCGCGCAGCTTCTCGCGGGTGCGTTCCACGCTTTCGCTGGGCTCGGGCTGCTGGGGCATGAGGAGGTCCAGCAGCCGGTCCTCGGCGTTCATTTCGGCGCGGTCGGCCACTTCGTCGAGGCGCTCTTCGCGCACCATGTCGATGGAGATGTCCACCAGGTCGCGGATCATGGATTCCACGTCGCGGCCCACGTAGCCCACTTCGGTGAACTTGCTGGCTTCCACTTTGAGAAACGGCGAATTGGAAAGCCGCGCCAGGCGCCGCGCCAGTTCGGTCTTGCCGACGCCGGTGGGCCCGATCATGAGGATGTTCTTGGGCATCACCTCCTCGGCCATTTCGGGCGCCAGCTTCTGCCGGCGGATGCGGTTGCGCAGCGCGATGGCCACGGCCCGCTTGGCGTCGGCCTGGCCCACCACGTGCTTATCCAGCTCGCGCACGATCTCGCGCGGCGTGAGCTCGTCCAGGATGGGCTCCTCGTCCGCCGACTGGCCGGGAAGGTAGATCACCATGGCTACCCGAGCTCCTCGTAGGTAACGTTGTCGTTGGTGTAAATGCAGATCTTGCCGGCGATGGCCATGGCTTCCTCCACGATGCGGCGCGCGGAGAGCCGTGTATTGCGCAGCAGCGCGGTGGCGGCGGCGGTGGCGAAGGGCCCGCCGGAGCCGATGGCGGCCACCCCCTCATCCGGTTCGATCACGTCGCCGTTGCCGCTGACCACGTAGGTGCTGGTCTGATCGGCCACCAGCAGCAGGGCTTCCAGGTGCCGCAGGGCGCGGTCGGTGCGCCACTCCTTGGCTAGCTCCACCACCGACCGCGATACGTTGCCGTTGAACTGTTCGAGTTTGGATTCGAAGCGCGAGAACAGCGCGAAGGCGTCAGCCGTGGATCCGGCGAAGCCCGCCACGACTTTGTCGTTGTACAGCCGGCGCAGTTTTTTGGCCGTGGCTTTGATCACTTCGTTGCCCAGCGTGACCTGCCCGTCGCCGGCCATCACCACCTTGTTGTCGCGGCGCACGCATATCACCGTCGTCGACCGTATTCTTGATGTCATTGTTTGTGTGACTCCATTCTAACCTACCGCCTTTTGTGGGGCAGGCTGTCAGCCTGCGGCGGGTTGTTAACCCGCCTGGCCGGCATTTGCAAGGGGCCGCCCACGCCGATTCCCAACTCGCCGCGACGGGTCCAACGACGGTACAATGCTTCCGAGTGCCGAAGAAGCAGCCGCCCATGCCCGATCAGCCCCCATCCCGACCGGTGAAATCGTCCTGTACCAGACGGAAGACGGCCAAACGCGGGTCGAGTGCCGTTTTGTCGACAAAACCCTTTGGCTGAGCCAGGCGCTCATCGCGGACTTGTTCCAGAAGGACGTCCGGACCGTCAACGAGCATCTTCAAAACACCTACGAGGAAGGGGAGATCGAAGCGCGGGCAACTATCCGGAGATTCCGGATAGTTCGCCGGGAAGGACCGCGCGAAATTGAACGGGAAACCGAGCACTGCTACCGATCTCTTGGGGCTGCGGCGGTGTACCTTGTGCTAGCCTCAAAGTGGAAATCATGGCTGAACCGACGATCCTGGAAACCAACGCGAGGGGCGAACTCGAGATCCCCGCCGGAGTCCTGGGCGCTGGTCCACATGCCCGGTTCCGGCTGGAGCAGGAAGGGCGGACCCTGCGCCTGGTTCCCGAAACTCACCGTCTCTGGGAGGCGCTGTCGCCCGATGACCGGGCTCGAACCTTCCATGAATGGGCGGCCCAATTGCCGAAACGTAGGGGACCCGCCATCCCGGCTGAAGCGATACGCCGGGAGAACCTCTACGACAAATGAGCTGGCTCCTCGATACGAACGTGCTTCTGCGGCTGGCGGACGCAGAGAGTCCTGAGCACGCCGCTGCGGAGGCGGCCATAGAACGCCTGCTTGCTAGCGGGGAAACCGTGTTTATTAGTGCTCAGGTTCTGGTGGAACTCTGGGCCGTTGCCACCCGGCCAGAGCCGGCCAGTGGCCTGGGCTGGTCGACCGCGACAACGGCTGAGGCCATCCGGCCGCTTCGCGATCAGTTCCCGCTGCTCCACGAGACTCCCGACGTCTTGGATCGCTGGTTAGAACTGGCCGACCGCTTTCAGGTCGCCTGCAAGCATACGCACGATGCCCGGCTGGCGGCGTTGCTCCTCGTGCATGGAGTTCGCCGGTTACTGACCTTCAACACCACCGACTTCCCTCCCGCTTGGGGTATGGAAGCGACGCAGCCGTCCGGTCCTCACCAAGAATGACCCTGCGGCAATGACGGATCACTTGCCGGCTTGGTTCTTCCGAGCCTTGTGAGATGGAAGGAACTGTTGAATCCCACCGGCCTTGCGCCAGAGCTCGATCCAGGAGTCCAAAGCGCGGCCAATCGCGCCGGTAAGGCCGTCGGCGCCCTCGCCAACCGGTTCCCAGATCCAGACTTCGCCTTCGTCGGTCCCGAGGCCATCGACACCAAGAGACGCCAGTTTACTTATCGCGTCCCCTGGCTTGTCGAACCAAGCATACGCAAGGACGCCACCTTCCTCGCCTTCCCCGATCCAGAAATAGAAATAGATCCCCCATTTTGCTTCCCAGTCTCTGCCCGGATACCTTAGTCCAACCTCGGCTTCCGAGCCGTCCCAGCTTTGCCCGAAGTTCGCCGGATCGGCGTAAGGCGTGAGACCTTCGACGATTTCGGCTTTACCCAACTTCATCGCGGTCGCGATGTCGTCGATCCGTGCGTCGATGGCGTCACGGATCGCCTTTTGCACCTCGCGCCGGAATTGCATCACGGCGAACAGGGCCTTATGATAAGAGCGACAGCCTTCTCGCAGCAGTTCGCTACCGGATCGTCGTTTAGGCATGATCATCACCGAGAACTTCTTCAAGGTAGTCCGCCGTCCGCACGGCGTTCAGTCCGCCGCCACCGAGCGACAGCAGGTTTCGTTCGACCGCGCCGCAAAACGCCAGAGTCATCACGCCGTCGTAGTAACTGCCGGAGTCTAGCCAGGCGCTCGCCCAAGTTCGCAAGCCCAGGGAGACGTGTTTCCAGGAGCGGAAACGGCACTGCTCAGGCAGTGAATCCTCCTCCGGCCGGTCGGCCGCCAGGAGTACCAGACCGAGATGGGGCTTCTGTCCGTCCAGCCAACTCAGATACCGTTCGAGTTGGCCGCGGTCGGGAGCCGATTTCGTCTTCACCTCGACGCAGAGAACCCCCAGGAGGGGGTCGCGGGTTAAAAGGTCAAGCCGCCCGTCGGGGATGGGGACCTCGCGTTGCACGGTCCATTCTTCCGGCGCATCCGGAGGGTTTTCGATCCCAAACAGGGGCAGGACGAGCGAAGGATTCTCCTGGCGATCGAGAATCCAGCCCAGCCAATCCGAGTATGACTCTTCGCGGTCCTCCGCCAACCAGCGGTGTGAGTCCAAGTCCAGTTCGGTGCTAAGTGGATCCCCGACGCGGGGGAACAGCGTGCGTCCAGATCGCTCAAGCAGACCGCCTAAACGCTGAGAGGCAGTCTTGGCGTCCCGCTTCGCGGCGTCGATCATCCTGCGTAGCGGCTCCAGGTCAATCCCGCCTTCTTGCTCTTGGCGAATCGTCCTGCCGAGCTTCGCCCAAGCGGCCAGGGCAGATGCCAGCGCGTCGGCACACACCACACATTCTACACCCCGATCGCCCGGCTTGCCCCGAGCGCCATCGCGTAGAATATAGGTTTGATCGTCACACTCACCCTCAACCCGGCGATCGACCGGACTATCAGCGTGGACCGCCTGGCTTTCGAGGACCGCGCCTATGTGAATTCCAGCCGCGAAACCGCGGGTGGGCGGGGCATCAACGCTTCCTGCGTCATTCACTCCTTCGGAGCCGAAAGCACCGCCGTGTTTCCGTCGGGCGGCCATTCGGGGAAGCGCCTGGAAGCCTACCTGCACGGCTGCGGATTGCGCATCGCCGTGGTGCCCATCCGCAATCCCATTCGCACCAACATCACCGTCACCGACAAGCACGGGCTCACCGTGAACCTCAACGAGACCGGTCCCACGCTTTCCAAGGCGGACGTGGCGCGCGTGGAGCAGACCGTGATCGAAGTGCTGGACAAGGCTTCCTGGCTGATGGTGGGCGGCAGCATCCCGCCGGGCGTGCCGGCGTCGTTCTACGCCCGGTTGATTTCCACCGCCAAGCGCAAACACGTGCGCACCCTGTTGGATGCCGATGGCGCAGCGCTGCGCGAAGGCATCGAGGCCGGCCCCACGGTGGTTACGCCCAATCAGCAGGAAGCCGAGCGGTTGCTGGGAGTCACGTTGCTGACGCGCACCACCTACGTGGAGGCGGCCGAGAAGATCCGCGCCATGGGGCCGGAATCGGTGGTGCTTTCGGTGGGCAGCCGGGGCGCCATCGGAGCTTTTGCGAAGGGTCTGTTCGAGGCCATTCCGCCGCGCGTGGACGCGGTCTGCCCGATCGGCGCGGGAGACGCCCTGGCGGCGGCCTACACCTGGTCGATGGAGCGCAATCCGGATCGTCCGGCCGAGGCGCTGCGCTGGGGCGTGGCGGCGGGAACGGCTTCGGCGCGGATGCCCGGCATGACCTTCGCCAACCTGCCGCAGACGCAAGAGATCTACCGCCAGGTGGAAGTCCGGCGCGTCGAATAGCGTGAGCCGTTCGCACGCAAAGCCGGCGCGGGACGGGCAAGGGTTGTTCCGCTCGGCGGGAACCGTATCGGCGGCCGTCTTCCTGAGCCGCATCACGGGGCTGGTGCGCGAGATGGCGATGGCGCGGCTGTTCGGCGCCGGCCAGGCCTACGACGCATTCCTGCTGGGATTCCGCATCCCCAACCTAACCCGCGACCTGTTT
>Ga0326728_10014375_pt1 | contig 16827 bp, 12 predicted proteins | sample MB3enrmetagenome_FD_207602 | JGI IMG/M metagenome (GOLD analysis project Ga0326728, IMG submission 207602) | Lab enriched peat soil microbial communities from McLean, Ithaca, NY, United States - MB31MN | ecosystem: Environmental > Terrestrial > Soil > Wetlands > Peat | place: USA: New York...
GACGAATACACAGCGTTTACTATTGCACCCACCGCGCGGAAGATGACTGCCAGTGTAGAAAGCCCAAGCCGGGCCTGCTGCTTATGGCCCAGGCCGAGAATCACTTTACCTTTAAGGACACCTTCCTTATAGGCGACTCCGAAGGCGATCTACTGGCGGCCCAATCAGTTGGCTGCCCCTCCATATTGGTTTCAACCGCGCCTGCGGCCGGCTTGGAAAGACTTCCACATGCGCCTCACGCTACAGTCCCCAGCTTGCTTGTCGCGGCCGCGTTAATGCTCGGCGAAAAGGGATGATATAATTCCTCGAAGCATGGAGGGCTGGGCATGATTCGTGAACATCTCTCAAATTACTGCACGGGGTTGAGCAAGGGCCTCGAAAGCGTGTCCCCTGAGCGATTCGAAGAGTTCGTGCGTCTCCTCGAGAACGCGTGTCAGGAGGGACGCCAGGTTTTTCTCATGGGAAACGGAGGCAGCGGTTCAACTGCCTCCCACTTGGCCTGCGATCTCAACAAAGGGGTGTCCTACGGCCGCCAGAAACGTTTTCGAGCGATTTCTCTGAACGATAACCTCGCCACATTGACGGCTTATGCCAACGATGTCTCCTACGAGGATGTCTTCGTCGAGCAGTTGAAAAACTTCCTCCGTCCAGGTGACCTCGTGGTGGGCATCTCTGGAAGCGGCAACTCTCTCAACGTCCTCAAGGCCATCGCCTATGCGAATAGCGTTGGCGCTCACACGGTCGGCCTGTGCGGCTTCAATGGCGGAAAACTGGCCGGCGTGGTGCGAACTCCGATCCTCGCCCCCGTGCACGACATGCAAAAGGCCGAAGACGTCCACATGATTCTCTTGCATGTCGCTATGCAAGTCTTGTGCGCGCGCACTCAGGGTTGAGCGTCGCGGCGAGTTTACCTCGCCACGTGGTCCGTCGGCTGACGGATGAAGCCGCCTCTAAATCAAACCGACTCCCTACCCACACTCGCATTTTCGTCTAAGATGTGGTACAAACTAACATGTACCTGCTCCCGTAAGCGGGACAGAGATTGCCGCCCTTAAGGAGCCGTTGGGAAATGACCGTTGCGCTGGGGTTTGGACTTGAGGATGCAATGGTCATTGCGTGGCGACTCCTAAGTGGGGAAAAAACCTCCGATTCCCTCGCCTGAAGAAGACCCGAGCTAGTATCATGTCTACCTGTGCCCGCAAGACAACACGCCGTTCTTTTCTCGAAAGAGGTCTCACCCTGGGCGGGGCCCTGCTTGCAAGTGGGGCTCATAATTGGTTTGGGTTCAATAAGACGTTTGACGCGGCCCCCGCGCAATCGCGCCTGGTCATCTCCCGCGACCCCGACCTCCGGTCCACCCCGGCGGCCAGCGTGGATTCCTCCCGCCTCCTCAATTGCCTGGACCGTGCCATACAGGCCTTGCACGACTGCGATTCACCCCTCGAGGCATGGAGGAAGGTCGTGCGTGAATTGTCTTGCCGGCAGGGGTAATTGCACGCGCCCGGAGCTCGTGAACGCCATTTGCGAGCGCCTCCAGCAGGCCGGCATCAAGGAAATCGTCATTTGGGATCGGCAGAATTCGGACCTGGAAAGCGCGCGTTTCAAGATCGTCGAGCGTGGTTCCGGGATTCGCTGTTTCGGAAACGATACGTTGGGATTCGAAGATGACTTGGCCACTTTCGGAAGTGCCGGGAGCCTGCTTTCAAGAACCCTCACCCAGGTTTGCGATGCGGTTATCAATCTTCCCGTGCTCAAGGACCACGGCATCGCCGGTGTGACGATTGCGCTCAAGAGTATGTTTGGCGCCATCCACAACCCGAACAAATATCATATGAACGTTTGCAATCCCTACGTGGCTGATGTATTCATGCTGCCCCCCATTCGTCGCAAGGTCCGCCTCCACATCTGCGACGCCACCACGGCGCAATACGAGGGCGGGCCTTCTTTCATGCCTCACTGGATGTGGCCGTACAATGGGTTGCTCGTCGGGCACGATCCAGTGGCGCTGGATTACACAGGCTGGCAAATTATCGAAAAAAAGCGCGCCGAAGTGGGCATGAAATCGTTAACGGAGATGAAGCGCGAGCCGGCTTACATCTCGACGGCAGCCGACGCCCAACACGGTCTGGGAACCAACGATCCCCAGAACATTAAGGTGGTGGAAGTCTGAGTGGGTGGAATTTTGAATCTGGAATTTGGAATTTGGAATCCCAAGGTGGCAGTCTGATGACACAGAAATACGATTTGCAGCTCCTCGAGGCGCAGGTAGGGGCGCGCGGCGCTCGCCCCGCGGAATCCGGCAGCCTCGGCTTCGACCGGCGAGCTTTTCTAAAGGCTGCTTCCCTTCCCTGCCTGGCCGCCTGCGCAGGGGCAGTTATAGGGCGGCAGGATGCTGTCCCCCTCTTCGCGGCCCCGCTCGCAGACGACGAGTCGCAATTCACCAAGGAGGCCAGGTTTTACGAAAAACAGCCCTACAGGAAGATCAAATGCAAGCTGTGCCCTCGCGAATGCTCCATCGACGACAGGGAGCGCGGCTATTGCGGTGTGCGTGAGAATCGCGGCGGCACCTATTACACCCTGGTGCATTCCCGCGTGGTGACGGCCCACGTTGATCCCATCGAGAAGAAGCCCTTTTTTCATTATCTCCCCGGCACCATCGCATTCTCCATTGCCACCGCGGGCTGCAATGTGAACTGCAAGATGTGCCAAAACTGGGATATTTCCCAGGTCCGCCCTGAGCAGGTCCGATCGAGCTATGCTGCCCCTTCGAGGGTCACGGAGTTGGCCGTGCAGAACAACTGCCCCAGCATCGCCTATACTTATAGTGAGCCGGTGATCTTTTATGAATACGTTTCAGATTGCGCCGAGGCGGGTCACCGGCTGGGCGTGAAGAGCGTAGTGGTAACGGGCGGTTACATCCAACAAGAGCCTCTCGAGAAATTGTGCCGCCAGGTGGACGCCATCAAGGTAGACCTGAAAGCTTATTCAGAAAAGTTCTACAAGGAAGTGGTCAATGGCGAACTGAAACCGGTGCTCGATTGCATCGTTACTATCCGCAAGCACGGGGTATGGAATGAGATCGTTTACCTTGTGATTCCCACTTTGAATGACAGCGACGCGGAGTTCAAAGGCCTCGCCAAATGGGTCAAGTCCGAATTGGGACCGGACGTTCCGCTTCACTTCTCGCGCTTCCATCCCGAATATCTTCTGAAGAACCTTCCTCCCACGCCGCTCGAAACGCTCGAGCGCGCCAAAGCCATCGCCGACGCCGAGGGTCTTCACTACGTCTACATCGGCAACGTGCCGGGTCACCCCGCCGAGAATACCTATTGCCCCAAATGCCGCAAGATTGTTGTGGAACGCACCGGGTATACCATTGGCACGGTGCACCTCCACAACGGCAAATGCCAATATTGCCAGCAGGCCATCCCCGGCGTGTGGCGGGCGTAAACGCCTGCCCTCCCCGTGTCATTCCGAGCGCCTCCCAGTGTCATTCCGAGCGCAGCGAGGAATCTCGCTCTGTTCCTCCTTCCAACTACTTCAGGCCACCGCAAGGGGCCTTGTCGATCTAAACTTGACTGGACAGGGCGGCACGCGTATCTTTTTCGCGAAAGGGTAAGGTTGAATTCAGAAATTCCGGTTAATATCCGTTGGAAATGTGGACGCTGTCTTCATTGCACATATGGCTGTTCGCGTTTCTGCGTAGCGGCGACTTTACGTCGCCATGTTGTGGTGATGTAAAATCGCCGTTACAACTGCCGAAGGGAGGCTGCTGATGAATCGTAGTGCGTTTTATTGGATTCCGCGCTCGAGGGTCGCGGGAGGAAGGTTGACAATCGCTCGTCGCATCCGCCTCATCGGGTTGCTGCTCGCCGTGTTCACTGGAATCGCCATGGCGGCGCCGGCCCCTCTGGCTGCGGCTGAATCGCCCCAGACGATTGCCGCCGCCGTGCAGCAATTCGTGGACAACCACACACTGGCAGGCGCAGTGATGCTGGTGGCGTCGTCGAACCGGGTACTCAGCCTGGAGGCGGTCGGGTATATGGATGTCGCCCGGAAGCGGCCGATGCGAAAGGACGCGCTGTTCTGGATCGCCTCCCAGTCCAAACCGATGACGGCCACCGCGTTGATGATGTTGGTGGACGAGGGCAAGGTCAACGTAGACGATCCGGTGGAGAAGTATCTGCCGGAGTTCAAAGGTCAGTGGGTGACGGTGGAGAAAGACACGGAACACACGCTGCTCAGAAGGCCGGCACACCCCATCACCGTTAGGAATGTGCTGAGCCATACCAGCGGACTGCCGTTCAGCTCGCCGCTCGAGAAGCCAACCCTTGACCTGCTGCCCCTCGAGGCGCGGGTCCGGAGCTACGCCATGCTGCCGCTCGAGTTCGAGCCCGATAGCAAGTACAAGTATTCCAACGCCGGGATCAATACCGCCGGGTGCATCATCGAGGTGGTGAGCGGAGTGCCGTACGAGCAGTTCATGGAGCAACGCCTTTTCAAACCGCTAAAGATGAAGGACACGACCTTCTGGCCCAGCTCGAAGCAAGTCCAGCGGCTGGCGAAGTCTTACAAAGCGAACGCGGCCAAGACCGGCCTCGAAGAGACGACAGTTACGCAACTCCGATACCCGCTTACCGACCGCACGCGCGAGCCGATGCCCGCCGGCGGCCTGTTTTCGACCGCGTCGGACGTGGCCAGGTTTTGCCAGATGATCCTCAATGGCGGCACGCTGGACGGCAAGCGCTACCTCTCAGAGGCTGCCGCAAAACAGATGACCAGCAAGCAAACCCCCGACGGTGTCAAGGAGAAATATGGCTTCGGTTGGAGCGCGGGTGACGGTGAGTTCGGCCACGGAGGCGCCTACGCCACGAACATGACCATCGATGCCCAGCACGGCCTGGTCTTCATCTGGATGGTCCAGCACGCAAGCTTCCCCGGTGACGGCGCCAAGAGCCGGGACGCGTTCATGCAAGCGGCCAAGGCCGCTTTTGCAAAATGACCGACCTGCATTGCCCGTGAATTCGCGGCACCAGGAACGCGCCGCAGGCGCTCTGGAGTGCGGTCAGTCAACTGACGGACTGCCGCTCTTCTCCAGCGACCTTGCGCGCGCGTAGCGCTGACCTTTAGGTCAGCACGGTGCATTCCGCGACCTAAAGGCCGGCGCTACCGTTGCACACGTCCATGGAGCTGGCCCCGCCGAGCGGGAAAAGCGGCAGCAAGCTGCCGCACTCCATAGCGGTTCATACCGCACCTATTCCCAGGCCATTCAAGTGTTCCGTCTCCATGTAGCCGTCTTTGATGATGAAGACGCCCGGGGAACGCTTCTCCCAACCCTGATTGGCGATGGGCATATACTGGCGGGCATTGGCTTCGATCGCCATCACATCCGGCACGTGCGCCGCCATGCTCGCGGACTGGATCAGCGACGCGCCCGGGCAGGTCAGGTCCTGAACACATAGGAACATCTTCTGCTTCTCAGCTACCGACGCGGCAATCATCATGAAGCTCTGCCCCTTGCATGCCTTCAGCGCCGCTCCCGTGTAACCCATCTGGCGCGCGAGCAGCAGCGACTCCAGATCGGTGAGCGATTCATCAATCACCACCGGTTTTATCCTGGAGGCCGCCTGCATGGCGTTTTCGCGGTGGGATTTCAGGTCGCGCGCGGTGGGCTGCTCCACGTACTGGATGCGCCGGAACCCATCGGGAGTCTGCGCCTTCACCGTGTGCAAGAAATCCACCAGGTATTGGACGTTGGGGCAGCGCTCGTTGAAGTCGAGCGAGTAAACCCATTCCTTGACGCCGCGTTTTTTCTGGGTCTCGCTGGTGATCCGGTCCACCCGCACGACGCGCTCCACGTCCCATTTGGCGTCGTCGCCGTTCAACTTGATTTTCAGGTGGGTGAGACCGTTGAAATTGATCCACTCGGAAAGCGTCTCCGGCAGGCCGTCGCCCACGCGCCGCTTGATGTCGGAGCGCTCTAGCGCGTCCACGGCGCCCACGAGGTGGTAAAGGGGCAGGCGGGGCTTAGGTTCTTTCAAGAGATATTTGCTCGGGTATTCCCCTTTATATTCCGGCCCGGCGTAGTGGGAGAGATCATAAGTCATGAACTCCGGCCCGTAGGTGTAATAACAATTCACGCCGTGCAGCTTGCCGAAAGCATCGTGGACAGCCGCGTCAAAGGCGCTCGCGGTCACCTCCGTGCAAAGTTTGGGGATTGGTTCGGCCAGGCGCATTTCCCCGGTGACTTCCTCCGCCGCTTTCAAATACATGGGCTGCAACGCGTAGCTCAGATCAATGGGGTGACCATATTCCTTGTAGCTCGCTGTAATCTTGGAAATGCGCTGCGACAGCCTCTTCATGGATTCGAGCGTATCGGCATGCGAAACCCTGCGCGAGGGGAACGACCACGCGTTCCCGAGCGGCATTGAACCGAAACCCTTGGCCGCCTTGCCACTCCTTGAACTCACCACGCAGGTCACATTCTCGAGCGTCGCACTGTCAGACTCCACACCGCCGAACTTGATCGGCACACGATAGTGGTAATACACGTAATCGGTGCTGACATCTTCGATGCGGATGTCAGTTTGGCGCGGTCCGGCCTTGAGGATGGCGGGAGCGGCAGCCAGTCCAGCCACCGAAGTTCCCAGAAATTGACGTCGACCCATTCTCATCATTTTCCGCGCGTCTGGCAGCTCTCCCATAGCGGCAACCTTACGTCGCCATCATGTGGCGATGTGAAGTCGCCGCAGTCCAAATTAGCATCTTGCGCCATTGCTCGTTGCGGCTTTGCCCTAGGTCATCGCTGACAGAATCGAGCGTAAGTTGGACAAGCCGATGTAAAATCGCCGCTACAGCTTGGGCAACTCGTAAGGCTTGCGATGCTCCTTAGTCAAATAAGCGTTCGCTGCCTTGTCGTGCCCAAAGGTTTCCGTCTTGGGATCGAACACCACATCCCGCTTCAGTCGCCCGCAAATGTTTCCCAAGTGGCAGATCGTGGTAGAAAGCCGGCCAACTTCGATGGGGGCATTAGGTTCCTGCCGAGTCTTCACGCAGTCGATAAAGTTCTTTTCGTGCGCGCCGCCACCTCGGACCCCGCGCTCCGCCTGAACAACCGGGCCCTTGCTGCCGTCTTTGAAGGTGACGTCCCACCCTTCGTCGTGAATCATCAAAGTGCCATCGACGCCGTTAAAAACCAGCCCTGATGAAGTGCCATCAACGGGATGGTGCTTGGCAAAGCTGCGCAATTCCCAAGTCAGCATGAAGTCGCCGAAGTCCCAGGTGGTCACTTGCGTGTCGGGAACCTCTTTCGCATCGTTCAGCCAGTAAATGGCGGAATGGCCGGAAACTCGCGTGGGGAGTATGTTCTGTATTCCCCCGCGCATCGTAGCGATGCCCCACATGGCGAGGTCCAAATTGTGGACGCCCTGATTGCCCAACTCGGTATTCCCGTAATCCCAGAAGAACCGCCAGGTGTAATGAAAGCGGTTGGTGTTGAAGGGCCGCTTAGGTGCGGGTCCCAGCCAAACGTCGTAGTCCACCGTCGCGGGCGGGTCGCTGTCCGGCGGGTTGCCGATGCTGGGGCGCAACTGGCACATCCATACGTTAATTTCGCAGATCTTTCCCAGGTTGCCAGTCTTGATGTACTCGATGGCATTCCGCATATGCTCGATGCTACGATTTTGCGTGCCCATCTGCGCCACGCGCTTGTACTTGCGCACTGCTTCGACAACCAAGCGCCCGTCGTGTATGGTCTGCGTCAGCGGCTTCTCAATGTAGATGTCCTTGCCCGCTTGACAGGCCAGGATCCCCAGGCGTGCGTGCCAGTGGTCGGGCACGGCAAGGATGACGCCATCAATGTCCTTGTCATCGAGCACGCGCATGAAATCCTTGGTGGTGTCAGGTTTCTTGCCCTGGGCTTCTTCCAAATCGGGATTGACCTTGTCAAGCACTTCCTGATCGAGGTCGCAGAAGGTCTTGATCTCCGCGCCACCCTGGATGGCGCGTATGGCATCCCCCTTGCCCTGGTTGTGGCCGCCAATCAAGGCCAGCACCACCTTTTCGTTGGCTCCCAAGGCGCACGGGTTCCAATTGATGGCTACTCCCGCAGCCAGTGTCGAAGCCGCTCCCAGCTTTTTCATGAATGACCTGCGGTTTTCTCTGTCCATGAACGCCTCCTCCAGAACTCACTCTAATGATTGAGTCTCAGTTTACGCGCTTTAGATGCGCAACCGTGTAGAGATCAAAATCCTTGCCGGGCGGCGCCAGCAAAAATGTTTCATCGATCTCAGTGCTCGATAGCACGCGATACAGCTTTTTGGCTCGAAACCCCGGCAGGTTCTCAATCCGCGTGGTTACGAATTCCAACGATTTGCCATCCGCGCTCACCGAGTCCAAGACATACTCGTTGACGAGCCCTTCGCTGTGGAACTGCCTCCATACGATTTTTTTCAGGTCGGTGTCGTAGCTGAAGATGCCGAAATCTTCGTGAACCAGAGGCTTTGCTGCCGGATCTTGGGGCTGGTACGTGGACTTGTCACGTTGGAAGAGAAACTTCCCGTTCAGCTCGAAGCGAAAATCACGGGAGGTTGACCCATTTCCAGGCTTGCCCGAGCTGGACCCTTCCCATTTCCCTTCCAGGACGCGCAGCGGCGCCCAGGGGTCCGACTGGGCCAAAGCGGTGATGGCGATCATGAAAGCAATCGGCAGGACCCGAAGACATTTCATAGTCCCTCCTCTATACGAAAGGGGTGCAGAGCGCTCACCCTGTCCGTCGCTTGACGGGCGCCTCTCTCCCCTCCGCTGATCTTTACCCATACCTTAACCAGACACCAGAGGCCGGCTAACCACTCTAAACCTGTCCGCTTTGTCCGGCAAGGGCTCTATTTCAACACCTCTGGAACGGCTTGAAAAAACTCTTGACAAGCTCCGCACAATATAGTAGCCTAGCTTTTGATGTCACGCTGCCCGGCCAGGAGCGTAGAGACCCCACCGATGACACCCCTCTACCATCTTTTCATAGCGACAATATGTCATCGCCTGCCCTGGGCCACTACAGAATTAACTTCCATAAAATCATCAAACGAAGCGCGAATGTCTATGAAAACAAAGGACCGCTGTGGGAAGCTTGCAGGCGAAGCCGGAATGTCTATGAAAACACAGGTAGTTAGTCCTGTATTGCCGGAATGTTATTGAAAATAAAGGTAGTTACATGGTGTGTCCAGAGCTAAGTGTCAGGTGTTAGGTGCCGGGTGTCAGGTGTTAGGTATCGGGTATTGGGTGTCGGGTGTCGGGTTCAGGTCATGGCCGTGACACCCTGCACGCCACGCCTAGCCCCTGGCAACCAAAACCTGATACCCGGCACCTGACACCTGAAACCTGAAATTTGGCACCCGGCACCTGACAAGGTGTAGACTAATAAGCCGCGTGCTCGTGAGTCCTCGCCAAAGGTCCTGATATGAAGATCCAACTAACTCCATTATTATTTGCCTTACTTATCCCTGTCGCACTGATTGTGCTCGGCCTGAAAGATCTTGGCTTGAGTGCGGAACAAAAGATCAGGCCGCCCTATGTGGCAGGAGGTTTCTACCCCGCCGACGCGAACGAACTGGGGAAGATGATCGATGAGTTTCTGGCGCGTGCGTCGGCCGAGAAACTGGAAGGAAGTCTGGTGGCCCTGATTTGTCCTCATGCGGGCTACGTATTCTCCGGCGGCGTGGCCGCTTACTCGTATATCCAGCTTAAAGGCAGGAGCTACGATCGCGTGGTGGTACTCGCGCCATCGCACTACGAGGCGTTTCCCTTCTCCTCGATTTACGAAGGAGACGCTTATCGGACGCCCTTGGGCGACGTTCCCGTGGACCATGAATTTGCCGACAAGCTGGTCAAGCTGAGCTCCACCATCAAGATCTCGGACCGTGGACACGGGGAAGTGGAAGAGGGTGGCCAGCGGTATGGCGAGCACGCCCTGGAGGATCAACTCCCTTTCTTGCAGCGCGTGCTGGGGAAGTTCAAGCTCGTGCCCATCGTCATGGGAGACCCGGGCTACGACGCCTGCCGCGCCCTGGGAATTGCCCTGGCCAAAGCGGTGCCAGGCACCAACACGCTCATTCTGGTGAGCTCCGACCTTTCTCATTATCACACTTACGACGAAGCAGAGCAGATGGACCACCAGATTCTGAAGACCATCGAGGAGTGGGACTACTTTACCCTCTCACAAAACACCGAGCGTAACATCTGGAAGGGCCCCTGCGGAGGCGGGCCCATCGTCGCCGCCATGATCGCCGCGGAGCGTATGGGCGCCCGTCACGCGCAGCTCCTCATGTATGCCAATTCCGGGGACGTCACGGGGGACAAGAGCCGAGTGGTCGGCTATGGGGCGCTGGCGCTGGTGGCGGAAAAAGAGAACAAGAAGCACGGTCGGAAGAGCGCCGAATTCTCACTCACTCCCGCCGAGAAGCAGGAGCTTTTGAAGATAGCGCGTCAGTCGGTGGAGGTTGCGGTCCGAGAGAAAAAGATTTATCCCGTGCCTGCCGATGAGCCGGAAGCCCTTCAGCATGCCCGCGGCGCTTTCGTGACCTTGAAGGAGCATGGAGACTTGCGCGGCTGCATTGGCTATATGTCGCCTATGAAACCGCTCGCCGAAACGGTCCGGGATGTGGCCGCCTTTGCGGCGCTCGAGGACCGGCGCTTCCGCCCGGTCAACGAGGACGAGTTGGGGGCGTTGGAATACGAGATTTCAGTGCTATCCCCGCTGGTCAAGGTCGAAGACATCAATCAGATCCATGTGGGTCAGCACGGACTGCTCATCCGCAAGGGGGGGAATGAAGGCGTGCTGCTGCCTCAGGTGCCTACAGAAGAAGGTTGGAATAGGAACACTTTCCTCGAACAGGTGTGCGTGAAAGCGGGCCTGCCCGAGCAAACCTGGAAGGACGAGGATGCCGACCTCTTCATGTTTACCGCGCTTGTCTTTGGCCAGCCAACCAATTCCAAGGCCGCTACGCCCGACGAAATCTCGCCTCCAACGCCGCACACGTCATCAGGATCGCAGGCCCCAGGTTCACCACGGCCATGAGGATGGCGGTTCGGCGGAAGCCATAAACCGGGAGCAGGTAGGCGCTCAGCGCCACCGCTCCCAGGCAGGCCCCGAGCAGGTCAAGGCCATAAAGTACCCCCGGGTTGCGCTTGGAATCGTCCGAATCCGCGAAGTAAATGCGGCTGGCCAGTGGGAACTGATATCCTCCCAACAACCCCGCAACCAGAGCCAGCAGGGGGAAGACCGTCGTGCTGGTGGCGCGAAGCGCGGTCAGACCTCTCGCGTTCGCAAGCCAGACAAATAAGGCATAGAGGAGAAGAGGGGCAGATGCGGCCAGGAGTTGCAGGAGCACGAGCTTCAAGTACTCCGATGCTGTCATTCCGATCCCGCATTGGCGGGAGAGGAATCTCGCTCTGGACTTCCGAGACTCCTCGTCGTACTGCGCCTGGGGGACCTCTCGGAATGACAGGCCGGGCGCACTTCCCAGTTTCGTGCTTCTCAAGGCCAGCCACGCTCCGGCCGCCATGCCTACCATGAATAGGGCTACCAGGATGGCCAGTTGTTGGTAAACGTACCCGTAGAGGGCTTGGAAACCGAGCAGAAGAAGTACCTCCAGGCCCAGCAGCGTGAATCCCATGGCGGCCACACAAAGGCCCAGCGTGGCGTGGTGGCGTGCCGTCTGCTGATGCCGTGCGATTCCGAGGCGCTCGTAAAGCCCCGCAACCAGCGTCAGGGCCAACAAGCCGAGGGCCACGGCGCCCGATACCGCACCGAATCTCAACCGCGCCAGAGATTCCAGCAACCCTCGCCAGTCCGAGTGAAACCGAGAGCTCCAGAGGACCACGTCAAAATAGTAAGCGATAGGGGTGAAATCGCGGTTGATGGGCGTCACGGCCTGCGGCTCGATTTGCAGCTCGAGATCGAGCATGCGGTCCGCCGACATGCGGAAGGGGATGTAGTACTCGCGAAAATACTGGGTGTGGATGCGGCGCTCGCGCAGCCGGGTCATCAGTACGGAGGGATCGAGAGTGAGCGAGCCGGCCTGGTTCGCGACCAGAAAATGCACCGTCTCGCCCGGAATGGCGACCACTTGCGGGAACACCGCCCGCAGCGTCTTTTCGAGACATCTCAAGAGGTCAGCCAACTCCTGGCTGATATAGTTCTCGGCCCCGGTCACCTGAAAAGACAAGACTCCACCGGGGTTGAGCTTCTCCGCCGCCTCGAGAAAAAACTCCTGCGTGTAAAAGCGGTTCAACTGCGCGGTAAAGGGATCAGGCAAGTTGATGATGATGACGTCGAACTTTGCCCTGCTGGTTTTGAGGAACAACCGCCCATCCATCGGGTGGATGAGCACACGAGGGTCGCTGCGCGCGCGCGTCCAAGCTTGCGCGAAGTGGCGCTCTGCGATGCCCAGGATGGCCGGGTCCAGTTCGACGTACTCGAGGCGCTCGAGGCTCGAGTATTGAAGGGCTTGGGCCAGGCTGCCGTTGATGCCGCCGCCAATCAGCAACAACGAGCGAGGCGCGGTGTGTTCGAGCAGCGCGAAGTGCACGGACTCCTCGGCGGCTGAAGGATCAGGCACCGTCAGAACCCTCAACCCGTTCTCGAAAAGGCTGCGGCTTTCGCTTGTCGCCACCAGCGCCAGATTGCCATAAACCGAATTCCGTGACTCGACGAGACTGAAGCCATGCCACAGCAGGGCGAGCGATTTGGCCTCGAGCAGGCGAGCGGCGCGAGGAATCAGGAGCGTCGAGATCAAGAGCAGCGCCAGCAGGACACGGCGGAAGGCTGGTGTGCGCGCACCGACCCATGCTGCGGCCAGCAGGTTGAGCAGGGCCACGCAGGCAGCAATTTCGCAGGAGGTGAAATGCCGGATCAAAACGAGGCTCGCCAGTATGCCTCCCAAGCCCGAACCTGCGGCCTCGAGCAGGTAAACCGAGCTGGCCGCAGAGGCTGTCGAGGTGCGCGCTTCGTCGCCGCACAGCCTGCTGCCTGCTGCAAATAGGCCGCCCGAGAGCAGGCAAAAGACGCTCAGCGTCGCGAAGGAGGTGAGGAACATCGGAGCCGGGGCAAGGATTTCTCCGGGGACTGACTGAAACACCTGTCGGCTGGCGCGTACCGCAAGAATGGTCAGCGGGAAAACCCCGGCGATAAGAGTTTCCAGGAGGGCCATGAGTTTTCGGGAATCGTGCCAGCGCGCCGAAATCCAACCCGACACGCTCGTGCCGATGGCCGTCCAAAGCAGCCAGCCCGCCAACATGATGCCGAGCGAAATCTCGTTGCCATAAAAGACCACGATCAACTCGCGCATCAGGACGATCTGGGCAATGACTGAAGTAAAGCCGATGAGGGACAAGATGCACTGAAGTCGCGCGGAGACCTTGATTGCCGCTCGCTGGCTGGGCTGGAATGTGGTTTGGTTACTCAATTAACGCACTGGGATACAGCGAATTGTCCTCTGATCGCTTGGCGCCTTGGTGTCTTGCTGGTGGGAGGTCTTGCTTGAGGAGGTCCCTGGTGTCATCCCCTCCGCTTACTTCTCGTCTTTCGAGAGTCCAGCCATTTCTTTAGAGATTGAGGACTCTCTCCCGAGCGTTGCCCCGCCAGCAGACCCGCAACGGTCAGATCTTCGTCCAGGTCGGGCCAGTGGATGTAGGCGCCGTCTCCGAAGATTTCGAAATGACTGCGCTCCTGCGGCGTCCCATGCCAAAGACGGGGGAACCAACCCAGAGGCACCATAATGGTCCGCCCATCCACCAAATCGACCGTGAGCCCTTCGTCGCTCACCTTGACCGATTTACCCCGTGGCTCCTGGACTTCAACGGCCAAAGAACTCATACCAACTCCTTATTAATCGTTCGCGATGCTCATCAACGAGCCTCAGAATTGCATTCAGTTCCACCCGGCTAAAGCCTCCGGCACGCTCAAGCGCCACGGGTTCAAGCCAGATTTTCGCCACCATGTTCTCGCGTTGTGCGTGGATGTGCGGCGGCTCGCTCCTATCCAAGGAAACAAAGAAAAACCGATAGGAACGCGTTCTGAGAACCGTTGGCATTACTCTTTAATTGTATCCCTATGAGTGCGATTTGCGCGAGGGAAAGCACACTACCTGATTTGACTTCACCGGGGCGGTCGGCTAACCTGAATTTGGGGTTAATCCATCCAGCGCGGCACACTGGCTGGAGCACAAGATTGTGACCTTAGGGTGAAATAGCAACCGTGAGAAGAGTGTATCTGGACAACAACGCGACGACGCCGCTGGCCCCGGAAGTGTTTGAAGCGATGAAGCCTTATCTGCTGGAGGATTTTGGCAACGCCTCTTCCATCCATTGGTTTGGGCAGCGGGCCAAGAACGCGGTGGAGACGGCTCGCCAGCAGGTTGCGAAGCTGCTCCACGCCCGGCCCGGCGAGGTGATCTTCACGAGCGGGGGTACGGAAGCGGATAACGCTGCCCTCTTTGGCGTTGTCCAGGCCGCGCGTGTGGCGACCCCACACATCATCACCACGGGCATCGAACACCACGCAGTCCTCAACACAGCGCAGGCTCTTGAAAAGCGGGGCGTCAGCGTGACCTATGTGCGCGTGGGCGCGAGTGGGGTGGTTGATCCGGATGACGTGCGGCGCGCCATTCACCCTGAAACTGTGCTGATTTCCATCATGCACGCGAACAACGAAATCGGTACAATCCAACCCCTCGAGGAAATCGGGGCCATCGCCCGCGAGCATGATATCTATTTCCACAGCGATGCGGTCCAGTCGGTGGGCAAGATTCCCATGGACGTCGAGAAGCTCGGCGTGGACCTGCTTTCTCTCTCTGCGCACAAATTGAATGGGCCGAAGGGAGTGGGCGCAATGTATATCCGCAAAGGCACCATCCTGAAACCCCTGCTTTACGGAGGCCATCACGAACGCGACCGCCGCCCGGGGACCGAAAACGTGCCGGGGATAGTCGGCCTCGGAGCGGCAGCGGAACTCGCGGGGTCTCACCTCAAGGAATATGGGCAGCAGGTGGCGGGTCTGCGCGATCGCTTGGAGCAGGGCATCCTCGAACTGGTCCCCCAAGTCAGCGTAAGCGGAGACCCGCAGCGGCGACTCCCCAACACCAGCAACCTCTGCTTCGATTACGTCGAGGGCGAAGGCTTCGTCATCGCCATGGACCTGAGGGGCATCGCCTGCGCGACGGGTGCGGCGTGTTCCTCCGGTTCCGTCGAGCCTTCGCATGTCCTCTCCGCCATAGGCCGAACGCCGGAGCAGGCGAGATCGAGCGTTCGCTTGAGCCTGGGCCGTTACAACACCGCCGAAGATATCGACGCCACGCTCGCAACTCTCCCTGCCGTGGTCGAACGGCTCCGTGCGGTTTCGCCACATTACAAACCTGTGGGAGCTAGGGACTAGGGCAATTTTGGATTTTGGATTCGAATTCCGCGCTTCTTACGCCCTATTACCAGTTTCCAATTTCTATTGTCTATTTGCCAGTTTCCATTTTCGGATTTCGAGTTTCCTGTGATGACTATTGCTGTCGCGATGAGCGGAGGCGTGGACAGTTCCACTGCTGCCGCCTTGCTCGTCGAAAACAACTCGGCTTCCATGCTTGCCCCAAGCTCCGCCCATAACGGCTCGGTGATTGGACTGACAATGCAGTTGTGGAACCAGCGCCGTTTGCCGCAACTGCAAGGCGAGGGGAACGACCTCAATGCATTCGGGCACGCCAGCGGCCGCTGCTGTTCACTTGATGATGTTTATGATGCCCGTGCTGTGGCGCATTTCCTGAGTATCCCGCACTACGTGATTAACCTCGAACGGGAGTTTGAGGCGACGGTGGTCCGGCCCTTTGTCGCGCGCTATCAAGCAGGAGAAACACCCATTCCATGCAGCCTGTGCAACACAGAAATCAAGTTTGAGCGGTTTATCGCCCTGGCGCGCCAAGTCGGCGCCGACCGCATCGCTACGGGCCATTACGCCCGCCTGCGGCGCGATGAAAGGACGGGCCGCTTACAACTCCTTCGCGGAGTCGATCGGAGCAAGGACCAAGCCTACTTCCTCTTTGGCCTCACGCAAGAGCAACTCGCGCGCGCCATCTTCCCACTGGGAGAGCTGAGCAAGGAGCAGGTACGCTCGATAGCCCGCGCCCGGCAGCTTCCTGTGGCGGAAAAACCCGAAAGCCAGGAAATCTGCTTTGTCCCCTCGGGCAGTTACCGCGACTTTATCGAAGCCTACTTGGAGGAGCAGGGCAAGAAGCCGGAAGCGCAGCTAGGTGAAGTTGTCACTACGGATGGGCAGGTGCTTGCGGAGCACCGAGGGATTCACAATTTCACCGTGGGCCAGAGGAAAGGTTTGGGAATTGCCGTGGGCTCGCCCCTCTATGTCATCAAGCTCGAGCCTGAGAAGAACCGCGTCATTGTGGGGCCGGAGCAGGAGCTATTCCACCGCAAGTGCGTGGTCTGCGACCTCAACTGGATTCGCCCCGTTCGGGAAGGTGAAGCGATCGAGGCCCACGTTAAGATTCGCCATAACCACCCGGGCGCACTAGCCCAGGTGGAATCGCATGGGGCGAGCGAAGCGGTCGTCACCTTCCACCAACCTCAGCGCGCCATCACCCCCGGGCAGGCGGCAGTTTTCTACGATGGGGACGAGGTGTTGGGTGGCGGCTGGATTTCCTGTGTCGTGGGTTAGTGGGTTAGACGGTTTCCAAGTCTTGCCTGGTAGATTCTCTCTTAGATTTCAAGAGTTTTTTCTTTTTAGAAGGGTGTGGGAAACCTCTTTCTTTTTGAAGGTCAGGAAGCGACGAGGAC
>Ga0326728_10014376_pt1 | contig 16826 bp, 13 predicted proteins | sample MB3enrmetagenome_FD_207602 | JGI IMG/M metagenome (GOLD analysis project Ga0326728, IMG submission 207602) | Lab enriched peat soil microbial communities from McLean, Ithaca, NY, United States - MB31MN | ecosystem: Environmental > Terrestrial > Soil > Wetlands > Peat | place: USA: New York...
GGACGATCTCCCTCACGAGAGCCGAAGTGCTGCCGTCGTCCGGCGCATTCCTTCCGGGCAACATCGTATGGTCCGATTCCGCCGCCCCGCTCTGACAGTCCTTGCACGAGCAGAGAACCCAGGACGGCCCGTTCAGGTTTTCACCCAGCAGGCGCCCAAGTCCCTCGCTGATGCAATCGAACTCCGGTCGGATTAATTGATAGATCTTGGGTGACAGGCGATTGCTATTTCCCAGCAGTGCGCCCAGCTGCCGCAGCTTCCGGAAAGCGAACGCGGGCACACGAATGGTCTGGCCATCCGGAGTGACTAATGGGTGTCCCCATTCAAGCGTTCCAGGCGAAGAGGGAAGTTGAGGAAATGCAATGGCTTGGGTCACTGGTTAAGCTATTCCAGGCAGCGTGGTATGCTTGTGAACAATGCAAGGATAATATTATTCCTCTTGCGATGTAAAGACCTTTGTTTCACCTTCCATTCACCTTCAGATGCAGTTGGCAAATTGGGTAGCCACTGCCGGAATTCAAGACCCTTCCTTTGAACGAAATGCCGGTCGGTTTGACAATCGCAGCAGATGCCGGAAATAGCCCATTCCGTTAACCAAATTGCGTCCACATCGAGCCGCTATCAGTGCTGGATCCTGCTAAGCCAGATATTCAACGCCCTGGCGCGCGCATTTTTCTAAGGAGAACATCAGGAACATATTTCAGCAGATCACATTGGGATTGAAGAAGTTTTGGGAAGTGATCTCGTCGCCAAAGGCCCGCAATGCCGTTGAGCAGGTCCAGCCTGGTCAGCATCGCGCGTCCCATTGTGGACGAGCTTTCAAGCATTGATCCCAAAACAGCCAACCAAGCTGAAAGAGGTTGCCGATGCGTTTCGTAAATACGGGGTGCCGCCCGTCCAAACCTATACGCAAGATCAGATTCTGATCGGCAATGCTCTGCTTAACCTTGCGCTTCCAGTCCTGCGCTCTAAGCTCGCTGCAGAAAAGGCCGGTTTGCCGACCAATATCCTCAACACCGCCGTCCAGCTGTCCGTGACGGCCATATAGGGGGCATAAAAAGGAGTGAATATAACGATCAAATTAAGGTCTGCAGAATGTATGCTCTTAGCGGATCCCGCTGGCCATCTCGATACATGCGAATCACATCGATGTATGGCGGATTAGGCCGAGGCTCCAAGGGCCAATGTTTAGGCCAATAGCCATACCGCCACAAAATTACCCACACAATAAATCGAGCAGCATGGCCATTACCGTTCACATAAGGGTGGACTCTGAGAAATAGCTCCAAAATATGCGACGCAAGCTCCACGACATATAGGATCCTTTGAACCGGGGTAACTGTGGTGCCGGTCGTTCTCCCTAAGCTGTCAAGAGCGCGTAATCCTCTTCGGATGACATTTTCTAGCTGGTGCATGGCCGTACCGACCTGCATGGGAGGATAACCAACACGCGGATCACTTCGGATTCTTACCTGACAATAACGCAAGCACCGAAACATCTCACCTCGGTAATGTCCTGCATAGTACTCATATCCCGGAGGGACTAGTTGAAGAAACAATTTTTGGTGGATTTGACGGGAGTCTACCGCATTCTCAATTGTATCTAGGTGCCCCTGGGCTAACTCAGTCAGGACTTCCTGAGAGCGAATCGGTAGCTCCTGATTCTTATTGGGGTGGTTGTCATACTCCCAAGGAGGACAATCGGAAGGGTGCATGCTTGTACCTAGTCATCTGCATTCACAATATCTCGGGCTAAACCCCACGCCCAAGCATCAATATCAGCTATCTCACGGGGTTGTTGCGCAGCCCTAGCAGCCAGTTCCATGATCACTGAAGATCGCTGCGGAGTCACTCCATGTTCTATTGAATCAATGAAGGATTCAACTTCAGCCAAACTGGTGAGCCAATCATTCTCTTTATGTGGCACATCACAGATCATATACGTAGCGCTATCAGCGGAAGGTCCTTCGATAATCGACACCTTTGGCTGAACCATTTGGTGGTACACCTCATGCGGGAAAGCATTATAGGAGTAAACTTCGGAACGATCGCCTGCAGAGAGTAAAAAGGAGACTAGGTTTGTTGATTTCAAAACTACTCCAGAATAATAGAAGTTCCCGATCGGGGATACGTACATCCGGATGCATCTTTCAGCCGTAAGTCCCTCGGATCGCATCCCGGCAGGTTCGACTCGGCACCCGGTGTTCGCAGGAATATATGGATCCCCTACAGAGGTCAAATCGTTGGCAGAAATGTAACGTAAGGTCATCGAGACTCCTGGAGGGGGTAGTAAAGATTAAGGATCGTATCAAACTCTGGAACAACCACCTCGAAAAATCTGTTCATTTGCTCCATATCGTATGCACGTGACGGCAGGTCCTCAGATAGGGTGTTAAGATCCTGCTCCACCAAAACTATTTCCTGTGGAGAGGTTTCACTTTGAATTGTGCCTGTCTTGTTTCTCATCCACGAATTCACTTCGTATTCGTTAGCCATGAGAAACCGCTTATGGACATGCAATTCGAAACTTTGTGGCCTATTTAGTGGAGCTGTATGCCACCTTTCCTGGCAAAAGTGCCGGGAAAGGAACAACCCTGGTGACTGCTGAAGAGCATATCGTGTCACAATTGCTGCAAGGCGTCCTACTCGAGGCTGTATCGATTGGCGATAATTGAATAAAAGTCGCGTTGCCTCGTTGAAAAATTCGGTCATTGTCAGGACTGGTAATTCGCTCTTTGCTTTTTGCCAAACAATGCTTGTTCGTTCGGATCCTACCTCGCAACGCCATGCTCCAGAGGTCGATTGCAGTATTACCTTGGGGACCTCACGGGGGCTAGGGGTCGGCAGAATGATTGGCTCAGCGTTAAACTTGTCGAGCCATCTTGGCAGAAGACCTTTAATGACCTTTACGGCAGAAACCTCTTCGTCAGGCGTAAAAATGACAGCCTGACAAGATGCGAGGGCAAAATCCTGAGCTGCAATCATAATCGCCTTTAATTGTTACAATCCTTCAACTTTTGGTTATTCCTAGGTTCTCGCCGGATAGAAGATCTACATATTACACATCACTCTCACATATTTACCACATTTTTCGTCTCAGAGTTGCGATATCGGCCTCATTCTGTAAGCTGTTAGCTAATTTCGATATCCTCCACCAGTCCTAATTCACGGAGGCCGGAGCGTGCCTCATCCGCTTTGGTTTTTCCTTGATCGCCTTCTACCGGTGCCTCAAAATTCACTTCAAGCTTAAGCCCTGGGGAAGCGGCAAACCGACTCAAAACCTTTGTGTAAAAATTCATCCACTTCTGAGGCGGGACATTGCCGCTCCATCGAACGACGCGCGTGGATTTTGGTCCTGAAGGCGGTTTCTCTTCTTTGGTTATTTGAATTTCTGCCGTAGCTTCAATGGAACCAATTCGCACCTGAGCTGTATAAATGCCAGTGGCGTCTTCCGCGACGAATAGGCCCTCCGAATCAATGGATCCGCCTGTTGCGCTCCACGACTGGGCAGGTAGGCTATACGATTGGCTGTATTGATCAAAACCCTCTGCGTGAAATTTGATTTTGTCCTTGGGCCGGATATTTGCTCGCTCTGGGATAATGGCTAGCCTGATTAAGCGAGGCGGTTCCACTAGTTTCTGCGCATCTTCAGCCTTAAGCAGATAGACATCGTCGGCAATTTCAACCTCGAGTTCCGCAAGACTGTCCTTGAACCGTTCAAGGACAAGGCGATCCTTGGAATCCTTTCGGGCATATCCGAGGACACCCTGTGTAACGCCATCGGCAATGGTTCGTTTTATCAAGGTGGGTTTCAACAGCCGTGGTAGCAGCGGAGATGAATAAAATGCATCCCGGGCCGATTTCGTTGACCACTCGGTTAAGGCTGGTGGCCAGTACTTACTCAATTTGTTTGTGCCCACCGACTCTGTGATCTCATCGTCTTTGACTAGGCGTCCCAGGATGAGTTCAACCATGTCTTTAGCCATGCTGGAAGTGATCTGACCGAGGTCGATCTCCTTTATAGCATTGTCCTTCCCGAGGAGGAACAATCGGCGATAGGCTCGCCAGAGAGCTTCTGTGAGGTCTTTGCCTGCCCGGCCCAGGCTTTGCGTCAGCTGACGTTTTTGCTGATCATCCAGTCGGGATTTGCTCTCGTGATCATCGTCGATATCCTCCCAAGCAAGTAGGTTGCGAGCTGTATCGGCGATATTAGCTCCTGCGTCAGGGGCAGCAAAAATTAGCGCGGATTTAAATGTCCTGCCAGATGTGCCAGATTCCCTCAGGATAGTCTCCATGAGCCTAAACGTAGCCAAGTCGCCTGCCGGTGAATCCATCCCCATAATCACCAGAGTCAGCTCAGGACGGTCCGGAACATCATTGCTACGGATGGGGAAGTACCTTCGATCAATATCCTTCGATCCCTCTTTGAAGAGATTTTCGATTTCCTTCTTGATGCGTTCATCAATCGATGCCGGCTTAACGGCGCCCCGTCGGGCGACCAACATCTGGTTCAAATTTGGACGCAGGCTGAATCGGTATTTGTTTCGATCCCATGACAGATAGAAGCAGGTGTTCACCAGTCCCTCAAGCGCATTATCCACCTCTGCCAGGATCAAGTCCGGTTCTCCCACAGCAGTCTTGATCTCCGGTGCTGATGCCTCGGCTTTCCCCTGGGATTGTCCACCGTTGGACTCGAAGAAAATTGTGGTAGCGACTTTCTGGTGCAGTCGCGTCTTGCGGATAAACTCTGATGCCTCCTTATCCAAACGGATTGAATGGGAATCCTTTTTACCAGCTATGTCCGCGATGACAGGCACTTCCAGTTTGTCGGATCCGAGCTGCTCGAAAACGGCGGCTCGAAATGTCGGGTCTTCCAACGGCGCGGATCCCAAAGTTATCAGGGGCTCTCTGGCGGCTTTTCGGTGTTCTTCCTGATATCCCCACGAAATCCAGAGTGCCAGCAGCCTGAGAATCCCGCGCGTCCTTTGGAATCGTGGCAGCGCCTGCCACTTGCGCTCGAATACTGACAGAACTGATGGATGGAACGGGTAGGCAGTCCGGAACGTCTCATGTATCGAGTCCGCATCAACGCCTGACAGTTCCGCCGAGTGCTCCATGGCCCAGTCGGCATATGCCGCTGCGGTGATTCGACCGTCATCAGGCAACCCATACCACTCGAGTAGCCGACAGCGGATAATTTCTGCGACTTCTGTTTCGGCCGACATCATGATCGCCTTGCCAGTCCTGTCCATAAGCTTCTTTAGTGAGTCCTGATCGCGCTGATCCTCTGGATTCATCTCCAGTTCTGACGCCGGAATCGACATACACAGAACCAGGTTGTCACGGCCCCGAGATTCCTCGGCAAGGTTTTGGAGAAAATTGAAGAACTGATCGCGCAAACCGAGGTTTCGTCCTCGGCTGACGTAGTTCAGCATTTCGTCCATCAAGATGAGCGTCGGCCCTTGAGGCAGCATCTTCCTGATCACGTCACCTGAAGGAGCGATCTTCTGTTGATCATGCTCCCGAACAGCTGCAAAGGCTTCTTCTCTTCCAAGTTGCCATGCAATCTCCCCCCACGGGGTCATCCTCAAAGGCTCTCCGTTGCCCCCCCTGCCAGTAATCACATCGAATTCTGTACCAACAAATACCGCAACATCAGCATGGGGTACTTCGGCAACTTGACCTTTTTGTAAGATAGAATCCACACCCTTCCATGATTTCGCTTTCCGGCCTGCATTTGCCAGATGGTACAGGGCTGTCAGCGAGTGCGTTTTTCCACCGCCAAACTGCGTTGCCATGTTGAAGACCGCCGAAGTTTCGACCTTAATGCCGGAAAGACGCCTGACTACCTGTGCGGATAGATCAAGGAGGCTTGCTGTCAGAAAGGTCCGCTCAAAGAATCTTTCCGGTTTTATGTAGTCGACAGGAGCCCGACCATTGCGGATATGATCAAGGTGGACGGCGAATTCCGAGGCATCGAGCGGCCGGTTTTCCCGCAAGTCTTCTCTGGGTGTAACTACCTGGTACCAAGGCTTCAGCTTTGGCATGGATGCGTCCTCAATAGTGTGCGATGCGAAAGGGCAGATTGATCGGCCGAGTGAATCAGCCTTTCTCAAAACGTCCTGTATTCGGTTCCAGATTCCACATTTTAAAATAGCCCCAGGGGAAGGTCGATCCCTCCCCTTTACTTCCTATCACTACAATGGTTTCGCATTGTAACGATGAACGCTCCTACATCGACAGCGCGCTGATGACATTTCGAGTCAGCGAACCAATCAGATCTCGGGCTTCTTCCCAGTCATTCCGGTACGCGAAAACAACCCTCAGAGTTACGCGGAGGCACAATGCCTTCCAGAGTGAATACGCAACACGGTCATCACTCCGGCTGTTCTCCAATTCAAACGCCGCGATCGGGAGGTGCCAAATCTGTTGCTCTGCTGCCGTCGGGCCAGCAAAAGCCAACACGTCAATGCCAAGGTATTCTTGGCCACTTTGCGGCAGCAAGCTCAACTTAAATCCCTTGGCTGCTGCCCTCCACTTCATGTCCTGACAGGACTGAACAACCACAGTCGTCAGATTTGATGTCCATTTTTTAAGGTCGCCGCCGATCGCCGCAGCTTTCAGTGGCCCTGCCTGCGTTGGCTGCTGCAGTCTGTCCCAGAATGCATTCCACCACTTATTGCCAATGGTGGGACATTCCGTGACCAGGCAGCTCATAATCCTAGGCCCTTCTTTCTTGCTAGAACTCCATCAACCCAGCGTTTCTCGTCAGTATTGCCGGCGTAGAGTGCGGAAAGGGCTTGCGCGAGCTTCCAGAAACGTTGGTCCGTACCCGCGCCATCCTCCACAAGGAATCGCTTCAGGGCTTCGCTACGTCCAGCTGCGAAAAGAATCATGCTCTGATGGATGCGATCTAATACCGTATCACCGACACGTGAAACCTCTGTTTCGCCGAACGTCGGCGCGGTCTCTTCGGCTAACTGGGGCCCCTTGAATAAATCCAGTTGCGGCTTTTTCTGCTTACGGACTGGCGTTGCCTTGCCCTCATCCTTACCAAAGAGGTGAGCGGCGCGCTCGGCCACAGGCAACAAACGGGCCGTCTCTCCGGAAACCTTCACAATACTGCTCAGGTCCTCCAGGTGGGCGCCAAGTCCCTGGGCGATCTTGCGAGCGGCGTCGAACTCGAGAACAAAACCGCTAGGCCTGACCTTCTTTGCGGCACTTTCCTCGTCCTCTTCCTCTTCGTTCTCGGGGGGTTCCGTCCCATTGATGTCATCGGTTCTTAGTGTCCAGAGCCACATCGCGGTAAGCCGGGCATCTTCCTCAAACCCGCTGGCATCAGCACCAGTGAAAATCATTGTGAGGGCTTCCCTGGCAACGGCGGCCCAAACCTGTTCCAGATATTCTTTGAGTATGACAACTTCGCCACTGGCCTTTTCCACGCTGGAATAGCGGGAAAAAATCTCCAGAGCCGGACCTATGCAGGCGAAAATGGCATCTGCACCTACGACTCCTTCCTCGGCTAGGCGGGGCATCCATTCATGAATACGGAGTGGCAATTCAGCGAGTACGTCGCGCCAATCGCCGATTTCCTCTGTGATAGAACCATCAAGATTCTCACGCGGGCGACAGACAAGGTGGATGGAGGAAGCAAGAGTGCTCTGCCGACTCGCAAGAACCCGCGCCGAACGCTCAGTATCAATTGGCCAAGAAGCGGTAACGCGCCACCCCGACCCGATTAGAGCAGTCAAGAGAGCTTCCCACGCATCTGTCTGAGTATGTGCAAAGACAACAACTGCGATGCCTTGAGGTTTTGCTGTACGATGGCACTCGGACAAAGCTCGTCTCATCCGCTCTTCATAGAAGTGGCGGTCCTTTTGCAGGTGTGCTACAGCTGAATGAGGCAGGTTTTGAATGATCTCATTCCCCTTCGGGGTGAGTTCAGAATCAAAAATTGTGGGATAGAAATCGCAAAGCATTCGGCGGAGCCATACATAGAAGAAGTCCGAGAGATCCGCATAGGGAATCGAGTAATAGTAAGGTGGATCCGTTATCACTGCGTCAACGCAGTCATCCGGCAATGGGTGGGAATCAGCTGAAGCCTGTGCGACCTCACCTGATTTTGTGATGGTCGGAGTTAACCCATCAAGCACCCTGAGAATCCATCCAATGCCTCCTTCCCAAGTGCCGGCTCCGTTTGAAAAAGGTTGGCATTCTGCCCATTCCCATACAATCGGAAGGGCTTGGCGACCAAATGTATGGGCAATGAACTCGCCGGAGCTCGCCCAAACCGTAAGGCTCGTTAGATAATCTGCCTGTCGATCGACTGCGAATGCCAGACAAGTACTCACTGCGGCGGCAAAATCCAGATCTCCTTGTAGGCGTAATTCCTCTCCTATCCGCCTTACGATTCGAGACAAAGTTACCATTGTCAACAGTTGGCGTGGTGTGAATAGGTCAGCGAACCCATGAATTCCGTATTGCGGAAGCGGAATTCTACGGGGCTCCAGTCCTGTGAACCGCTCTGACGGGATCAGTGACAGCCCTCCGTAATTCTCTAAATGCAGTTCCATTATCGCCTGTTTACATTTCTCTGCCGCTTTCAAATCTGCGCTCGTTGGCGTCCGGTACTTCCTGCCTATTGAATCCGTCGGCGCGCTAATGACACAGAATAGCCGAGCTCCCGCTGCGCCGCCCGATTTAGCGGAGAGCTGAGAGCGAACCGAAGTGACCGGCATCGTGAACCCACAACAAGGACATGTGGCAGATCCGCGCGCGACGGTTCCATCGAATTTAGGATCAGCGATTATCTTTTTGGGGTCGGCCTGGTCCACCCAGCCATCATGGCTCTTGACAATGATGCGGAAGTCCACGAGCTTGGCTGTGGAGCGCGGCACTAATTGCAGGGCCAAAGAGTGGTCGGATTTTTTGGCCAGCCAGAGAGAGCGGATGAGCGGGACTTCCGCTCCGCAACCGGGGCCTTCACACCTGACTGTTCGCGCCCACAAATATGCGATGGGCTTCGTATCGTCGGCGTCGTTGGGGTAGAATTCAGCGAGTTCTTTCGAGGCTTCCCGCTTGATCCAATCGCCCCACTTACGGACTTCATTGACGAGGCGTTCGCCATACTTAGGAATGTACTCAAGCACAACCTTATTGAGCAATACAGGCACGGGATTGAGGTCGCTTGCAAAGACATTCGCACCCACACGTAATGCTTCCAGCGGAATAGAGCCACCACCGGCAAACGGATCCATCACTAAGGGCCAAGTATCGGGAGCGCCTGTCAGTGCTTCGTGCGCGGCCCTGGTGAGTGCCCGGCTAGTATCAACGAACTCCAGGCGATTCGAGTTGTCCCAGTTAGCGAAATCGGCGATGAAGTCGAGGAGAGCACCACGCAATTGTTCGCCTACCTCGAATAGGGTCGGTTTCTGCCGAGCGACCTCGAACCTCTTGCGACTATCTTCGCTTAACAGTTGCTGACGCTCATGTGATGACCAGACAAGCATTTCCTTGATAGCTTGGTCACGAAAGGCGGCGGGGCAATCCGGGTCAGCCGGATCTGGCCAAAGCGCGGCGCAAATCACGGCACGGCAAGCAGCAAGCGGTCGTCGCGCCCACCAGATATGCAGGGTTGAGATGTGGCCGTGCCGTATCGACTTTTCTCTGCGAGCATGAGCCGATATTCGCTTGATCGGCAGATCGACTTCAATGAGTCGTTTCGGATACCTGGGGCGATCGCTCATTCTGATGCCTCTATAATCTGGGTTGCGGGTACGCTGTAATGCTCAACTTTTACAATTGGCTGCCATCCCAACCGGGCCGGATTCTGCACCGTATGAAGTTCCGGCTCAGCTGAGCAGTTGAAGACAGCATATAGCCAGTAGTCTCCCTTGAGCCGTTCAGCGGCATGGAACTCGTTCGCCGTCAGCGCAATTTCGCCGACACCCGCGCGTCCTTTCACTTCGATGAAACGGACCTCAATAAATGTCTTTGGATCATCCGGGTGCTGCCGGCGCGAGATCAGATCAAACCCACGGTTTTCTGATTCAACGCTTTCCACCTGCCAACCGCGGGCTTCCTCACATTTCCGGGCGCATTCGATGGCGATTTTTTCAATTTGCTCATCGCGGACCATCGGGGCGATCTTCGGATTCTTCCGTTCCGGGTGAGGAACAATCCATGCCCTTCCTATGTGGGTGATGTCCGAAATCGTGCAATGCCCCTCCATCTCGAGTTCCCGCCTCCTGGATTCGAGGCGATTGTTGAGTTCATCGAGATGCTGTTCGGCCTGGGCGATCAACCCGTCTAGTCCTGTGATGGTCTGTCCCTCAACCTGGCGGTTCAGAAACTCTCCTAACTGAACCTGCTGCCGATCGATGAGTGCGTTGAGGCTGATCTCAACATGCTTCGCAACCGTGTACATCGAGTGCCTACGCTCTTGTGCGATCTCAACCAACCATGGTTGTAAAGTGTATTGATACAAATAGCGCTCGACCGCCTGCCGGTCAGGAACAGCAAATGTCACGGCCGGAGGGGGTGTGGCCTTTGGTGCCGGGCTGACGTCTTGAAATACTGTCGGCCTGCGCACCGTCATCTCGCCCGTAGCAGATGTTTCGACGACGAAGAGCGATCGGTGAAGCGTGTTTCCTCTCCCATCCTTGATAGATCCGGCGAAAACGTCGAAGAGCCCGGGCTCACTGCGGTGGAGGTCTAAGAAAACAGTGCCCCGTCGCAGGTCGTCCTCCACTCTGCTCAGGAGGTCGGCCCGCACGGTCTCGAAAAGAGGATGTCCCGGTGTGACCCATTCCAACGTTGGATCGGGGGCGAGAAGGGCTTTATCAAATACAACCTTGCCGTATTCTTTCCCGAGCCTCCCAAAGCGCGGTTCAAGTAGCTCCCCTAATGGGAGTAGGCTTCTCGGAATCTTACCGATCCGATAAACATGGGAACCCGAACTGACGGGCTTCGGCTGCATGCCGGATTCCGGGGCGGCCTCGACAAAGAACTGCTCGATTGCCTCAGGTACAAGACGCCGTTCCTTGGCTTCAACTGACCGGCCGATGACGGCAGATAGGTTCAGTTCCTTTTTCGCCAGGCCTTCCAGAGCTGATTCTGTTATTTCTCTGAATCGATCTGGATCGACTTCCCTGGCGATTCGCTCTTGAATGGCTCGTTCATCAGTCCGGCGCGCATACATTTCTCTCAAAAGCCGCTCTAGCCGGTTCGCCGGGAATACCTCGCCAACAACATCGAAGACTTGGTCCGTGCCGAGCTCCCTTCGGATTTCCCTCAGGCGGTCGTGGAGTTTCTGAAGGACCCGGCCTTCGCGGGTGTTCTGGGCAACGAAATTGAATATCAGACAATCATGCTCCTGGCCATATCGGTGGATGCGCCCGACCCGTTGCTCCAACCTGACCGGATTCCATGGGATGTCGTAGTTAACCATGAGCCAGCAGAACTGGAGGTTGATCCCCTCGCCGGCCGCTTCAGTGGCTACCAGGACTTGCGCCGACTCCCGGAACTCCCGTTCCGCATAGATCCTCGATCCGGGCGTGTCGCGGTCGCCGATCTTCATGCCGCCATAGATTTGGGTAATAGTGAGTCCCCATTCACGAAGTTTTCCGAGGGGACGGTCGTTACGTCCGTCTCCGGCCAAGAAATCGAGGGAATCCTTATGTTCCGTGAACACCAGAAGCTTCATTTGGGGATTCGAGAAGATCCCCTCATCAGTCAGGATTGACTTCAGCTTCGAGAGCTTCGATTCAACCTGGCGATGCTCAAGCCACTTGGCCCGATCAATTAGCTTGGTCAGCTTGGATATCTCCAATCGTAGCTCGGATGGATCTACTGAAACGACGACATCTTCAAGTTGGGTGATAATATCGGCCTGTTCCTCTTCAGTCAGATCCTCGAAATCCTCCGGAAGCCGAGTCTCAATCTGATCCCGGCGATACGCTTCGGGATCTGCCAGGATCTTCTCCCGCCTGTCGCGCATCCGCTCCAGGCTACGCCGAACCGCATAAACCGTTGATGCCATCCGGCGTTGCAACATCACCATGGTGAATCCCACGGCTCGGCCCCGTGCCGAATCATCCGCAGAGGCTCGAATCGACTGGTCCTCAACGTAGTGGGTAAGCTCGTCGTAAAACTCCAGCTCCTCGCCGTCCAGGTCGAACGCAGCTGTGCGGACTTCACGTTTGGTGAAGAGCTTGCGAACTTCCCCGGTCTCCGGGTTCGGAAAGCTGACCAATGCCTCTTTCGTCCGCCGCAGATAGAATGGTGCTTCGTTCCGCCGCATGGCCTCTTGGAGGCTCTGAACACTCCCATAGACATCGCGGTCGAGCAGTGCGAGGAAGAGGCAGAAATTCTGGGCGTCACCTTTGTGCGGTGTCGCGGTCATGAGCAGAAAGTGATCGGTCATGTTTGAGAGCGACTCACCAAGCCGGTAGGCGAGCGTCTTGCGATCGTCCGCATAAGCACTCATCTTATGGGCTTCATCCACAATAATGAGGTCCCAGTGGGAGCGGAGCAGGCTTTCACGGGCATCCTCGATTGTTGACACCCAGGAAACCGACGTTATCACTTGATCTCGTTCTTGCCAGGGATTCACCCCGTAGTTCGCACGAAGAACATCGCTGCGGATGACCTCGAAATTCTCCCGAAACTTGTCTTTAAGTTCGCGCTGCCACTGAAAGGTCAGATTGGCTGGAGAAACCACGAGCGTTCGCCGAACTAATCCCCTGGCTTTCATCTCTTTTAGCAGAAGCCCGGCCATTATGGTTTTTCCGGCGCCGGGATCATCTGCCAATAAGAACCGGATCCGAGGTGACTTGAGGAAATATTCGTAGACGGCCTCTAGTTGATGGGGGAGAGGATCCACCCGGGCAATTGAAAGGGAGAAGTAGGGGTCGTACTCGTATGCAAGGCCAAGCCGATGAGCTTCAACTCCCAGCCTGAAAAGCCGGGCATCCCCATCGAACGGGATTTGTTCGGTTGAGATCTTTAAACGGGATATCTGATCGGGCGTCAGTACGGGATCTCGCGCCAGTCCGGATTGGAGTCCTTTGCCGATAATCTTGAGTGATTCTCCCATTGGCACAACCGCAATCACTTCAATGGATTCGGGAAGGAACGGACCCACGACGATGACTCCTGGTTGTATCAAATTTTTGCTCAAAAGCTTGATCCTCCGGCATCTTGAGGCCTGGCACGCTCAATCGTTTGAATTTTTGGAAAGTAGACAGATGAGAATATCATAGGAATCGAAATTTGCAGTTATGAGTCTGAAAATGAAGCAAAAAGCTATTACGAGTCAATTAGTCAACCCTAAAGTCTATTTTAATATTCCAAGCCATTCTCATCGGATAGGGACTCAGCTTAGCCATTTTGTGTAGAAACTGCGCATCGTTTTATTAAATACATACATGGTGTGTATTTATGTATTGACTATAAAATTCTTCAAGCGTAGCATTTCATTTATGGATCTGCGTTTCGCTGACGACTCACTGGATCGTTTGGAGACGGACCCGAAGTTTGATGCTGGATATTCTCAGGCGATCGTAAAAGCCTTCCGAAAGCGAATGCAGCAGATCCGTGCAGCCGTAGACGAAAGAGACTTCTATGAGCTTGTCTCTTTACGTTTCGAAAAGCTCAAGGGAAACCGAAGTCACCAATATTCAATGCGTTTAAATGACCAATGGAGATTAATTATTGAGTTTGAACAGTCAAAAAAGGGCAGGCGTCTGTTGATCAAAGGCATAGAGGATTACCACTAAAAGGAGGAGAAAAATGGCGGATAGAATACCGGCAGAGGTTTTCCCTCCTGGAGACTTTATTCTTGAAGAATTGGAGTCTCGGGGGTGGACACAGATAGACCTTGCAGAAATCCTAGGGCGCCCAACTCAGCTGGTAAATGAGGTTGTGCTCGGCAAGCGTGCCATTACTCCTGAGACAGCGAAGGGACTTGCTGGCGCCTTTGGCACAAGTGCGCAATTCTGGATGAATCTGCAGGCGGCGTATCAACTTTCTAGAATCCAAGATGCCGATGATGCCGTATCTCGTCGAGCAAAGGTTTATGCGAAAGCGCCGATTAAGGAATTGGTACGCCGACGATGGATTGAACCGTCACAAAACATAGACGTTCTTGAAAAAAGGGTTTTAGATTTTTTGAATATTAAAAACCTTAATGATAAGCCCATTGTGTGGGCACATGCTTTAAGGAAATCCACTACGTATGAAAGCATTAATCAATTCCAGTTGGCTTGGATGTTCCGAGCCAGACGGCTCGCCAGGGCTATTAATGCAACGAATTTTTCAAATCAATCCTTCGACCGCGGACTGGAAAGTCTTCGTAAACTATTGCAGGAACCGGAGGATGTAAGACTCGTAGCAAAGATCTTAGCTGATGCTGGAATTAGATTCTTGATTGTTGAACACCTTCCACATACACGGATTGATGGCGTTTGTTTCTGGCTAGACGAAACATCCCCGGTAATAGCTATCTCTTTGAGATACGATCGCATTGATTGGTTTTGGCATACTCTCATGCACGAAATGGGACACGTTCAAAATAGGGATGGATTAAAACAAGACGGGCGCATCGATGTCGATCTCGTTGGAGAAAAAGCGCAGGATTTCAAAGATAAGCCTGAATCAGAAAAACTCGTCGACAATTTTGCCAGTGAGTTTTTGATTCCCAAGACAGAGTTAGATGGTTTTATGGCTCGCGTTAGGCCGCTTTATTCGACGGCAAGAATCAATGGTTTTGCAAAGCGCTTGGGCATACATCCAGGCATCGTTGTGGGTCAACTCCAGCATCGCAATGAGATCAAATACTTTGCAAATCGGGCGATGCTGGTAAAGATCAGAAATATTGTCATTAGTTCTACACTGACAGACGGCTGGGGCAATGTTGCCCTAGCAGTTTGATTGGGGGACAAATAGATGGCAACCTATACGGAACAGTTACAGCGCATTGCAAACAAATACTTGGAGGAAATGGACTTACCGAATGCCACGGCTATGCAAATGGCAAATTGGGCCATTAAGAGCGGCCTATGGAAACCGCAACCCTCAAAAATAATTCGACAGTGTGCTGATGAGTTAGCCCGGGCGATGCGCGAAGAATATACCACCGATCCCCAAGGACGTCGAGTGAGGGCCAAGCATGTTGCCATCATTGCTCAAGAAGGAAAACAGACCGCTCTTTGGGCTGATATAAGAACAGCAACGAGGGAACATCTCGAGATAGCATTCCAGCAGCGGAGACAGCAGATTGTCGGCGACTGCCGGCAGCTCAAATCAGATGCTGACAGCTACAATGAAAACAGAAACCCAGGAAACCCGATCCAAATTGTCTTCGACTTTACATTGGATTTGCAGGAGCTTGAGCTAGTCTACTGATAGTAGTTTCAATGGAGTTTTCCTTACTGGAATATGCCAATCAAGATATCATCCTCTGGGATTTTTGAAACTCAAGAAATTACTGCCCCAATAGGCGAGACCGAAATAGAGGCAATCAATGAAGTGTTGGACGATGCCGCATCTGACATGACGAACATTATCGACCACTGCGAGCGCCAAGCAAACGGCGCCCTGCGGTTCTATGGAATGAACTCATGGAGGGATGAAATCCCCGCAAATGCAAATCCTGCTATAAATGACGCAGTAGAAATCATGGGTGAAGCCCGTCTCTTGCGCAAATTCCTGTCCGAGTCCAATGTTGAGATGGCCGCAAGGTGCGCCTACTCCCTTGGCATCTGTTCAATAAGGCTGTTCGTCCGACGGCATGAGAAGCCGGTTATTACAGGACGCAAAGTAAGGCGCATAACAGCGGACGGCCGTGAATCCGAAGGGCTCAGGCTGGCGAAAGAGCGAAAAATAGAGGAATACGAAAAATGGGCGCAATGTGCCCAAGAATATCGAACAAGACACCCTAACTATTCAGATTGGGATGTTGCCCGCCATGTTGCTGAGCAATTAAAAACCTCGCAAAAGCCGGATACAATCAGAAAAGCACTTCGAAAAATATCAGGGAAAGTCTAGGAAATTTCCCCAATTCCCCGCTTTAAACTCTGGCGCATGAGTACAAGTAAACATGCATCAGAGGACAAAATGAATCAAAAACAATCCGATCAAATGCTGACGGCTGAGGCCGCGCGCTTAGCCGAAGTGACGCCGGCAACGGTGCGTTTGTGGGAGAAACTTGGCAAGCTAACAGCCACAAGAACCGCAAGCGGAGTGCGCCTTTTCAATCGCAGCGACGTTGAGGCCATTGCCCGAACCCGAAGGTTAACCAGAGGCTAATATGATGGCGCTTGAGGACCTCGCTCGGGCAAAGGTGGCAGCGCGGAAGAGGGTGGAACCATGACGAGCGTGAGCGCCGTTTATGCAACACCTGAGCCCGAGGGGGAGTGTCTTCAATCGCCAGAGAATTTTATCCAGACTCTTTATGGGACGGACCCACCGGGCTTTTGTAACGTGTGGACACTTCCAGGAGAAAAATCCCATTTCATTCAGGCGGACCTCCCTGCAGTGGTGGCAAAAACGGCGCTGCAGCTTGCAACAAACCATGATGTATATCTCGGACTCGGGCTTTTGCGTGAACCCCTTCCCGGTGGGCGGAGGGGCTGCAAAGAGGATGTCATTGGGATCCCAGGATTCTGGGCGGATCTCGACATCAAAGGTCCTGGTCATAAACAGACCGCATTGCCAGAAACTCAGAAGCAAGCCATTGAACTGGCTTATGCACTGCCCTGGGACCCCACAATGATCGTTTTCTCAGGCGGCGGAATCTATTGTTTTTCTCTTTTCAAAGAACCCTG
>Ga0326728_10014377_pt1 | contig 16825 bp, 12 predicted proteins | sample MB3enrmetagenome_FD_207602 | JGI IMG/M metagenome (GOLD analysis project Ga0326728, IMG submission 207602) | Lab enriched peat soil microbial communities from McLean, Ithaca, NY, United States - MB31MN | ecosystem: Environmental > Terrestrial > Soil > Wetlands > Peat | place: USA: New York...
CAGACGACTTTCTAATTACAAGGGTTGGGTAGGATGTTTCAGAACGACGGGGAACCCGCCTGCCAGGGTTAAACCTATAACGCCTTAAAAGATAAAAAACACTTGACTGGAATAAACAAGGAAGGAGTCTTCAGAAAAGGGATTGATTGTCAAGTCTACAGGGATCTCAGAACAATTTCGTCATACGTCTTTCGCCATTTCGGGGGCAGGAGGGTCTTGGTCCCATCGAAGTAGCCGACCGCCATCAAGAGCGGGATCCAGTAGTTCTCCGGAATCTGGAATTCCTTGCGGACGGCATCATGATCGAATCCATCCATCGGATGAGTATCCAACCCCAGGTGCTTGGCTGCAAACATCAAGGCCATAGCGAAGAACCCAGCATTCTTGCACGCAAAAGCCTGTTCCCTCTCCGGACTTGTACCGTACAGGCCCTGACAGGCGTTGATGAACCAATCATGCTGTTCATCTTTCATACCGCCTGCCTTAACCATCTCACGGAAGTTCTTCTCCACAAAGGGATGTCCTTTCTTCCAACCGTCTCGATCCGCAAGAACGATGAAGACCACCGGGGCCTCGCTCACCTTGGGCTGATCCCAAGCAAGCTTTCTGAGGCGCATTTTTTCTTCCAGTGTCTTGAGGATGATCAGGCTCCAGGGCTGGAGGTTGAAGCTGGAAGGAGCCTGGGTCGCCATCTCGGCTATCTCCATGATGATGTGATCCGGCACAGGCTTCTGGCGATCGAAGAAGTTTACCGCCCTTCTCTTGGTGATTACATCCTTAAAATCCATAAGTCCTCCCTTTCTTGTGTAAAGTTACCATTCGTTTACGGTGCTGATGAAAGATCTTTAATAAGAGCCTGTTTTAGGATAAGTTGATTGTATCAATAAGGGCGATCCCAGGCAACTCTAAAATACTGCTGATGATGAACAGTCGAAATTGAGTATTTCCCCTTTAATGCCCGACCAAGGACTTCCGGAAGGAAGAGGTAAGAAACCGGGTTGTCGCTTCCACCTATGGAGAAATGAAAGCAGATAGGCGATAGTGGATGTTCTCAAAGGTCAACCGCCCCAGGGCATCTTAGAATAGATGTCATGGAATCTGTCTCGATATTCACGGAAGAACTTTTCATGTTGCTTCTCCCAGTTGGAGAGCATTTGAAGCGCCTCTTTTGCTTTCCCTTGCGCCTGATTTGTATGGCGGCTATGGGGTCGAATCTTTATCCTTGATTTTGCCTATAGTTCGCGAAAGTTTCCTGCTCCTGAAAACGAAGAAGTATCTGCACCGCCACCCTGCGGATTTCTGACTCGAATATACATATTTTATCAGAGTTGGTCAACCGAAACTTTCCGAAAGAAGGAGTTAAAGAAGTGGTCTGTTTGGTACGCCTACAAGTCTTCAGTTTGAAGATGACCTGGGAGCTGACGACTCACATCCTTCCCTTAAGAATATTTTTATACACAAATCCATAGCTGATAGGAGATTTCCAAAGGGATTTGGACTTCAGAATTTCTCCGTCCTTCCTCTCCTGGATGAGTCCGTGGAGCACGCCCAAATCACTCACCTGGTTGATCAATATGGCCCCGATGATGATTCCTTTCTCGTCGAGGCAAATCTTACGGTAGATATCTCTCTTTTCATCCTTTTTAGTTAACGTTTCAACCACCCTCTTTGATCCAAAGTCACCAATGGAAACAATAGGCATTGCGAAAATGCGAGTCACATTCATTTTTAAATTTCCCGGATACACCTTCCTGAGGCCGGCCATGTTCTTCCCGGCAATCTCCCCCTGTTCTACCGCAGATGGCCAGAGTCCGTAAACGACCTTATCGCTGGAGAAGAAATCAGGAGCTTGTGCCACGTCACCGGCTGCATAGATCCCTTCCACATTCGTCTCCGTGTATCCATTGACGAGGATTCCGTTTTGGGTCCTGATCCCGGAGTCATTAAGAAAATTGATATTGGGTTTTACTCCCTTTCCGGCGAAAATAAAATCGGTCTCTATCTCTTCTCCGTTGTCAAGAATGGCCGTTTTTGAACTATTTACCTTTTTTAATCGAACGACATCCCTTCCCTTGATGATTTGAACCCCCATCTTTTTTATGTGCCTTTCTACGATCTCAGATCCTTCTGGGTCAAGGGTCTGAGATAGGATTCGACCCGATTTGACAACAACGGTATATCGACCCCCCACTTTGTATAAGGCCTGGAGGGTTTGGAGGGATACAAGTCCGGCCCCTAAGAAAACACCTCGTTGAACTTTCGGTTTCATCTCCTTTAGCTTTTTCGCATCGGAGAGGCTTCGCAAGACGAGGACGTCCTCAGGATTAACCCCTTCAATCTTAGGTCGAACAGGAGATCCGCCTGTGGCGATCAAGAGAAAGTCAAACGGCTCTTTCTTCCCATTGTCGAAGACAACGGCTCTCGATTGCGTGTCAACCCCTTGGGCCTCTTTTCCGAGAAGCGTCTGAACATTCCATTCCTTATAAAAATCCGTTGTCCGGAGAAAGAGTCCGTTTTCGCTCTTAATCCCGCCCATGATGAAATAAGGCGTGATCACCCGGGAATAGGCTGGAAAAGGCTCTCTGTCTATCAGTAATACTTTGGATTCCTGATCTTTCGCTCTGAAGGCTTGTAAGGCCGAGAGAGCTGCCGCGCTATTGCCGATAATTACGACTCGCTTCTTCCTTTGTCTCGCCATACAGCACCTCGCAATAAAAAAGGGGCCCGAGCATAGCAGCAGGGAGCCCCTTTTCAAGAGTCTTCGTTACACCAGTCCCAATTCCTTCAGCCTCGCTTTTGTCGGCTGGCCTTCTTTGTCCCATCCTCTCAATTCGTAATACTCAGGAAGCATCTTAGCCAGCTCAACCACTCTTCCTTTTGCAGGTCCGCTGCTAATGGGCTCTTTTAGGAGTCGGTCTGGTAGCCGGTCATCTTTTCCCGTGAGGCCTGCCCTGAAATTGAAAAGCCTCTCTAAATTCCATATCCTCTCGCCCGTCTTCATCAGCTCATCCAGACTCATCTGTACTCCTGTCGCCGCTTTGAGGTATTCCAGGACCTCCGGTCCACCCAGAGCGAAGGTGTTGAACAGACACATGCCGGCAGAATCAACGACTGCTGTCAGATCCTGGAAGGTCTTCAACCAACCTGCCTTCTCTTCTGTTTCGAAGGGGTCCAATTTTTGAGGCAAGCCCAAAATTTCAGGAGATGTCATATATCCCCTGACGTGGCAAGCCCCTCGATTCGACGTGGCATACTGGAGACCCATTCCTTGCGCCCCTCTCCCATCGTAGGCCGGGAATTCTTGTTTCTTCACGGTCATCGAAAATTCTGGATGTCCGTATTTTTCCGCAAGTCGATAAGAACCTTCAGCAAGGGCATCTCCAAACCCTTCCCGGTAACCGATAGCCCTGACCATCTCCAACATGGCATCGGCATCCCCAAAGTTGAGGGATCGCCCCACCTCTTTCGTAGAGATGATTCCCTTTTCGAATAGCTCCATCGCACAGGCAATCGTCACTCCAGCGGAGATAGGGTCGAATCCGAGAACGTCGCATAAGTAGTTCCCTTTTGCGATAGCATCCAGATTATCCACCCCGCAACAGCCTCCCATCGACCAGTCACTCTCATATTCAGGCCCCTCGCCAAAATACTCATACTTTGGGTTCTTCACTTTCGTAACTCTTCCGCAAGCAATAGGACAGGCGAAACAAGCCCGATTACGGACTAAAATATCGTCAGCAATGGTCTCTCCGCTAATCTTCTCCGCCCCTTCGAAGACGGATTGCTGAAAATTCTTCGTTGGGAAGATTCCGCTTGTATTAATGATGTTGACAAGCACACACGTCCCGTAGGCGGGCAACCCCTCTGACGTAACAGGATTGGCCTTGATTTTCTGGAATCCGTCGAGAGTCGCTTTCCTAAAAGCCTCTTTGTCAGCAATGGTCACGCTTCCAGATCCTTTGACAGCCACGGCTTTCAGGTTCTTTGAACCCATCACCGCTCCCACACCGGAACGGCCGGCGGCTCTATGTTTATCGTTGATGATGCAAGCATATTTGACTAACTTTTCTCCGGCTGGACCAATGCAGGATACCCGGGCATCCATATCCGTCTCTGAAAGAATCTGGTCCGTGGTCTCGTGGGTCGTCTTTCCCCAGATGGCTTTTGCATCCCTTAATGCCACCTTCCCATCTTCAACGTAAAGATAAACCGGCTCCTTGGCCTTCCCTTCGAAGATGATCAGATCGAACCCCGCAAATTTCAGTTCCGCTCCAAAATGGCCTCCAGAATTTGAACAGGCGATGGTCCCTGTCAGCGGCGATTTCGTAATCACCATGTACCTCCCCGCAGCAGAAGCACTCGTCCCGGTGAGAGGACCTGTGGCCATGATCAATTTATTATTGGGGCTGAAGGGGTCCAGCTTTGGATCTATCTCATCAAAGAGGATCTTCGAGCCCAGTCCTCTTCCACCAATAAACTTTGAGGCCATGTCCTTATCTAATTCCTCTGCCTTCCACTCGCCCTTAGTGAGATCAACCCTTAACACTTTTCCAATCCATCCCTTCATAGCTGCACCTCCTTCGAGGAAGATTCAAGTTTTTTCGCAGTCTCCTTCCTCTTCAATCTCGTTGGAGTGGATTCTTCCTGATAGACCAAAGCACCGGTAGGACAAAAAAGAGCACATTCAGGCTGGCCGTCGCATTCATCACACTTGATCGCCTTTCCTTCAGGGGCATAATAAGTAATCGTCCCGAAAGGACAGGCCAGAGTGCACATGCGGCAACCCACACACCGTTCTCGATCGACCTTGACCACTCTTGCTCCATAGTCTCTGGAGATCGCTCCGCTCGGGCAGGCCTTCAGACACCAGGCCTCATCGCATTGTGTACAGACGATCGGGGTGTAAAATGCCTCTTCCCCAAACATGGAGACCCTCACCCGTGAGGCGGTGGGATTAAACTCTCCCGCCTTCTTGAAAGAACACGCCAATTCACATAAACGACATGCCGTGCATTTCTCAGGGTAGACCGAAATCTTTTTGTTCATTTCTCTCGCCTCCTTTTTTGGTTATAGGCCGTTAATTTTCAGTACCCGTAGCAAATCTTAGCAAGATTTCAATATGAATGCAATAAGGATAACATATTGAATTTATTAAATAAAATTGTAGTATGAATTGATGATTTTTTGTATTTTTTTGTAGTTTTTTGTAACCTTCCATTATGTGGTAAAAGGCGGGCGGGTAGCTCAAGGTGTCCGAGGGAAAATTGTCTTTCCGGGAGCAAAATGGTTTAATTTAAGGATAAAGACGCATTTGAAATGGTTAGATTGAAGGGTAGAAATGGAAGCAAGATTACAGGGCCAAGGCTTTTTTCTGAAAACGAAGAAATATCTTCACCACCACCCTGTTAGTACCCGATTGGAATAGACCCATTTTATAAAAATTGGTCAACCGAAACTTTCAAGAGGAAGAGTCAAAAAAGTGGGCTTTTTATTCCACCTACAAATGCTCACCGGAATGTACGCCAGAAGGTTGATGATTATTGGTGGAAAGAGTCGATAACAGTCCGCCTCTTGGAAAAGAAGCTGACTGAGAAATAAAAACGCCCCACATGGAAGCGGCCCACCCCTTCGAGTTTTAGAGAGGGGGCGGGCCGCACTATAGCAGATAAATTATTTCTTATACTTCTCAATCACCCAGGGCGGTAGCTTTATAGGAACGGTTCCCTTGTATGTCACCTCCGGTGACTCCGGGGTCATCTTCCACTTGTAAGGCCAGACACCTACTTTCTTACCATCCTGCCATTGAGTAGCAAAGCCAGTCGTGAACCCCGGTCCCCATGTGATGTCATGGAGGGGTCGGCCCTCGGCATCTTTCATATATTTCATTGTGCCGGCCGGGCCCTTGTACACGCGCTCCTCCAGGATGGACACCAGCTTGTCGGAATCGAGGGTCCCGGCCTGCTCAATGGTCGGCGCAAGCCCGTAGACAATAGCGGCGTAGGTATCCGAGGTGTAGGTCGGTACCTCGCCGAATCTTTTTATATAGCCATCAACAAATGGCTTTGTGAGTTCATTGTACTCAACCCCACGAGCATAGGTATCCGAAGTGATAACATAGTTGCCCATTCCCTGAGTTGCCTGCCAGAAACCCTCCTTCTGGGCCTCTACGTTGATGCCGACCTGTACAGCCGGGATCTTGAGCTCCCCTGCCTGTCTGGCAAAGGGAATACCCACCGAGGAGGAAAAGAACGGGAAAATTATATGGGCCCCTGAACGCTGGATGGCGGAGAGTTCGGCGGTGACATCCGTGGCCACCGAAGAGGGTCTCCAAACGCCCGCTATCTCCATACCCATCTTAGGGAGACCGCCCTCGGCCGCTGGGATCAGCGGATCCGCCCATTGGGCCTTTTCTGCGACAACAGCGACTTTTATCTGGGGTATGTTTAAGGTTTGTTTTAAAACGGCTGCGACAGTGGCCACATGGATGAAGGTCGTTCTGACAAGGTATGTGGAATTGAAAGGGGTGCCCCGGAAAAAGTATTTGTAGGTGTTGTAGTTCTTGGCTACCCGCTCGCAGAGCTCAGGATGGGCAGCCCCACAGCCGATAAAGATCTTCTTGTGCTCCATGGCAATGTCCTGCATAGCGAGAACGGCCTCGGTCCGGAAACCGCCGACAACGAAATCCACCTTGTCCTGAGTCATTAAACGCTCCATGGCATTGGTGGCGTCCGTGACATTCAGGAACTCGTTGGAATCTGCCTGAACGAGCTTAATTAACATCTTTTTGTCACCAACCTGGATGCCCCCCTTGGCGTTAATCTCGTCGGCCGCCATGGTCGCCCCGTTCCACTGGCCGACGCCCTGCACGAATTTCATCGGGCCGATCACACCGATCTTAATCTCCTGCCCAAAAACGACTGTCCAGGGCGACATTGCAAATAGGAAAACAATTACAGAGATAATCATCCACTTGCCTAATTTGTTCATTTGTCATTCCTCCTTTCTTTTTTCTGTTATCCTGGATACTACACCCAAGATTAGAGATACGGGTGTGCGGGACAGAGTTGAACTCTGTCACTTACGGCGACTGCCTACGGCAAAGAACCCAACCTTCGGCAGATATCGTATTGGCATCTTCTCGAAACCCCTTCTCATAACATCCTCCAAGAGGTTAGAGGTTAGGTTGTATTGTAAATTAGGACAAGGTGGGAAACGGCAGTTACTAACTACTCTTAAAAATGTATAAAGTCAAGAGGAAAATTTCTCCCGATTTTCAGCTAATCTTGTTGATTTACGGTTGAAATGTTGTATTGTGGAACAAAGATGAACGACCAATGTTACAGGAAGTACTAACCAACGACCCAGCCTGTCCCTTTCCAAACAGCGTAGAAATCCTGGATAGGTGGGCATAAAAACGCATTGAGAGGAATCCAGTACCATCTTTGATTTATGCCTAAGGTTAGTGTTTCACTGTTAATACCACGCTCCATATTTTAATGAAGACCCAAACCGTTTCCCACAAAGATAAGAGCCAAAAGGGATTATTTCATGGTTAATTTCTCATGGAAGACATCATATTAATGCTTGAACTGTGGCCTTAAGAAGGAAAATAGGCTATAACGACTAATATAATAAATAAAGAGAATGAGAGTAGAAGAGGAAACACCCGTAGCTTAGGAGAGGCCATATAGGTTAATTGAGAGATGGAAATATCCTATAAATAAGGGAGAGTGTCAATCGGTCTCCAAGATATTAGAAACCCGCCGGAGTTTCAAGTACGAAGCTCAAAACCAAAGGAAGCAGTAAAAAGTCTCCTTTTGGCAAGCGGACTTTCAAAAAGGAGAAAAAAGACGGCTAACCGTTCAGTTAGCTTCTTCGATTGTTTCTATCCTGCTTTCATACAGCGGATTTGGGTGGTAAAGACTTCCCATTTGCAATTTGGCGTTAGGATACAGCATTTTTCTCAGTAAAATACCGCGCCTACCTTATTCAAATCTTCATGATCTCATGAGGACAATTTTTCGGAGCTTTAATGTGAAATGCAATCGATGTAGCGGAATGATGATTCATGAGGAGTTTTTCGGTTCAAGTGGTCCCTTCTTTAGCTGGCGGTGCGTAATTTGTGGAGAGGTTGTTGATCAAATCATCATAGAGAATCGGGATCATCGGAGCCACGGGGGGAGCGGGACAAAAGAGGCAAGAAATTGAAGAAATAACACCAAAAATGGAGAGAGTCTTGGCATCCATGATGGAATTCTAGTGAAAACCCCTATTAAAGCGACGGCTGAAGTGGCTCTTATTCTGAAGGATACAATGGAGGAGGCTGGAAGAAGCTTTCTGTGTAGAATGTATCAATAAAGACAGTGGAATAATGAAAAAATTGGAAGGGCTTTCACAGCGAAGGATTTGGGAGAAAATCTGTATTTTTGTGTTTTATGCGAAAACCAAATCAAATGGACTGATTTAAATGCGTTATTTCGAAGGGAGATGGTGACCCATTAACTTAGGAGGTGAAGAGAAATGAAAAAAATGGCAATATTGACATCGTTTTTAACTATTCTAGTAGTTCTTTACTCTGCCAATGTTCATGCCCAACAGACGATCAAAGTGGGGATCCTTGATACCTACAGCGGGCCACCAACCGTTTATGGAAATGACGCGCTGAACGGCTTCAAACTGGCATTGAATGAGATTAACAAGAAAGGGGTTCTGGGTAAAAAAATCGAGTTTACTACCCGCGATGACAAGTTCAAGGTGGATATCGGCCTGAGCATGGCCAAAGAACTCGTGATGCTTGAGAAGGTTGATCTCATTGTCGGTACCATCAATAGTGCTGTTTCCCTAGCCGTATCCGACTATGCAAAAAAGGAAAAGATACCATTCATCGTTTGGATTTCAAAGACTGAGAAGATCACCGGGGAGAAAGGACATCGCTATGCGTTTTGCACGGCTGAAAACACCTATATGGCCGGGAAGGCTGGAGGAGTTGCTCTAAGCAAGAAGCCTTATATCAAGTACTGGATTGCTGGTGATGATTATGAGTATGGACATGCCATCGCCGGTGCTGCCTGGCGCAATCTGAAGGCACTCAAACCCAAGGTGGAGCTCATTGGGCAATCGTGGTGGAAGGTAGGCGAGCCTGATTTAATACCCTATATTACAGCGATCATGTCTGCTAAACCTGATGCTGTGATTTTTGCAACGGGGGGCGCAAGCATGACCAATGCCCTCAAGGCGATCAAATCAACAGGCATGTCTGAAAAATATCCCATTTGGATTCATACGGCAACAGACCATGCAGTTCTTAAACCCTTAGGTCTTGACGCCCCTGAAGGCGTGATGGGAACCATGGATTACCATTTTTATTATCCGGATATTCCAGCCAACAGGGCGTTTGTGAAGGCTTTTCAAGATGCTTATGGGAATCCCCCCGGATTTCCCGCATTTCATGCTTATAATACAGCCCACTTCATTGCAAATGCATTTCAGAAGGCGGGTTTCATAGACAGAGAAAAGTTTATTAATGCTTTAGAAGGAATGAAGATCGATAGCCCGGTAGGTAAGATTGAGATGCGAGCATATGATCATCAGGCCATGTTGCCGATGTTCATGGGTGTGACGAAAAAGGTACCGGAATATCCTTTCCTGATAGCAACGGATATCGTGACAATCCCTGCTAAGGATATAATGCCCAGCATTGAGGAGATAAAGAAGGCTCGAGGACAGTAGATCTTTTACCTTTAAATTAAGAATCTTACCCTAAGGTCCTTTCTCCCGTATAGAGGGAGGACCTTGGTCTTGATAAGAGATCTTTCTTCGATTCGAAAGGTGAGTCAGAGGGAGTAGAAATATTGCTTTTGGTGTTGCAGAACTTATCTGCCAGTTATTGGTAGGGATTAGCAGATCCATGATCTTGTTCACCGTCTGCGCTGGATTAAGTTTCGTTCTGTGTGTGCTGAGGATCCTAAATATCGCCCACGGAACGCTCTACCTGATCGGAGCTTTCGCCACAATTCTGTTTGGAGGAACCTCGAAAGACACATATGACAGATTTTTTGCTTTGGCAAGATTTTTTAATCTGTCTTGACCAGTGTGTTATTTGACAGAGGGTGTCAAAAGAAGTCTTTATTCGCTACTTCACCTGCTACGAATCTTCAGCCCCGGATAGTTTTAGGATTTAACGCTTACTGGTAGAAACTTTCAAGAAGAAAGGAGGCAGAAGCCATTCCTTTTAATGGGCGACCCTACCTCTCTTTGTTACCCTTTAGATATCCCTATTTCACCAAATTAAAAGCTCCAACCACTCTGGGGCAGTATTGCTTGCCTATTCTACGAAATGACTATCCGGTTCCCTCATGGCCGGAGTGAAAATCGAAATACCTACCAATGGCTCATCGCCAGTATTTTTTGTTTGATGCACCTTACCCATAGGGTTGAAATGAAGAGTTCCCGGCTTAACATCAGTCCATTTATCATTGACCAGCATTCTCCCTGTTCCCCTAATTACGTATACCGTTTCATTATGCGTTTTGTGAAAATGGGGCTTGATTTCTGCTCCTTCAACTAATCTCACTACAAAAACAGTAATCGTATCGTCTTCTGCGACTTTGATCCTTTGAATTTTTTCGCCAGCTTTCAAGGGGTTGTCTTTAAGAATTTGGTCTACATGGGTAACGATTTGCGAAATAGTATCTGCTGCATTGGTAAAGGTTAAAGTTGCAAAGAAAATAAATAAACAAATAACAATTCCACTAATAGAAGTATTTCTTTTTGACAACATATTATTACCTCCTTTCTATTGATTAGTTTTGGCTATAGGCTACCAATTTTGAATAGGGATGTCAAGAATTTCAAGATGTTGTTAAGATGTTGGAGGCGCCGCAAACACCGCTTTATTTTCGGTACGTTGTCATCAGATGTGGAATTTTATTTAACGGGTTACTGCTTGAAATGTTTATCCCGTTACGGAATTCATGAATCAACATTTAAGGAAGTAATTCTCTTCATTTTTTTCACAAATTCTCCCCGTCAATAAACCGGAATTGAAAGGTCCCACTTACTTTAGCAGAAAGAATTCATTGAGAAAAGAAAATTTTTCTCATTCCCCCAAAAATCGCCTAAACACCTTAACACCTGAAAAGTTATCCATCATTAAATGAATAGGATTAACCGGTTATATTTGCGACAGCTGTTTAGGGAGGGGATAAACACGCCTTAACACCATTAAACACCTTTCTTGCAATTTTTATAAGACGGTGACTCTTATTCTGAAGGATACAATGGAGGAAACCGGAAGGAGTTTTCTGAAGGTCCGTCCCTGCTGAGGCTGAGGTGGTTATTGTGGACAGTTGGGCAGAGAAATGACACCGGCTTATGACACTTCGCTACTTACCTTTGATATATTATTAGTCTATCCTTTGGCTGGCTGACGATTTCATACTAATCTTCATTCTGAGGAATTGATTGGATTGATGATTACTCGAAGAAATCTTCACCTCTCACTTCCCGGAGCCTTCCTAAGCTCTTCAAGAACTTTAGGAGAGATTTGATAACCTATATTTTTTGCCTTCTTTACCTCCTCCGAAGATTTATCGTATTCTTAATTTCCTTCCTTCTTATAGTGGGCCCCAACTAACTTTGCTACTACAATAGCCCTGACGTAATCAGCGATTGCCTGGTCATATTGCCCTTTATGCCCATATGCAAATCCCCTGAAGGCGTAACCAAAGGCGAATTTTGGATCTACTTCAATAGCCTTGGTGAAATCAGCGATTGCCAGGTCATATTGTCCTTTCTTCTCATAAGCATCCCCCCGGTTGTTGTAGGCCTTAGCAAACTTTGGATCTATCTCAATAGCCTTGTTGAAATCAGCCATTGCCAGGTCATATTGCCCTTTATTCAAATAAGCATTCCCCCGGTCAAGACAAGCCTTGGCCTCGCTTCCCATCGTTTTTCCTGTTACCAAAAGCATAATCAGGACAGAAGATATGATGAACCACTTTCCTTTCATTTAATGTTCACCTCCTTTACCTTATCTAATGTGGCTATCCGCAACATTGATGCCGACAGTATTTTGACACCTAACTATTTGACTTAACTTCATTTATTGCAATATAGAAATTTCCAGAGAAAAGTCTCAGTAGAAAAATTCTATCCATTTTAGAAGCTGTGGTGACATAATTGGCAATGACCGGAGCAGGGCAAAATTAGATTGAAAAACTCGAAAAAAAATACTCCAGTTTTTTATTGATTTGCATTTGAAGTTTGTATGGAGGGAAGAAATTTAAAGGAGAGTCTTTAAGGAAGAAAGAGTTAAAATAGGGGCTGCCTCTTCGACCTACAAATTTTGGAGATCAATTTCCTTCGCCCCTGGCTCACCGATCTGGAGTGGCTCTCTGGGGTCGAATCTTTATCCTTGGCTTTGCCTATAGTTCGCGAAAGTTTCCTTCTCACCGCAGGCTTTTTCCCCTGAAAACGGAAAAATATCTGCACCGCCACCCTGTGGATTGTCAATTGGAATGTATCTATTTTATGAAAAATGGTCAACCGAAACTTTCAGAAAGAGGTCGCTGGGGGAAGACTAACTGGGGGAACTGGTGGAGTCAAACCGCCATCGGACTTGTAATATATCGAATGTCGATAGATAATAGAATTTATGATGAGGCTTTTCCGCGGTATGCGTCCTATTCGTCCGTAACCTATCCACGTTTTTACAGAATGTCACATGATGGGAAGTCAACATCCAATCCGCATCCTGACGATCAACGGCGGCTCTTCGAGCATCAAATTTGCACTGTTCGAGGCGGAAGACTCGTTGCAAAGGACTCTTGAGGGAAAGATCGAACGGATTGGACTGCCGGAGGCTACCTTTGCAGTGAAAGGCTTGAGCAAGGCGGATAACTTCTCACGGCAGGTGAATGCACCGGACCATGCGGCAGCGGTTGAAAGGCTGATGGATTGGATTGACGAACGATTTGAGCAGGGCGAATTGAGCGCGGTTGGACACCGCGTGGTGCATGGCGGGCCCAACTATAGTGAACCCCAACGAATTACAAAGGGGCTCATTGAAGAATTGCATAAGATGGAATTATTCGACCCCGAACATCTCCCTGAAGAGATACTGCTAACAGCGGCATTTCATCGCCGTTTTCCTGACCTGCTCCAGATCGCCTGTTTTGACACAGCGTTCCATCATGACATGCCGCGTGTGGCGCGAATGCTGCCGATTCCGCGCCGGTACGATGCAAAAGGAATTCAACGCTATGGGTTCCACGGATTATCCTACTCGTTTCTACTGGAAGAACTGGAATGCATGGCAGGACCGAAAACCGCACGGGGCCGAATCATCCTCGCCCACCTCGGCAACGGCGCGAGCCTGGCGGCCGTTCGCAGCGGCAAACCCATTGATACGAGCATGGCGCTTACACCGACTGCAGGCATTCCCATGAGCACCCGTTCGGGTGATCTCGATCCCGGAATCGTCTGGTATCTGGCGCGCACCGAGCGCATCGGGGCGAAACAGTTCAACGAGATGGTCAACTTTCAGTCCGGGTTGCTCGGCGTATCCGAGACCAGTTCCGACATGCGCGATCTGCTCAGACGTGAGAATGAAGACAGTCGGGCAGCAGAGGCGGTGGCGCTTTTCTGTTACCAGGTGAAAAAATGGATCGGCGCTTTTGCGGCGGCGCTGGGCGGATTGGATACACTGGTGTTTTCGGGCGGTATCGGAGAAAACGCTCCTGTTGCCCGAGCCCGGATCTGCGACGGACTGGGATTTCTCGGCATCGAACTTGACGAAAAACAAAACGCGGCCAATGCCGGTGTGATTTCTGCGGAGGCCGGGCGGGTCTCTGTTCGTGTCATTCGGACGGATGAGGAAAGGATGATTGCAAAGATGGTCTGCCGTCTTCTGGGTCATAAAGTCTAAAAGGAGAATTTCCATGAAAATAAAAAAGACTGACCTCACAAATAGACCATTGTCGCCCGATCTTCTAAAAAAGATAGATGCCTATTGGCGGGCAGCAAACTACTTATCGGTCGGCCAAATTTATCTGTACGACAATCCGCTGTTGAAGCGGCCGCTGACGCTATCGGATGTGAAGCACATGCTCCTGGGACATTGGGGGACCACCCCAGGACAGACCTTTATTTACGTGCACCTGAACCGGGTTATCAAAAAATACGACCTCGACATGATTTATGTCTCCGGCCCCGGGCACGGTGGCCCGGCCGTCGTGGGCAACGCTTATCTCGAGGGCACATACAGCGAAATCTATCCTGATGTCAGCCAGGATGAGGCCGGCCTTCGGAAGCTCTTTATTCAGTTTTCGTTTCCCGGAGGGATTCCCAGCCACGCATCGCCGGAGTGTCCGGGTTCGATGCACGAAGGGGGCGAGCTCGGCTATTCGCTCAGCCATTCATTCGGGGGGGTGTTCGATAATCCTGATCTGATCGTTGCCTGCGTCGTCGGCGACGGTGAGGCCGAGACAGGCCCGCTGGCCACTGCATGGCACTCGAACAAGTTCCTCAATCCAGTCACCGACGGCGCGGTGCTGCCGATTCTGCATCTTAACGGCTACAAGATTTCAAACCCGACTGTCCTCAGCCGCATCACCCGCGAGGAATTGGAGCAATTGCTTCGTGGCTACGGGTGGACGCCCTACTTTGTGGAAGGTGATGTCCCGGAAGAGATGCATCAACTTATGGCCGGCGCTTTGGAAAAGGCCATCGAGGGCATTAGGCAAATTCAGAGCAATGCCCGGAACAAGAACGACTCCACGCGGCCGCGCTGGCCTATGATCGTTCTCAATTCGCCCAAGGGCTGGACCGGACCGAAAATGGTCGATGGCCTTCAGGTTGAAGGTACCTTTCGTGCACATCAGGTGCCGCTCTCGGACCCGGCTACCCATCCCGAACATCTCAAGCTGTTGGAAGACTGGCTGAGGAGCTACCGGCCGGAGGAACTCTTCGATGAACAGGGCCGCCTGAAACCGGAACTGGCCGAACTTGCGCCCAAGGGCGAACGACGCATGAGCGCGAATCCCCACGCCAACGGCGGCATTCTGCTCCGCGACCTGCGGATGCCGGATTTTCGCGAGTACGCGGTCGACGTGCCTTCGCCGGGGACGCAGGGCATCGGCGACACGCATGTGCTCGGGCGTTTCCTGCGCGACGTGGTGAAGCTGAACAGTGAGCAGCGGAATTTCCGGGTCTTTGGCCCTGACGAGTCGCTTTCCAACGGCCTGGAGGCCCTCTTTGAAGTGACCAAGCGTCAATGGGTCGCCGCAACCGTGCCGAACGACGAATTTCTCTCGCCCATTGGGCGCGTGGTGGAAATGCTCAGCGAGCACCAGTGCGAGGGCTGGCTCGAGGGCTACCTGCTCACCGGCAGGCATGGACTCTTCAACTGCTACGAGGCGTTCATCCACATTGTGGATTCGATGTTCAACCAGCACGCCAAGTGGCTGAAGGTCACGTCGCACCTGCCGTGGCGGAGGAAGATCTCCTCGTTAAACTACCTGCTGGCCTCGCATGTCTGGCGCCAGGATCACAACGGATTTACGCACCAGGACCCCGGTTTCATCGATCACGTGGTGAACAAGAAGGCCGAGGTCCTGCGTGTTTACCTTCCGCCGGATGCAAACTGCCTGCTGTCGGTGATGGACCACTGCCTGCGCAGCCGCCATTACGTCAACGTCGTGATCGCGGGAAAACACCCGGCTCCGCAGTGGCTGACGATGGACGCCGCCGTCAAGCACTGCACCGAGGGCATCGGCATCTGGCAGTGGGCCAGCAACGATCAGGACGTTGCGCCCGACGTGGTCATGGCCTGCTGTGGTGATGTGCCCACGCTGGAGACACTCGCCGCCGTCTCCATCATGCGCGAACGTCTGCCCGACCTGAAAATCCGCGTGGTGAACGTCGTCGACCTCATGAAGCTACAGCCGCAAACTGAGCACCCGCACGGGTTGAGCGATAAGGATTTCGACGAGATCTTCACCAAGGATAAGCCGGTCATCTTCGCCTTCCATGCTTACCCATGGTTGATCCATCGGCTGACATACCGCCGCACCAACCACGACAATATCCACGTCCGCGGCTACAAGGAAGAAGGCACCATCACCACGCCCTTCGACATGACGGTGATGAACGAACTGGACCGCTTCCATCTCGTGATGGACACCATCGACCGCCTCCCGCAGACAGGAGACAAGGGCATCTACCTGAAGCAACAGCTCAAAGACAAGCTAATTGACCACAAGAACTACATCCGCCAATACGGCGAAGATATGCCCGAAATTCGCAATTGGAGATGGGGTATGAGGAGAAACGACAAACAGTAGCATGCCGTTTAGGTATGCCAGCGCGAATAAATCACTTGATTAATTTGGAGAATACTCGTCATGCAAAAGATCGCAGGTAAGCCCAATCCAAAGGAAGATCTGAAATCCCTCTCCTTACCGGAATTGCAGAAAAAAATGGGATCATCGCCGGAGGGCCTCAGTCAAACTGAGGCTCAACGCCGGTTGGCACAATACGGTTCTAACGGAAGAAAAAAAATCAACCCGTTCTTCAAATAATCCTCATGAAGCAGCCTAAAAACCACTTTTCCCATCCATTGACATTGAAATCTCGAAGGTCGATGCATAAATTAATATAACTTATGGGAGGTAACCATGGTGAAATGTGGTCGTTGCGGTGGTCTGATGGCTTATGAAAAGTTTTATGGTCAGGCCGAAGATTATTTCGGATGGAGATGCATTGCCTGCGGGGAGATTATTGACAAGGTCATCCTGGAGAACCGATTCCGAAGGAAACGTTAACT
>Ga0326728_10014381_pt1 | contig 16820 bp, 13 predicted proteins | sample MB3enrmetagenome_FD_207602 | JGI IMG/M metagenome (GOLD analysis project Ga0326728, IMG submission 207602) | Lab enriched peat soil microbial communities from McLean, Ithaca, NY, United States - MB31MN | ecosystem: Environmental > Terrestrial > Soil > Wetlands > Peat | place: USA: New York...
GTGGAATGGTTCCGGCGCTCGGCGCAGCAGGGCCATCCGGGCGCGCAAGTCAGCCTCGGCCTTTGCCTGCAAAAGGGGTTGGGCGCCCCTTCAAATCAAAAGGAGGCCGTGCAATGGTTTCGGCGCGCCGCCGAAAGCGGCGATCCGGCCGGGCAGGTCAGTCTGGCCGCGGCCCTTCAGAGGGGCAGGGGCATTGCCAAAAATGAAGTGGAAGCAGCCGGCTGGTTGCGCAAAGCCGCCGCGCAAGGACAGGTTGAGGCGGAGTTCAATCTGGGAAAATGCCACCAGGACGGATTGGGTGTCGCGGTGGATGCCAACGAGGCATTCCAATGCTTTCGCCGCGCCGCGGACAAGGGCCTGCCACAGGCTGAGTTTGAATTGGGCCTCTGTTTTTATCACGGGCACGGCACGGCGGCCGATTTGGTCCAGGCTTACACATGGGTCAGTTTGGCGGCGCAACGATCCGTGCCTGCGGCCACCGCCGTGCGCGACGAATTGAAGGAGCAGATGTCCGCGGCGCAGATTGCCGAAGGCGACCGCCGTGTGGCAGAATTGGCGCGGGGCAGGCCCCAGATCGCCGCGCCGGACCCGCAAATGAATGACGAATTACGAAGTCCAAATGAGGAATTGCCGGAGTAAATATTCGCTCCGCGCTTCGTTGCGGCGCTGGCTCCTGCTGTTGTTATGCGGAGGCCTGCTGCTGCCGGGCGCGTTGCGCGCGGCGAAATCCGCGGAAGACAAGGCCCTTTCCTCCGCCTGCGCGTTGTTTGACGACCATCAATACAATCTGGCGGAGACCTCTTTGGGCAATTTCCTGGCCGCTTACACCAATTCGCCGCGCCGCCCTTATGCGATTCTTTACCTGGCCCGCTCGCGTTTGGAGCAATCCAATTATGACGGCGCCATCCAGTTGCTGACCAATTCGGTGTCGCAATCGGGCGGTCTGGCGGGGGAATACACTTTTTGGATTGCCAGCGCCCGCCTGGGCAAAGGCCAATACGCGCAGGCGGCGGAGGGGTTTGCCAATCTCCTGAAAAACTTCCCAAAGGCCCGCGCCCAACTGCGGCTGGAAGCGGCCTTCGATCAAGCGGAGGCCTGTTCCAAAATGGAGAACTGGCCCCGGGTCGTCGAGTTGTTGCAGAAGCCCGACGGCGCCTTTCGCAAGCTGGCCGGCGGCGATCCAAAAAATAGTATTGTCACCAGCGGCTGGCTTCTTTTGGGCCAGGCGCTCCTGGTCCGGGGGCAGTGGGCCGATGGCGAAAAAGTGGTCGGCGGCATTGATCCGGCCGGTTTGGGGCCTGAATGGCAGTGGCGGCGGCAATACCTGCTCTGCCGCCTGGAATTGGCCGGCGGCCGGGCCGGTGAGGCGTTGCAAAACAGCGCCAGCCTGCTCGATACCGCCTCCGGCCCGCGCCATCAGGCGGCCAGCCGGTTTTTGCGCGGCGAGATTCTGGAGCATCTCGGCCGCGCCGCCGAGGCGCTGCAATGCTACACCAATAATCTGACCGCCGATCTGCCGCCCGAAGACCAGCGCCAGGCGCTCTCCAAAGCCGTGGCGCTGATTCTGGCGCGCCATCAAATCCAGCGCGCCGTGCAACTGCTGGAAAGTTACGTCGCGCAGCCCGCCAACGGGGCCGCGCTGGATTTGGCCCGCTTGAGCTTGGGCGAATTATACCTGAAAACATACTACAATCCCGCTCCGGAGCAGACCACCAACGGCTCCGCCGCGGCAGGCGCGAATTTTCTGCAAGAGGCGCTGGCCAATTTCGAGTGTGTCATCCGCAATTTCCCGGCCAGCCCGCTGGTCGCGCAGGCGCGCCTGGACCGCGGCTGGTGTTACTGGGCGCAGACCAACATGGCCGGGGCTAAGGCCGATTTTCAGAAAGCCGCCGATCTTTTGCCCCCTTCGCCGGAGCAGGCGGTGGCGCGATTCAAACTGGCCGACGCGGAATTTTACGAACACAATTACGGCGCGGCCCTGACCAATTACAATTTGCTGCTGCAACAGTACGCCGCCGTGGAGAGCGTGACCAACGGGTTGTTTGACCAGGCCCTTTATCAAATCGTCCAAGCCAGCCTGGCCCTGGGCGATCAGCCCCGCGCGGAGGCCGCCTTGCGGAAAATCCTGGACTGGTATCCCAACAGTTTGTTTGGCGACCGCGGCCAGTTGCTGATCGGCGAGAGCAGAAGATATGATTACGCCATGGCCCGGCGGGTTTTCAACGAGCTGCTGCAAAGATCCCCCAAAACGCCGCTCCTGCCCGAGGTCCAATTCGCCATCGCCCGCACCTGGGAGCAGGAGGGAAACTGGCCGGAAGCCCTGCGCCAGTACGACCGCTGGGTGGGCCGGCACGCCGCCAACGCGCCGTGGCTTCTCCCGCGGGTCGAGTATTCGCGCGCCCTGGCTTGTGGAAAAGCCGGAATGGAAACCAACGCGCTGGCCCTGTTCACCAATTTCGTGGCGCGCTTTCCCTCCAACAGCCTGGCCCCTTGGGCGCAAAACTGGGTGGCCGATTATTATTTCAACCAGGGCGACTATCAATTGGCGGAGGGCAATTACCAATTGCTCTACCAGAAATTTCCCAACGCCGGCGAACTGCCTTATCAAGCGCGCTTGATGGCGGGCCGCGCCGCCCTCGCCGGCCAGCGCGCGGCCGACGCCCGCGTGTATTTCTCTGATCTGGTGGCCAGCACCAACGCGCCCCCCGGCCTGACCAACCAGGGTTGGTTCGCCCTGGGCGACACCACTTTGCAACAATTTCAGGACAACCCGACCAACGCCACTTTTTTGAGCGACGCCATCACCGCCTTCAGCCATCTGACCAACGGCGCTCCCACCAACGCCATGGCCGCCCTGGCCTGTGGCCGGCTCGGCGACTGTTATATGCAATGGGCCGACAAACAATGGGAAACCACACATGACCCGAAGGTCTATGCGGAAGCCGCGCAGATGTATCAGACCGTCCTGAGTTTCCCGTCCGCGGACGTGGATGTGGCCACGCGCAGCCAGGCCGAAGTGGCGCTGGGCCGGGTGGCCGAGCAGCAAGATGAGCCCCGCCAGGCGCTGGCCCATTACTGCAAAGTGCTCTACGAATTGGACCCGGACCATTTCGATCCATTCTGGGTGGAACAAGCCGGCAAAGCCGCCGCCCGAATCTACGAACAGCAACAGCAATGGGACAAGGCGATCAAGGTTTACCAGCGCGTCTTGAAAGCCGTGCCCTCCCTGCGCGGCGCATTGGAAAAGGCCATCAACGCCGACCAAAAGGCCTCCGACAAGGCCAGGAATTAAGCCTCACATCATCTTCAAAAGGGTGTCGGCCATGTCGGACGGGGTCGCGGCCACGCCGATGCCGGCTTGTTTGAAGGCCTCGATCTTGGCCGCGGCGGTGCCCTTGCCGCCGCTGACTATCGCGCCGGCGTGCCCCATGCGCCGGCCCGGCGGGGCGGTCGCGCCGGCAATGAAACCGGCCACGGGCTTGCGGCAATTCTTCTTGACCCATTCCGCCGCTTCCTCCTCGGCCGACCCGCCTATCTCGCCGATCATGATGATGCCGTGCGTCTCCGGATCGTCGTTGAACATTTTCAGGATGTCCAGGTGCGAGGTGCCGTTGACAGGATCGCCGCCAATGCCGACGCAGGTCGATTGCCCCGCGCCGCGGCAGGTCAATTGCCAGACGGCTTCGTAGGTCAGCGTGCCGCTGCGGGACACGACGCCGATGTGGCCCTTTTTATGGATGTAGCCCGGAGCGATGCCGATGCGGCAGCCGCCTTTGGAATCCGGGCCGCCGCCGGGCGTGACAACGCCCGGACAATTGGGGCCGATCAACCGGGTTTTCCCGCCTTGCATGGCTTGTTTCACCTTCACCATGTCATTGACCGGTATGCCTTCGGTGATGCACACAACCAACGCCAGCCCGGCATCGGCCGCTTCCAGAATGGCGTCGGCGGCATATGGCGGCGGCACGAAAATGGCGGAAACCGTTGCGCCGGTCTGTTGCGCGGCGGCGGCGACGGTGTCGAAGACCGGCACTTTTTGGCCGGCATGTTCGAACATCCGGCCGCCTTTGCCGGGGGTGACGCCGGCGACGACGCGCGTGCCGTAATCGAGGGACAGTTGTGTGTGCCTGGCGCCAAAACTGCCGGTAATGCCTTGAACGAGAACCTTGGTGTCAGGTTTGACGAGAATGGACATGAGTAAATCAGTTCTGGCTTTGTTGCTTTTTTATTTCTTTCAAATAATGCACGGTAATCCGATCGTGATTTCGATTCATCGCTTCTTTGGCACGGATTAATGCGTCAATGCTCATAATCCGGCAATTGCCGCAAGGCAGTTGCAGCTCGACGCTGTTTTTCAAAACTTCATCAAAGTTGCCGATGCCCAAAACTTCGCCGAGACAATCAACGGCTCCCCAATCCGTTTTCAAATATAAATTTTTCAAGCTGGCGCATTGCTCTGGCGTCAATTGCAGCGGCAAATCCGTTCCGGGGCGATGCACCGGATGCAAATCCGCAAATGCCTTTTGAATCCTCATCAAATTCGGTTCGCTGAACCGGCAGCAGATGTCCACGTCCCTCGTTACCAGCGTCACGCCGTGTGCCGCCGCCGCGAATCCGCCAACCAGAACAAATTCGACCTGCGACGCAATCAACCGCCGCGTCAGTTCACTTAAGTTTTGCATTCCGTTTTTTCATGGCCTCGCGCAACGATTCCGCAAAATTCAAGGCATCGTCATTCGCCTGCATTCGTTCCCACGGCGTCATGGCCAAACTGTCTTTTAACAGAAACAAATCAATTGCGTCACCAGCCGCGCCGTAAGTTGACGGCGTTTCTTCCAAAACAAATCCTTTGTTTTCATTCAAGTCAACTTTATTTAGCCTGGTTAATTTCATTTTATCAGATTGTTATTTTTCCACCGTCTTCACAACCTTCCGCGCCGCGTCGGCCATCGAGTCGCCGTTGATGATGGGCAGGCCGGAGTCCTGGAGAATTTTTCTGCCGGGCTGCACGTTGTTGCCCTCCAGGCGCACGACCAGCGGCAGGCCCAACCGGGTCTCTTTGACCGCCGCCACTATCCCCGCCGCGATAATGTCGCATTGCATGATGCCGCCAAATATGTTGACCAGTATCCCCTTCACGTTCGGGTCGGTCAGGATGATGCGGAAGGCGGCGGTGACTTGTTCCTCGCTGGCGCCCCCGCCGACGTCCAGGAAGTTGGCCGGACGCCCGCCAAAATGCTGGATGATGTCCATCGTGGCCATCGCCAGCCCGGCGCCGTTGACCAGGCAGGCGATGTTGCCATCGAGCTGGATGTAATTGAGATTGTATTTGCTGGCTTCAATTTCCAGCGGCGCTTCCTCGGCCAGATCCCGCATGGCCTGGATGTCCGGATGCCGGTGCAGCCCATTGTCATCCAGGCTGATCTTGGCATCCACGGCCAGCAGCCCCTCCCGGCCGTCGCGTCCGGCAATGAGGCAGAGCGGGTTGATCTCCACCAGGCTGGCGTCGCATTCCCACCACGTCTTGAATACTCCCCCAAAGCAGGCCGCGCCGGCGGCGATCAAATCACCCTTCAAGCCCAAAGCGACGGCCAGTTTGCGCCCCTGATAGGGCAACAAACCGAGGGCCGGATCGACGGTTTCTTTGATGATCTTTTCCGGTTGTTCCGCCGCCACTTGTTCGATATCCATCCCCCCCTCGGTGCTGGCCATGAGGATCGGGCGCGACAGGGCGCGGTCCAGCAGAACGGCGCAGTACAATTCCTTCTTGATCCGGGGCGCGGCGGCGACGATGACCCTGCCGACCCGGCGGCCTTCCGGCCCGGTTTGTTTGGTGACAAGTATATTGCCCAGCATGGCCCTGGCGCTGTCAGACACTTCGCCGGCGGTTTTGCAAAGTATGACACCGCCCTTGAAGCCGTTTTTAAACGTTCCCTTGCCGCGCCCCCCGGCATGGATTTGGGCTTTGACCGCGGCCACTGTTTCGCCTTGGGCAAACAGTTGGGCGCCAAATTGCCCGGCGGCCCCGGCGTCGGTGAACACTTCCGCCGTCGGCAGGGGCACTCCGTATCGGGCGAGCAGTTGCCTGGCTTGGTATTCGTGGATGTTCACGGGCCGGCTTTTCTACATTTCCTTGTCGAACACCAGCACGTACCCGTCCTTGGGCAGCAGCAACGTGTCGCCCTCCTCAATTTCTATTTCCGTGTCTTCCGGTTTCGAGCCGGGAATGGTGGCCTCATAGGTTCCGTCTTTTTTCCATGTGCCGACGGCGACGATGGCGGCATTGGCGCCGCTGGGTGTCTGCTTTTTCAAGATCATTTGGTGGTCCGTCGTGGCTGTCAGGCTCAGGTCCATGATGATCGGGTACATGTCCTGGCGCACTTTGGCCAACTGGCGCGGGGTCAGGCCGTGTCGTTTGCGTTCCTGGGCCAGGGTGGCTTGGGGATCAATCGTCCAAACACCCAGGATGGTTTCATCGTCGTATTTGGGGGACTTGCCGGTGGTGAGGTACTCTTGCAAATCATTGAGGTCGTTGCCGAGTATGCCGTATATCTCGCCGGTCAGGGCGGTGTTGGTCACAATGGCTCGAACGGGAGGATAATTGAGTATCTGGCCGATGTTGGCCTGCCGGTCGATCATTTCCAGCAGCGCCTCGTTGTTGGCCAGGGCCTGGAATTGCGGTCGCTGGCCCAGGGTCAGAAAGGGCGGATAATGCGAGATGCGGCTTTTCAGCAATGGATTGTGCAACACAAGGTCGGCAATGTCGCTGGCCTGGTAAACCTGGGCCGGCGTCGGATCATACGCCGCCAGCACCCGGTCCAATTTCACCTCATGCAATTCCACCCGCGTCCGGGTCAGGAATTGCGCCCCCGCCGGATTGTTCCCTTCCGAGGCGGCTTCCGCCGTGAAATAGCCGCCGATATAAATCGGAATCATCAGCAGGAAAAAACAAACAGCGCCATTGAGCAGGCCGACGCAAAAGCCGAGCCGGCAATAAAGGCGCTCCCAGCTCAAGTACTCTTTTTCATCCGCCTTGTACTTGTAATGAAGGCTCAATTTCCGATGCGCCACGCCGCCCGCAATCATGAAAATGACCAGAACAATCAGGAAGGCCAGCGCCTGGGGAACGAACAATTGCCAGAGCGGATGCTCCAGTCCCAGAAACGGCAGAAGGTGTTTGGTCAGGGGCGACAGCGGCCCGGCCAGCGCCACCCCAAAAATCAGCCCGACCAATGAAAAAACCGCGCGGATGGGTCCCGAACGATAGCCCTTGAGTCCGACCAGACCAAGACAAGCAAATGCGATCAACCAAACCATGCCCGCACATGCTGGGTGATCCGGTCAAAAAAAGCACGTCTTAATTCCGCCAATTCCGTTTGCCTTTTCGAGCCGATCCCTTATTTTGTCGCCCGCCTAAGGTGACATCCGCCGCAGCGTTGCTGATGAACATCCCTTTATTACAAAAGATCGACCGTTGGGCCGGAGTGCCTCTTTGCTTCTTGCTCACCTTGGGCCGGTCGGTTTTTGGCCGGTCCCTGCCGCCGGGGCCGGTGGCGCCCCGGAGCATTCTCTTCATCAAGCTGGCCGAGCAGGGGTCCACCGTGCTGGCCGGCGCCGCCATCGAACGCGCCGTCAAAATGGCCGGCCGTCAAAACGTTTTCTTCATCACCTTCGAAGAGAACCGGTTCATTTTGGATTTGCTGGAATTGATCCCCGAGGAGAACGTCATCACCATTTGCCGCAAGAGCGCCCCGCGCCTCGCCGCCAGCACCTGGCGCGCCATGCGGCGCATGCGGCGCTTGAAGCTGGATGCGGCCGTTGACATGGAGTTTTTCTCGCGCGGCTCGGCCATCGTGGCCTGCTTGAGCGGGGCGCGGGTGCGCGTGGGTTTTCATGCCTTTTTCGGCGCCGGCCCCTACCGGGGCGATCTCATGACCCACCGGCTTTTGTACAATCCGCATCTCCATGCTTCGGCCATGTTCCAGGTGCTGGTCGAAGCGCTGACTTGCGATCCGGCCAGGCTCCCCACTCTTCATTTCGCGCCGCCTGCCGACGAACACGTATTGCATCCCTTCGCGCCGCGCCCGGAGGAAACGGAAGCCATGCGGGCCATGCTGCCGCCAGGCCCGCTCATTCTGTTCAACCCCAATGCCAGCGACCTTCTGCCTTTGCGGCGGTGGCCCGGCGGGCGCTATGTCGAATTGGCCCGGCGGTTGTTGGCGCAATTCCCGGAAGCGCACGTCGGCTTCACCGGCGCGCCCGAGGAAGCGCAGGAAACCGCGCGCCTGGTGCGGGAGGTCCATTCGGACCGCTGCATTTGTCTGGGGGGAAAGACCACCCTGCGGCAATTGATGGTTCTCTACACCCTGGCGGAAGTATTGGTGACAAACGACAGCGGGCCGGCCCATTTTGCCGCCTTGACCCCGATTCACGTCATCACCCTGTTCGGGCCGGAGACCCCGGCGCTCTTTGCGGCGCGCACCCCGCGGCACCAGGCCATTTGGGCGGGCCTGGCCTGCAGCCCCTGCGTCAACGCCTACAACAACCGCCAATCCCCCTGCCGGGACAATATTTGCATGCAACAAATCACCGTGGAGCAGGTCTTCCGGGAAGTCTGCCGGGTGTACACCCAGCGCCGGGCCGCCGCCTGATCCGTCCCGTCCGACTCGTCTGACCCGTTATTTTCCCGGCGGCTCAGCCTCCCTAAACAGCAGCGTCTTTTCCTCGCGGGTGGCCAGATTTTTTAGTTTGACAACCAGTTCCCCGTCCGGCAGCCGGTCCAGCTTGAAGGTGTAGCGGGCCTTCATTTCCAACGCCCGTTTGAACTGCTTGTCGGATTTGGCCGGGACCAGCGCGTAATCCACGGCATACCCGGTGTCGCGCAGGTGTTGCACCAATCCCAGCGAGGGTTCCCGCAGCGTTTCATCCTCGATCAGGCACCAGCCCTCGATGGCCGCCTCAAATTTTGGCAGCAGCCCGCGCGCCTTGAGCAATTCCAAAAGCACCACGTCACCCATCCCGAATCCCAGGGCCGGAAGGTCCACCTTGCCGCCGCTGATCAGGCGCAGCAATTGATCGTAGCGCCCCCCGCCCGCAATCGCGCGAAATTCGCCCTTCTTGTCGAACGCCTCAAACACCGCTCCGCTGTAATACGCCAGCCCGCGGATAACGTGATAATCTATCTTGACAAACCCGCCCATGCCGCGCGCCTCCAAATTCCTGACGATCTCCTCCAGCTCCGGCGTCGGCCGGCCCGCGGCGATGAACTCGTTGACTTCATCCAGGGAAACATGGAGCGCGGCCAGTTTCTTCCCGCTTTCCTCCGGCGATTCCCGCTCCAGCTTGTCGATGATTTGATAAAAGGCATATTCATTCTCCTCCCCGGAGGAGCGCTGCCGGAAAAAGTCCTGCCAGGCGTTGCGGCTGCTCAGGCGGACCACAAAATCATCCGCCGTCAGGCCGAACGCGCGCAAAGTGTCAATCAGCAAGGCCAGAAGTTCCGCGTCGGCCGCCGGACCCGGCTCCCCGATGATGTCGGCGTTGAATTGAAAATGTTCGCGCAGGCGGCCTTTTTGCTGGCGTTCATAACGGAAAAGCTGGGGGATGGCGAACCACTTGATCGGCTTCTTGTAATGCCGTTCGTGGGCGGCGGCCATGCGCGCCAGAGTTGGCGTCATTTCCGGGCGGAGCGCCACCGCGCGTTCCCCCTTGTCAATAAAGTTATAAAGCTGCCCGGCGATTTCCTGGCCGCTTTTCAGCGTGAACAACTCAAGCGGTTCCAGGGGCGGGCCGTCATATTCGCGGAAGGCATACCGCCGCGCCATTGCCCGCCAGACATCAAAGACATAACGGCGGGCATCGGCGCTCCAGACATCGGCATGAGGGAGCGGTTCAGGATAAAAATCGCGAAATCCAGGCAATCGTTCCATAAAAGGCCGGGACAGAAAGGCACAAAAAGCCGCCAAAGAAAACCAAATTATCCATTAATCTGCGCGGAAAATGAGAAATGTCGAAGCACGAATGACCAATTAATGACGAAGCTCGAATGACGAAATTTCGTCATTCGGTCATTTGAGCATTGACCCCGAAAGCTCTCGGGGTGGGTTGGTCATTCGATTCTTGCCGTTGAATCTCGTCGAATTATCTCTCAGATTTTGAATCCGTGTCCATCCGTGTCCATCCGTGGTTAAGAATTTCAAATCCTTTTGGCTGGGATTTCGTCATTAGTCATTTTCCATGCCTGGCCAAATAGTGCCACAGCAGAAAAAACAGCAGCACCTGCGCCGCCACCGGCACCACCGCCCATAAAAAGACCGTCCGGGCCTTGCGCAACCCGCGCTTGAACCGCGTTGACGGCTCCAGCCGGTCGCAACGGCCCGTTAATTTTACCTTGACAGGTTCGTCCAGGGCCGCCTTGAGCGCGGCGGCTGTTGGAAACCGTTTGTCCGGGTCCCGTTCCATGGCCTGCAAGACAATCTCCTCGGCATGCGGCGATATGTTCGGATTCAGCCGCCGGAGTGATTCCGGATCGCCCGTCACCCGCGCATTCATAATGGCCTCGATGTCCTCGTCGTTGAAAGGGATCACGCCCGTCAGCAGTTCATAGAGGATGGCGCCCAGGCTGTAGAGGTCCGTGCGCGCATCCCCGCGCCTGCCGTTGACCCGTTCCGGCGCCATGTAATGCGGCGTGCCCGGCGCAAAACCGATGAACGTCATCCGCTTCGCGCGGGCCAGTCGGGCGATGCCGAAGTCCATCAACCGGATCGTGCCGTCATGGCAGAGCATGATGTTTTCCGGCTTGAGATCGCGATGCAGAATGCCCCGGTCATGCAGATATTGCAGAGGTTCGCAGATGCGGCTGGCCAGCGCTAGGGCCTCCTTTTCCGGCAGCGCGCTGCGCTCCCTCAACATTTGGTAGAGCGTCTTTCCCTCCAGAAACTCCATGACCAGATACAGCCGGCTTTTATTCCTGACAGGAAAAACCTTCAAAATGGACCGATGATCCAGTTCGCCGCCGATTTTTTCCTCCGTTTGGAAGCGGGAGAAGAGGATGGGGTCCGCCTCCGCGCTTCGGTGCGGTATTTTAACGGCGACCGTCCTGCCGTTATTGAGCAAATCATTGGCCTTATAAATGGCGGCCATGCCGCCGTTGGAAATCATTTCAATGATGGCAAAGCGTTCATCGAGCAAGCTGCCTGGTGCAAACTCGCCCGCAATGGAAGTTTTCCCATCAGCGGGGACGGCCCCTGGCTCAATCGGCTGCAATCCGAGCTTCATGGTAGAAACATGCCCAAAGAAAGCCCGCGAAGATAATCAAAATGAATGGGATGCGTGTTAAAATTTCATTAAAACGGCTAAAAATGGCCACAAATCCGATTCTGATTACGGGGAGCGCGTGCGTCTCGCGCGCCGTGTTTGGCGACTCGCCGAACACATCTTCGCCCGGAAGCACGGTCAAGGATTCACTGCGCCACGAGGCGAAAATGCTTTTCGTGTCCAGCCACCCGTCGAAGGCGGATTCGTCGCGCCAACCCGTCCGCCGTAGCTCCGTTTGCCGGAGTGAAGGTGGAAGCCGTTACGGCGACGGCGGATCTTCGGAAATGAAAATCTGAATATTAATTCAATACACCTCTGCCAGCTCTCCACGACGCTTCTTCTCAAAGAAACTTTGGGCAACTCCTTCCGGTTTGTCGTTGTGCGGCGGTTTGTTTTGTGCATCATCAAGGTTCGGCAAATTCTCCGGGTAACGCATCCATTCAACAAACATTGGCCAATCATTTTCTGCGTGAGAGAGGATGGTGCCGATGACCAAACGGCGATGTTGCTTAGCCTCTGGTTGATCCAAAGCTAAAACATCAATCAGCAGTTCGCCTTGAGCGTTGAGTGCTTCAATACTTCCATCTTTGTAAACTCGCAAGCATTCTCCCGGGGCAATGATGCACGGGTCGGGCAGAATCCAATCGCTCTTCTGGCTGTTACAAGCCGGGCAGAGGTAAAGCAGATTGGTGTATTCGCATTTGAGGTCAGGTCGGATCGCTTGTGGTTCAAAATGGTCTATGTGCATCCCTTGGCGCATATCGCGCCACACTTCGCGTTCGAGACAATAGACACAACGGAATGTGAACTCATCACGCAGCCAATCACGATATCTGCCATATGTCTTCCATCCGCCTGGCCCGTGACGGCGGACATGCGGCGTGCTTGGATACGAATAGGGTTCTGGAATCACGCGCCCCGCCACAAACCTCTCCTCCGTAAAACTGCTTCCATCTGGCCAAGTTCCTTTAGCGAGGGCGATGAGAGCAATTCGCGCTTCAAACCGGCCAACCGCTGCAACTGCTGCAACTCTTCTTTTTCCTCAGAAGAAATGGTTTTGTCTGTCTTCTTTTGAATCAACTTGAGACGGCGTTTGTTCGTCGCATCCCAATCTGCCGTGATGGCGAGATAGTCGGCCAGCGTTATTTCCTCGTCGAAGTGGTCGGGAAAGTAATGGGTAAACGCACTGTCGTATGGAGGGGGCAGTGGACGAGGCCAACCATTGAACATTTTCAAAAGTTGCCGCTGAATGGACGCGGGAACGTCGTAGGCGGCAAGAACGGAGGCATCGAGACGCAGCACCGCTTCAGTGACAGCCTGCGCAGTTGGCGGTTGGGCGAAATCGCGCACCGTGAGCACATCTTGCAATTCTGCCGCACGGCGGTGGAGTTCCTCGTTGGGTTCCAAGTGTTCAAGATCAGGTAACGGAAGCTGGAGCAGAGTTTCAATGTGATTGTCACGATCCAAATCACGTTCGAAGCTGAATGCATTCGCGACAGGTGAGGCGAGTATGGCGGCGATGGCAAACTCAGACACGCCTTCGCGCGGCCAGATTGCGAAGAACTGCTTTGTAAAGGCCAAACCTTCCCTATCTGCCCACGTAACCAGTCGCCAAGGGGATGTGGGCTGCAGGCGCGCAGCATTGCAGACAACCTTCCGTTTTCCCCAAGGGCGCTTATTTGCGCGGGTGCTCGGGTCCTGGTCTTTGTCCAAAAGCGACAGATAACGAAGAGTTGGCAGTTGGAATTGCGCCAAGTTCCCATTCATTTTTTCAGCACCCCGATGAAACCCCTTCCTTTCCCTGTCAGCGGCGACATCAGTGCGCGGCGATGACTGCGGTTTACCGTCGGTGCGGGCGATCCAATTTACCCCCTTGTGAATCTCCGCAACATCGACCAGCTTCAACTGACTTTTGATCGTAGGAAAGATGGAATCTGCCGGTAGTAAGTGCAGCGTAAATCGTGATCCACCCGTCAAAGGCGGCACAAGCACATCCGCACTTCGCGCTGCCTCCACATGCCAATCCTCCAAGAATCGGTCCACACCGTCCTTCCGCACCTCGGCGTAATGCACCTTTACTGAGGTGCCCTCCGTTCGCAGGCCGCTGGCGATGACCGCCAAAGTTTCGTTATCTGCATAGCGGAAGATACGCGGGAGTTCCACGATCTGGATTGAGTCATAGTGCCGGGCCATCTGGCGATTGGCGTCCCGATAGATTGGATCGCTCAGAAAGCTTTGCGGCAACACTAAGCCCAGCAGCCGTGGCGGTTGTTGCAAGAGTCGATGCAGCAACTCGGCCGGCGGCTTGGTCTTTGTCGCGTTTATGCTTTGCCGGTATTTCTCATTGAAAGCCTCGTATGGCGGATTTGCCAGTACTGCGGCGGCAAACTGCAATGTGGATCTCCACTCCGGCCAATCGAACACATCAGCGGGATACAATTCCCAACTGTTATCATTCGGGTAGTCTGAGAGAGTAAGCACCAGCCGGCAGATTTCCAGAGAGAGCGGGTCGGTCTCGACGCCGATGAGTCGTTGTCGGAAATACTCGTGGCGACCTGGCGGGCTGAGAGACGGTTTAATATCCCGCCCCAATCGCTCCATCGCTTTGGCCAAGAATATTCCGTGGCCGCAAAAGGGTTCCCATACTACGCGTTCATCAACCGGCACCTCCTTCCAAGGCAGGTGGTTCACGATGTAGTCTGCCAGTCCTTCGGGAGTGCTATGGACACCAAGTTCGTCTCGTGTGCGATCCGTGATGAAGGCGCTCTCGGCTACGAAAGCCAAATCCGGCACGGACAGGTTCTGAAAGTGCAGGTTGCGCGAGACGCTGGCCCACGCTGCGTCCAGGATGGGTTTGCCTCGGAAGTCGGAATCCGGCTTATCGAGCAGCCCGGTGTGTTTTTCCGCGGCTTTCATGATTTCGAGCGGGTCGCTCAATCTATCCCAACCCTTGGCGTCCGCCCGATCCATGAAGATCTTCGCTGTGACAAAGCGGAACAAGAACGCGAACAGCGGAGACACCTTTGGAGACCGGCCATGCACCTGTCTGTATGCCGCCTCGATTTCTTTGAAGCTGTGCTCGAGCAGCTCTTTGAGGCGTACTTGAAATCGCCTTTGCAGGGCGTTGCCTAGGCCGGTATCGAAAAGTTCGGGTTGGCTGCTCGCGGAGACATCGGCAGGCGTCTTCACTCGGCCCAGTGCCTCTGGCCCCCAAGACTCACGATTGTCATGGAAGACACGCTCTGTCTCCTGCAAACGGAAGGAATTACCAGCCAGCTTCACACCTTCGATACCCGCTGCCCACGGCTGGACGGTGCCGTTCTGCACCGTCATTAATAGAGGTGCGCCAAGAGCCCGATAATTGCTGGCAGAGTCTTCCCCAAGTTCATCGGCAAAGATCACACCTACCCGCGCATTACGGTAGCTTTGTGGGTAGCCGGCGAATGCGGCCAAAGGGATGCGTCGCACTTGAGCGATGGTGCCCGTCAGATCGCAGAAATCATAATTCCGACGTATCCGCGCCTCGTCGTAGCCGATGGAATTGAGCGCGGCTTTGAACGTGGAGACGATGTCAGTTTTCGTCATGCGGTTATCTTAAAGCGGTAAAGGGCTTAATGGCATTATCATATTCTACAGCACCTCTTACAGGAGTCGCAGATCAGTTCTCACGAATGACACAATTTGGCGTCTTTGTTTTTCATGCAACAGGTTGGAGACGTGGGGCCAACTCCCCATGTGCAGCCGCCGCGCTTTCCATTAAAAGATCATGCTCGTTGCCCCGGTTCATTGTAAAGTTGTTTGTGATATGGGATCCCCCCATCCACCGGCACGGGCCACGGTTCGACCTCCGGCATGTCCAAAATCCAGTGAAAGCCCCCCGGCCAATTCGTCCGTTTTCCATTCGTGTTCATGGATCATTTTGTATTTTTGGCTTTCATCATCCCAAAGCCACATGGACAAATGCCGTCCAACCAGCCCGAATCTCTTCAAAAACTTGGAATTCTGTAAATCCCTTGCTGACAACAGGTTGTGCCGGCGTCAGTCCTCACTGGCCAAATCTCAGCGCATTTTTCACGCGACAGGTTGGAGACATGGGGCCAACCGCCCTTGCAGCCGCCGCGCCATCCATTTTGGCTTCACAGTAATCCCATCTGGGGTGAACACCCCATTGCGCCCGCGAGCCTTTCCAGTCTATTCTTATGCCGTGAAAAAAGACGAAATCCAACCATAGGTTGCAGTTGATAATATGCGCACAATATTATTATTTCTCTTCTATGGAGTCGTCATGATCCTCATGCTTTGCGCCAAGGCGGTGGCGTCACAATCTCGCCGGGCCACGCCGCTGCGCCTGATGGAATTCCCCGACATGAACGACCTGCAAAAATAGGCGACTATGCGCACACTCTACTACGTGCTCCTTTGTGTTTGCCTGCTTCTCCTCCTCTTTTGCGCAAATTTGGTCCGATGGCTGATCTCCAAGTTTCAGCTTGCGGTGCTCTCCGTCCGCCGGTGGCCTCCTTCTCGCAGTCGGGAATGGAGGATGGCCCCTCGCGCCTGAGTTGGCGGCTTCTTCGACATACACAGCATCGCTGTGCGCCGAAAGCATGAGCATTTTGCCCACCTGGACAAATGCCGTCCAACCAGTCCAAATTGCCTCAAGCCAATGGCTAAAATTGTCATGTTTCACAAGTGCCTGTGCGACAATATGTTGCGATTATGCAAAATGTTGGAATTTTCACGGTTTTTTCGGGGCGGATTTTCTTGAGAAAATTAAAAAGCACCGCAATTTGCAAGGTTTCGAAAACTTGCGCCCGGCTCAAATGACACGTCGTGGATTGCCTTGTCTTCCGCGACTTTTGGTCTAAACTGGTGTTGATGACGCTGCGGCTTATGTTTTTAAGGTCCATGAATTCAAGCCTGCTGGTGATGGAGCGGTTGGGGTGCCTGCTTTTCCTGATCGGGACCGCGTCGGGAACAATGCCGGCCGCGTTGCGCGCCGCTGTTCCCCCCGGCGCAGCACCTGCCGGGGATGATGCTGCAAATCCCTACTCCGTCATTGTCGAACGGAACATCTTCCATTTGAACCCGCCGCCGCCGCCCCCCGAACCCGACAAACCCAAGATCGAATTGCCCGTGGTGAAGATCACCGGGTTTGTCAACATTGGCAACCAGAGCAAGGTTCTGTTTCTCTCCGAGCCAAAGGATAAAAAGGAAGGGCCGTTTTACTACAGTCTGGCCGAAGGCGAGAAGAGCGCCGACGGCAAATTCGAGCTGGTCAAAATTCATCCTTCGCAGGACGAAGTGGAGGTCCTCAACCTCGGCGTGCCGGTGACCCTGACCGTGAAAGACGACAGCCTTGGTTCGTCCCCGGCGCCCGCCGCTTCTGCCGCGGCGAAGCAAGGGCCGCCGCCGGGCCATCCGGGAAGCGGGATGCCGGGGCGGCCGATGTTCCCGTCTCGCAGGACCTCTCCGCCGGGCATTCCAGGTGTGCCGGGCGCGGGTGG
>Ga0326728_10014382_pt1 | contig 16819 bp, 13 predicted proteins | sample MB3enrmetagenome_FD_207602 | JGI IMG/M metagenome (GOLD analysis project Ga0326728, IMG submission 207602) | Lab enriched peat soil microbial communities from McLean, Ithaca, NY, United States - MB31MN | ecosystem: Environmental > Terrestrial > Soil > Wetlands > Peat | place: USA: New York...
AAGTGTTGGTTTTGCCTGCACCGGCGTAGGAAAGGGCGACTGGGGCAGGCTTACGGACGGATTATAGAAGGTGATTCCAGAGGAGGTGTATCGCAACCTAAGCAGATCCACAAGGCAAGCCCCGTAGAGGGCGCTCCCATCGACCTGCCATAGCTGCCGGGACCGGCTCGGGCCGAGATTCACTCATGTCCCTCTCGCCGGAGTGCTTGAGTTCTTTTGCGGTTCCGCCCTACGGACGGATTACGGAGCGGGTCCCAGTGCCGGGCCAGCTTGCTACCATAGAGAATAAAAGGAGGTTGCGGCAAATGCAGAATGTCTCAATTCACAAGGCCAGCCATCTGCCCGAAGCGGTGAAGACCGCCGTCGAACAGCTTTTAGGCCGGGCGATTGCCGCGGACGAGGAGATAAGCGTTGTGGCTGTCCCACCGCAGCACCCTCCGCCTCCAGAGAACCGGGCCGCGGTGGCTCGAAACCTCGAAGCGTTCTTGAATCGCCGCGCGGCGAAGGTAAAGGACGTGCCGGAAGAGGAAATCGACGCCGTGGTCGATGAGGCTGTCCATCATGTGCGGCACAGCCGCCCATGAGGATCGTTCTGGATACGAACATCCTCGTTCGGGCAAACGCCAAAGCCAAAGGTCCAGCCAGGAAACTTCTCCAGGTCATTGTGAATTCGCCGGAGCACGTCTTGCTTGTCTCCCCGTTCCTTCTGATGGAGCTGGAGCGGGTGCTCTCGTATGATCGCGTTCGGGCCGTGGTGAAGCTGAATGACGAGGAGATAGCCGAGTACCTCGGCTACCTACGCGCGGAAGCAGTATCGGAGATCGTCTTTCCAGGACCGGCGCCAAGCGTCGTGCCGTCGGACCCCGACGACGATCCGGTGGTTCATACTGCCGTGGTTGGCCGTGCCGATCTTCTGTGTACCTTGAATCGCCACTTCTTTCACCCTTCGGTGCTCGGCTACTGTCAACAGCACGGTGTCTTGGTCGCTACCGATGTCGAGATGCTCGATTTCCTTCGTTCCCAAGGGCCTCCCACAGTATCCTAATGACTGGAATGGTAGAGACAATCCAGTGGACCGAGGCGGGCGTCGTCATGATCGACCAGACACGGCTGCCGCTCGAGGAAAGGTACGTGACCTGCAGGACGTATGAGGAGGTCGCGGACGCCATCCGCGGCATGGTCATCCGCGGCGCGCCGGCTATCGGGGTGGCCGCCGCCATGGGCGTGGCGCTGGGCGTGCTGCACGCGAACGAGCGGCAACTCGATCAAGAAATGGAGACCATCTGCGGCGCGCTGGCCGGGACGCGGCCCACGGCGGTGAATCTGTTTTGGGCCATCGAACGCATGAAGCGGCTGTACGCGGGGGTGCGCGGGCAGCCGATCGGCGAGATCCGGCGGCGGCTGGTGGAGGAGGCGCTGGCGGTGCGCGAGGAGGATATCGCCATCAACCGCGCCATTGGGCGAAACGGGGCGGCGCTGGTGCCGGACCACAAGACCGTGCTCACGCACTGCAACGCGGGCGCGCTGGCGACGGCGGGCTACGGCACCGCTCTGGGCGTGGTGCGCGCCGCCATCGAGAGCGGCAAACAGGTGGATGTCTTCGCCGACGAAACCCGGCCGTTCCTGCAAGGGGCGCGGCTCACCGTATGGGAATTGCAGCACGACGGCATCCCGGTCACGCTAGTCACCGACAACATGGCCGGCCACTTTCTGAAGTCCGGGCGCATCGGGTGCGTGGTGGTGGGCGCCGACCGCATCGCGGCCAACGGCGATGTGGCCAACAAGATCGGCACCTACTCGGTGGCGGTGCTGGCCAAGGAGAACGGCGTCCCGTTTTTTGTGGCCGCTCCCATTTCCACGCTCGACCTGACGCTGGCTTCGGGCGGTGAGATCCCCATCGAGCAGCGCGCGGCTTCCGAGGTGACGCACGTTTTCGGGCGACAGGTGGCTCCGGCAGGCACGGCGGTCGAGAACCCGGCCTTCGACGTGACGCCTGCCCGCTACGTCGGCGCCATCATCACGGAAAGAGGCGTGGCCCGCGCGCCGTATGAGGAGTCGCTGAGGAAGCTGGCGGCCGCCAAATCCGGGGAGTGCGATTGATCGATTGGCCGGTTGAGCGCGACCGTGCATGAGACAAAACCGGGCCTTTCATAATTCTGTGTTTTAGAGTACTATTCAAACTACATATGAGCAGCGCCGGGGATTCATCTGGCGAGCGCATTTGCGCGATGCTCGACGATCTTCCCGCGATGGTGTGGACGTCCGGTGCGGACGGCGTCACGGGACACTGGAATGCGAGTGCTCGCGAGTGGTTCGGAATCTCGCGCGAGGAGTCGTGCGGGCCGCTGACCGAATTCATCCACGCGGATGACCGGGAGGCGGCGCTGGCGCGATGGGAGCAGGCGGTTTCGACGGGCCGGCCGCTCAGGTCCAGGTTCCGCGCGCGGGCGGCTTCCGGCGAGTACCGCTGGCTGGCGTTATCGGGCACGCCCCGCCGTGACGGCGATGGCCGCATCATAGGCTGGGCCTGCGCGCTGACGGACATCCACGACCACGTGCTGGCGGAAGCCGCGATGGCCGGTGAGCAGAGAGAGTTCTACGAGACCTCCCAGCGGCTCGAGAAGTTGATCGGGAACTCGCCGCTGGCCATCATCGAGTGGGACCCCGCCCGCCGGATCACCGGGTGGATGGGACACTCGCAGAGCCTCTTCGGGTGGAGCGCCGGCGAGGCGACCGGCAAGCGCCTGGACGAATTCCGGTTGATCCACCCCGACGACCGGGACGCCGTGTGGCGCGCCCTCGATGCCCTGGAGCGCGGCACGAGCAGCGTCGTTTGCAACCGCAACTACCACAAGAACGGATCGCTGATCTACTGCGAATGGCACAACTCCGCGCTGGTGGACCGGTCCGGGCGCCTGGTACGGGGTCTATCGCTGGCACTGGATGTCACCGCCCGCCACGGGATGGAGGAGGCGTTGCGGACATCGGAGGAGAAGTTCAGAAACATTTTCGAGGCGGCGCCAGTGGGTATTTTTCAGTCCACCGTGGATGGCCGGATCGTGAGCGCGAATGACAGGCTCGCCAGCCTGTTCCAGTTCGAGTCGCCGGAAGAGTTGATCCGCTCGGTTGCTGACATCGGGGCGGATCTGAACGTGAATCCCGAGGAACGGCGCGAGATCGTTCGTCGCGCGCAGGAAGCCGAAGGCTTCGTTCAGAGCGAGGTTGAGTACCGGCGCAGAGACGGCTCGCGGTTCCTGAGCAACCTCTATATGCGGACCATCCGCCGCGGGAACGGCGAGAATATTTTGGAAGGATTCGTCGAAGACATCACCGAGCGGAGGCGCGCGGAAGAGGCGCTGCGCGAGGCCCACAACGCGCTGGAGCGCCGGGTTCAAGAGCGCACGGCCGAACTGTCCGCGGCCAATGAGCGCCTGACGGAGCTGGACCGCCTGAAATCGCAGTTCTTGGCCAGCATGAGCCATGAACTGCGCACGCCATTGAACTCCATCCTCGGGTTCACCAGCCTGCTGCGCCGGGGCTTGACCGGCCCGGTGAACGACGAGCAGGCCAAGCAACTCGGCATCGTGCACAGTTCGGCGTCGCACCTGCTCGGGCTGATCAACGACCTGCTGGATGTGTCGCGCGTCGAAGCGGGAAGGGCCGATTTGCTGCGCGAGCCGTTCAATTTCGTCGAGGTCGTCAACGAGGTGGCGCGGAGCCTTCAACCGATGGCCGGCCGCAAGGGTCTGCGGGTGATTGTCGAGGTGGCCCAGCCGGCGATTCCGATGCTGGGAGACCGCCAACGCTCTTTCCAGATCCTGCTGAACCTGGTCACTAACGCCCTGAAGTTCACCGAAAGGGGAACCGTGAGGATCGGCGCGGTTTCCTCCGAAAACACGCTGCGGGTGGAGGTTTCGGACACCGGCATCGGGATCAAGGCGGAGCACCTCGGAATGCTGTTCGAGGCGTTCCGGCAGATAGACGGTTCGGCCAAGCGCGTGTACGAGGGCACCGGTTTGGGCTTGTACTTATGCCGAAAGCTGCTGACCCTGATGGGCGGCGAGATTCGCGTGGAGAGCGAATACGGCAAGGGTTCCCGGTTCCTGTATTCGATGCCCCTGGAACTCGCTGCCGGACCGGGTCAGTGAGGTGGAGGGATGGATGGAACGGAAAGCACTGCTGGTCGAGGATAACGAGAATAACCGGTATCTCCTGACGCTGCTTCTGAAAGCTGCCGGCCTGGCGGTGGCGATTGCCGAGGACGGCCGAAGCGCGTTGGAGATCGCCCGAAGGGAACGGCCCGACGTCATCCTTCTGGATATTCAAATGCCTGAAATGGACGGTTACGAGGTAGCCGCCCACCTAAAAAGAGACGCCGAACTGGCTCCGATTCCCATCATCGGAGTCAGTTCGTTTGCCATGCCCGGCGATCGCGAGAAGGCGATCCGCACGGGATTCGCCGGCTATATTGAAAAACCGGTGGACCCGGAGCGCTTCGCGGAAACCGTGTTGAGCATTCTGGAGCGCGCCGCGGGAACGCCATGAGAATCCTCAGTGTCGACGATAACGAGGAGAACCGGTACCTGATCGAGATGATCGTGCGCGCCCGCGCGCACGAAGTGGTCAGCGCGCGCAACGGCCTGGAAGCTCTCGAGCAACTGGCGGTCCGGAGCTTCGACCTGATTGTCTCCGACGTGCTGATGCCCGGGATGGACGGGTTCCGGCTTTGCCGGGCCGTCAAGAGCGACGATAGGCTGAAACATATTCCGTTTGTCTTCTATACGGCCACTTACACAGCCAAGCAGGATGAGGAGTTGGGACTGGCACTGGGCGCATCCCGGTTCATCGTGAAGCCCGTCGAGCCCGAAGAATTCCTGGCGGCGGTGGAGCAGGTCGTGCGCGAGGGCGAGAGCGGGACTATTCCGGTCCCGGCGGTGGATCTCGACGACGGCGGTAAGAGCCTGCGCATCTACAACGAGCGTCTGGTGCGGAAGCTGGAACGTAAGATCCAGCAATTGGAGGCCGCGCGCACGGAACTGGCGGCGTCGGAAGAGCAACTCCGTCTGATGTGGGAGCAGTCGATGGACGGCATGCGTCTGTCGGATCGCTACGGCGTCATCCTGCGGGCCAACCCGACTTTGGCCCGCATGTTCGCCAAGCCGCTGGACAGCCTGCCAGGTCAGCCGTTCACGTGCTGTTACAGTGTCGATGATCCCGAGTCGATACTGGCCAGCTATCGCGAACAAGTGGAATCCCGAACCGTGGAGGCGCGCTTCGAAGCCATGCTGCGGCGGTGGGACGGCGAACAGATCTGGGTGGAGGGGTCGAACGCGACGATCGAACTCCCTTCCGGGCCCGTGGTCTTCAGCATTCTCAGGGACGTGACCGAACGCAAACGTTCCGAGGAGAAGCGATCCAGCCTGGAGGAACAACTGTGGCAGGCGCAGAAACTGGAGAGCATCGGCCGGCTGGCGGGCGGCATCGCGCACGACTTCAATAATCTGCTCACGGTAATCAACGGCTACAGCCAGTTGCTGCTCGCCAAGCTGAGCCCTGGCGATCCGCTGCGGGCCAGCCTCGCGGAGATCTACAAGGCCGGCGACCGCGCTGCCGGATTGACCCGGCAACTGCTGGCCTTCAGCCGCAAGCAGGTGCTGCAACCGCGCGTGCTGGATCTCAATCGCGTGGTGGAGGAGATGCGGGGAATGCTGGGGCGCCTGGTGGGCGAAGACGTGAAGGTTCGCATCGCGCTCAATGCCGGCAGCGAGACGGTGCACGCCGATCCCCACCAGTTGGAACAGGTGATCATGAACCTGGCCGTGAACGCCCGGGACGCCATGCCGCACGGCGGCAAGTTATGGATCGAGACATCCACTGTAGAGCGGGGTGAGAGCCATGTCCCATCCCATCCTGAGGCGTGCGCCGGCCGTTACGTCGTGCTGGCGGTGCGTGACAGCGGCATGGGAATGGACGACGCGACGCGGCAGCGGATCTTCGAGCCGTTTTTCACCACCAAGGAAGCCGGCAAAGGGACGGGACTTGGGTTGTCGATGGTCCACGGGATGGTGGAGCAGAGCGGCGGCCATGTCGAAGTCTACAGCGAACTGGGCCGCGGGACGACTTTCAAGATCTACCTGCCGGCGCTGGCCGAAGCGGCAGCCGACGCTGGTGTGCCGGCAGCCGTTCCGGTGATCGGCGGGAAAGAGACGGTTCTGGTAGTGGAGGACCAGGCGGAGGTCCGGAGATTTGCGGTGGATGCGCTCGCGGCTCACGGCTACCAGGTGATGCAAGCGGCGAGCGCCGACGAGGCGCTGCTGCTGTGCGAGCGGGAGGGCGGGCGCATCGACCTGGTCCTGACCGACGTGGTGATGCCGAACTTGAGCGGCAGAGAACTGGCCGGTCTGCTGAGGAAGCGCTGGCCCGGAATCAAATTGCTGTTCATGTCGGGCTACAACGACGACGCCATTGTACATCACGGGGTTCCGCGAGAGGATGCGGAGTTCATCCAGAAGCCTTTCGCTCCCGAGCAGTTGGCGATCAAAGTCCGGGAAGTGCTGGTGGCGACGGACCGCCCGGTTCGCATCGTCGTGGCCGACGACGAACCTGGAGTGCGCAGTTTTCTGAGGCTGGTGTTGGAGAATGCCGGCTACGAAGTGATTGAAGCCGCGAATGGAATGCAGGCGCTCAAGGCGGTGCGAGCCGGGCAGGTCGACCTGGTGATCACGGACCTGGTAATGCCCGAACGGGATGGGGTCGAGACCATAAGGGCTCTGCGTCAGGACGCAGCCGGCATCGGAATCATCGCGATTTCGGGTGCGTTCGGCGCACAGTTCTTGGAAATGGCTCGCACACTCGGAGCCGAGGCGGCGTTGAGCAAGCCGCTGAGCGCCGACCTGTTGCTCGCCAAAGTCGCGGAGGTGCTGAAGTCGCGGCGGTGAGTTGTACCGCCGTGCGTCGCGCAGCGCGACCCGGAGGGCCTTCGGAAGACAGCGGCGCATGACCAACCGGCGGCAAGACCGTCGGCGGCAACCGGGCCGATTCTCATGTTAAGGTGGACATAAATGCGAACTATTCTAACCGTTCTACTGTGTGCCGCGGCGCTTTTCGCCGCCGGCGACAACTCTGGGCGCCGCGCACCCGGTTTTGCCCTGCCCGATGCCAAGATGCAGGTCTATGACCTGGCCGATTATCGCGGCAAAATCGTGCTGCTGGAGCTCATGCAGACCACCTGCGGGCATTGCGCTGCGTTCGCGGATGTGATCGAGCGAGTGCAGCAGAAGTATGGCGACAAGGTGGCCATCCTCGCGGTGGTCAATTCGAGAGCGGACGATCAGAACACCGTGGCCCAGTACATCTCGGGCCATCGAGTTACCTACCCGGTTTTGTTCGACGCCGGCCAGATGGCGTATTCGTACCTGCGAAGCATGAGCTTCGATACCCCGCACGTTTTCCTGATCGATGCCAGGGGCACGATCGAGAATGATTGGGGATACAGCCTGATTACCCGCGACATCTTCGAAGGGAACGGGCTCATGTCCGAAATCGACAGCCTGCTCGCCAGCCAGGCCGCCCCGCGGAAGACGAAGAAGTGAGCCTGGCCGTACTCGGAACGTCACCTTGGCTCGATCGCAACTGAGTCTACCGGAATAATTCCGCCGGGCAGCCCAGATCGCCGATGGCGCCGCGCGCGGTGCCGGCGGCCAGAGGATCTTGACCTTCTTGATGGTACAGCAGCGCCACGTTCCGGGAGGCCGTGCAGAGTTGGCTGTGCACCAAGGGACAATCCAGGTTCAGGCTCACCGAACCGGCCACATTCCGAATGGCGCAGCTTTGCGGCTCCGTCCGTTGGTACAGGTCCACCAGCTCGGAAGCGAATTGCGTGTGACTCGAATCGATGGCCAAGCCCTCGATCAGCGCGATGGCGGCCTGTTGCGGGTCGCCCAGGGCGCGCCAGGCGGCGGCCATCTCCTCGGAGAATTCGGGGTCCGGCCGGAGTGTACGGCCGAATGCGAGCGCTTCCAGGGCCGGGCGCGGTTCCGACAAGCGGAGATACGTGCGGCCTAGTTCCAGGTACAAGGGAATCCAGCCGGACCTGGCAATCTCTTTGCCGTGCGCCGCATTCTCGAGGCGGAGAGCCTGGTCGTAGACGACGTCGATTTTTCTCCCGCGCAACAGCGCGTCAAGCGATTTCCGGTACCAGTAGTCACTCTGCGGCGCAGACAGAGTGTCGCCCTTGATGCGATAGCAACGGCCGGCGTTGGCATGTACGGCGGAGACGTTACGTTCGTCGGGCAAAGGGTCGAGGATTGCCAGGGACCGGTCGAATTCGCCGACGGCGCGGTCCAGACTCGCCCCTTTGATGGCCATCAGGTCGGTTGCCAGGCTGCTATGCGACTTATAGCTGGCGGGGCCGAGTTTGGCGGCGCTGGTCCAGAGGGTCAGATCGTCGAACCAGTCGAAATTGCGGGCGTAGGTGCGGGCGGCGAATGCCACGCAAACTAGCGCCAGCGCCGCCGGCGCGATGCCGGGCAGGCGCCGGCAAACAGCATAAACGGCGACTACCAGACAGCCGGCGAATCCGATCGAGGGCAAGTACAGAAAACGCTCCGCCATGATGGTGCCGATCAGGAGCAGAAGGTTGGAGGTGGGCGCCAGGGCGGCAAAGAAAAACACAATGAAGAAAAACACCGGTTTGCTCCGGTGGTAACAGGCAATCGCCACGGCCACAAGAGCGGCGCATGCCGCCACGGCGGCCAGCGTTTTCCAGTCGCCCCAGGTGGACAGCGGGATCTGGTTGTAGGAGTAGTCGCAGGAAAGGCGGCTGGGCCAGAGCAACAACCACAAATACTTTCCGATGACTTTGATGGCGGTGAGCCGGGCAGTCCAGAAGCCGGCGCCCACCAGGGGGTTATCGCCGAACGGAACCAGCGCCGAGGGGAGATTGGCAAGAACCCGATCGCGGACGTAGAAGAAGATCAGAAACGGCGCCGCCAGCGCCAGGTATCCGGAGGCGCGGGCGCGCCAGGTTTGGTGGAATGCGAGATCGTAAATCGCCATGGCGGCCAGCACCACCACGGCGCTCTCTTTCGAGAACAGCCCGATAGCGGTGGCCAGCGCCAGTCCGGCGAGCCAAGCGAGTTTGCGCCAGCCCGAAGCAGCCCCGCCCTGGAGGTGGCAAAGCAAACCCGCGAGCACGCCGAAGCCGGCCAGCAGATCGGCGCGGCCCACAATGTTGGTGACGGATTCGGTGAGAACCGGATGCAGGGACCAGACCGCGGCCAACGCAAAGGCCAGGCGCTCTTTCAGCTTGCTCTCCTGGAACAGCAGCAGACCCAGCAGGTAGACCAGCGCGATGTTGACGGCGTGCAGCGCGAAATTGACCCAGTGATAGCCGGCCGGATGGGGGCCGTTGCCGAAGACGGCGTAGTTCAAGAGGTAAGAGAACGTAGTCAGCGGGCGATAGAGCCCCGTGCTCATCCGGTGGTACCAATACTCCTCGGCCAGGATGAGGTGGAGATTCTCGGGTGTGGCGGCCCTGATTCGGGAATCCTGCAGAACGACGGGGCCATTGTCCAACGCCAAGCCTGCCCGGAAGGAATTAGAATAGGCCAGGAGTACGAAGGCCCAGAGCGCCAGGATGAGAAGCCCGCGGCGCCGCCAGACTTCGCGGCTAACGGGGGAACCGGGCGGCTGGAACGCGGCTCTCGCTGGTGAAGTGTGCGGTCTGTGTTTATGCCGGCTGGTTCTCATTGGCGGCGCGCTGATTCAACTCCCGTCATAGTATCAGACGCTCCTCCCCTTCGCGGCGCGTGATCCGCTCGCGATCGAGGAATTCCAGCAGTGGGATGGCGTACTTCCGCGAAACTCCGGTCCACTCTTTGAACGTACGGACGTTGAACCGCGCCGGTTTGCGCGCTGCCAGCATCCGCCGCAGCTCCTCGATGGCGGAGTGGTGAACGACCAGCTCGTCGTTGATGCGCACCAATTGCTTCTCGCGCAGTAGAATCTGCAACAGGGATCGCGCCCGCGCCGGTTCGACGCCCGATTTCGCCAGCACCTGCGCCACCGCGGGCGCCGCCAGCCCCGCCTGTTGGAACGCGCCCTCGATGGCCGCGCGCGCCTGCCGCTCGTCCGCGTTGAGCACCAACGTGTGGCCCCGCAACCGCACCGTATCACCCTCCGCCACGATTTCCTGGGCATCGGCGAGCAAGGCATCCAGCACGAATGGCGGCGCGCCCGCGGGGCGCAGGTCCGGCTTGGCGATCCCCGGCTGCAACGGATTCTTGAGGTGGAACTCGCGAACCATTTCGACCATCCGGCCGCGCGCGGCCTGGAACCACGCACGATCCACGTACCAGGGTTGCGGCTGCCCGATCGCGATGAGGGGAGCGCGCGCCGCGGCCGCGGCAATCTCGGATTCCAGCAATCCCGTGCGCGCCACCAGGGCGGCTATCCCCATGCCGAAGGGCGTCTCCCGCACCAGCAGCGCGATGCGGTCCGCCGCGTCCGCGGATGCCAGAACGTCCAGCCGGGCGGGAGCGGCCTTGCCGGTGGCCCCCACATCCAGCACCACGCCGCCGCCGATGGTCGCCACTGGCGAGAACATCCGGATGATGAAGCGGTCCGCTGGCAACAGCAGGGCGGCATCGCGCAACACCAGCCGCACGTACGCCGTGCCGCCCGGCTGGAGCGGAGCGGTTCCTTCGAGCAGCCGCACCTGGGCTTCGATCTCCGCCGTTCCGGAATGGAAATGCACCGGCGCGCGGTGTTTCAGCGGCTTGGCCGTGGGCAGCAACTGGAGCCGGCAATCCACCTGTTTGACGGCGCGGAACACTCCCGGCTCGGAGAGCGCATCGCCGCGCGCCAACTCCGCCGGCTCGATGTCCGCCAGGTTCACCGCCGTGCGCTGGCCGGCCACGGCGCGGTCCGCGGTAGCGCCATGCACCTGGACGCCGCGCACGCGCAGCCGCCGTCCCGCGGGGTAGAGCTCGACCTCCTGTTCCTTGGCGACCGATCCCGAGACCAGCGTGCCGGTGGCCACTGTGCCGAAGCCTTTCACCGTAAACACGCGGTCGATGGGTAGGCGGAAATGGCCGGACGCATCTTTCTCCGGCGCCTCGGCGGCCACGCGCGCCAACGCCTGCCGCAGTTCCTCAAGCCCCGCGCCTGTTACCGAGCTGACCGGCACCATGGGCGCGCCTTCGAGGAATGAGCCGGCCACCAGTTCTTTCACCTCGGCTCGCACCAGCGCGAGAATTTCGTCATCCACCAGGTCGGCCTTGGTGAGCGCAATCACGCCACGCGGGATGGCGAGCAGCCGGCAGATATCGAAGTGCTCGCGGGTCTGCGGCTTGATGGATTCGTCGGCTGCGATCGCGAACAGCACCAGGTCGATTCCGCCCACGCCGGCGAGCATGTTCTTGACGAAGCGCTCATGTCCCGGCACGTCCACGAAGCCCAGCCGGAGCGTGGGCGTCAGTTGCAGGTGGGCGAAGCCCAAGTCGATGGTGATGCCGCGGCGTTTCTCTTCCTGGAGGCGGTCCGCGTCGATGCCGGTGAGCGCCTTGACGAGGGCGGTCTTTCCGTGATCGATGTGGCCGGCGGTGCCGACGATGACGTGCTTCATGGGGCTTCGCTTTCATCGTAAACCCAGCGGGACCTCTGTTCCCTAGAGGAGAGTCTTTTTCGATGCGGAGAAAGACGCAGAGAGGAAGAAAGGAAGAATAGAGTCAAAACCTGAGGGCGCGGAGGAAGCGGAGAATCGTGAAAAAGCGCGGGCGGAGGAGAGAGAGCGGGAGGGCTGCTACATTTGAGTGGTGCTCGCCCTGCTTCTGCTAGCCCTGGTGGCGGGATCGCTGGTCTATTGCGTCCTCACCATCCTCGCCGCCGTGCGTTACCGCGCGGTGCGGCCGCCGGAGCTGCGCGCCGCCGAGCCCATCAGCGTGCTGAAGCCGCTGGCGGGGCTCGATGACGGGCTCGAAGCCAACCTCCGCACCTTCTTCGAGCAGAGCTACCCTCGCTTCGAGATGCTCTTCGCCGTGCGCAGCCCCGATGACCCGGCCATCGCGGTGGTGGAACGCCTGCGCACGCGCTACCCGGCGGTCCCCTCGCGCCTTATCGTGGTGGGCGAGCCGCCTTATCCGAACGCCAAAGTGTACAGCCTCGACCGCATGCTGGCCGCCGCGGAGCACGACCTGGTAGTAATGGCCGACAGCGACATTCGCGTGACGCCTGATATGCTTTCGACCATCGCCGCCGAATTCCAGGACGAGCGGCTGGGCATGGCCACCTGTCCCTACCGCGCGGTTCCGGGCCGCAGCTTCTGGTCGACGCTCGAAGCCATCGGCCTGAACACGGAATTCCTCGGCGGCGTGCTGGTGGCGCGGATGCTCGACGGCATGAAGTTCGCGCTCGGTCCCACCATCGCCGCGCGCCGCCGGACGCTCCAGCGGATCGGCGGCTTCGATGCCGTGAAGGATTACCTGGCGGAAGATTTCGTGATGGGAAAGCTGGCGGCCGAGCGCGGCGACGGCGTGATTCTCTCGTCCTATGTAATCGAGCACCTCATCGGCGCGCAGTGGTTCGCGGCCAATCTGCGGCATCGCCTGCGTTGGAACCGCAGCACGCGCCGTTCGCGCCCATGGGGCTACATCGGCCAGGTATTCACTAACCCCTTGCCGCCGGCGCTGGTTCTGTGCGCGGTGAAGCCGGAATGGTGGCCGGTGCTGGCCATCACGGCGCTGTTCCGCGCCGCCGCCGGTTGGGCCACCGCCGGGCACGTGTTGCGCGATCCGCTCACGCGCCGTCTCTGGTGGCTGACGCCGCTTCAGGATATAGCGAGCTTCCTGGTGTGGATCGCCGGCTTCTTCGGCAATACCATCGTCTGGCGCGGCCGCAAATACTATTTGTTGCGCGACGGACGGTTTGAGCCGGCGCCGTAGGGCGGCTGGTCTACTGCTTCGCCGCGGCCAGGCTTTTCGCGAGCAGGCTTTTAATCAACTCCGAGGCGGGCGCCTCCTGGTAGCCTTCCGGAACCTGAAAGACGCTATCGGGCACAGGTGCGGCAGAGAGCTCCGCCACCTCCTGATTCATCTGCATGAAGGGCTCGTTTGGGTCGATGCTGGCGCCAGACGGGTTGCTTCCGGCGGGCATCCGTTGCAGCATCGCAGCCATGGCGGGCATGAACATTTCCATGTGCACCCGCAGTATGGTTGTCCCCTTCATCATTTCTTCCATGAGGGGCTCGAAAACGTCCGCGAAACCCGGGAACTGTTTCATCGCCTTGCCCATGGAAGCAGTCGGATTCATGGTGGCGAAGGACCAAAGGGAATAGCCGGTCAACTCGCGAATGGCGGGCACGCGAATTACTTCGCCGGGCTTGGCGCTCCACAACTGCATGACCATCTTGACCATGGGACCGGCGGGCATGTTGGGCATGGCCGGCCCTTCGACCGAGACCGCGATCTCGCGCTCCTCCGCCTCCACACCCTGGATGACGGCGGTACGGCCGGTCACCCTGGCGGGCGAAATGTCGGCTTTCATGGACGGCATCGCGGCGCGGGCTTCGGCCGGCATTTGCGGCATGGCGCGGGCCACTTCCTCGCCGTACTGGTCGTACGGCAGCTTGGCATACCGCTTGCTTGCGGGGTCCAGGATCGTGATCTCCTTGGTGGTGAAATCGATGATCGAATTGAACCCCATGGACGTGGAGAACCCTTTGCCGCCCTTCAAGCGAAGCACGGTCTCCTGCGGCATGACACGCGCCATCTGCGCGGGCAGGGCGGAATTCGTCTTGATCTCCATTTTGTAGCGGAGCGTGACGTCGGCGTGCGCCACCGAGAGGGTGAGCGCCAGCGGGAATATGGATGCGAAGGCTCGGAAGCGGCAAGTCATCATAAGAGAACTCCTATATCACAAGGTACACCAGAGTTTTCATTTTAAACTCCCGGGTGGTATTTGGGGGTTACGTAGCCTGTCACCGAAATAGCAGGGCGGCGGCGCCTGCGATGCCGGCGTCGGCGCCGTACCTGGCCATCAACAGCGGAATCTCGCTGGCGCGCTGATTGATGGACCAGTGCGGCAGGTTCTTCGAGATGCTGTCGAAGAACGAGCTCATTAGCTCGGCGACCCCGCCGCCTACCACGATTACGTCCGGCTCTAGCAGATCCACGATGTTGCCCAGCCACACGGTCAGCAGATGAGCGGTCTCGGTGAGAACCTCGGTGGCCACGGGATCGCCCTCGCGAAAGGCCTGGCCGACGTGTTCGGAGCGAACCTGTTCCAAGCTCCCGGCCAGTTGCACAATCCTCGAGGTGGGGGCGAGCCTGGCCTGCGCCCTACGGGCGATGTTCGGACCGGAGGCCAGCGTCTCGATGCAACCGCGCTTTCCGCATGGACACTGGGGTCCGTGAAAGTCGATGGTCATGTGACCGCCCTCGGCGGCGCTTCCGGTGCGGCCGTGGTAGATCTTCCTGTCGAAGACGATCCCGGTGCCGATGCCGGTGCCGAGCGTGGCGTAAAAAACGTTGGTGTATCCGACCCCGGCGCCCCAGAGCGCTTCGGCCAGGCCGGCGGCGTTGGCATCGTTATCGACGCGCGCGGGAACGCCGAATACCCGCTCCACTTCGGCGGCCAGAGGGTAATTGCGCCAGCAGGGCACGTTGGGCGGATTGAGCACCACCCCGGTCTTGGGGTCGAGCGGGCCGGGCGAGCAGAGTCCAATGCCCGTCACCGCGCCGGAGAAGACGGCATCCACGGCAGCTTTCACCGCGGCGAAACCCGTGGCTGCGTCGCCCGTGGCCACCATGGGCGCGCGCGTTTTGTGGGAGATCTCCCCGGTCGAATCCACCAGTCCTGCGGCTACTTTCGTGCCGCCGATATCTACTCCAATCGTCATTGCTTCTCCTCAGGATGTCGCCAACGAAAGCACCACAATGGAAAGCACCAGCACGGCAAGGCCGGCGAACATTACCTGAAGCGGTTTCTTGCCGCTGCCCTTCCATTCGCCCGTGACCACGCCCAGGACCATGGCCGTGATGACGATCAGCGACATGAACGCGGGCCAGGCCACCACCGTACCCAGAATGTTCTTCGACACGCCGTACATCACGGTGCTGCCGAACCAGCACACGGCCATGATGGCGGCCAGGAACCAGTAGCCGCCGGTTCCGCCAAGGGCCAGGCGGTTGCTGGTCTTGTTCTTGGACATCAGGTAAATACAATAGATGAGATTGGGAACGGCGCCCGCGCACATCAGCGGCAGCCAGGTGGCGTTGTTCTTCCAAGTCTCCGAGGCGCCGGCGGCTTTGGCCACATCCGCTAGACGGCCGCCATATTGCAGGCCCAATCCGACCAGCGCCGATCCCAAACCGCTGATGGTGCAAAACAGGAGCCCCTTCCCGACCGAAGGCTTCCCGGTGGGACCCTTGCCCAGCGCGGCTTCGCGGGCGCGGCCGGCTTTGGCGCAGACCAGCACGCCAATGATCACTAGCGCCACTCCGCCCATCACCGCCATACCCTGCGAGGTGAACGCCGTGGCCGTGGTGAAGAGCGGGATGAGCGCGCCCACGGCAGCCGAGATGCCCAGGATGACGGAGAAGGCCAGGGCGATTCCGACGGCATCCACCGCCAGGCCAAAAAACACCTGGGAAATTCCCCACCCGGCGCCGCAGCCGGCGGCGATGGTGATCGGTCCCGAGCCCGCGTCGGAGAAGACCTGGCCCAGCGACGGCACCGTGAGCAGCGCGAGCACGGTGGGGAAGACGCAGAGCGCGAAGATGGTCCACGCCAGCCAGGTATTCTCCCACGCCCACTTTTTGGTGAACTTCATGGGCAGGGTGAAGCTGCCGTTCATCGCTCCGGCCAGGATGAGCAGCAAGATCCCTATCGCGCTTTGGTTCATGTATTCGGTCCTTTCGCCGTGATCCTTTGCATGATACCACCGGATCGGATTAAAGCAGGATAAACTCAAGCTCATGAAGCGGCGACCGATGCACACGTTGGCAGCACTGATTTTCGTGGCAGCGTTAGCGGGCCAGACCGCACCCAAGGTCACCACTCCCCAAGAAGCGCTGGGATTCAACCTGGGCGACGATTACCAGGTGGCCAACTACACCCAGCTCGAGGCCTGGTGGAAAAAACTCGCCACCGAGTCCGATCGCATGAAACTGGTGGACATCGGGCCCACGGCCGAGGGCCGGCGCCAGTACATGGCGATTATCACATCGCCCGAGAACATGAAGCACCTCGATCATTACAAGGACATCTCCCGCCGGCTGGCACTGGCGGAAGGGGTTACTGAGGACCAGGCTCACGCGCTGGCCCGCGAGGGCAAAGCCGTGGTGTGGATCGATGGCGGGCTGCACGCCAGCGAGACGGTGGGCTCGCAGCAGGAAATGGAAATGGTCTACCAGATGGTCAGCCGCACGGACCCCGAGACCATGCGTTTTCTGGACGACGTGATTCTGCTCGCGGTGCCGGCCAACCCGGACGGCCAGGAACTGGTCGCCAACTGGTACATGCGCGGGTCGGAGAAATCGGACGCGCCGCTGAAGGACCCGCTCAAGCGCACCATGGGCGGCCTGCCGAGGCTGTGGGCCAAGTACATCGGCCACGACGACAATCGCGACTTCTACATGTCCAACATGCCGGAGACCACCAACATGAACCGCCAGCTTTTCCTGGAGTGGTTTCCGCAGATGATGCACAACCACCACCAGACCGGACCGGCCGGAGCGGTGATTTTCATGCCGCCGTTCCGCGACCCGTTCAACTACAACTTCGATCCGCTGATCCCGCTGGGAATCGAGCTGGTGGGCAC
>Ga0326728_10014383_pt1 | contig 16816 bp, 12 predicted proteins | sample MB3enrmetagenome_FD_207602 | JGI IMG/M metagenome (GOLD analysis project Ga0326728, IMG submission 207602) | Lab enriched peat soil microbial communities from McLean, Ithaca, NY, United States - MB31MN | ecosystem: Environmental > Terrestrial > Soil > Wetlands > Peat | place: USA: New York...
CTGATTGTTGAACTTCACCCAGAGGCTGCCCAGCAGTTCTTGGGCCTGGTCGCGGGTCAAGGTCCCGTCATCCGTGCCCCGCTGGTAGAGCGGATACAGATGCTGATCGAGGTGTCCGGGGCTGAACGAGTCCCAGGTGTTCTGTTCCGTGATCACGCTCAGGTGGACGAACCAGTAGGCTTGCAGCGCCTCGTGAAAGTCGCGCGGCCGATGTGCCGGAACGTTCCGGCAGACATCCGCAATCTTGTGCAACTCCGCGCGGCGCTCCGGGTTGCTCTCCGCGGCGGCCATGTTTTCCGCTAGTTCCGCGTGACGTTCGGCGAAGCGGATCACAGCGTCCGCCGCCACCTGCATGGCCTTCAGTTCCTGCTGCTTGTCCCACGCCAGCGGATCGTCGAAGAAGTCCAGGCGGTCGAGGCTTTCGGCCACCTCGCGCTTGAGGTCCAGCAGACCTTTGTGGTAGATCACTTCGCCCAGCACCGTGTGGCCTGGGGAGCGCTGCTCCATGAACTCGGTGTAGACGCCGGCTTCATACGCATCCTTCCAGGCGGGTTCCATCTCTGCGAAGATGCGGTCGCGCATGCTGTGGCCCTGCCAGTAGGGAATGACCTCTTCCTGCTGGACGCGTCGCGCCTCGTCGCTGACGCAATAGGAAATCTTCTCGCGCGAGTTCAGGATTTCGAAATCCGCCAGCGAGTGACAGCAGATCTCCGGATAGGTGGGAGCGCTCTTCGGCCGGGGACCTCGTTCGCCGACGATCAGATCGTCCGGCCCGATATAGATGGTCCGATGCTCCAGCACGTACGCCAGCGCGCCGGCACGCAGCATGGGCGGGGAAAGCGGACCGGCCTCGCGGTAGAATTCCGTCAGCAAAGCGGCGCGTTCCAGGCTGAGCCAAGGCTTGGCGGCCAGGCTGGCCTCGCGTAATCTCGCTATTCGTTCCGTCATTTCCCGCCTCCAACTATTGCCCGCGTCATGCGGGTCATTTCCGCCGCCACCGGTTCCGGCGTGTCCGGGATCCTGTAAGCCAATCCCAGCCGCCTGTACTTCTCGCTGCCGATACGGTGATACGGCAGCAGCTCGATATCGCGGATCGCCAACCGTTTCAGGTACTCGCGGAACTGCCCGGCATCTTCATCCGAATCGTTGATGCCGGGCACCACCGGGATCCGCACCCGTAGCGCGCTCCTGCGAGCCGCCAGTTGCTCCAGGTTGTGCAGGATGCGGCGATTCGAAACGCCCGTGTACTGCTTGTGTCGCACCGGATCCATCAGTTTCAGATCGAACAACACCTGGTCGGCCGCGAGCGCCACCCGCATAAAGGTCTCCGGGTGCGCGAAGCCGCAAGTTTCAAGGACTGTGTGGATGCCGCGGTCGCGGCAGGCACGAAGCAGGGCCTCCGCGAAACGCGACTGCGCTACCGGTTCCCCGCCCGAGAGCGTCACCCCGCCGCCCGATTCGTCATAGAAGATGGCATCTTTCTCGATTTCGCGAAGCACCTCGGCGAGGGTCGTCCGCTTTCCAGCGACCTGCCGCGCCTCGGCCTGGCAGGCGTCCGCGCATACTCCGCAGCGCCGGCAGCCGAACTCCACGACGCCTTCCGGACAGGCGGCGAGGCAGTCGCCGCAATGGCGGCAGCGCTCTTCGAAGTACAGCACCTGGGTGCGGAAACTTTGGCCTTCGGGATTGTGACACCACCAGCAGGAGAGCGGGCAGCCCTTGAAGAAAACCGTTGTGCGGATGCCGGGCCCATCGTGCGTGGCAAACCGCATGATGTTGAAGACGCCCGCCGTCAACCCGGCAGCGCCCGCGCCCCCTCGGGCCACCGAGGCCAGCTCAGTCACAGATTAATCTCAGAAGATCGGAATTTCTGAAATCAGTATCTCACGCGGGTATGAGCTCTCACAACGGCGGCGGCGGCGCCAATGCCTGCCGGATCAAGAGCCGCCAGCCGCTACCGCAGCTTCCCGCGGGGCAGGTCCGCCCCGCATCGGACCGCCGTTCCGTCCAGTAGTTTGATCTCTTTGACGAGGCTCACAACTTCATTTGGGCAGTCGATTGTCACAAAACGGTGACTTCCCGCTAGCGCAATCTTCATCTGACTTTCATGGCGGCGTAACCCGGCCGGTGCGATCTTTGCCTCGCGATGATCGAAAACAAAGGCCGACCGCCCGGTCTGCGGATGCGCCGCGTGGTCTGTCTGTTGTGTGCGGCGTGGGCGGTTTCGGCCGAGCCGACCGCCGCCGAGAGGTTAATCGCAGCGGGCCACTGGAAACAAGCGCGAGTCCTCGTCGAGGCGCGGATTCGCGAGTCCCCCGATGACCCTTTGGCGAACTTTCTGCTCTCGCAGATCCGCAACGCGTTCGGCGACCGCTCGACACCCCTGCCCCTGGCGGAGAAGGCCGTCGCCCTGGATGACCGCACCGCGAAGTATCACCGGCAACTTGCCGAAGTGCAGGGCGTCATGGCGCAGCACGCCAACCCCCTGCAGGAGTTGCTCCTTGCGCGGCGCTTTCGAAAGGAGATTGATGCCGCGTTGGCCATCGATCCCAACGACGTGCAGGCACTGCGCGACCTCCTGGAGTTTTATCTGCTGGCACCCGGGATGGTGGGCGGCGATCAGCAGAAGGCGGCCGCAGTCGCCAGCCGCATTGCCGAGATCAGCCCCGCCGAAGGGCTCTTGGCCCGGGCGCGGATGGCCGAGTTTCACGGCAGAAAACAGGAAGCCGAAGGCCTGCTGCTCGCGGCGGTGGCCGTCGAGCCGCCGAGCTATTCAGCCCGCATCGCTCTGGCGCGCTTCTACCTCGATTCCAGCCACCGGAACATGGCGGCCGCCGAGGTCCAGGCCAAGGAAGCGATCGAACTCAACCCCAGTCGTATCGACGCTTATGCGGTTCTGGCCCAGGTCTATGCGGATCGGTGCGCCTGGAACGAACTGGAACTGATCCTGGCCGACTCATCGCGGGAAGTGCCCGACGATCTGGCTCCCTACTATCGCGCCGCGGAGGCTTTGATCGCGTCCGGGCGGGATCCGGCCCGCGCCGAGCGGTACCTGCGAGCTTACCTCGCTCAGCCGCCCGAAGGGAATGAACCGCCGGCGGACGAAGCGGTGCGGCTTCTCAAGCGCCTTCGGCCGGCTCCAGGCGTGTCGAATTCATCGAAGTTTCTCTGAAATGTAACCGTGCTGCGTGTCCTCGAATATTACAAAGGTGAAAAGATGCGGAAGATTGCCCTGATTTATATCGATGCAGGCGGAGGTCACCGGGCGGCGGCCAACGCTCTGTGCGAAGTAATCCAGCAGCAGCAGCGTCCCTGGCAGATGGAGATGTTGTCCATTCAGGACCTGCTCGATTCCATCGATTTCGTCCGCAAGTCTACCGGTATCCCGTTCCAGGATGTCTACAACATCATGCTGCGGAAAGGCTGGACGCTTGGCTCGGCGCAGATGATCCTGGTGATGCACTTCCTGATCCGGCTCTCGCACTCCTCCCAGGTCCGAGTGCTCGAGCACCACTGGACGCACTATCAGCCGGACCTGGTTGTTTCCATGATTCCGCACTACAACCGCGCGCTGAAGGCCGCACTCGACCGGGCTTGGCCGGGCACTCCGTTTGTCACCGTGCTCACCGATATTGCCGATTATCCGCCTCACTTCTGGATCGAGCGCCAGGATCAGTATGTCATCTGCGGATCGGAACGCGCCGCCAGTCAGGCGCGCGATCTGCGTATCCCCGAAGACCGCGTTCTGCGGACCTCCGGCATGATCCTCAACCCCAGCTTTTACGCGCCCCTCGAACTGGACCGCCGCGCCCACCGCGTGCGCCTCGGGCTGCAGCCTGATTTGCCGACGGGGTTGGTATTGTTCGGCGGGCAGGGTTCTGTTGAAATGTTACGCATCGCCCGCGAGTTGGACCGCAGCGGTGACGGGATCCAGTTGATTCTGCTGTGCGGCAAAAACGCGGCAGTCGCCGGCGAACTGCGCGCCATGGAGAAACGAATTCCCATGTTCGTTGAGGGCTTCACGCGAGAAGTTCCCTACTACATGGAGCTTGCCGATTTCTTTATTGGCAAACCGGGACCCGGCAGCATCAGCGAGGCTTTGGCCAAGCGCCTGCCGGTGATCGTGCACCGCAACGCCTGGACGATGGCGCACGAGCGGTACAACGCTGCCTGGGTGGAGGAACAGGGAGTGGGACTGGCGGTGCGCAACCTGTCTACCGGAATCGTCGATGCCGTCCGCACGCTCCTTGCGCCCGGAAACTACCAGCGCTTTCGGCGCCGGGCTGCCGAGATGCGGAACTCCGCCGTCTACGAAATTCCGGAGTTGCTGGATGCCATCCTCCGCAACCGGCCGCCGGCCCGCGCGCGCCTTCTGGCGAGCTGAGATTTCCCTTACGCCGCCGCTTCCAGCAACGGAAATCTTTGCCGCCGCGCCCGCCGCAGGCCATGCAGCAGGACGAAGTAGAGAGCGATTCCTAAAGGCACGCAGATCGAACCCCAGCCGGCCGTAGCGGCGAGCGCAGCCGCGCCCAGCTTCGATGCTATTCCGGAGCCGGCCGGCGTACTGACCATACGCGATCCCACGCGGGTCAGCGGAGCCAGGAGCGCGAGCTGCAGCGGCGACGCGAGTTGATTTACCAACTGCAGCGCCGGAATGTTGAGCCGCAAAACCAGCGCCGCCACCGCACAGAAAAACGTGGGACAGCCGAAAACCGGAAATGTGCCCAACACCATGCCCAGCGCCAGAATCAAAGCCAGGGTTTCAACGGGAAGATCCTCCAGGGCAGCGGAGAGTCGCGTTACGGCGGCCCTCACTGCAGGACCTCTGCCTGCCGCGATAGCAGGAAACGGAGAGCCATCCGCATGCTGGGCGCGGCCAGGAACTGGACAATTCCGGTTGCCGGCCACACAACCAGGGGCACTCGCTCCCGCCAGACGATCGAAAGCGGCTGCGGCGTGCCGTCTTCCCCGCGGTAGAAGATGCGGTCGGTCCATCGTTCCCGCCCCGGGTACTCGGGATAGGGGCGAAGAATGTCCCAACTGGCCTCCAGCACCCGGATCGGCATGGGCTCTCTGTATTGCCGCATGAACAACACCGAACTGTGGCCGCTGCGGATTTCGGACACAAACTCCGCAAACGACCGCGCGTCCGTGAGGTTAAGGCACGCTGCGGGCTCACACGCGTGGCGGTCGCCGCCCGAAATTGCGGGGCGCGAATGCACGCGCGCCAACTCCAGAACGGCGGCGTTTTCCATCCATCGCCGTGTGCCGTTCAACTCGAACGCGTGAAGCCATGCGAGGCACTCCCGCAAGACGCGGTCGAGGGCTTGCCGGTGGTCTGATGGGTCCACGCCCTCTTCCAGCCAGAACGGATGATTGAGGACAATCAGGATCTCCGGCACGCGCGCCAGTTCGCTGAGGATTTCAGGCAGCAGGCTCTCCCGCGGTGCGGCGGTATACGCTGACATCGCGGCCATCCAGCTTCGCGCGGTGGCTGGCGGGAGGTTGTGAATTCCCAGATGCAAGATCGACCGGTGGAATGGTACGGTCCATTCCACCGAAACCGGAACTTCCCGGGAATCGGTCGTCACCTGCAACGCCATGCCGGCTTCAATGTTGTCGTGGTCCGTAATAGAGACTATCGGCCGCAGCCCTAGCTTGGCGATCTGTTTCTGCTCAAGCCGCAGTGCCGATGCCGGGGTCAGCGGCGGCGTCCAATATGCGCGGGAGAAATCCACTGCGTGCGGTGTGCCCGCCTCATAACGCCTGACGATCTGCGAAATTCCCGGCACATGGTGCAGATACCGTGGCAGGAAAGACAGGCATTCTTCCGAGTGCATGGTATGGCCGTGCAGGCACACACCCGTTGCGAAGCGCTTTGCCGGCTCCGCTTCGTTTCCCACGAACCACACCCTTCGATCCTTCACGGCCGATCCTCCCGCAGGCTTGTACCGTTACCAGTGTCCAGCCAGGGTAGTTACAATTCAGTCGCAAAGGCGTGGTGTTTTTGGAAAGAACAAATCTAAGTTGGAATGTTTGTACTGATACGCGTGCCGGGAAGCCGAAATGCGGGGAGTGCCGCGTGTGTGACCCGACAGGCCGTCACTAAGGACTTACCCAAATGTAACGTCACCGTCGTGAAACAGCATATAATACCGGAACATCGTCCAGGAAGCGCGGGCGCCAATCCGTTTCGGGACGGGCGGTTTCGATGCTACGGGCAGTGGTTTTGCCGGAGTCTCCGTAGAATTCGATACCGGCCTGCTCAGCAGCAAATCCAAGTGACGCGTTAACTCAGTTCGCCAGCGGGTCGGGCCGAAGCTGGAAGTGCAGCACTTTGCTGGTAGTCCCCTTGCCGCCTTCCATGTGGAACACCGCCCGCGTAGCATAAGTCGACCACAGGCCCTTGCCCTTCCAGCCGCCCTTCGCATCGTCGATGCGTCCGTCCAGCCCCTTCGCGAAAAAGCCGATGGGGTACGGTACCCGCAGCACCACCCACTTGCCCTTCACCAGGGCCATCAGCCCGTCCTCCCCGTTGCCCGTGGCAATAGGCACGTCCGCGCCCAGTCCGAAGGTGTCGAACTGATCCACCCAGTCGTAGTAACTGGCCTCTGCGCTGCCCGAATCGCTCACGCCCTTGAGCTGCGGGGCAGGGAAGGGGTACAGCGTCCAGCCCTCCGGACAATGCTGTCCCGTGGCCGTCGGCCCATTGAGCACCTTGCATTTCCGCCGGTCGAAGCTGGCGAAGTGCCCGCTCGCCAGCACCGTCCAGACTACGCCCTGCCGGTCGATATCCAGCCCGCGCGGCGAAAAGCCCTGCACCTTCGCCGCCGGATTGTTCCAGGGCAACTCGTAAACTTCCGTGAGTGCCGTTGCCGGCGGGTTCGGCCCCGGATTAACGCGCGCGATCCGCCCGGGGAAGCCCAGCATCGAGCCCCAAATCGACCCATCCGCCGGACTCACCGTTACCCCGTAGAAGCTGCCGGAAATGCGCTTGTCCTTGGCCGGATCCACCGGCTGGTTCGGCTCCACGTAGTCGTCCCGCTTGCCGTTGCCGTTGGTGTCCAACACCAGAGCCGTCCATCCCTGCGACTTCTGCTCATCGTGCGTCTCCTCGAACATCTTTACGTTCAACCAGCCCACCACGTCGCCGCCTCCGCCGCTGCTGGTCCACAAAGTGTGATTGGCGTCTTCGGCGAACTGCAGGTGGTGCGTGCTGAAGCAAGTGTCGATGAGCGTGAACTGCTTGCTCTGTGGATCGTACATCGCCAGTTGCCGCCCGCTCCGATTCACCGGAAACAGCTTCGCCGATGGATGGCTCGATCCCTCTTTGCAGAAGCCCGGGTTCTCCGCGGGCCGGATCACCGACGTGAACCACACCCGCCCCTTCTCGTCGAACATCGGGTTGTGCATGTTGGCCTGGCTGTCCCAAATGGCTTCGTCTCCCCAATAGGGCGAAGGCTGCAAAGGCTTGCCGGGCGCCGGGGTCTGGGGATCGCGCACCGGCATCTTCACGCTGCTGGCGGTGAAGTGCACCGGGTCGAGAATCGGGATGTTGTCCGTGCTCAGCTCCGGCGCGCCGTAGAGCGGCCCGTTGGCGTTGACCCTGGGATTGCGCTTATCGGTCGCGATCTCATCGTGGAGGTAGACCTTCGGCGCCGCCCAATCCCACTCGCTGATGACCACATTTCGCTCGGCGCCTTGCGGCCGCGGCGGCGCCGGAGGTAGTTCGCCGCGGGCAATCCGGGTGGTCCAGTCGGCGAACATGGCCACTGCGCGTTCTTTGCCCATCTGCCCCAAGCCGCCCAGCATATTTCCGCCGGCCTGTCCCGATTGAATGCGCCGTTCCCAGGCCTTCGCCGGTGAATCGAAACTTGCGAACATCGCCGGAATCGTGCGCGTGGCTTTATTGCCAAGCTGATGGCACGACCAGCAGCTATCCGTCTTGATCAGCTCCAGAAACTGCGCCTGGCTCTTGATGCTTGGCGAAATGCCGTTGCCGTTGGGCCCGGTCCCCGGGAATTCGCTCTTGTCGGGCGGCTGGAGCAGAGAATACCAGTAACTGGCCGGATAGTAATCGGCTGCCGCGCGCGCGCTCGGCGCCGTCACCGCCGTGAGATTCACCGTCTTGCCCGGCGCGGCCTGCACCTTGGGCGAATCCACCAGCCCGTAGCCCCGCACCCACAGGCTGTAGTTCGCTTTGGGAAGATCCGGCACCACGTACCGCCCGCGGTCGTCGGTCACCACGATCTTGGCGAATTTGGTCGGCAGGTCGGACGTTTCCGCAATCACCCAGACGCCCGCTTCCGGCCCTTTTGCGCTGCTCACTACGCCGCCGATATCGTCGCTGTCGATGCGAACCGTCTGGCCATATGCAGCCACACCCAGAATCAGCAAGGATGCCATCCTCATGTCGAGTCCCTCCCGGTGTGGCTTAGTATATACCGCGAGGGCGGCGTCCGCCTCGTGCCCGCGCCCGCTTATGCGCGGTGCCGTACCACGAAATACGGCTGATGCGCCAATTCTGGCCCGAACCCGGGATGCAGCCAGACCTTGTCGGCGGCTTCCTTCAACTCGAAGTAATACACCAGCGGGTACGGCGAATCGGTGTAGGCCGCCGGAATCGTCGCCCAGTAGCGGTTGCCGGCCGCCTGCATCTCCGCCGTCTCGTAGCGCTCTGCCTGGTTGACATGGCGATACCACAGGCGCGCCGAAACCAACTTGCGCTCCACCGCGATCTCCAGGGCCAGCGCCTGCTTCGGTTCGAACCGGGCGGGCGGCGTGTGCCGGCACGCTGCCGGTGTGCGCCGCGGACGTCCCAGTGCTTCGGCGACCGCTGCCCGCGCAACCGGATCATTCGCGGCCTGGGCCGAGTCCAGCCGCTTCTCGATATCGGTAATGTCATCATCGATAGCCGGCAGGCGGTCGATCCAGTGGCCGCGCAGCCATTTCAGCTCGCCGATCGTGACATCGGAAACGTAAACGCCCTTGGTGCGCTCGGCGATCTCCGCCCAACTCTCGCGCGCCCGCCGGTATTGCTTCAGCGCCTCCTCCAGCGCGGTGCGATCGTGGGTTTGTTCGTAAATCGCGTATAACACCGCGCTCCGGAATTTGGCGCCGAAGAAGCGGCCCAGTCCCGCCTCGACGCTCACGTCGATTGCCAGCCTGCGGAATTCCGGCGAGGTCTCTGCCTCAGCCTGGGTCAACTGGCGGGTCGCGGTATCCGCAAAGTCCTCCAGCCACTGCGCCACTTCGATCGGCGAATACTTCCCGCTGCGTTCTCCCTTTACCAACTCGGCGGCGAATTCGTTCACGCGCGAAAACAGTTGCGGATCGAGCGGGCTGACGTTCCCGAAGACCTTGGGAGTCGCCGTGTCGCTGTAGGGATGCGGCTTGCGTGCGTCCACGATGGACTGGTTCGTGTACATCTCGGGCCAATAATTGTTGTTGGCGGCCGAAGGACAGTGTGCCGTGGTGATGATCGGCAGGATTCGGCCGGCGCTGCTCAACGCGGCCTCCGCCGCCGGCGCCGCGGTGTGGAACTGGCTGCGCAGCGCGCGGCGCCACGCATCCGGATCGGCCTGCGGGTTATACAGCAGGTGGCCCCACACGCGGTAAGAATACAGGTACTTTTCCCAATCCCAGCGCGGCCGCAGCGAGGCATCCGCGTACGCGGTGCGATTCCCCCCGATCCCCTCCGCCCCTTGAACGAAAGCGGCTCGAAAATTTCCACCCCGCTCGATCCGCAGAAGCTGAAGGCACGCGAATAGGCGGCGGCCGTCACCGGGTCGCCCCACAGCAGCAGTCGCTGGGTGCCCGGCCAGATGCGATGCAGCACGCCGAAACGGCGGTCTTCCCGCAGCAGGTCGGCATAGCCGTAGCGCGTGAAACTGCGGGCGCCGCTGCTCAAGGCCATGAGACCGGTCGCCGTGCGGCCATGCGGTATTTCCTGGTCGCGGATGTCCGCCTGGTGATAGGGCATCCCCATGTGCTCCGCCCAAAACTTGGGCGACACCATAACCGGCATTCCGGTCGAGAGCCCGACATCGATCATGCCCTGGTCGATGCCCTTCGAGTGCATGTCGATCTCCACCTTGCGCCCCGAGCGCACCACCCCATCGAACACCGTCTTCCAGAATGGGTAGCTGCCCTCGGCCACCCCGCTTTCTCCGTGAATCCGGAAAGTCACGCCGCTGATCGCGGGGCACGCCTTGAGCAGGGCCGCCAGGGCATCGCGGCAATAGTTCGCATGGGTTTCCGCCGTGAGCCCTTCGATGTCGTAATTGGCGTGCACTGAGGGGCTGTTGGCCCACTGGTAGCCGTGCATCCAGAGTCCCAACTGGAATTCCAGGCCGCGGGCGGCGGTCTGCTCGCTGATAAACTTCAGCATCTCGAGATTGCGGTCGCGCTCGGCGTCCGGCAGGTTCACGGCGCGCACGTTATAGCCGGGAACCGCCAGGAAGAACGGGTAGGCGAACACGAAATAAGAGTCGGTGACCTCGCGCAGGAAGTCATACCCGATGCCCAGCGCCAGGCTGAAGCGGTTGAAGCGTTGCCCGGCCAGCATCGTCAGGTAGGCGGGCCACATCTCGCGGTCGTTGTACCACGGCTTGTCTTCTACGTCGCTAACGAACATGCGGGAGATGCTGCGCACGGTATTGGCGGGCCTCTCGGCGACGGGCTGGATGCCCGTAAGGGCGTCGATCAGCTCGCCGTGCCGCACCCGATCGGCCACTTCCAGAAGCGCGTAAACCACCCCGCGAACGTCGCTGCCGCACGCCAGAATCGAGGAGCGGCCCGCGATTTTTGCGGGAACCAGCGCCAGGCACTCCGGCTGATCGGGCACCGTGAGCCCCGCTCTTTTCAAGAGGGCGGCGGCGGATGGCGCGCTGGCTCCGGAGGCCACCACGCAAAAATCCGTGTCGGCGGTCATCTCGATGGCGTCGAACTGGCCGCCGGCCATACCTCGTTCGGCCAGCGCCCGCTGGAGTTCCTGCGCGGCCCAGCCGACCGGGGGCGCGGATGCCGCCGGATCCGCGGGGGCAATCACCACCGAAACGCGCCCGCGCGGTTGCGCCAGGGCGCCGGGGCCCGCGGCTGCCGCGCCGATGGCCATGCTCGTCTGTTTGAGAAAATCACGGCGATCCATAGGGGGTCCTCGTATACATCGTTACAGCGGTACAGCCGCGAATAGTTTTGCGGGCGACCGGTCGATCCGCAACGGGTTGCGCAAGGGGCGTCCGAAGCCGGTGAAACGAACCTGCATCACGTCGCCATCTTCCAGGGTGAGTCCCTCGCCGAAACTGAACGCATCCGCGCCGAAGAAGTGAATATGCACATCGCCGGGGATCCGATGTCCGGCGTGCTTGAAATGATGATGCTCCATGTTGGCCAGGCTGTGGCACATCGACGCGTCACCGCTCGCGATGGGCTTCGACCAAATCACTTTCCCGCCACGCTCGATCACCACCTCTCCCGCCACCGAACCGAAATCCGGGTCGGTGATCAACTCGGGGCCGATCGCGCAAGGCATCAGCTTGGAAGCCGCCAGGTAGAGATAGTTCTTCTTCTCGAAGCGATGGTCGGAAAATTCGTTGCCCGCCGCCATCCCGATGCGCCGCGCCGCGCCGGATTCATCCACCAGGTAGATCCCCGCGATCTCCGGCTCCTCGCCGCCATCCTCGGCGTGGGGCGGGATCTCCAGCGCTTCCCCGTGCGCCCGCAGCATCGCGCCCGAACCCTTGTAGAACCACTCGGGCGAAACGCCGATGGCGCCCTTCGCCGGCCGCCCGCCCTCCAAGCCCCATTGATACATCCGCATGCTGTCGGTGGGAGCGTTGCCCGCGGCGTGCATCGCCTGGCGATTCTGCGCGCTGGCCAGGTGGGTGAGTCCCGTGCCGCTGATCAGGCAATGCGCCGGGTCGTGCGGATGATCCATCGCCGGCAGGATGCGCCACGGTGAACGGCCTGCGTAAAGCGCATCGTATGCGAGCGAATCCGCACTGGCGTGCCGTGACGCCGCAGCCGCCAGTGTGCCGCCAGCCGCCATGGCCTCCTGCGCGAGTTGGTACACGGAAGTGATGCCGTCCAGAAGCAGAATCTCCGGTTCCTGGACGATGCCGACGCGGCGCAGGCCCGACGCGTCGGCGATTTGCAAAAGTCTCATCGGAAAAGTCGATTCAGTGCCAGTATGCCGAATCGAAGGCAGGGGAGCAATGTTTTTGCAAAAATGAGAACAGGCCTCATGTACCTGTTTCACCTCTTCCGCTCGTTCCTGCCGATCCATAATCCCATCGGCTTCGGCGTCAGCGATTTCATAGAGCTCGACATCGCCCTCCTGCTTGTCCTGCTGGCGATTGCGACCGCGTGGCTCGAGCCGGCCGCCCGCAAACTGGCGGAAAAGACAGGTTGGTCGATGCTGTTTCTCGGTGTTCTCGTCCTGATTCTGCGGCTGGCGCTGCTTCCCGTGCATCCCGTTCCCACTGCCTCCGGCGCCGATGATTTCAGCTATCTTCTCCTCACCGACACCTTGGCCCACTTTCGCCTGGCCAACCCGCCGCACCCCATGCACCGGTTCTTTGAAACCACCTTCGTCCTCCAGGAGCCCAGCTACAGTTCCATTTACCCCATCGGTCCGGGCCTGGTGATGGCATTCGGGCAGGTCGTTTTCGGCCATCCCTGGGCGGGAGTGCTGCTCTCCATGGCCCTGCTTTCGGGCCTCTGCTACTGGATGCTGCGCGGCTGGACCTCGCCGGGGTGGGCCTTGGTGGGTGGCCTGTTGGTGGTCGTCGAGTTCGGCCCGCTCAACCGCTGGATGAATTGTTACTGGGGCGGCGCGGTTTCGGCCATCGCCGGCTGCCTGGTCTTCGGAGCGTTGCCCCGTTTGCGGCACTCCATGGCGCGTGCCACCGAAGTGGATGAAAGACCGGCGCGCGCCAGCGCGCATCTAATCTGTGACTCCCGGCCAAGCCCCTCATTTTCAACATCGGCTACCCCTCCAAAAATGGAGCGGCGAGCGCGGCGAGCACACACCCCCAACCCCCAACCCCCAACCCCCAACCCCCAAAGCGACGCCGTCCTCTTAGGCCTGGGCATCGGCATCCAGATGCTCACCCGCCCGCTTGAATCGGTGTTTCTGGACCTCAGCGTCGTGCTCTTCTTTCTCCCGGAACTGCGCCGCCGCGCGGACTGGCCAAAGCTCGCCAAGATTGCGCTGCCCGCCGCTCTGGCCGTGTTGCCGGCGGTCGCCTTGCAGCTTTTCCACGACCGCGCCGTGACCGGCAGTTGGACCACCATGCCTTACGTCCTCAACCGCTATCTCTACGGCGTGCCCACCACCCTGACCTTCCAGCCGAACCCTGTTCCCCACGGCACCCTCACCCAGGCGCAGGAACTCTACGCCCAGGGACAAGCCGCGGTGCATGGGGAAACCGACACGCTCGCCACCTATCTTCAGCGCTTGGGCGGCCGCATGGGCTTCTACCGGTTTTTCCTGCTGGCGCCGCTCTTCCTTACCCTGCCGTTCTTCCTGCGTCTTCTCGTCGGGCACTTCACGCACGCTCCCCCGGCCCCCGGCCCCCGGCCCCCGGCGCCCGAATCCCGCATCGCATGGATTGCGCTCACCGTTTTGATTTTCGCCCTCGGCTCCAATTTCTATCCCTACTTTTTCCCGCACTACCACGCGGCCATCCTGTGCCTGTTCATTCTCGCCGCCGTTTTGGGCCTCCAAGTCCTGAGCGGGTGGAAGATCCGTGGTTGGCCGGCGGGACAACTCGCGGCCCGCTGGATTCTCTTTCTCTGCGCGGTGCACTTCCTGTTCTGGTACGGCATTCATGCCTTTGGAGGCGAACCCACACTGCAGGCCATGACGCCCTACGAGACCACCCCCGGTATCAACTTCGGCGACCCCGAAGGGAGGATTGCCGTCAACCGGCGCCTGGCCGAAGCGCCTGGCCGCCAACTGGTGTTCGTCCGCTACTTCACCACCCACGAGTATCACGACTGGATCCACAACGCCGCCGATATCGACAACGCGCGCGTGGTATGGGCACTCGAGCTCACTCCGGACGAGAACGCCAAACTGCGACAGTATTATCCCGACCGCAAGGTCTGGTTGATGGAACCGGATGCCGTGCCGCCCAAGCTGGTTCCCTATCCGGCCAGCGTCGGCCCGTTTCTTACCGTCGAGTAAGTTTCACCGCTTCTCAAGAACCGCCAGCAGAGACTGGCCGAACGGCATCCGCGCCCGGCGCTCCACCGCCGAGATCACCGGAACCACGTACCGGTCAAAAACTTCGATCTGCCGCTCCGACTGCGCGTCGCGCTTCAGAATGTGGGAGTTGGTCCACCATCCGAAAAAACCGATGGAGTTGATGTAATGGGCATGACGGATCCGCAGTCCGGTTCGTTCCGCCAGTCGGCGGATCGCGCCGCGGCTGTACCGCCGGTAATGCCCCAGGTTCCTGTCGATCGGCCCGTATAGCGATTGAAATGCCGGAACCAGCAGAATGATTACGCCCCCGGGCCCCAGAACGGAAGCCATCGCGCTCAGGGCGGCAATATCGTCCGCGATATGCTCCAGCACATTCAGGCACACGCAGCAATCCGCGCGGAAGCGGGCCAAATCGCGGAATTGCGGGTCGAGGACGTCGCACACGATCGCGTGCAGGTTGTCCCGGTCTCCGTACCGCCGTTTCAGGTGCTGGATGCATTCCGGTTCGCGCTCCACCGCGATGACCGCCTCGCGGTCCAGAATCGTCCCGGTGAAATTTCCCAGCCCGCATCCCACCTCCAGGACCCGGCGGCCCAACTCTTTCCGGACGAGACGGTTTTGCCACGCGAAGTAATTTCGCGCCTTGCTCATGCGGTCCTGATCTTCCAGGTTGTAAGTCGAGCGGTCCACTGGATTCCAGTCTATCGATTTCGCACGGCCGAACGGCGAGAATAAAGGTTTCCATGTTTCGCTCGCCCTTGCCCATTCGCAATCCGATGGGTTTCGGTCCAACCGATTATCTGGACCTGTCGCTCGCCCTGCTGCTCGTCCTTGCCGCGCTCCTTTGGCGCCCGTGGATTGAGCCGTATGCCATCCGGCTCGCCCGGCGGACGGGCTGGTGTATGTTGCTCCTGGCAGCCCTGCCCGTGGCGCTCCGATTGTTGCTGCTGGGCCATCATCCCGTTCCCACGCCCGATATCTACGACGAGTTCTCGCATCTGCTCGTGGCCGACACGCTGCGCCACTTTCGCCTGGCGAATCCGCCCCACGCCCTATCCCAGTTCTTCGAGACCTTCTTTGTCCTCCAGCAACCCACCTACAGTTCCATCTATCCCCTCGGGCCAGGCCTCGCCATGGCCATCGGATGGACCATTTTCGGGCTGCCGTGGGCCGGAGTCCTACTGGCGGTGGCCGCCTTTTGCGCGCTCTGCTACTGGATGTTGCGCGGGTGGACCACCCCGGGCTGGGCGCTTCTGGGGGGCTTCCTGGCGGTGATCGAATTCGGCCCGCTGAACGCGTGGACGAACAATTATTGGGGCGGCGACCTGGCGGCTGCGGCGGGATGCCTGGTATTCGGTGCGCTGCCGAGACTTCGCTCGTACGGCCGCGCCCGTGACGCAGTACTGCTAGGCGCTGGCGTCGGCCTTCACTTGCTGGTTCGCCAGTTCGAGTCTGTGTTTCTCTTTCTGGCCGCGATTCTCTTCTTCCTGCCGGAGATCCGCCCTCCGATCCGCAACCCCGGCCTGATCCGGCCGGCGGTTCGGCTGTCGGTAATCACCGCCTTGGCCCTGCTTCCTGCAATCTTCCTCACATTGGCGCAGAACCGGGCGGTGACTGGCAATTGGACCACGCTCCCCGAAATGCTCAGCCAGTATCAATACGGCGTGCCTGCGGGGCTCACCTTTCAGGCCGCTCCCATCCCGCACCGCGAACTCACGCCGGAACAGGCCATGGATTACAAGATGCAGCTTTCCTTCCATCAGGGCAGGGAAACGCTCGCCAGCTACTTCCAGCGCATCGAATACCGCGTGCGTTTCTACCGCTTCTTCTTCCCGCCCCCGCTTTATCTTGCCGCGTTGGCGTTTTTCGCCAGCCTGCGGGAGTACCGCTTCATCTGGGTGGCTCTGACTGTGGCGATCTTCGCGCTGGGCGTCAACTTTTTCCCCGCTTTCCAGTTCCACTACATCGCTGCGGTGACTTGTCTCTTCATCCTGGTATCCGTGACTGGCCTTCAACAAATCGCGCGCCTCACCATCCGCGGAAAGTCGGCGGGGCTGGAGGCCGCCGCCCTGGTTGTGCTGCTCTGCTGCGCGCAGTTTTTGTTCTGGTATGTCCAGCACGTGTTCGACGACGCCGAATTCTTCGTGGATGCGCGGCAATACGAAACCTGGGACGCCATCAACCATCGGAATCCGGCGCGCCGCATCATGGTCGCCCGCGAACTGGCCGCAATTCCGGGCAAACTGCTGGTGGTCGTCCGCTACTCGCCTCAGCACATCTTCCAGGACGAGTGGGTTTACAATCGCGCCGCCATCGATGCTGCCCCGGTAGTGTGGGCACGTGACCTCGGTGCGGCGGAAAACGAGAAACTGTTGCACTATTACTCCGAGCGCACCGCGCTGCTGCTGGAACCGGACGCCCGGCCGCCCCGGCTAAGCCTCTACCAACCGGCCGGAAAGTAGCGCTTTTCGACCCTGCAAACACCGCGGTCTTATCCGGCCCATCGGTGCCCGCTCGGCTCCGGTGTTCTCCGCTCCCTCGGCGTGCGAACCACCCCAGGGGCAGGATTGGAGGAGAGACAGACGACAAAAAACGATCGTCTGT
>Ga0326728_10014384_pt1 | contig 16816 bp, 16 predicted proteins | sample MB3enrmetagenome_FD_207602 | JGI IMG/M metagenome (GOLD analysis project Ga0326728, IMG submission 207602) | Lab enriched peat soil microbial communities from McLean, Ithaca, NY, United States - MB31MN | ecosystem: Environmental > Terrestrial > Soil > Wetlands > Peat | place: USA: New York...
TCAGAGGAGGGGAGTATCTTGTCTTTCCGGATTAGCCCCCAATTATTTCCTACCGTTAAGTCGTTATCCGAACGTCTCTTCTCTGCAGGCCGGCAGGGAAGCAGCCAGTCCGATTGGCTCGCCCGAGGCGATAAAGCCCGCGATGAAAGATACTGGCCAGAGGCAATAGCCGCCTACACAGAATACCTCTCCCATGCTCCCCATGATTTTAATATCTGGGTCCAACTTGGCCACGCCTACAAGGAAAGTGGCTGCCTCCAAGACGCCGACCAAGCTTACAAGCACGCACTTTCCTTGGAGCCGAATAATTCCGATCTTTTGCTAAACCTGGGGCACTTACGAAAACTCCAAGACGATATACATGCCGCCCTTGGCTTTTATCGCCAGAGTTTTGAAATTGATGGCAATGAATTCGCCGCAGCGGAAATATACTCTTTGGCGGGCCGGGCTGACCATGGAAATCCGGAACGGGAGCTCGCTGGCTATTGGCGTACTCGCGGCGACAAAGCTCGCGATGAGAAGCGCTGGGAGAAGGCAGCAGAAGCGTACGTGAAATATCTCGCATGTACCCCCAACGATTTTGATATCTGGGTCCAGTTAGGCCATACCTATAAAGAGTCCCGAGCGTTCAAGGAGGCAGATGCGGCTTACAACAGCGCACTGGCATTCGATAATGATAATCCGGATCTTTTGCTCAACCTCGGGCATCTACGGAAATTACAAAACGACATCGTTTCCGCTGTGGACTTTTATGAGCGAAGTTTCAAGATAGACAAAAATGAATTTGCCGCCGCAGAAATCCGTTCGATAACTGAAGCCCAGAGACGAATCCGCTCGATAATTGAAGCCCAGAGACGCCCTGCTGAGAACGCTTGGCGGGATTTTTTTTCCAGTAACGCTGCGAGTCGCAAGCCGCGACAACTCGATGAGGAAGTCGCGCTATTGCGGAAATCGCCTCTCCTCAATCCAATCTGGTACCGTAAAACATACTCTGATCTTGGTGATACGCCAATTGACGTTGCGAGACATTATCTGCTGCACGGCGCTGCAGAGGGCCGCAACCCAGGTCCTGACTTTGACACCAAATTCTATTTGCACCAATACTCTGATGTGGCCGCTGCAGGCGTGAACCCGCTTGTTCATTATATTCGTTACGGTGCGAAGGAGGGTCGCAAGCGGCTACTGGATTCGACGATCAAGTACGCTGTGTCCGACGCGCATATTGAGTGCGTGCGCCGCGTCTCTCTAGCACCCGAAGTCGCCCTCTTTGTCACTCACTCGCCAGATGGACGAATCCGGGCACACGTTAAGCACTATTTGCGCGCCTTGGTCCGGCATGGAATCTGCCCTATACTTTTAATTGCTTCAGACGTTGCATTTATTGACAGGAACGATCCCGTTCTAGACATTTTGGGCGGCGTCTTCGTTCGGCAAAATATTGGATTTGACTTTGCGGCTTGGGCGCACGCGCTAAGTCTCCATGCCGAGCTTTATAATGTTGAAATTTTATATTTACTGAATGATAGCATTATTGGGCCACTAAACGACAATATGTTCAGCGTATTGCTTGAACAAATTAGAACGTCTAAGGCGGATTTTTTTGGACTAACCGACAATTACCAATTAACATGGCATGTGCAGAGTTACTTTTTGGGATTTAAAAGATCGGCTCTGCAATGCGATCGCTTAAAGGATTTCTTTAATAGCGTCGTTTCATATTCCGACAAAACCGCCGTCATAACGCAATACGAGACCGTACTTGCGCCAATGTTAGTGAGAGTCGGCCTTAAATGCCACGTCTTGTATCCTGCAGATAGCGATGCAAAGACTAATCACACAATAATTGCTTGGAAGTCGTTGATTTCCCGCGGTTTTCCATTCGTTAAAATTACCACCCTGCGGGATGACTTTCCAAATGTTGACATAAATGGCTGGCGCGAAATCCTCGATGCCGCCGGCTTCGATGTATCGCTTGCCGAGCAAGCCGTATCCAGAGTTCGGCAGACTGACGTCAGTGCTTCCGTTAACGTCCCGCTTTCCTCTCCGCTTCTCCGGGGGGGCGAGCTGCCCCAAAAACCTGAACCACGATTTTCTCCGGGCTTCTATCTAACACTCTATCCGGATATTGCGGCGGCTGGTGTCGACCCATACGAACATTTCACTCGGCACGGACGCGCCGAGGGGCGCTTAAGCGCGGTGCCCGGGTTGGACTATCTTGCATCGCTGGATTTGGAGAAGCAGCTTCGGGACACTGTGTTGGTGATCAGCCACCAAGCCACCCGTGGCGGATGCCCGATTCTTAGCTACAATATAATGAAGGGATTTTTGGATAAATATAATGTAATTACTTTATTCTTGGGCCCGGGTCCGATCATTGACGCTTGCCATGAGGCAGGTGCGATCATCGTAGGCCCGATTTCGATGTCTGGCTCCCCCGAAATTGCCAATTTTGTGATCCGCCAGATAATCGCAAAGTGTAAATTGAAATTTGCTGTCGCGAACAGCATAGAGTCGCGTTACGTTTTACCAGCTTTAGCGAAATCAAATGTTCCGAGTATCTTGCTTATTCATGAATTCGCCGCGTATGTACGACCTTATGGTGCGCTTCGGGACGCTGTTCTTTGGGCAGGCAAGACAATATTTTCGACGCCGATCACGAGGGCCGCAGCTATCGCGGAATATCCTGATCTCGCACAATGCGACTTTCCAGTTATGCCACAAGGTCGCTGCGTTGTACCTAGCGGCGACTTTCCAGATCTTGAACAAAGGACTGCGGAAATCAACCGTATCAAACGAATTCTGCGACCTAATGGGTTCAGCCCTCAAGGCATTGTCATTATAGGTCTCGGCCAGGTTGAGTACCGGAAAGGTGTTGATCTATTTATCTCGTGTGCGGAAAGAGCAACCCAATTAGCTCCTGACATACCAATGCGATTTATTTGGATCGGACGAGGTTACAATCCTGGTATGGATGTGACTTATTCCGCTTATTTGGCCGATCAAATTTCTCGATCTGGATTAGATGGCAAGGTTGAATTTCTTGGAGAGACGACCGAGTTGCAGAGTGTTTATGAAAATTCAGATTTGTTGCTTTTAAGCTCCCGGCTAGATCCTTTGCCAAACGTTGCTATAGACGCTCTTGATGCAGGGCTTCCAGTATTATGCTTCACTAAAGCTACCGGCATAGCCGGCATATTGGAAGCGTATGGCATTGGGTCAAATACGGTCGCAAACTATCTCGATATTGAGGACATGTCTCACAAAATCGTTTCGATTGCATCAAACAGGATGTTGTGCGAAGCGTTGTCCGAGAAGTCAAAATTAATTGCCGCAAAGCATTTCAATATCCAGGCGTATGTTGAGGGGATAGACGAACTTGCTAATGCTCTCATTGAGCGTGGCAAGCAAGAAAAAGCCGATGTTGAAACGATAATTCAAGCTGAAGTTTTGCGTCTTGACTATTATTTATCTCCTGGCCGGCAACAGCGGCCAATAGATGACGTGGTGCGCGATTACGTTAGGTCTTGGGCGGCTAATGTAGGATGTCGCAAGCCATTTCCTGGATTTCATCCAGGAATCTATAAGGAATGCCATGGGCTATTAACAAACGGTGCTGATCCTTTAGCGGATTATCTGCGCGCGGGGAGACCGGATGGCCCTTGGAAGGTGCAGGTGATCTCGGAAAAGGATTGTGTGACGCCGACAGCAACGGAAGCCCGGGTCGCACTTCATGTTCATGCATACTATCCGGATATTTTTGGCGAAATTTTAGCGCGGCTACAAGTAAATAAAAGTCGGCCAGATTTGTTTGTTAGCGTTACTGATCACGCGTCTCAGCAGGAGGTTGGACGGCAGCTTGCTGATGCAGGGTATAAAAATGCAACCATTCGCATAGTGCCAAATCGCGGCCGGGATATCGGCCCATTTATTACGGAATTTCGTGATGAGCTTGTTACGAACTACGATATTATCGGTCATTTACACACAAAAAAGACAGAGAGCATTTCCCATCATGGAGCCGGCGAGACGTGGTACAGATTTTTGCTCAATAATTTGCTTGGTGGTACCGCTCAAATGCTGGACATCATTCTAGAGCAAATGATGCGGGAGCCAGCAATAGGAATTGTCTTCCCCGATGATCCTCACGTGATCGGCTGGGATAAGAATTGGAGCTACATAGAGCGATTGGCGCCATTTTTGAAAGACCGTAAGCCTCAGGCTATCAATTTCCCGGTTGGTACCATGTTTTGGTGTCGGCCCGGGGCTATTAGAACGATATTTGATTTGAATTTGACGTGGGACGATTACCCATCAGAACCACTGCCTTATGATGGCTCAATCTTGCATGGAATTGAGCGGCTTTTTGGCGTAGCGCCACTAGAAAACGGATATAGATGTGCGACGACAAACCGCCCTGGATTAACGCGATAGCTTACCGTCGAGTCATTGGAGTGCTTCGTGCCCAAAGTCGACCGCATCCGATTGGACTTCAGCGACCGCCATTTTGTGGCGCGAGAGTTCTGTAAGCCGCGTTTTCAGTACAGGTGGCCGGAGAAAAATTGTAAGCGATGTTCCGGCAGCCTTCTGAATCCGGTTGATGCGGGTTATGCGGTGACAACTCAGATTGATGCTTCTGGTCGGGTCGCCCTTCAAAAGGAGACGTTGTAGGGAGTCGAGAATATCCGGGCCGTCGATAAGACCGCTTGGCCCACACGGTGCAGATTCAGAAGGCTATCGGAGGTCCGCTTACGCTAGCTCGGCATCCCGAGCACCACGAATATGAACTGTACATCGCTGTATCGTGGAGCGGTTCCATAAGAGCGTGCTAAACGAGTTCTACCGTAACCCTCCGGTGAGGGCCGCAGCCTGAACGCGTCGTTCGCTCAATCCGCTTTTTTGTCGACGAATTCCTTTATGAACTCTCGCAGGGTTTCGATACCGAACTCGGTGAAGGCTGGCGTCTCTCCCTCGGTGTCATGGACCCAGATTAATCCGTCTTCGGGTTCGAGATTGTCCATGAGGTCCCACAGCAGGTCCTCGTCGCGTCCCAGGATGAGAGCGGCGCGCCGGATTGTGAAGAGATAGGCGATCGCCGCCATGGCTTATGCCGCCTTTTGCAAGTCCGGCTGCTTCCATTCCCAGGGCAGCAGCTCGTGGAGCCGGGTTTGCGGCATGCCGGCGATGCGGGCGAGCACGTCAGCCAGCCAGGCCAGAGGATCGATGTCATTGAGTTTTGCCGTCATGATCAGCGCGGCCATAGAAGCAGCGCGGCAAGCCCCGCGTTCGGAGCCGGCGAAGAGCCATGATTTTCTGCCGAGCGCAAAACCTCTCAGCGCCCGCTCGGCGGCATTGTTGGTAAGGCAGATGCGGCCATCGTCAAGAAAGCAGGCAAAGCGGTCCCAGCGCTTGAGCAAATAGTCGATGGGTTTGGCGACAGAGGCCGAGCGCGAGAGGCGGGAGCGCTCTTCGTCAAGCAAGGCTTTCAGATCGGCCAGAAGCGGCGCGCTTTGGTCCTGACGGATTCGCAGACGCTCGCTGGCGCTCAGGCCATTGATAGACCGTTCGATGTCAAACAGCGCATCGATGCGTTTCACCGCCTCCAGCGCGATCGGGGAGATCGCCGGCGCCTGTTTGCCGCGCCGGGCATTGGCGGCGATATCGGCCAGTTCGAAGAACTGGCGCCGTGCATGCGCCCAGCACAGCGCCGGCGTGATGGCGCCCTGAGCGCGAGCCGGATCGTAAAGCCCATTATAGCCGCTATAGGCGTCAGCCTGCAGAATGCCGGCAAAACTCCGGAGATGATGCGCTGGATGCTCCTGCCTGCGGTCGCGCGAGGCGTAATAAAGGGCGGCCGGCGGCGCGGTCCCGCCAAAAGGCCGGTCATCGCGGACATAAGTCCAGATGCGGCCGGTGACGGTCTTGCCTTTCGCCAGGATCGGCACGGTTGTGTCGTCACCATGGAGCCGTTCGGCCGCCAGAACATGATCTTCGATCAGGGCATGAAGCGGTTGCAGGACTGCCGTGCAGGCACCCACCCGATCGGCCAGCGTCGAGACGGAAAGATCGATGCCTTCTCGGGCATAGCGCTCGCTTTGCCGGTTGAGAGGCTGGTGCTGACCGAACTTCCCGAACAGCACCATCGCCAGAAGGTTGGGTCCAGCGAAGCCGCGCGAAGTGACGTGGAACGGCGCCGGCGGCTGCGCGATCGTCTCGCATTGCCGGCACGAGAACTTCTCGCGCACGGTTTGGATGACCTTCCACCGGCGAGGGATCACCTCCAGCGTCTCGGTAATGTCCTCGCCGGGCTTCGACAGCTTCGCCGATCCGCAACAAGGGCAGCAGGCGGGCGCTGGGACACCACCCGCTCGCGCGGCAGATGCTCAGGGAACGGCTTGCGCGAGGGACGCTTACGCTGAAACGATGGCGCGCCTCGCGTCCGGGCTACGGCTTTCTCAGCCGCCAGCTCATCCTCGCTCGCAGCCGTTTCCAGCTCTTCCAGCTGAAGCTCCATCTGCTCCAGAAGCCGCGCCTTGCGCTCGGAACGGTTGCCGTAAAGCGCGCGGCGCAGCTTCTCGATCTCAAGCTTGAGATGGGCGATCAGCGCGTCCGTGCTGGCTGTCGCCGCACGGGCGCGAGCCGCAACGGCTTCGGCTTCCATGCGGGCAGCGCGCTCGGCGAGGATCATCGCATGAGCGGCGGCAAGATCGGAGGGAAGAGCGTTAAGCGACGATGTCACTCGGCCAGAGAATCATAGTTCGCCAGCGCTTTCAAAGGCAAACCGTCAGCCAACTGAGGTTGGACGCCAGGTTTTTTGCGGATGCCGCCAATCGATCCCGGACAACAGATAGCCAAGCTGGGCGGGCGAGATCGAGATCGCGCCGTCAGCCGGGCTTGGCCACAAAAACCGGCCCCGCTCCAGACGCTTGGTGAACAGGCAGGCGCCCTGACCGTCATGCCAGATCACCTTCAAAAGATCGCCCCGGCGTCCGCGAAAGCAAAACAAATGGCCGCTCAGCGGATCGCGCCGTAGCACCTCCTGGACCTGCAGCGAAAGCGACGGGAAGCCTCTTCGCATATCGGTGTGACCGGTCGCCAGCCAGACCCGCACGCCTGTGGGAACGGGGATCATGGCCTTTGCGCGGCAGCCGGCTTCGCTTCCTTCTGGGCCATCTTCCGCCAGCGAAACAGAAGGCTTGGCTTGATCCCATGCCGGCGGGCAACCGCCGACACATTCACGCCAGGCTGCAAAGCTTCGCCGATAATCGCCTGCTTCTCGTCTTCGCTCCAGCGCCGCCGCGTGTCGGCGACAACCGAATACCGCCGCGAAAAACCATCTCCAGACATAGGCACGGACATAGCTCCCATCGTGACAACCGTTACCAACAAGACCTGTATCTTAGCCCCGCCGCAAGGCGGCCCTCACCGGAGGAATACCAAATGTCCGCAATTGAATGCGGAGTAGAGCGTGCTGACTTGGTGGCTTGTTAGATTGCAGGCTCGCTCATTGCCCTCTTTCATCATTGCCGCGAGGCACGGTTAACTTGGGAGCGGTGAGTTACCTTTTTCGTTCTATCCTTCTATCCAGTCACGTTTTGTGAGAGGCGGAAGGAACACGGCATTCAAAGACCACCGCCGACATAAGGAACCCCTCTGGTAGGGCTGCAGCCTGTTTCTCCAACCGCGCCCTGACCTCCTCAATTGTTATCTTGGGCACGTGACCGCGACGCCTGTCATTAACGTCCCACTTTTCGGTATCGAACCAAGGGACCAAATAAATGCCGATCTCCGCGCCCAGTGGGATCATGTAATCCCGGAACAATTGCGCTTCGAGACCTGTGAACAACTCCCTGTTCCAACAACCCTTCGTTTCGATGACGGCGGTGATCGGGTCAAACTTCTCTCCATCCGCCCGCCGGCGAACCGCATTGATCAAAATGTCAGTGCGCTCCCCGACGGGCGCCCCCGGCGCGCGGCCAATTTCCACCTCGCGATTGGCAAATACTCCCGCGGCCTCCAATTCAGCGCGCAGGAAGCGGGCGATGACATCGGATATTGCGGGCTCGTCAATCGGCCGGAAAATATCCTTGCCTTGCTGCCGATCCCACAGATCCCTCACGGGCGTCTGCGCGCCATGGAGCTCTTGCGCGAACTTTTCAAGCGCTGCGACCAAGATCTTATGTAGATCAGAGGGCGATGTTACCAGCTTCAGAGTAGGCTTATCGGTCAACTCCAGCACTTCTTTTGGGATCAAGGGCGACCAGGTCGCAATGCGCATCGTGCGCTCGGCCAAGCTCAGCTCGTAAGGCAACACGCTCAACTCCGGATGATCTGCAACAAGATCTCGCAAAACCTGGACGGAGGCCTCCGTACCCAGTCCCGCCAAGTGCCGGGGAATACCGTCGCAAATTTGTCCGATCGAGTCGAAAGCCGTTATGAGCCCTGTCGCAGGCTCCGCGTTCTCGTCTCGAGGAAAGAGCCGCGTCGTCAACACATACACATCTGCGATGTCACGCTCGCTCAACCCGATATAGAAGGGCTTGTCGCCGAAGCTGTGGCGTGAGGCCGCGCGGAGAAACACTTCGCGGGCAAAATCATCGTCGGACTCCATGAGCGACTTCAGCACCGGCCATGAACGAACGGCGGCGCGGCGCAGCAGCACATCCGCGATCGCAAGGTTCCGATCTCGCGTGGACGGCTCCGACACCGCCAACAGGCTCAAAGCATGATTGATGGCCCGTTCGTCCCCTATTTCCGAAAGGACATCCAGCAGTGACGCGCATTCGGCTGGAGTGTTATCCCCTCTAGCAGGCGATCCCGTCCGCTCTCCGCATCCCACAACCGCGCCGTCCCGTCGTCAGACCCGGTCACGATCCGCCGGCCATCGGGGCTGAACGACGCGCTCCACACACCGCGCGTATGGGCGTTCGCGCCAAACGCGTGAACGATCTCAAGAATACCCCCTATCAGGATGGCCCAACCTATGGCTATTGCGCTGTTGATCGAGGCCAGGACAACGTCGCCAGCGATCAGCAGCGCGATACCAAGAAAGATGCAAGTGTGCCTAGCAGTCCAATTAGCTCTTGCTCGTTTCCGCCCGCAAGCTTGAAAAAGGCAAGATAGGCCGGTGCGTTGTCGAGGAAGGCGGAATGCAACCCGGTGAGCCAGAGGCAGATTTAAGCGGCGATCCATTACGCTCGCTGACCGCTGTAAGCAGCCAAGAGAATGCGTCGCCGCGAGGCGGGCGCCGTCATTACCGGCGAGCGTTTTCCCGAAGAATTTTCATCCGCGGCAGCGTCAGGCTCGACAACGTTCTTGACCGGGATCGGCAAAGCAGTACACTGATTCAAATCAAAAATATTGAGGAAATGCTGGGAGACGTCAAATTGAGCGCGGGCGCGCATTCCGCGCGGCGCAAAGAGGCCGCGCCGGGATTGCTGTTGCAATTCTTGGAGATTCGAGCGTTTTGGGAGCATTACGCGGCTTTGACGATGCGCCCGGTCTGGGGTGCGGCCGCCAACGGGGACGGGCATCCTGTTCTAGTCCTGCCGGGGCTGGCTGCAGGCGACGGCAGCACAGCACTTATGCGCCGTTTCCTGCGCTCGCGCGGCTACGCTGTCTCGGGCTGGGGCCAAGGGCTCAATCTGGGGCTCAGAAAGGGGGTTCTCGATCGCGCGCACGACAAGCTGTGCGAACTCTGGATTGAACACGGCCGGTCCGTCAGCCTTATCGGCTGGAGCCTCGGCGGCATTTACGCCCGCGAGCTCGCCAAACAATCGCCGGAACTGGTGCGGCTCGTCATTACCCTGGGCTCGCCGTTCACCGGCCATCCCCGCGCGACGAACGCCTGGCGCCTCTACGAGCTCGCCAGCGGCCATAGCATCGATTCGCACGATTTCCACGGGCCGCTGAGGGCGGCACCGCCGGTGCCGACCACCTCGATCTGGAGCCCGACTGACGGCATCGTGTCGTGGCGCTGCAGCGTGGAAACCCGGCGCGACCTCGCCGAAAACATTGTGGTCGATTCGAGCCACCTCGGCCTCGGGGCGCATCCTGCGACGCTTTACGCCATCGCCGACCGGCTCGCTCAGCCGGAAGGCCATTGGGCGCCCTTCCACCGGAAAGGCTGGCGGCGCCTCGTCTATCGCGATCCCCAGAAGCGGCGGGCGAAGTGCGAGTCGCACGCTCATGCCCCGCCCACGCGGCGCCCGTGATCGAGAAGTGCCGATCGTCGAACTCGCGATCACACGTAGTCCGCCCGCAGCCACTTCTTCTTGACCTCGCCGGCCGAAGTCAGCGGCAGCTCCTCCATGAAGATCACGCCCGGCGGAATGAAGCGCATCGGGCGGCTCGCGAGCGCGCTTATCCCAGATCGGCGTCGATCAGGGCGACGCCGCCTAGCCCGAGGCTCGCTCCCCGGCGTTCCGGGCGGATGCGGCGCGCTTGCGCGGCGCCGCCGTTTTCGCCTTCGCCGCGCCCGTCTTCGCCAGCGCGGGCGGCTTAGCCTTGTCGAGCCGGCGGAGCAAGGCTTCGGTCGCCTCGGCCAGCGCATCGATGCGTTGCGTCAGCGTGCTGGCCTTTTCAACTTTCTGCGGGCGCGGTTCGGCTCTTGCTTCGCCAACTTCGATCGGCTTGTGCGCTGCGGCCGGAGCCAGTCTCGCCACTGCGATCGTCCCGATCGCGCGGGGCCGGCTCAGGTCAGCGTCGGCCTTGCGCATGGCGGCGAAGTCTTCAACGATGAAATCGGCGATGCGCTGCGCGCCGGGTACGGTCTTGCTGCAAGCTATGAGACCGAAATCGAGCTGGTCGAGATAGCTCTGCACGGTGATGTTGAGCGCGCAGCCGTGATAGGGAATCGAGACCGGGAAATAGTGTGTGGCCGGCGCGCCGGCGCAATACATGGTTTGCCTCGGTCCCGGGACGTTGGATATGACAGTATTGAAAAACGGCCAGATGTAGTTCGACGCGCGCGCGCGCCCCCATAGTCTGGCAAGGCACGTCACGACGAGGGGCGCGCCAAGGATCGAGATGTCGGTCGTCACCAGGTCGTGCATGTCGGCGAACAGGTTCTTCGCCTCCTGATCGGCGGCCTGCGCCGCGGCGAGGCGTGGCAGCGGCTCGGCGACGTCGGTCGGCAGGCGGCAGAGGGTGAACACAACCTGATTGTTGAGCTGCGCGTTTCCGGGAGGGCGCAGCGACGCGGGCACACCGGCCGTCAGCGGTTTTTCCGGCAGCGCCGCATGTTCGGCCAGATAGCGCCGCAGCGCGCCGGCGCAAAGCGCCAGCACGACGTCGTTGATGGTCACGCCGCGGGACCTGGCGAGCGCCTTGACGCCGGACAGCAGGAGCGATGAGGTCGCATAGACGCGATGGCCGGAAATCGCCGAATTGAACGGCGTCCGGGGCATGTTCTTCACATAGCTGTAGAGGAAGCGCGCGTCGCGGCCGAAATGCGGCGCGGCCTTGGTCAGCGCCCGGACGACGCCCGGCAGCGACGTAACCGCGCGCCAGCCCTGGCGGATAAAATCGCCGGCGGCCGTGCTGATCAGTTCGACGGCGTCGGACGGCTCGACGTCCAGAGGGACGGTCCTCTGCGGCGGCTTTTCATCCTCCGCGCCCGGCGCAAAATCGTAGATGACGCTGAGCGTGGCCCCGCCCGCGATGCCGTCCATCGCGCAATGATGGAGCTTGATGTAGACGGCGAACGCGCCTCCTTCCAGCCCCTCGATGAACGTGTACTCCCACAAGGGACGCGCACGGTCGAGCGGGACGGCGTGCAGCTGTGCGATCAGGGTCCGCAGCTCATCCATGCCGCCGGGCTTCGGCAGGGCCGCGTGGCGGATGTGGTAGTCGAGGTCCAGTTTGTCCTCGATCACCCAGACCGGATGGTCGATGCCGAGCGGCGTCGGCTGGAGGCGGCGGCGATACGAAGGCAGAAGATCGAGCCGCGCCGCCGTGTGCTCACGGAAGAGGGCGAAGAGATTGTCCCGGGGCGACTGAGGCTTGAAAATCGTCACGCTGGCGACGTGCATCGGTGTCTCGGGCGTCTCCAAGTAGAGGAAGAGCGCGTCCAGCAAGGAAAGACGTTTCATGGCGAGCCTCCGGCAGCGGGCGCGACCCTGCATTGCGCCGCGTCCTCGGCGTCGAGGCAGTGCTCGGCGATTTCATCGACGAGAAGCGGAACCAGCGCTTCGGGCAGAAAGTGCCCCATGCCGGGGACGATGCGCAAGCGCGCGCCCGGGATGTTGGCGGCAGTAGCCTCGCCCCCGGCCATCGGCACGAGCGGATCATCGGAGCCGTGCAGAACCAGGGTCGGCGCGCGCACGCGCCGAAGCGCCTGCACGCGGCTCGGCGCGGCTTGAATGGCGATGAGCTGGCGCGCGACGGCGCCCGGCCGATAGCTGCGTTGCACTGCCTGCTCGACCTTGGCGCGAAGCTCGGCGTCGGGCGGCGGATAGCCTGAGCCCCCAATCAAACGGAACATCTCCATGCCGCGGCGGACGGCGACCGCCCTGTCGCGCGGGCGCGGCCGCAACAGCGCGCGTAGCACCTTGGCCTTCGGACCCGGCAGTCTGCGATCGCCGGTGGTCGACATGATCGAGGTTAGACTCTTGACGCGTTCTGGATGTTCGATGGCCAAGATCTGAGCGATCATGCCGCCCATAGAAGCGCCGACAACATGCGCGCGCGCGATTCCGAGCGCGTCCAGGAGGCCAAGCGCGTCGCGCGCCATGTCGATTAGCGTATAGGGCGGTCTAACAGGCAGGCCGAAAAAGGCGCGCACCATCATCGAGGTCATCGCGAGCGATCCGGCCGGCATAGGGGTCGAAAGGCCGACGTCGCGGTTGTCGAAGCGTACGACGCGAAAGCCACGCGAGGCCAGTCCGTCGCAGAACGATTGAGGCCAGGCGATAAGCTGCATCCCGAGGCCCATGATGAGCAGAATGAAGGGCGCGTCGCGCGGGCCCGTTTCGGCGTATTCAACGGTGATTCCGTTGGCCTGGACAGAGGTCATTTCTTGGCCTTTTTGCTGGATGGGGCGCGGTTGTAAAGCGCGCTCGCCACACTGCCCCAACCGCGGACGTTTATCATTCCGCCGAGCGCGCGCACAAGCTTGCGGGGCAGGAGCTGCGCGCCGCTGCTTAAAAGGCGATTGGCGAGGCCGGGGACGCAAATCGTTTCGCCTTTGAGGCACGCCGCGCAGCCGAGTTCTGCAACATCCTTCGGCGACATGATCATCCTCGCCGGAAACGCCTTCCCGAGTTGCGACCCGCGAACCATGGCCGTGTCGGTGAAGCCCGGACACAGCGCCGTCGCGGTGACGCCAGTCCCTCGCAGCTCCTCGGAGAGCGACTCTGTCAGCGACAGAACATAAGCCTTGGCGGCGGCGTAGGCCGCCAATCTGGGAATCGGCATGAACGCCGCCATCGAGGCTACATTGAGAATACGGCCGGCGCCCCTCTCGATCATCGATGGGATAAGCAGTCGTGTCAGCGACGTCAGCGCGACGACGTTGATCTGCAAGAGCCTGAGATGATCGTCGAGCGCGATGCCGGCGAAATCACCCTCGAAAAGGACGCCTGCGTTGTTGACGAGGACGCCGACCTGGACGCTCGCTCCCTCCAGTGCGCCGGCTATCGCCTCGGCCGCGCCCGGAAGGCTGAGATCGGCTGGCATCGTCTTCGCCCGCACGGCGTGGGTCGCAACCAGTTCGCGAGCGAGCGCGGCGATTGCGCCCTCGTTGCGCGCCGCCAGAATGAGGTCGTATCCCCGAGACGCGAAGGCCCTCGCCAGCTCGCGGCCGATTCCGGCGGACGCGCCGGTGACGAGAACCCACTCACCCGGCCGGCCCGCTCTGTTGGCGTTGGCTCTCGGCTGCTGCAAGAAATACCGCTCCCCGAACACGAAACACGACACAATCAGGCTAGCGAATTAAGTTTCCAAACGGCAATGATCTTCGTCAATCCGGACGCCGGCGCCCAGTGACTCTCGCTTTCGGAGCCAGCGGACTTCTGGCCGTCGCGCGTAAGGATGAATAGCGCCGCGGGCAACCAGAGGAGTCAGCTGCGCACAAAATGTCTTCTTGGGGTCGTCAATTTTATGAACGATTTCAGTGAGTCTGCTTATTCCCTGGCAGCCGAAGGAATTGCTTCAACAGCGAAAAGGGTGATATCGTAATGGGTTTCAGATGGCGGCCGATGGCCGCGCGCGGGTCTTCTCCAACCCGGCCGGCGTCTGAAAGCGCTCGAAGAACGAAACCGCGGGCAGCGTCCGCGACCTATGGGGATTTAGGAGAAACGGCAGCCGCATCTGCCGGTGGCACACGCGTTTCTTCGGTTGCTGCAATCCCGATCTGGGGAATTGGCGTCCGGCTTGCCAGAGAAGAAGCCGTTACTGGCAACAGCTTGGCCGTTATTTCCGGGACTGGCAGCCTCCAGAGGCAAAGGGAGGGCCTTGCGGCTTGGGAGCCAGCGATAATGCAAGGCAGCATTGTGCGCACCAGCGGCATGTTCCAACTCATGACGTATCGATCCGGATGACGCCCAGGGATGGTTCCCGGTATCGGGGCTGCATTCCCCGCTCGAAAATCTCGATGACGGTCATGCGTCCGCCGCAGCAGGGACAGGGCGGCAAGACCGTCTCTGCCGGGCCGTCTTGGCCTGGACTTGCTTCCTTCTGCGCTGGCGGCGGCATAAAGCCGAGCAACTCGCGTAGCAGCGCGATATTGGCGGCGCACCCCGCACTGGCGAACAGCCCATAATGGCGGATACGGTGGAAGCCCTTCGGCAGGATGTGGAGCAGGAAGCGGCGGATGAACTCGTCCGTTGCAAGCGTCATCACCTTCCGGCGCGCCAGGCCATCCGCCCGGTAATCCTTGTAGCGGAAGGTGACGCCGCGTTTGTCATGGGCGATGAGCCTCGTATTCGAGATGGCTACGCGATGGGTGTAGCGCGACAGATAGGCGAGCACCGCCTTCGGCCCCGCAAAGGGCTCTTTGATGTAGACGAACCACTTCTTCCAGCGCAGCGGCTTCAGCGCGGCGGCGAAGGCGGCCGGGGCTACGAGCTTGGCGAGGCTGCCCTGCAAGCTCGGCAGGCCCTTGCCATAGGCGGCGGCGAGCTTTTCCAGCACCAGGCGCCTAAACAGCCGCGACAGCACCCGGACCGGCAGGAAGAAGCGGCGGCGCCGGCCGCGGCAGGGGACGAAGCGCTCCCCGTCGAGCGACAGCCCGCCGCCCGGCACGATCATATGCACATGCGGATGGCGCGTGAGCGCCGGGCCCCAAGTGTGGAGCACCGCCGTCATGGCGATCCTGGCGCCCAGATGCTTGGGATCGGCGGCAATGGTGAGCATGGTCCCGGATGCCGCCTTGAACAGAAGGCCGTAGACCAGGGCCTTGTTCTGCCAGGCGATGGCGCCGATCGCCGAGGGCAGCGTGAACACCACGTGATAATAGGGCAAAGGCAGAAGACCGGCCTCGCGCTCCGCCAGCCACGCCCTCGCTGCCGCACCTTGGCACTTCGGGCAGTGCCGGTTGCCGCAGGAGTTATAGGAGATGACGGTATGGCCGCAGTCCTCGCAAGCTGCAACGTGGCCGCCAAGCTCCGCCGTGCGGCAGGCTTCGATGGCTGCCATCGCTTTAAGCTGCCCGAGGCTCAAATGCCCGGCGTTGGCCTTGCGCCAGGCAGCCCCGTGGCTGCGGAAGATATCCGCAACCTCAAGCACGGGCCGCAGCATGGCGGCAGGCGGCTAAGCCTTCTTCTTCTCGATCAGGCTGAGCCGGTCCAGGGGGCTCATCACCTTGCGGATCGTGCCGGTGGCCACGCGGGTGTAAAGCGCCGTCGTGTTGAGCTTGGCATGGCCCAGCGGGCACCTGGATGACCCGGATATCGATATCCTGCTCGAGAAGATGGGTGGCAAAGCTGTGCCGCAGCGTATGCAGCGAAACGCGCTTGCCGATCCCGGCCAGCTGGGCGGCCATGTGGCAGACGCGGTTGAGCTGGCGCGTGGTCAGAGGGTTGACCGGGTTCTGGCCGGGAAACAGCCACGCCTCCGGCCTGCCGATGCGCCACCGCTCGCGCAGGATATCGAGCAGCATGGGGGAGAGCATGGCATGGCGGTCCTTGCGTCCCTTGCCCTGCTCCACGCACAGCAGCATACGGGCGCTGTCGATATCGGAGACCTTCAGCGACAGCACCTCCGAGGCCCGGAGCCCGGCGCCATAAGCGACGCTCAACGCCGCTTTATACTTGGCGCCCGGAGCCGCATCGAGCAGGCGGGCAACTTCCTCCTGGGTCAGCACCGTGGGCAGCTTCCGGGGCTGCTCGACGCGGAACGGAGCCTTGAGTAAATCGTATCTGTCGAGCGTGACGCTGAAGAAGAACCGCAGCGCGGTCATGGCCGAGTTCACGCTGGCTGCGCCGAGCGGGCTCTGCACAAGATGGAGACGGTAGAGCCGCAAATCCTCCGCTGTCGCAGTCTCGGGGGGCGGCCGATGAACGCCGCAAGGTTCTTGACGCACCGGATGTAGTCCTTCTGCGTCTTCTCTCCGAAATGGCGCGCGGTCATATCGCCGATCATGCGCTGACGAAGCGGGCTGATACGCATACGCAACTCCTATTGTGAATGAGACTGACGCCTCATTCTCAATCGGAGCTTCCGGCTTGCGATAACGGTTCAGAATGGAATGCCGCCCGTGAGGCAGCGTCTACCGCGAGAGCGGTTTCGTTCGCCGACCCGGCTCTGTCGAAGTGCAGTTAGATATATTACTATATCTGTACTGGCGGTCGAGGCCGGGAGCGGACCGTCGCGCCAGCGA
>Ga0326728_10014385_pt1 | contig 16813 bp, 16 predicted proteins | sample MB3enrmetagenome_FD_207602 | JGI IMG/M metagenome (GOLD analysis project Ga0326728, IMG submission 207602) | Lab enriched peat soil microbial communities from McLean, Ithaca, NY, United States - MB31MN | ecosystem: Environmental > Terrestrial > Soil > Wetlands > Peat | place: USA: New York...
GGGCTTCTCCGGCTTCGTGGCCGAGCTGCAGGTGCTGGTGGGCGCGTGGAAGGTCAATCCCTGGTGGGTTGCTGCCGCGGGCGTGGGCATCGTGGTGGGCGTGGCGTATACCTGGAGGGCCATGCAGAAGGCCTTCTTCAGCGATGCGCTGCCCGCCGCGCACGCGCTCGAGCAGGAGCACACCCATCCGTTCGCAGCAATCACTTGGCCGGAGGTCACAGGCGTGGCGCTGCTGGCTGGGGTGAGTTTGGCGGTCGGGCTTTACCCGAGGATTCTGCTCGATCAAATCGAACCGGCGGTGAAGGCGCTGCTTGCGGGAGGGGGACAATGAACTACGCAGACCTCTTCCGCGTGACGCTGCCGGAGACGGCGCTTGAGTTAGCGGCGCTGCTTGTGCTGATAGTCGATCTCGGCTTCTTGCGCAGAGCCGCGCTGAAGACGCGGGCGGCCGTCGCGGCGCTGCTAGGCGTGGCTGGATGCGGGGCGGCGCTGTGGGCCATGCAATTCCAGGGCAATGCATGGTTGAGCGTTGACGGTGACTTCAGCTCTGTACTGCTGGTAACGGGAGCATACGTTGCGGTGGCGCAGACCGGAATTCTGGTCTTAACAGCGCTGACGTTGCTTCTCCTCATCGATTCGGATTTCACCAAGCATGTGGGTGAGTTTGTAGCCGTGGTGCTGATGGCAGCTTCAGGCGGATTGTTGATCGCCGGTACGCAGGATTTGCTGGTCATATTTGTTGGGCTCGAACTGCTGAGCCTCGGCCTCTATATCATGACAGCCTTCGCCAAGAGTTCCGGCAAGAGCGCCGAAGCCGCGATGAAGTACTACCTCTTCGGAGGTATGTCGGCTGCGTTTTTGCTCTTCGGGTTCAGCTATTTCTATGGGCTGACCGGCAGCACGAACCTCTCGGCGATACAACTCGCTATCGCGGACTCGGGGCCGAGCCCGCTGTTTTATGTGGCGTGGGTTCTGGTCGTCGTCGGGCTCGGATTCAAGATTGCGGCGGTCCCGTTTCATCTTTGGGCGCCAGACACGTACGAGGGCGCGCCCGCCCCGGCTGCGGCGTTCATCGCTTCTGTCTCCAAGGTGGCGAGCTTCACTCTGTTGCTCACGATCCTACAGATATGGATGATGTACCAGGGCGAGTTCGGTTACCAGAAGAGTCTGGCTGATAAGTTGCGGTTTCATTCCGACCAGACGTGGCTCCCGATGGCGACGATTCTCCTTCTTGTCGCGGCCGCTTCGATGATCGTTGGCAATCTCGCGGCTTTGGCGCAGGTGAGCGTGCGGCGATTGCTCGCTTATTCGGCCATCGCCCATGCGGGTTACATCCTGTTGGGTGTTGCGGTTTACAAAATGCAAACGGGCCATGAAACGCATATTTTCGAAACTCTGCTTCCAGTGATCGAGAGCCAAAAGGCCGTCCTCTACTACATCCTCACTTACGGCCTCACCACCATCGGCGCATTCGGCGTGGTCTCCGTCGTCGAGCGGGCGACGGGCAGCGACCGGCTCGACTCGTTTCTCGGGCTGCACAAGCGCAATCCTGTACTGGCAGCGGTGCTGCTCGTGCTCTTCCTCTCGCTGGCCGGGATACCACCGCTGGTCGGCTTCTGGGCCAAGTTCAATCTCTTTGCCGCCGTGCTGGGCGTCTCGGCCGGTCCGGTTCCCTTCACTCTGGTTGCGCTGGCCGTCGCCCTCAGCGCGGTCTCGCTCTACTACTACCTGCATGTGCTCAAGCGGGCCTACGTGATGCCCGCCATCGACGAAACCCCCATCAAGGCGCATCCGGTCACCCTTGCCGTTCTGGTGGCGATTGCGGCGGCGGTGGTGGTGCTGGGCTGCTTCCCGGCGCTCCTGCAAAACTGGATTGAGAGCTTCTATCCGGCCATTTAGCCATCGCCCAACCAGGCCGAAGTCTCTTTTCGCCCTGCTGGGTGCCCCACCCTCGGCGCGCCTCTGTTTTTGCGCCTAGGGTGGGAAACCTCAGGACTCAATCGCCACGTACGAAATCACGCGGTCAGAGACGTAGATAGCTTCCCGATCCCGCCGCCCCCAGGCCGAAACTCCCTCTTCGCACCGCCAATCCCCGCGCCGCCCCGCAGCCGTCCCCGCTCCACCGGTGCTACCATCGAATCTGACCCATGCAAACAAAGAAACTGAAGATCATTCCCCTGGGCGGTCTCGGCGAGTTCGGCATGAACTGCCTCGCGCTGCGCTGGGAAGACGACATTATCGTGATCGACGCCGGCCTCATGTTCCCGGAGTCGGAGCTGCTGGGCGTGGATGTCGTCGTTCCGGACATCACCTACCTCATTGAAAACAAACAGCATGTGCGCGCCATTGTGCTCACTCACGGCCACCAGGACCACATCGGCGGCCTGCCCTGGCTGCTGAGCGAACTCGAGGTTCCCGTCTACGCCACCGAGTTCACCCTGGCCTACGTCGAAGACAACCTCGAAGAGAATCGCCTGCTGGACGAAACCACACTTATCGAGATCGAGCCCAAGAAGAAGTTCACCATCGGCCCTTTCACCATCGAGCCCATCCGCGTCACCCACTCGCTGGTCGATTGCGTCGCCCTGGCCATCGAAACCCCGGTCGGCGTCGTCATCCACACCGGCGACTTCAAGATCGACCTCTCGCCGCTGGACGGCCACGCCTTCGACCTGCACACCTTCGCCGAATACGGCAAGCGCGGCGTCCTCGCCCTGCTCCAGGACTCGACCAACGTCGAGCGTGCCGGCTACACGCCCAGCGAGCGCGCCGTCATTCCCCGCCTCGACGAGATCTTTTCGCAAACCCAAAAGAAGCTCTTCTTCGCCTGCTTCTCGTCCTCCATCTACCGCATCCGCATCGCCTTCGATCTGGCCCGCCAGCATGGCCGCAAGGTGGCCATCGTCGGCCGCTCCATGGTCGAGAGCACTGAGATCGCCCAGGACCTGGGCTACATCGACATTCCCTCCGGCCTGGTCATCAATCCCAGCCAGTTGCGCGACTACGCGCCCGACGAATTGATGGTCCTCATCAGCGGCACCCAGGGCGAGCCCATGAGCGCCCTCAGCCGCGCCGCGGTGGACAACCACAAGCACGCCCGCATCGACGCCGGCGACACCGTGGTCCTCAGCTCGCGCATCATTCCCGGCAACGAGAAGGGCATCTTCCGCGTCATCGACCACCTCTGCCGCCGCGACGCCAACGTCATCTTCGACGACGGCGCGCATGGCCTCATCCACGTCAGCGGCCACGGCAGCCAGGAGGAGCAGCGCCTGCTCATCAGCCTGGTCCGGCCCAAGTTCTTCATCCCCATCCACGGCGACTATCGCAACCTGCAGAAGCACGCCCGCGTGGCCATGGAGACCGGCGCCGTGGAGCACGCCATGGTCATCGAAGACGGCGACGTGCTCGAACTGGACAAGGACGATGCCCGCAAGCGCGACAAGGTTACCGCCGGGCGCATCCTCATCGACTCCGGCTCCTCCATCGACGTGGTGGAAGAGCTGGTCATCAAGGACCGCCGCATCCTCTCGGAAGACGGCATCGTGCTGGCGGTTCTGGCCATCAACAAGCGCACCGGCAAGGTGGAGCAGTCGCCCGAGGTGGTGATGCGCGGCTTCGGCGGCGCGGATATTACCGATCAGGCGCGCGAACTGGTTCTCAAGACCCTCGACGGCCTGAGCACCGAGCAGAAGGCGGACTACGGCCTGGTCAAGGAAAAGGTCCGCGCGGAGTTAAAGCGCCTGATCCAGAAGACGACCGGGCGAAGACCGATGATTATGCCGGTGATACTGGAGATCTGAGCGGCCTGCCAAGTAACTTTCCTCACAAGGTGGTGAGATTGATCGCCTCACAGGACCCAGAGCCCGCACATGGGGCACCAGGAAGCGGTCGGCTTTGCGGCATCCCCATCCCTTCCACGACAAGATCGTAGAAAGGATGGGGCACCCCGCCGATAGTTTTTCTGTTCCCTACTTCTTCTCCATCTTGTGAACCTGCGTCAACACTCGCGCAGTCTTGTCGTTCAACGGAAGACCGTCCCAATCCACGTCAGCATACTTCGCTTCCTGTCTGGCCTTCTCTTCAGCCGCCTCGACTAGAATCTGTTCTTCTCTCGATCGGAATCTCAGGATTGTCATGATGAATCTCCTTGGCGCCGCTATGAGGGCGGTCGCGGTTGGCCGCCTGTTCAAAGTTCACCCTCACCGGTCACGATGAGAGCGGCCTGTTGCCCTGCCATTGCCCTGCCAAGTGGAACGTCGTCAATCCATATGCGCCTAAGCCCCCCGGAAGGGCGATACGCGGTAGCGCGGATTGATGCGTCTCAACCAATTTTACCAAATTCTGGGCCGCCCGCCAATTGGCGGAGTGGCCGGGTGCCCCAGGTCTCGCCCTTGAGACCTGGGAACGGGGCATAAACCGCGCTAGCCTTCCATTTGCCCCCAGATTGAGCGGATAATAGAAGCAAAGGAGGCGTAGCCATGACGATTCAGGTCGAAATCAGCTCGGAAGCCGAAGCCAACCTGGCGGCTCAAGCCGTCGCGCGAGGCATTGCGCTGGAGAAGTATGTCGGCAAGCTTTTGGAGGATGCGGCGACGCCCTACGCCACCGGCACCGGCAGACTGACGCGCGAAGACCTCCGTGCGATGAGGGAGGAACTAACCCGTGGATCGGAGAAGCTGCCTATCCTTCCGGCAGAGGCCACCGAACGCGCCAGCTTCTACGAGGACCGCTGGTAAATGGCCGGAGAACGCTATCTGATCGACAGCAATATTCTGATCCGATGGGTTCAGACCGGCGACCCCGGCTACCCGGTTGCCGATGCTGCTCTTGATCGACTGATGCTCTCGGAGGCTGATCTCTTTTACACATCGCAGAACCTTGGGGAATTCTGGAATGCTTTGACCAGGCCCGCCAATCGAAACGGATACGGGCTGTCTCCAGTAGAAGCGAATCGGTGCGCCATCTCCGTCGAATCCCGCCTCCGATTGCTGCCAGACTCCCTCGCGGTTCACCTGGAATGGCGCAAGCTGCTCGTTGACCACCGCGTTTCCGGCGCACAAGTCCATGACGCCCGCCTCGCCGCCGCCATGGTCGTCCACGGCGTAAGGCGCATCCTGACCTTCAATATAAGGGACTTCACACGCTTCACCGGCATTGAAGCCATCCACCCCGCCGATCTTTCCTAATGCCTGTCAACACCTCCCCTCGGCCATCCAGTCGGATTCCTGCTGACTGCTCTCCGGCTTCCGATATACAGTGATCCTGCACGCAAATTCCCCCCGCACGCCAAGGAGATCCCCATGTCCGCATCGGCCCCTCCAACCAAGATCATGATTATCCGCCACGCCGAAAAGCCCCCCAAGAGCGGTGGAGAACCCCTGGACGTGAAGGCGAACGGCGAACCGGGCAACGGCAAGTCGCTCATCGTTCCCGGATGGCAGCGGGCCGGCGCATTGAATGCCTTCTTCGCCCCTTACAAATCCGCGCCCGCAAACCCGGAGATCGCCACGCCGGACTATATCTACGCGGCAAGTCCCAACGGCGAGTCGCAGCGCCCGTGGGAGACGGTAACTCCCCTGGCGGCCTGGCTGAACTACCCGCAAGGCACGCCGCAATTCAACGTCTCCTTCAGCATCGGCGGCGGCGAACCGGCTATGGTGAAGAGCGTGCTCGCCCTCAGTGGAACAGTGCTCATCTGCTGGGAGCACGACAACATCATGCCCAACGTCATGAGCGCCATCGACAAACAGGTTCCCATCGCCAACTACTCAGCCATTCCCAATCCATTTCCCAACGTCTTTTACCTGGTGTGGCTTCTGGAACTGAATAAGAAAGGGACCAGCTATACGTGGACTTCCGTCAACCAGAACCTGATGGCCGGCGACGCGCAGGCCTAAGTTTCCCCTAAGTCTCCCACCCTAGCGGCAAGAACAAGGACGCCGCGAGGGTGGGGCACCCATGCGTCTGAAAGATAATTGAGCAATGGCTGACGAACTCGTCTCCCTCGAAGCCATCCGCGCCGCGGCTGCCCGCATTGCCGGCATCGCCGTCAAGACCCCGCTCGTCCGCGCCCCATTCCCTGGCATCTCCGGCTACGGGACCAACAAAGAGATCTATCTCAAAGGCGAAAGCCTGCAGCCCATCGGCGCCTTCAAGATTCGCGGAGCGGCCAACAAGATTCTCCAGCTCACGCCCGCGGAGATCGCGCGCGGCGTCATAACTTACTCCAGCGGCAACCACGCCCAGGGCGTAGCGTACGTGGCGCGCGCGGTGGGCGCTAAGGCCGTCATCGTCATGCCCTCGAACGCCCCGGCCATCAAGCGCGCTGCAACCCTCGCCCTGGGCGCTGAAGTGGTCGATGTCGGCCTGGCATCGAGCGAACGCCTGGCCGTGGCCGAGCAGCTTGTCCGCGAGCACGGCTACGTCGTCATCCCTCCCTACGACGACGAGCAGATCATCGCCGGCCAGGGCACCTGCGGCCTGGAGATTGTCGAGGCCCTGCCCGAAGTGGACCTGGTTCTGACCCCGGTCTCCGGCGGCGGCCTGCTGGCAGGTGTTGCCGCGGCCCTCAAACAGCTATCGCCTGAAACCAAAGTCTTTGGCGTCGAGCCCGAACTGGCCGGCGATACGGCGGAGAGCTTTCGCACCGGAGCCATCGTCACCTGGCCGGCCGAGCTGACCAGCCGGACCATCGCCGACGGATTGCGCACCCAGAGCGTGGGCGAGCGCAACTTCGCGCACATCCGCGCCTTCGTGGACGGCATCGTCACCGTCAGCGAAGCCGAGATTCGCGCCGCCATGCGCGCCATCGTCGCCACTGCACGCCTGGTTCCCGAGCCCAGCGGAGCGGTCGCCACTGCCGCCCTGCTCTTCCACGGCGCGGAGCTTCCGCCCTACACCCGCGCCGTAGCCGTCCTCAGCGGCGGCAACGTCGATCCCGCCCAACTCGCTGAAGTGCTCACCGAAAACGCCCTGTAGCGTCGTTCGATTATGATTTTGCCTGTGATGAAACCCCGCATCGCTTCGCGCCTGAATATCCTTCTCTCCCTGGCGCTCGTCTGCTTCGTTCTGCCAGTCCCCGCCCAAAAGAAACCGTCACAGCCCATAAAGCCCATGGCTGGCCCGCGCGCCACGGCTCTGCGCATCACGTGGATCTACGTCTCGCCCGACTTTGCCTCGCAGAAGCTCGACCGCGTGCAGATTGGCCGCGAAATGGTGATGGCCGAGCGTAGCGGCCCCTGGATGCGCGTCTACGCCAACACCGACCTTGTGGAGGCGCGCCAGAAGGACGCACCGCTGTTCGGCACCGACGAAGCCCCGCCGCCCGTCTCCGGGTGGATCGAGGCCAAGGGCATCGTCACTGAGAACACCCCCAACGGCGACCAGGTGCTCATGGGCGAGGCGGCCAACCAGGAGTCGCTGGCCAGCGACCCGCGCGGCCCGGCCAATGCCGCCCAGAGCGCCCGCCTGCTCTACCGCCGCCTGGTGGAGATGTTCCCCAACTCTCCGCTCGCGCCCGAAGCCGCCTGGCGCGCCGCCGATGTTCTCTGGCAGCTCCAGAAGGCCGACGCCTCCACGCGCCCCTCCGCCAGGGAAAGAGATCCCTACCTCCGCGATCAGATGGACGAAGACGAACTCAAGAAGGTCCTCAAGCTCTATCCCCGCACCCGCCAGGCCGCGCTCGCCGCCTACGATCTGATCGAGAACAAGCTCTGCGGAGACTGGCAAGGATCGCCCAAATGCCCGGAGAAGGAATCCGAGTTGTATGAAAGGTACGCGGCCGAGTATCCTGACGGACCCCGCGCCGCGCAGGCTCTCTACCAGGCCGTTTACCGCCAGGCCGTCCTCACCGATATGTACGCCGCCGACGGCAGCGACAAGAAGGCCGACGATGCCCGCAGCCACGCCAAGGAACTGGCCGCAAGGCTAAAGGAACACTTCGCTCAGTCCGATTTTGCGTGGCGGGCCGGGGCCTTGGTGTACAAATTGGATGAAGGCGTTCCCGTCTACGGCATCGATCGCGAGTAATCGGCTAAACTAAAGTCTGCCCTTTCAAAGCAATGAGTTTCTAGCGGCCTGAAACCCGCACTCTGGAGGCTTCGTGAACCCCTATATTCAATCCATCCTGTTGGGCATCGTGGAAGGCTTGACGGAGTTTCTCCCCGTCAGCTCGACGGCCCACCTGCGCATTGCCGAAGCGCTCATGAAGATCCCGCTGGATGACGCTTACTGGAAGATGTACACCATCGTCATCCAGTTGGGCGCCATCCTGGCCCTCGCCCTGCTCTTCCTGGGCCGCATCGTCGATTTCCTGCGCACCTTTCCCAAGGGCGAAAACGGCGACCGCACCTGGCTCAATCATCCCATCTCGCTCACTCTCATCGCCTTCGCCTGCACTTCGGCGCTTGCCCTGCCGCTGCACAAGTGGAGCGAGAAGAATCTGGGCAGCCTCACCATCATGGCCCTGGCCCTGCTCATCGGCGGCATCGTCATGTGGATCATCGATGCCTGGAGCGATCGCTACGAGCCAAATACCACCGACGTGGAAGACATGAGCGTCGGCCAGGCCGTCTGGATTGGCATCTGCCAGACCCTCTCAGCCGTCTTTCCCGGAACCTCCCGCTCCATGTCCACCATCGCCTCCGGTCAGTTGGTGGGTCTCGACCGCCCCTCGGCCCTTGAGTTCAGCTTCCTGCTTTCCATTCCCACCATGATCGCCGCCACCTGCTGGGACCTCGCCAAGGAGCTTCACCCCAGTAAATCGGCTGAGGCCGCCGGAGCCGCCGTCGCCCACGTCACCATGACCACCGACCGCTGGATCGTCCTTGTCATCGGCACCGTCGTCTCCTTCATTGTGGCTCTGGGCGTGGTCGAGTGGTTCCTCCACTGGGTGCGCAAGCACGGCTTTGTTATGTTCGCCATCTACCGCATCCTGCTGGGCGTGGCGCTGCTGGTGTGGGGCGCAAAGTTTATCGGGAGCTGAGTTGCTCGGCTAACCTGAAAGGGCGTCCGCCGCGGCGGACGCCCCTTCTTCGCAACCAAACTCACGATCCGCCATCAGCCCATGAACATTCCGCCGTTCACGTCCAGCACGTGCCCGGTGATGTAGGCCGCCTCATCGGAAGCCAGAAACGCCACCACCTGCGCCACGTCGCGGTCCGTCCCCCGCCGGCCCAGGGGAATCTGCGCCAGCATCGCCGCGCTCACCTTCTCGTCCAGCACCGCCGTCATGGGCGTCTCGATGTACCCCGGCGCCACGGCGTTCACCGTGATCCCACGCGACGCAACCTCTCGCGCCAGCGACTTGGTCAACCCAATCAGTCCGGCCTTCGACGCCGCATAGTTTACCTGGCCCGCCTGCCCGGCCCGGCCCACCACGCTGGCCATGTTCACGATCCGTCCCCAGCGGTTCTTGATCATCGGCCTTAGCAGCGCCTGGGTGAGCAGAAACGGCCCGGTCAGGTTGATGGCCAGCACCAGGTCCCAGTCGGCCCGCTTCATGGCCATCATCAGCCCGTCGCGGGTGATCCCGGCATTGTTCACCAGGATCTCTACCTTACCGAACCGCTCCAGCACCGCCTTCGCCCCGGCCTCGATCGACTCCGGGCTCGACACGTCGAGCCGGAACGCTGCCGCCTGGCCGCCGGCCGCCTCGATCTCCGCCGCAACCTGGTCCAGTTTGACCTCGTTGATGTCCGTCACCGCCAGCGTAGCCCCGGCCCGCGCCAACTCCAGCGCGCAGGCCCGCCCGATTCCCTGCGAAGCCCCGGTCACCAGCGCAATTCTTCCCTGCAAATTCCCCATATCCCTCTCTTCCGAGCCCCGCTTAAGGACGGCTCCGCACCATTCTGTCCCCATTATAGGGGCGCGAGAACCGGGCTTCCGGAATCCCGCAGAGGCCTGCCGCAACCCTCGTTCCCGAGGGCAGAGAATGCGCAGCAAGTTGAAAGCTGCATATTGCCCTTACCCGGAGGGCGTCACAGCCACCGTGACTGGCCGGGCGGCGAGGGCGGGCCGCACCAGTTCAGCCGGCCAGATGTAAATCGCCAGGCGGCGTGAGTAGTGCAGTACCGGCTCCTCGTTGGGCAGCGAAAGCCCGATCGCCGATGGCAGGTCGTTGCGCTCGATCTCCGCTTCGGCGTCTTCCAGCGGCCAGGCCACATGATGGATATTGGCGCGGATCGCCTGCCCGGCCCGATTGCGCGTGAACAGGCAATAGCGCTCGGTGAGGAAATGCTCCAGCGTGCCGCTGCGGTACTCGGCCAGCTTGTGGGTCGGCCCCAGCCCCCGGTAGCGCGCATTGAAGATCACCGGCTGCTTCGAGAACCGCCTCCGGCTGTAGAACGAGAACTCGCGCTCCGAACGCTGCTCCAGCCGCATCTCGGCCCAGTAGTAGGGCAGGTTATAGAAGGCGCGCGCCAGCGCCACGGCCAGCAGGTTGCTGGCATCCAGCGAAAAGCAGTAAACCCCCCGCGTTCCGTTGTATTCGTCGCGGACGTAGGTGCGCAGATTCAAATCGGGAAAGCTGCGCGCTCCGGGAATCGGAGGCACGCCGCGGATCTTGATCCGGTCCAGCCAGAACGGCACCACTCCCAGCCAGGCAGACCCCTGATAGGCGTCCACCTGCAAGCCCTCCGGCAACAGCTCCGCCATCTGCGCCGCCGGAACGGGCCAGTGCGCAAACAGCAGGTCGTTCCAGCGCTGGGTCATCTCCCAACGGCCCGAAGGTAAAGGCCGCGGCCTGTGCGACGTGCGAATCAGATACTCCAGCATCGCAACCTCCCGCTTAGCTCAATCCCGCACCGCCCAATCGCGCTTTCCCAGCTTCTGCAACCATTCTAACCCCGCGGCGCTTGCTTCCCTCCAGGAGGCAAAACGCCGCAGCCAGCCCAATGCCGTATTCTGGTCCCGAGAGCTCTCAAATGTCCAGTGAAACTTTTCTCCCTCCCGGCGCCCGCAACCAAACCGCAGTCTTCGCCGTCCACGGCGCCGACCCCGAGGTGCTGGCCTACGCCATGGCCAAGTACTCCCGCTCCGCACTCTCCATGCGCGAGTCCCTCACCGAGATCAGCGCCCAGCGCGCCGAGCAGTTTCTCAACACCTTCTACTTCCAGTACGGCCACCGCTCCATCGCCGATCTGGCCCACATCGCCTTCGCCGTCGAACGCCTCAGCCTGCTGGCCGCCATCGTTTTGGTCGACGAGCAGCGCTGGGACGGACAGGAGCGTTCCACCCGCTACCAGAACTTCCTCAAGTCCGGCTGGTTCTTCCCCGACTTTGCCGGCCACGCCGAACCAGCCCAGCTCTACGCCAAGACCATAGAAAACCTCTTCGCCGCTTACCAGCGCGCCACCGCCGCCGTCCTTGAAGCCCTGCGCCGCCGCGTGCCTTGCCCCGCCGCCCTCAAGCCCGACGCCTACGAGCGCACCCTCAAGGCCCGGGCCTTCGACGTTGCCCGCTACCTGCTTCCGCTGGCCACCAATACCTCCCTCGGCCAGATTGTCAGCGCCCGCACCCTTGAAACCCAGGTCTCCCGCCTGCTCTCCCACCCCGCCGCCGAACTCCGCGACCTGGGCCTCAAGCTCCGCGATGCCGCCACCGGCCCCGCCTGGAACGTCAACGCCCAGGCTGCCGCGGCGCTCGTTGAAAGGCTAGCCAGCGCCAATCCGGAACTCGCCGCCGAAGCCGCCAGCCTCCTCACCCGCGAAGTCCGCACCGCCCCCACGCTGGTTAAGTACGCCCATCCCAACGACTACGCCATCCAGACCCAGGCCGAACTCACTCAGGCCGCCGCCGAGATTCTCGCGCAAATCCCATCCGAAACTCTGCCCCACGCAGTTGTCGATCTCGTCGAGCGCACTGAGACCCTCGAAGTCGAACTGGCCTCCACGCTTCTCTACTCCGCCGCCCACCACCCCTACCGCCAGATTCGCGATCTCGTCGCCCAGCTCCCCGCCGCCCGCGTCGGTGAAATCGTCGAGATTGGCCTGCGCCATCGCGGCCGCCACGACGAAGCGCTCCGCGCCTTCCAGGCAGGCGCAGCCCTCCGGTTCGACATCCTCATGGACATCGGCGGCTTTCGCGACATGCACCGCCATCGCCGCTGCACCCAGATCATCCAGCCTCTCACCACCCTGCACGGCTATGAAATCCCCACCTCTTGCGACTTCGGCTCCGAGGACCAGGACGGCTACATAGACATCCTCATTGAGGCATACTGCCGCGCGGATTTTCTCTCCGCCATTGAAGCCGCCCACGCCGCCACCGCCCAAATTGCAGCCAGCCCCGCCCCGGAAGCCGCCCAATCGGCCTTGTACCTGCTCCCCCTTGCCACCCGAATCAGGTCGCTGTTCAAGATGGATTTCGCTGAAGCCCAGTACATCATCGAGCTCCGCTCCGGCCCTGCTGGCCATTTCAGCTACCGCCGCGTCGCCTGGGAGATGTTCCTGGCCCTCCAGCGCCAGCACCCGGCTCTCGCCCGATCCATCCGCGTCACCGACTTCACCAAGCCCATCGATCTCCTCCAGCGCTGACGCCTACGCCTTAACCGCAAGAAGACGTCTACAAGTTCTCCGCAGCTTGCAATGAGCGGAATGTTCGCAAGGGCGCGTCTTTGGCATTGTTCGATGCCGCAGGGAACGACAGCAGGAAACAGCCGCGGCGGGATTGCTGCGTCGGGAACCGGGGTTTTCAAGTTCTTCGCGCGGCTGACCGATAAGCAGTACTGAAAGGTAAGCATGGCGACGCAGCTCATGCCGTCGAACACTCCCTCGATTGCGTTGCCGGAGCCAGCGGATGCCTTGCGTCCGGAGCCGGCGGATGCCGTGCGTCCGGAGCCGGCGGATGCCCTGCGTTACGTGGCGCGGCAGCCGATCATGGACCTGCGCGGCAGGGTGCATGGGTACGAACTGCTCTTCCGGGCCGGGCCGGAGGCGGCCTTTCGCGGCGATGGCGACCTGGCCACGCGCACCATGCTGGACAACACGGTGATCTTCGGCCTGGAGCGGCTGGCGGGCGGGTTGCCGGCCTTTGTCAACTGCACGCGGGAGTCGCTGACCGAGAATCTGGTGCATGTGCTGCCGGCCAGCATGACGGTTCTGGAGATATTGGAAAGCCTGGAGCCGACGCCCACCCTGGTTGACGCCTGCCGCAAACTCAAGGCCTACGGTTTCCGGCTGGCGCTGGACGATTTCACCTTCAAGCCGAAGTGGGGGCCGCTGGTGGAGCTGGCCGACTACATCAAGGTGGATTTTGCCGTGTCCGGCCCTCAGGAGCGGGAGCGCATTCTGAAGCGGCTGCGGGCGGTTACGGTGGCGCTGGTTGCCGAGAAGGTGGAGACGCAGGAGGACTTCAAGCAAGCCCGGGAAGAGGGCTTCACGCTCTTTCAGGGGTATTACTTCTGCCGGCCGGTGCTGATGGAGAACCGCAAGGTGCCGGCCCACCGGCTTTCTCGGATCGAGATTCTACAACTCCTTAAGAATGAGTCGATAGAACTGCATAAATTGACACAACTCTTGAAGCGCGACGCTGCCCTGACCTACCGTTTGCTGCGGGTGGTCAACTCGCCCATGTGCGCCATCCGCCAGGAGGTGAGCTCGATCCAGTCGGCACTGCTGGCGGTGGGTGAGGAGGCGTTTCGGCGGATTCTCACCCTGGCCATCACCAGCGAACTGTGTTCCGGCCAGCCGGCCGAGGTGCTGCGCATGGCCTTTGTGCGCGGGCGATTCTGCGAACTGGCCGCGCCGCTCTGCTCGCTCGATCCAACCGAGCAATATCTGCTGGGGATGCTGAGCCTGTTGCCGGCTATGCTGCGCCGGCCCATGGAAGAACTGACTCCGGCGCTGCCGCTGCGCAATGAAATCCGACGCGCACTGGAAGGCATCGCCAATCCTGAGCGCAACTTGCTGCGATGGGCCGAGTGCCATGAGTACGCCGATTGGGATGGGTGCGACGCGATCGTTCAGGCCAGCGCCATGGACGAAGCCGAGGTCGCCGGCTGCTATGCCGAGGCGGTCGAGTGGGCTGAGGACGCGATTCGTTTTGTTGCCTGAACCTGGGACCGCTCTCTTGAGGATCGAAAGCCTGCCCGGAGCGCCGCAGAAGCGGACCTGCGGTTGTTCTCGTGCGGCTACGGTGGACAGCGGGCTACTTGGGCTGGGGCGGGGGCGCGGCGTCGCGGGGGACGGTGGGCGGCGGACCCGGCGCGCCCATGTCGATGACCGCGGCCGCCAGAAAAATTCCATCCTTGACGGCGCCCTCGACGCGGACGGTGTCGCCCACCTGGATGTCGGCCAGGGTGATCGGCTCGCGGCGCTTGCGGAAGGTGGTGTTCTCGTCGGCCACAAAGACGTGGGCGGCGTTGTCGATTGCGCCCATCAGGGTGACCTTGACGCCGTCGATGGCCGTGACTTTGCCCATGAGCCAGGTCTTGCCGTAGTTGGCCTGCATCTCGCGCATCTCTTTGGCGCGCTCGGGGTCGATCTGCACGACGGTCGTCGCGCCCACCGACTTGGCCGCGGCGTCGATCTCGCCGATGGCGGCGATGGCGTCGCCCGCCTTGATGTCTGTAGGCTTGAGCATCTGCGGCGGATTGCCGCCGCCCTCTCCGCCCTGTCCGCGCTCGCGCATCCCCGCCCCCTGCTTCAGGATGCGGGTGTTGACGCTGAAGTGGACGACATAGGTTTCACCGGCGTCGGTCTTGATGGTGTAGTGGTCGGCGGCCGCCTCGGTGACGGTTCCAGTCAGGCCGCGGCCCATCATGCCGGCTCCGCCCCAGCCGCCTCGGCCGCCTCCGCGCTGGCCCTGACCGCCCTGCCCGCCGCCGGGGCCCTGAGATGGTGCCGCGGGTTGGCCGGCGGGTGGAGCGGTGGGTGCATCCTGAGCGGAGACGAAGACGGCGAGTGCGACGGCAAAGACGATTGCGGACAAGACGCGAGCTTTCATGGCAACTCCAGGTTGGGCAACTGCGAGGGGCGAGAAGGCAACGCCCCTACAGCATAGACGCAGGAAACGCCGCAAAAGACGACCAGGTCCGCTCGCCGGGCCGCCCGCGGGTTGTTGCGGTCGCAAGCAGCCGGCAAAGCGCCCCGCGCTGGCGCGTGAAAAACGCAGCCCTACTGCGGCGCCGCCGAATCGGTGAGAATCCGCGTTGTGGAGGCGAAGCGATGGTAGCTGGCGAATCGGGTCTCGTTCAGCCACATGGTTGGGTCATCTCCGCCCGCGGATCGAGCGTCGCTAGCCGCCGAGGAGAGGGCCAGGCTGCGCACCGGGCAAGTGAACTGCTTGTCGCCGATCTGGACCTGGTCGTATTGCACCAGAATGTCGGCCCGCGTGAACGCGGTGATATCCTTCGGGTCTGCTTGAATGGTGATGCGGAGAATGGTTCCGCTGGCCGGGTCCAGCCAGAGATAGCCGTGGTAGCCGGGCCTGTTGCGGGTGATCTCGGCTTTGTTTGAACCGACCGCGCCCGGTTGAATTCGGATGCCGGCGATGCCCCTGTTGCCGACGGAGGGCGTAGCCGCGCCCTCCAGAGTCGGCGGCGGCGGCAGATGCGAGCCGATAACCTCGAAATGGGAGGCGGACTTGGGCACCGAATACTGAAAGACCGCCAGCGGGCCCGCTTCGGTCTCTTCCCAGTGGCTCCAGCTCAACTTGCCGCTTGCGGTGTCGCCCAGAACCATGCCCAGCGTGGACCCGAACTCGCCCCGGGTAATCAGTCCGGTCTGCTTATACCAGACAGCGCCGCCCCCGGCGGCCGGCTGATTCTCCTGCTCTTCGCGGATGGAGGTTTCCCGGCTCGAAGTGTCCACCAGGTGCAGCCCCGCGCGCACCGGCCAGGCGTCTTTCTTGAGCGCCACGGGGCTGTCGTCGTAGCGGTTGGTGATCCGGTTGGCGAGAAAGTTGGGCAGGCGGACCAGCGACTGCGCCACGTAGCTTCGCGCCGCCTCGAGCATCCGCTGCTGAGTGGCGTCGTCGGGAGCGGCTGTGGCCGCGAACTCGCTCGCCGGAGGCTGCAGAAACTCCGACTGATCGGCAAGCAGCTTCAGGGCCAGCTCCGCTTGGGGGTCCAAACTCAGTTTCTCGTGGAGACGGTCCAGCGTGGCCCTGGTGAGCCGTTCTGAAAGCTCCATCTCGCTGATCAGGCGAACGATTTCCAAGTCCGGCTTGTGCGCGGCGCTGGCCGCGGTCAGCGCCTGCTCCAGTTGCGCCACGGTTACCCGCTTTGCCGCCCACCCAGGGAGCGCCATCGCCGCTAAAGCCGCGAGAAGAATCAACCGCCGCATTGCCGCCCTTCTCTGTCCCCCGCTCGTCCTGAATCAGCCGGCAAACGCCATCCAGGGTTTCCACTGCCTGCTCCTGTGGGCTCACAGTCGAGCAGGGTCACTGCCGCAAGCGTAGTGAGAAATGCGCCGGGCTGCAATACTCATTTTGGGCAATCCCCGCCCTTGCAGGCGGCCTGTGTCACATGAGCGACAGATCGGGGTGCACCAGGCCCAGTCCGCCGCGGCGGGCGAGGAACCGGGACACCCACATTTTATGGGTGGAAAAGGTCATTGGGTCCGGGGGCACCCGCATCGTCGTCTGGAAAGTCACCGGGACCGCGGCCACCCGCACAAAATCACATATCGCAGGTGGCCCAGGCATCGATTCAGCCTGCTTCGTTCCTAAGTCAAGATGGAAGGCTGTGCCCCATTCATCGCGGCCTTATCGCGATGAGTGGGCCGCGAACTCTTGCCGTCCACTGTGACTCGATTTCAACCGCTCCTCGAAGGCCGGTCGCGTAGTGGTAGAAGCTGCTCCATCGGTGCTG
>Ga0326728_10014386_pt1 | contig 16812 bp, 18 predicted proteins | sample MB3enrmetagenome_FD_207602 | JGI IMG/M metagenome (GOLD analysis project Ga0326728, IMG submission 207602) | Lab enriched peat soil microbial communities from McLean, Ithaca, NY, United States - MB31MN | ecosystem: Environmental > Terrestrial > Soil > Wetlands > Peat | place: USA: New York...
GTGAGATTAAGATTTTTTTTCCGCGCCGCGGCCAGGGCTTGGCGGATGATTTCCACACGGAACGCCTGCGGCGTCTGCACCGACCATAATTTCGAGCGGTCCAGCGTGCGGCTGATGATTTTACCGTCCATGGATTCCTTGATGGTGTCCGTCACTTGCTGGGCCGCCACCGCCGCGCCGGTTTCCCGCGCCGCTTCGATGGTGGCGGCAATGAGGGTGGCGGTGGTGCAGGGCCGCGCCGCATCTTGAATGGCGACGATCTCCGCATGGGGCGAAATGGCCTCGAGGCCGTTGCAGACGGAGTCCTGGCGCTCTACGCCGCCGGGAACAATTCGGAACGGCTTGGAAAAGGCGAACCGGGCGGCCAGTTCAGAAAAGTGCGGGGCCATGCCTTCGCGAACAACGATGACGATCTCGTGAATGCACGCCGCATCGTTGAACTGCTTCCAAGTGTGGGCGATGACCGGACGCCCTGCAACTTCCAGCCAAAGTTTGTCCACGCCGGGGCCCATGCGTGTCCCCTTGCCGGCGGCAACGATGATGGCGGCGTTCACGGGCAAGTCAGCCAATCCGCCAGACGATGCGCGCCTTGTTCAAGTCGTATTGGGACATCTGCATTTTCACCCGGTCGCCGGAGGTGAGGCGGACGAATCGTTTCCGCATTTTGCCCGAGATGGTGGCCAAAACCTGATGTTTATTGTCCAGTTCCACCTTGAACATCGTTCCCGCAAGAACCGTAAGGATTCGCCCTTCCACTTCGATGTGTTCTTCCATGAGAAAATCTTTAGTCCCGAAAAGGAGAGGGCGGCACCCGGTGCGGACGCCGCCCTTCGTGTTTTGATTTGAAATTAATAGCGCTCGCGGCGTCCGCCGCCACCGCCGCCGCCGCCGCTGTAACCGCCGCCGCCGCCGCCACCACTGCCGCCGCCGTATTCACGGCGCGGGCCGCGGTCGCGTCCGCCGCCACCGCCGCCAGCCGGGCGGTCTTCCTTGGGACGGGCGATGTTCACCGTCAAGGCGCGTCCGTCCATTTGCTGGCCGTTCATGGCCGCAATGGCTTTCTGCGCTTCTTCGGGTGTGGAGTAGGTGATAAAGGCAAACCCGCGTGAACGGCCCGTCATGCGGTCCATCATCAGGTTGGCTTCGACGACCTGACCGTGGGCGGCAAAAGCCTCCTGGAGATCGTTTTCAGTGGTGTTGAAGGAAAGATTTCCTACAAACAATTTGGTGCTCATTTGTTGATTGCTGCTTGATTATTAACTTTTTTTCGTCTGTTCCCGACTGCCGGGTTTCAAATCATCAACGAAACGAGTTTCACTTGAGGATTCACCATGGTCGAAAGGTCAGTTTTCTTACAGACTTTGTAATGATAGCCGTTTTATGTGGTTTGACAAGCGAAATGTGGCAATTTGCGATGGATGGGTGGGGACAGAATTGTGACACTGGCAGCAGCGCCATTGCAGGATGTTATACGCCAATGTCTTATGACTTATTTAAGGGCCGTTCGCCCTTGGCAGACTGCGCTATGCCGATTTTCGTCCACTATTACAAACCGGTCGCGGTTCGCCAGTCCAATACCTTCAGTTGCACCGTGGTCCGTCCATTGAAATCGCTGAGTGCGGGCGTGAAGGCGAGGTCAAATTTCCCGACGGGCAGCGAGCCCTGGCCGGCATTCCACCACACGGCTTCATGGGTCACGGCGCCGTCGGTCACCCACATTTTCACATGCTGTTTGCCCGCGCCCATGCGTTGCAACGGCTTGCGATGCGCAAGATTTTGCGCGCAGAATTGCACCGGCCCGTTGCCCAGGCCGGCGGGTTTCAGGCGTTCCAACTGGTCCAGCGCATCGAAATGAACTTCGCCCAAGGTCAGTTGCGCATCGAGCCGCAAGGGCGGCTGCAAATCGTCCGGCTGCAAGGTGCGGCGGGCGATGGCGTTCAAGCGCTCGCGCAGGAGATCAATCTTGTCGGGAGCCACGCTCAAGCCGGCGGCCATCGCGTGTCCGCCGTGGCGCACGAGCAAATCGCCGCATTCGCGCAACGCCGCCGCCAGGTCGAAGCCCGCAATGCTGCGGCCCGAACCGCGCATCTCGCCGTTCTCGCCGCCGATGATGACCGTGGGCCGGTAAAATTCCTGCAACACGCGCGAAGCCACGATGCCCACCACGCCGATGTGCCACAGCAACTGGCCCTCGACGATGACAAAGTCCTTTTGCGCGTCGAACCTGGCCCGCACACCGCCCAGGACCGTCTCGACCATGCTCTTCTCAATCTGTTGCCGCTCGCGGTTGCGGGCGTCAAGGCTTTGCGCCAGCGGCAGGGCTGCTTCCAGGGTCTGGGCCTGCAACAGGCGGAGCGCTTCTTCCGCCGTCTCCAAACGTCCGGCGGCGTTCAAGCGCGGCGCGAGCTGGTAACCCACATCATGCGTTCCCAATTTTGGGGGTGAACCCGCAACTTGCTTCAGCGCAATGAGCCCGGGTCGCCGCGTGGCGTTCAACCGTTCCAAGCCGGCCGAAACCAGAATCCTGTTTTCACCCACCAGGGGCACGATGTCGGCAATGGTTCCCAGCGCAACCAAATCCAGCAGCGGTTTCAAATCGTAGTCCGCCGCGCCGGGCAGACCGGTTTCGCGTCCGCGTTTGACGACGGCGTGCGCGAGTTTGAAAGCGAGGCCGGCGGAGCAAAGTTCCGTGAACGGGCGTGGCGCCTGAGCCGCGCCCGGGGAGGGGTCGCCAGTTGCCAGATGTGGATTGACTATCGCCACCGCGGCGGGAGCGGGTGTGGAGACTTGGTGATGGTCGAGGACGATGACTTCGACATTCTTCTTTGCGAGCCAGTCAATCGTCTCGACCGCTGTGGAACCGCAGTCCACGGCGAGCAGGAGGTCCACCGGGAATTTTTCGAGACAATGCCCGACGCCGTCGCGGCTCAAGCCGTAGCCCTCCTCCATGCGATTGGGCAGATAAGCGTTCACCGGCCATCCCAGTTGGCCCAGCACTTCCAGCAGCAGGGCGGTGGAAGTGACGCCGTCCACGTCGTAGTCCCCAAAAATGACGACGGCCTCGCCGCGCTCGCGGGCCTGCCACAGCCTTGAGACGGCCAATCCCATGTTTGGGATTAGGAACGGGTCGGCCAGATGTTTCAGGCGGGGCGTGAGAAAGTTTTCAATCGCGGACGTCTCGCTCAACCCGCGGTTCAACAGACATTGGGCCAGCAGCGGAGAAATTTTAAGCGCGGCGGCGAGCGTGTCGGCCAGCAGCGGCTGGGGCGGTGCGATGGTCCAGCGAAATTTCATCGGGTTCGTCGAAGCGTTGAAGAGTTAAACCGTTGGAGCGGATGCAGGTCAAGCTTTGTGGTTCTTCGATGTTTATAATGGGTGAAAACCATATACGCGGGCTGTGGAGGATTTACGATTTACGATTTACGAGTGGGCACTGGAACCGGTGGCTTGTCACTGTGCTTTCAGTGCGCCAACGCCACACACGGTAGGGCGCGCAGTCCTCTGCGCGCCGCCCACTGCCAACGGGCGTTCAATTTGGGGAAGACGGCGCGCACGGAGTGACGCGCCCTACCAACGCAACAATTGCAATGATGGCCGCGAATCTGTGGTGGCACGCGCATCTTGCGCGTGTGTTTCTGTGCTGCCAATGGTGGGACCAGTCCGGGTAGTGGTTCGCGGTTCAAAAAATTCTCAGGCGGGGATTTGGGTGGCACGTTCGCGCTTGCCTCTGTTACGCGAAAACGCTAAATGAGCAACATGAGAATCTTGTTGCTTCTCGCGTGTTTTTTGCCGGCGGGGATGTTGAAGGCGGATGGCACGAACGCTCCCGCGACCAGCGCCGTTGAAATTGAACGGGGCCGGTATTTGGTGGAGCGCGTCTGCCTGTGCGGAGACTGTCACTCGCCGCGCAATGCGAAGGGCGAGTTTGACCAGACCCAGTGGCTGCAAGGGGAATTGATCTCCTTCAAACCGGACCACCCCATGCCCTTTGCCGCCATCGCGCCTCCCATCGCGGGGTTGCCGGGCTATGCCACCGATGCGGCGGCCGTAAAATTTTTGGAAACCGGCACAAACGCCGTCGGAAAGCTGGCGATGGCGCCCATGCCCCAGTTCCGTTTGAATCATGAAGACGCGGTCGCGGTGGTGGCTTATCTGCGGTCGCTAAAGCATTGACAAATCAACCCTGAATCAACCTTGTGTGTGAAAACGTCCCACCGCAATTTTGCTTTGGAACGACAGGCATTGGCCGAGGTGCGGGCCGTTTACCAGGAATTGTCGCAGCGGCCGGTCCAGCGGGAGTGCATTGCCCGGACGGAATGCTGTCAATTTCAGCTCACAGGATTGACGCCGCACCTGACCAAGGGTGAAGCCCTGCTGGCGGCCAAGGCGTACCGCACCACGGGCCGCCGGGCATTCCCGGCGGAGGATGACGGCGTTTGTCCGCTGTTAAACCGCGCCACCGGCCGTTGTTTGATTTATGCGGAGCGGCCTTTTGGCTGTCGCACCCATTTCTGCGCCGCCGCCGGCGGCCCCTATTCGCGCAGCGAGGTCGTGGATTTGATCCGCCGCCTGGAAGAAATTGACGTGAGATTGAAGGGCGACGGTCCGAGAAAGCTTTTCGCCGCCGTGTCGGATGCATTGGGGGAACTTCGGTAGATTGGTGTTCTGCCTTCCTCCGGCCTGGTCAAAAATCAGTTTTCATTCGACAGCGCCTGTGTGAATCTATGGCAAAATGATTCATTCAACCGCCGTCGTCGATGCCCTGGCAAAATTGCACCCGTCCGTGCGCGTGGGACCCCACGCGGTGATTGACGCGGGCGTCGTGATGGGGCCGGACTGTGTGGTGGGGCCCAATGTCTATCTCACCGGCGAAACGCAAATCGGAGCCGGCAATGTGTTTCACGCAGGGTGCGTCATTGGCGATGCGCCCCAGGACCTCAAGTATCAGGGCGCGCCCACCCGCCTAATCATCGGCGATCACAACGTCTTTCGGGAGCACGTCACCGTCAGCCGCGCCACCACGCTCGAGGGCGCCACCACGGTCGGCTCGCACAATTTCATCATGGCCGGGGCGCACGTCGGCCACAATTGCACGGTCGGCAACCATGTGATTATTGCCAACTGCTCGAGTTTGGGCGGCCACGCGGTGGTGCAGGACCGCGCGTTTATTTCCGCCTGTTGCCTGGTGCATCAGTTTTCCCGCGTGGGCACGCTGGCACTGATGCAGGGCGGTTCGGCCATCAGCAAGGACTTGCCGCCGTTCACGGTGGCTGCCATGGGCAGGAACCGGACTTGCGGGCTCAACGTCGTCGGCCTGCGGCGCGCGGGTTATTCGGCTGAACAGCGGCTGGAATTGAAGAAGCTGTATCATTGCCTCTTTCGCAGCGGAATGAATGTCACCGGCGCGGCGGCGGCGGCGCGAAAAGATTTTACAAGCCCGGCCGCGGTGGAGATGTTAGATTTTATCGCCGCCGCCAAACGCGGCGTCTGCGCCGCCGTCAGAACGGCGCGCGGACACGAGGAAGAAATGGAAGCATGATATGAACTACCGCATTGTTGGCACGGACGGCAAGATGTACGGGCCAGTGAGCCTGGACCAAATCCGGCGCTGGCTGGCCGAGGGCCGGGCCGACAGCCGCACCCCGGTGCATGTCGAGGGCGCGGCCAGTTGGACGTACCTGGGCTTGCTGCCGGACCTGGCTCCTTCATTCGCCGCGCACCCGGGCGTCATTGGCGCCATCACGCCATCGGCCACGCGGGGCACCAATGGCTTTGCCACCGCGGGGCTCATTTGCGGACTGCTGTCATGGACGTGTTGCTGCTGTGTGCCGTTCAATTTGCTGGGCATCGTTTTTTCGATTGTCGCGCTTGTCCAGCTTGCCGGCCAGCCGCAGCCGCAGGAAGGCCGCGGATTTGCCATCGCTGGGCTGATTCTCTCGGTGACCAGCATCGGGCTCGGCCTTTTGGTTGGAGGCCTGCAACTGATGATGGCACCAAACGCGACGTTCTCATGGCAGACGGGTTCAAACTGAGCCGCAAAGACCGGGAACACACGCCTCTGGCGTGTTGTTTGCGGCGTCGCGCCGCAAATCCCGTTCACAAACTGATTCACCAAATGACAGGACAGGATGTTTTGATGAAGTTGACGGCGCGACGCCGTCAAAGCACACGGGACGTGTGCGCTCCCCAAACCCGAAAATATCCCGACAAACCCGCTAGGATTCTTTGTAATTGCGGGGTAAACTGAACATCGTTACACCATGACTGTTGCCGAACCCATTCCGCAGCCCGCAGCCCGCACAACGCACCCGGACGAGGTGGTTGTTTCGGTGCGCGGCCTGACCAAGGTTTTCAAGGATTTCTGGAACCGCCCCAAAGCCCGCGCGGTGGACAACGTGGATTTTGAAGTCCGCCGCGGCGAAGTCTTCGGGCTTCTCGGCCCCAACGGCTCCGGCAAATCCACCACGGTCAAGCTCCTGCTGGGCCTGCTCAATCCCACCCGGGGGCACATCGAGGTTTTTGGCCATTCGCCGCGCCACGTCCAGACCAAGTCCCGCATCGGTTATTTGCCCGAGGAATCCTACCTCTACCGCTATCTCAATTCCCGCGAGACGCTGGACTTTTTCGGCAACCTCTTTCACCTCAGCAAAGCGGACCGCAACAACCGCGCCGAACAATTGCTGGACATGGTCGGCCTGGGCAAGACCCAGACGCGCGCCGTGGGTGAATTTTCCAAGGGCATGCAGCGCCGCATCGGTCTGGCCCAGGCCCTCATCAATGATCCCGACCTGGTCATCCTCGATGAACCCACCGCCGGCCTGGATCCCATCGGCTGCCGCGAGGTCAAGGATTTGATCATCGCGCTGGCCAAACGCGGCAAGACGGTCATCTTGAGCAGCCACCTGTTGTCGGATGTCGAGGATGTCTGCGACCGCGTCGTCATTTACTATGGCGGAAAGATCCAGGCCAACGGCACGCTGAAAGAACTGCTGGCCAAGCCCGACAGCCTCCGCATCACCACTCCGGTGCTGCCGCGCGCCACCCTCGAGCGCGTGCTGGAAATCATCCGCAAAGATGCCGCCAACGGCGACGTCCGCGTGGACAATCCGACGCAAAACCTCGAAAGCTATTTTCTCGATGTCGTGGCCAAGGCGCGCGCCGCCAATGAAACCAGCGGCGCCCAGTCCGGGGCCAGGGTGGCCGAATACCTGCGGGCCGGCGCCGATGCGCCGTCTTCAGGCGACAGGGTCCTGGAAAAGCTCGCGTTGCCGCAGGCCGTTGCGCCCGTCGCAAAACCCGCCGAAACCGCCGCGCCCAAGGCAGACGACAACAAGCTGGCCGCGCTGGCCCAGCCCGCCGCCCCGGCCCGCTCTCAGGAAACCGCGGTTCATGAAACCAACGCCGCGCCCAAGCCCGTTGACCTGTCCAAGGCCAACGAAAAACTCTCCTCGTTGCTGGGCGGGAAGCAATAATCTCAAAACGTGGTACACTGGCTCCATGTTTGACGACATCAACGACCTGTATCAGCAGGTCATCCTGGACCACTGCAAAAACCCGCGGAATTTCCGCGAGCTGCCGCAATGCACCTGCTCCGCGCAGGGCCACAATCCCCTCTGCGGCGACCAGTTGACCTTGTTCCTGACACTGGACGGCGAGGTCATCAAGGACGCGAGCTTCGTTGGTTCCGGCTGCTGCATTTCCAAGGCCTCGGCGTCGTTGCTCACCGAAAACATCAAGGGCAAATCCAAGGCCGACGCCAGCCAGATGTTTGAACGTGTCCGCGATCTGGTGACCACCGGCAAAACCACCGGCGACGTGGGCAAGCTGGCGGTCTTCGCCGGCGTGTACAAGTATCCCGCGCGCGTGAAGTGCGCCATCCTGTCCTGGCATGCGCTGATGGGCGCGCTCAAAGACGGCGGTCGCGCGCCCGTAACGACCGAGTCTGAAAGTAGTTGAAACGCGATAATTCGCAACCGCGAATGGACGCCAATTAACGCGAATTGAAAGCGGAATTGGGATCTAAATTTCGGTATTCGCGTTTATTCGCGTTCATTAGCGGTTAAACTAACGCCGGAACATTCCCGGCATCCCGCCGCCCATTTTGGCCATCATCTTGGACATCTTGCCCATCTTCTTCATCATCGTCTGCATCTGGAAAAACTTGTTCAACATCGTGTTCAATTCAGTCACCGTCACGCCGCTGCCGGCGGCGATGCGCCTGCGGCGGCTGGCGTTGAGAATCGTCGGGTTCAGCCGCTCCTTTTTCGTCATGGCGCAGACCATGCCTTCCATCCGCTTGAATTCCTTTTCCTGCTTGCCGATGTCCATCTGCTTGAGCGCGTCGCCGCCGCCGGGCAGCATTTTCACGATGCTTTCCAGCGAGCCGAGCTTCTTCATGGCGCGCAACTGCTCCAGAAAATCTTCCAGCGTAAACTCGCCCTTGCGCATCTTTTCCTCCATGCGCCGTGCCTCGTCTTCGGTCACCGCCTCGGCCGCCTTTTCCACCAGGCTCACCACGTCGCCCATGCCCAGGATGCGCGAGGCCATGCGCTCGGGGTGAAACGGCTCGAATTCGTCCAGCTTTTCGCCCACGCCGGCGAACTTGATGGGCTTGCCCGTGACGCTCTTGAGGCTCAGGGCCGCGCCGCCGCGCGCGTCGCCGTCCAGCTTGGTAAGAATCGAGCCTGTGATGTTCAGCGCCTGGTCGAAATGGGTCGCCACATTGACCGCTTCCTGGCCGGTGGCGGCATCCAGCACCAGCAAAATTTCCTGCGGCTTCACCAAATCCCGCAGCCGCACCAATTCCTGCACCAGCGGCTCGTCAATTTGCAGCCGGCCCGCCGTGTCGAAAATCAGCACGTTCCGGTTGTTGGCCCGCGCAAATTCCAGCGCCTCGCGTCCGATCTTCAACACGTCGGCTTCACCGCGCTTGACGAAGACCGGCACGCCCACCTGGCGGCCAAGAGTGTCCAATTGATCCATCGCCGCCGGACGGTACACGTCCGCCGCGACCAGCAACGGGGCGCGCCCCTGTTTCAACAGCCAGCGCGCCAGCTTGCCCGACGACGTGGTTTTGCCCGAACCATGCAGACCCACCATCAGCACGCAGGCGGGCTGGCCGGAGAGATTCAAGGCGGCATTTTCCGAACCCAGCAGCGCCACCAGTTCGTCGCTGACGAACTTGATGATTTGCTGCCCCGGCTGGACGCTGGCGATGACCTCCGCGCCCAGGGCCTTGGTCTTGACGCGCTCGATGAAATCGCGGGCCACCTTGAAATTCACATCGGCCTCGAGCAGGGCCATGCGCACCTCGCGCAACGCGTCGGCCACGTTGGCCTCGGAAATCCGGCCCAGACCGCGCAGGTTCTTGAAGGCGTTCTGGAGCTTGCTGCTTAACGAATCGAACATCCGGTCAAAATAGCCGGTGACGCGCCGGAGTTCAAAGCTTCTCTGCAAAGGGGGCGGGGGAAGTTGTCGCGGAGCGACACCGGAAATTAGCCTGGCACAACGTGCCGGGAAAACGCCCTCCAGGAATTCCCGCGTCCTGAAAGGACGCTGGAAAACCTGCTTCCAATGTTTCCGCCGTCCTTCCAGGACGGGTTTTCATTGAACGTTTTTCCAGACACTGACGTGTCTGGCTAATGTCCGCTGTCGCTCCGCGACCACTGGAATGCGGATTCGCCACGAACATCGCCAGCGATCTCAAGCCTTGTCTCTGGTTTTATACAAGGCATGGTAAATGACGAAGTGTCATCCATTGCGACGACCATGCCTGAATCAACCGGCTTCGGAACAACAACCTTCATTGCGCAGGGTGCCGCCGAATAAACCCCTGGCGAAGGACTCGATGGCTCAATTGGCCGGCTTGGAAGCGATGCCGTCAACATATCAGGCGAAATGCTTGAGGAAACAATGGGTGAATCGCTGGAAGCGGTAATGACGCTGATGCCAAAGAAAACCAATACAGCAATGCAAGCAATGGTCAGCAGCCTTTTCATGTCCGTGGATTTGGACATTGGTGTCACGGATGCGTTCAACGCCGCCTAATCATGTGGCGGGCGAATGAATCGAGAAAGGTAGTAAAATTCGCGGACGGCAAAAACCGTCTCAGTTGGCGAATTTGTGTTGTTGCAGCCAGAACAGGCAGTCGGCGGCCCACGGATGCGGGTGGGTGAACGGCGGCCAGTCGTTGAGCCCCATGCCGTGCCCGCCCTTTTCGTAAATGTGCAGGGCGAAGGGCACTTTGTTTTTGCGGAGGGCCTCGGCGAACATCAGGGTGTTTTCCATGGGCACGGTCTCGTCCTCGAAGGTGGTCCACAGAAAGCAGGGCGGCGTGTTGGTGGTGACCTGCAGTTCGTTGGACAGGCTGGCAACGAGTTCGGGCGGCGGATTGGCGCCCAGCAAATTTCTCCGGGACCCTTGGTGCGTGTATTCCCCCATGGAAATGACCGCGTAACAGAGCACGCCCAGGTCGGGGCGGGAGCTTTGGCGCTCGACGGGGTCGGGCGCGCCGGTGTCGCCGGAATCGAAATGCGTGAGGAGGGTGGCCGCGAGATGGCCGCCGGCGGAAGAACCCATGATGCCGACACGGTGCGGGTCCAGCTTGAATTCGGCGGCGTGGGCGCGAACCCAGCGGACGGCGCGCGCCGCGTCGTTGAGCATGGCCGGATGGTGGTACCCGTGGTTGCCGAGACGGTACTTGAGGACAAAACAGGTCACGCCATGCTGGTTGAGCCAAAGCGCATAGTTGCCGCCCTCGTGAGGGGCCAGGGACTCATAACCGCCGCCGGGGCAGATCACCATCGCCGCCCCGGTGGCTTTGGCGGCATCCGGCAGGTACGCCGTGAGGGTGGGGATGTCGTTGGCAGAGACGCCCAGCGCGCCGGGCGCGCCAGCGGGCCAAAGAGGAACAGGCGATTGCGTTTCAGCACGGGAAAGCCAGCCCGATACGGTGAAAAGGGCCGCAGCCAGGATGTTTCTCATAGTTGAGCGACAATCTGAAACAAAACCGGCCATACGGCAAGCACATCACAGGATTTTCCCGCTTCCAGAACTCATTCCAAGCTTTTTGCCCGCACAAAATAGGATCAAGAATCTCCTTGAATGGATGGCCGGATGGGTGGTCAAATGTCGCATGAAGAAGAAAATCCTGAAGCTGGTTGCCGCTGGAGCCGCTCTTTCCATGCTCGCGGGCTGCATCGTGCAGTCGGTGTATCCGTTTTACACTGCGAAAGATTTGGTCTTTGACCCGGCCTTGGCCGGCCATTGGCAAAACGCCAGCAATACCAACAAATTTTGGCAGTTCGATGCTGTTGGCGGGAAATACTACTTGTTGACCACCTCGGAAGAACAGGACACCAACGGTTTTGAAGCCCATCTGTTCCAGCTCAAGCACTATCAATTTCTGGATCTGCTGTTCACCAACCGGGTCATGTTCCAGATGCCCATGCATATGATTTCCAAGGTGACGCGCACGGATACGAACGTCTCCCTGCAGTTTCTGGATTACGGCTGGCTGACGTCATTGCTGCAGACCAATCCCTCCGTTTTGCGCCATATCATCGTGTCCGAAAACGCCGATGACACAAACAACGGCAACATGCTCTATCTGACGGCCGACACCAGGGACCTGCAAAAATTCCTGCTCAAGCACGCCGAAGACACCAACGCCTTCAGCCGCGACTCCACGGTGGAATTGAAACGGGCGGCACAGTAAGGATCGGGGTTTTCACCAGTCCTTTATCGGGTGCGAAGTGTCCCGGGGTTTCTCCGGCGGCTTCATCTGCAGCAATTGCTCGTCGCCTTTCTGCGCGTCCAGCAACCGCTTGGCCTCCTCCGGCGTTAATTGTCCCGGTTTGGGCTGACCTTCGGCGGCCTGCTGGTCCTGCTTGTCTCCCTCTTTCTTTTCCTGCTGCTGTTGCTGCTGCTGTTGTTTTTGCTGCTCCGCCTTCTTCTGTTCCTCTTTTTTTTGCTCTTCTTGATTCTTTTGCTCCTGAGACTTCTGTTGATCCTGCTGTTGCTGGTTCTGCGGGTTCTGCTGCTGGTTTTTCTGTTGTTGCTGCTGCTGATTTTGCTGCTGCTGTTGTTGTTGTTGCTGTTGTTGTTTTAGCAATTCTTCCAATTTCTTGAGCTTGGCGTCGTCCGGATAGGTCTTCAATCCGTCTTCGACGCGCTGCAACGCCGCCGGAACGTTGTTGGAAATATAAAGCTGCGCCCCGCTGTTGAAAAAATCTTCGGCGGGCGCCAGTTGCGCGCGGGCCTTCTGCCCCGCAAGCAGCAGCAGGAGGCTAAGGCTGATGAGGATTCGCAATGTCATCAATTTGCTTCAGTTTTTTCGTGAAATCTTCAAATTGTTTGGCGGCGATGGTTTTTTGCAGCGGAGCCATTATTTCCAGCGCCCGGTGAAATTGCGCCTGCCGCACCGCCGCGTCGGCCTCGGTCTTGGCCCGCCGCATCGCCTCCTTGAAGAGTTTGATTTGTTCGACCGCGTTTTTGGTGAAGTTCAGATTGAACAGGGCGTCGGCGTCGTTCGTGTTCAAGGTGACGGCCCGCGAATAAGTTTTTTCCGCCGCCTCCAGACCGTCCTGCAAGCCATCCAGGTCCTGCGCCAGCTTCGCCTTTTGGAACTGCGCGTTGCCGAGGTTGTAAAACGCCTGTTGCTGCAATTTCAAGTCCGGCGAAAGGGCGGCCTGGGAAAAAAAGCCCTGCGCCAGGTCAAAATTCGTTGCGCGGTAAGCCGCGTCGCCCGCGTCAAACACCACCCGCAAATCGTTCGTGCGCACTTCGGCCAATGCTGTGAAAGCCGCCAGCGCGTTGGTGAAATGGCCCGAGCGATAATCGCGCATGGCCTCGGCGGGCGTGGCGGCAGGGGCGTCCGGCGCGTGTGATACGGGCGGGAGGCCCGCGCCAGTGTCAGTCGAGGCCCGCGCCAGCGCGGGAAGCAGAAGGCATCCCATCAGGAGGGCCGCAACCCGCGCAGGAGCCGTGGCGCCCGGGGCCCGGGATTCCGGCGGCCTTCCATCCATCCGGCGGCGCGGCGATTTGCGCTCCGGAAAGAGCATTTCCGCCACCAGCAGCGCCATCGCCAAAAGCAGCGGCCAGCGATACTGCTCGTGATAACGGCGCATTACCCTGGCCTTTTCGTCGGTCTTGGGGAGCTGGGAGAGGCCGTTGTTGTAGAGGACGTCCATGGTGTTGGCACCGCGCAACGGCAGATAAAATCCGCCGGTGGACTCCGCGATTTCCTTCAAAAACGGCTCGTTGAGGCGCGACTTCACCACCTGGCCCTTTTCGTCGCGGATATAATCGCTGTTGCCGTTGGCGTCCTTTACCGTGACCAGCGTTCCTTCGGCGGACCCGATGCCCACCGTAAAAATTTTCAGCCCTTCCTTGGCCGCCGCCTGCGCCTCCTCCAACGCGCCTTCGTCATTGTCCTCGCCGTCGGTAAGCAGCACCAGCGCCTTGTAATGGTCCCTTTCCTTGAACGCGGCCAGCGCCGTTTCGATGGCTGCGCGGATGGCCGTGCCGCCCTCCGGGATGCTGTTGACATTCAACGCCTGCACGCTCTCGCCAAAAGCCGTGTCATCAATTGTCAGCGGGCACTCCATAAACGCCTCGCCCGCGAAGGCTTCCAGGCCGAGCCGGTCCGTGGCCGCTTTCTGCATCAGCTCCAGGGCGGCCAGCTTGGCCCGCCCCAACCGGTTGGGCGCAATGTCCGTCGCCAGCATGGACTTCGACGTGTCCACCGCCACCACGATGTCCAGACCGCGCTGCTCGACCTGCTCCAGGTCAAATCCCCGCTGCGGCTGGGCAATGGTCACGATCAAAAGCCCGGCCGCCGCCAGAATCAGGCCGAACCGGAGGTTGCGCCGCGCCGGGGAAAGCCCCACGGTCAGCGAACCCAGCAACCGCGACTCGACAAAACGCGACAGCAAACGCTGCCGCATCCGGCTGCCCCACCAGAAAAACAGCGCCAGCACCGGTGGAACCACCAGCAGCAGCCACAAAAATTGGGGATGTTCAAATCTCATGGCAATCGGCGATAGGCCGTCTGGCCCAGCACCAGTTCAATCAGCAACAAGGCCAGTCCCGCCGCCACCACCCACGGAAACAGTTCCTTGTATTCAGTGTATTTATTGACCACGGACTCCGTTTTTTCGAGCTTGTCAATTTCGGCGTAAATCTGCTGGAACTTTTCGGCATTGTCCGCGCGGTAATAGCGGCCGCCGGTGATGTCCGAGATTTGCCGCAAGGTGTCCTCGTCCGGCAGATAACCGGGCGGCAATCCCATTTGCCGGACGATTTCACGGTTGCCCAGGCCGATGGTGTAAATTTTCACGCCGAGGGCCTTGGCGGCTTCCGCGGCGGTAACCGGGTCCACCTTGCCCGAATTGTTCCCGCCATCGGTCATCAGGACAATGATTTTGCTCTTGGCCTTCAAATCGCGCAGGCGGTTCAAGGCCGTCGTGATGCCGTCGCCAATGGCGGTGGCGTCGGAATTGATGGTCCCGATTCCCAGGCGCGAAATATCGTCCAGCAAATAGTCATGGTCCAGCGTCAGCGGCGTGGCGATGTAGGCCTGCGCCGCAAAAACGACGATGCCAATGCGGTCGTTGGGCCGGCCCTCGATGAATTGTTCGAGCACGGGCTTGGCCATGTCAATGCGGCTGACCTGCTGGCCATTGACGATGTAATCGCCCGTCGTCATGCTCCCGGACAAGTCCAGCGCCGTGACAATGTCAATGCCGCTGGCCTTGACCTCCGTGGTGCTTTTGGTCAAACGCGGCTGCGCCAGCGCCACGATGAAAATTCCCAGCACCAGCCAGCGCAGCGACATCAGCAATCCCCCGGCCTTGGCCCGCGTGATGTTTTGCATCCCCCGCACCAGTTGCACCGACGAATACACAAAGGCCGGCGGCACTCCGCGCCGCCCCTTCAGCCACGCCAGCGGCGGCAGCAGCAGCAGCAACAGCAAAAAATATGGATGGGCCAAAGCCATTACGATTTACGATTTACGATTTCACCGCCGTTGCCAGTTCATTTTCGCCGGGCCGCATTCCGCTCTCCGCTTTCGTCTCGACCGGTTCCGTCTCCTCCACCAGGCGTAGCGCGGAAGAATGGAGGTCGCGCAATTCTTTTTCCCCCGGCTCGTACTTGGCGAATTTCACCAGGTCACAACTGGCCAGGAAGTCGCCCAGGCTTTCCTTCTGGTCCGGCAGCAGCAATTTCGTGCCGGCCAGCTCCCGCAGAAATTCTTCGGTGGTGCGTTCCGGCGCGTGAAACGTAAACCGCTCTTCCAAATAAGTTCGCGCCGTGTCGGAAACCGCAATCACAAACGGTTTCGGCTGGCTGATGAGCGCCAGGGCCTCCTCCAGTTTCCTTTTCGCGCGAATGTGCGCCGGCACGGGCGGCGGCAGCGGCGCGTTCAATTTCCGTTTCCGCAGCCAATGCCACAGCAACAACGCCAGCACCAGAACGGCCATGGCAATCACCACCCACCAAATCCATGCGACTCCGCCCTCAAGTTCAATCGGCGGCTTGATGTCGCGGATGTCCGGCGCGCTCGCCGCCATGGTGTTGGTTGTGGTCATCCGCGAAGCCTCCTTTTCTCGCGCGCCGCAAAAAACTTGGTAAGTTCCACCGTGTAATCGAGGTCCGTTCGCAATTGGATGGCGTCAATGCCCGCGCGGCGGAACAGGCGCAGCAATTGTTCCTGCGCTTGCGCCTGCCGGTCCGCGAAGGCCTTGCGCTTGCGCGCGTCGCTCGTGTTCACTTCCACGATTTCCCCCGTCTCGGCGTCCTGAAAAATCAACCGTCCCAGTTCCGGCAGTTCCATTTCGCGCGGGTCCGTCACCTGCACGGCCACCAGGTCGTGCTTGCGGTTGGCCTGCCGCAGCAGGGCAAAGGCCGATTGCGCCAGCGATTCCAGCAGCATCATTTGTGTGCGGGCGCGGGGACGCGGTCCCGCCAGCGCGGACGCGACGCCCCTCCCGCGCGTCGCCGGCGAGCCGATAAAATCCGAAACAATCACGGCAATCGCCTTGTGCGACTGCACCCGCAGAAAAAATTCCAGCGCCTGGTTCAAGTCCGTGCCGCGCCGTCTTGGCTCAAAAAAGAGCACTTCGCGGATGACGCGCAACACATGGCTCCGGCCCTTTCGCGGCGGGATGAATTTTTCCACCTCGTCGCTGAACAGGACCAGCCCCACCTTGTCATTGTTGCGGATGGCCGAGAACGCCAGCACCGAGGCGATTTCCGCCGCCAGCTCGCGCTTGGACTGTCCGCGCGACCCGAACAACCCGGAGCCGCTCACGTCCACGATCAGCATCAGCGTGAGTTCGCGCTCCTCCACGAACTTCTTGATGAACGGATGGTTCATCCGCGCCGTGACGTTCCAGTCAATCGAGCGCACATCATCGCCCGGCTGGTATTCGCGGACCTCGTCGAAGTTCATGCCCTGGCCCTTGAACACCGAATGATAAGCGCCCGCGAGCGTTTCCGTCACGATGCGGTTCGTGCGAATCTCGATCTGCCGGATTTTTTTGAGAATCTCGCGGGGTATCATGAGGGGGGGAATGAAGAACCTGCGCGGCAAAAAACCCTTTGCGCGCGTGAATCAAAGGCGTAAATTGCCGGCATGAGTGCGGCACAAGTCAAGGTTTTGGAACAACTCGACCGGCTTCCGCTTGAAGAGCAACGCGAAGTTTTCGAGCAGCTGCGCGGCCGGTTTGACGATTTTGAAGGCGACGATGATCTGACGCCGGAGCAAATCGCTGAATTGGAACGTCGCGCCGAGGATGCGCTCGCACATCC
>Ga0326728_10014388_pt1 | contig 16811 bp, 16 predicted proteins | sample MB3enrmetagenome_FD_207602 | JGI IMG/M metagenome (GOLD analysis project Ga0326728, IMG submission 207602) | Lab enriched peat soil microbial communities from McLean, Ithaca, NY, United States - MB31MN | ecosystem: Environmental > Terrestrial > Soil > Wetlands > Peat | place: USA: New York...
CCGCAAATCCATTCGTGAGGATCGTGTCTGGCAGGTTCGTGGCGGTGCCGGCCACGCTGTTGGAATTGATGATTACCGCGACGGCGTTCGTGGGCAGGGTGGCGGACGGGGCCACGCTGGAAACCAGGTGCTCGACAAAACTGGTGAGCCTGGCCTCCTGCTGCGGATCCAGCCGGTTGCTGGTGACGCTCAAGGCCACCACCAGCAGGGGAATCAGCGCCAGCAAGGTGGAATAGGAAAGCGCCGAAGCCCGCACCAGGCACCGGTTGCGGATAAATTGCCGGGTCGCCAGCGCCCAAAAATGGGCGAACCGTTCCACGCGGCCCTCCAGTTGAAACACTTCCTCGGCATCGGCAACTGCGCCGGAGATAATTTTAACGATGCGCGCGTACCTTTTGCTGGCCATTTACGACACGCTAACAAAGCCTCCGGCCAAGTCAACGTCCGCAACCAGTGGTGTGATGTCCATCCGCCGGGTGGCAGCGCGGGTTTGCCGATGCGGGCAACTCGTGAACGTCAACTGTGAAACCGGCAATAACTTGCGCCACTTGACAGGCGTATCAAATTTGATACAATTATGGGGATGAAAGCTGCGCGCCCGCTGAAAGTGGTTTTTTTCAAGACAGCCGCTGGCAATGAGCCGGTGCGAGATTGGTTGAAAGCAATGTCCAAAGAGGACAGCAAGACCATTGGGGCGAATGTTCTGACCGTACAATATGCCTGGCCGGCGGGCAAGCCGCTGGTGGACAACCTAGGTGACGGCATTTGGGAAGTCCGTTCGCGGCTGGACAACCGCATTGCGCGGACGCTGTTCGCCATGGTGGATCAGGAAATCGTGCTGCTGCACGGTTTCATCAAAAAGCAGCAAAAGACGCCAGCGGATGAACTGGAACTGGCGAATAAACGTAAAAAACAATATCTGTTATGAGTAAAAAAATTCATCGGGGCGATGATTTCCGGGATTTCCTCAAGGAACAGGGCATCTTGGACGAAGTCGAGGCCCGGGCACTGAAACAGGCATTGAGCTTGCAATTGGATCGCCTTTTGAAAGAAGAGGAATTGACCAAGACGCAAATGGCCAGCCGGATGAAAACGAGCCGCGCTGCGGTGGACCGGTTGCTGGATGCGTCCAATTCCTCGGTCACACTGAATACATTGGGCAAAGCGGCGCGTGCGCTGGGCCGCAAGGTGAAGATTGAATTGGTGCCGGCATAAAGCGGTGGCGCTTTACCGGGTTATGCGCTAGTGTGGCCGGGTGCTGCGGCGTTGCGGAAAAATCACGGTTGTCATGGCCCTTGTGCTGGTTACGGGGCTGCAGTGGGCCGCGCTGCAAACGGTCGCGTGGACGATGCTCGCCAGCAATCTCCGGTGCGGGTCTTTTTCCCAGGCTGTTTCCAAGACGTTTGACGGCAGGCATCCCTGCTGCCTGTGCAAGGCCATTGCCGCCGCGAGGAAATCGGAAAAAAAGTCCGCCGTGGCGTCGGTGAATCTTAAAATGGATTTTCTTCTGTCGCCCCGCCTGGTTCCGAGGCTGGCGTTGGGCCGTTCGGAGGTGGTCAGGCTGGTTGACACTTCCGCCCCGTTTCTTTCCTGTGAACCTCCGGTTCCGCCGCCGCGCGCGGTCTGAATTTTTCGTTTCCTCGTATTGTTGGGCAACGTCGAGATGACGTCGCCTTGCTTCATTCCTTTTAACCGGGGACGCCGGGGTGGCGCTCCTCAAGACTTTAATTAAACCATGAAGAAAAAGATTATTGATTCGAGATTGAGAAATGTTTGTGCCGGTTTGTCCGCGGTGGCGGCCGCGCCTGGCGTGGCGCTGGGCTGCGCGTGCGGTTGCGGCGTGTTTGACGTGGCCACCAGCTCGATGCTGCCGGAGGGGCCCGGCGGCATGGCCTACTTCGAGCTGGCCTACCAGGACCAAAACCGGAACTGGAGCGGTACATCGTGGTCGCCGTCGGTGGACAACGGTGACAAGAAGATTGAGACGGCGTTTGAAACAATCGGATTGCAGTACATGTTCAACCGAAGCTGGGGCGCGGAACTGGAACTGCCCTTCGCCTCGCGCAACTTCAAGACCGAAGACGCCGCCGGAGCGGTGGTGGACCGCCGCTGGGACGCCTTTGGCGACATCCGGTTGAAAGCCATCTATACGGGCTTTTCGCCCGACATGTCCAGCGGGCTGACCTTTGGCCTGAAACTGCCCAGCGGCAGCGACAATCGCCTGGCGGACGTGGTGGACCGGGACTCTGAAATCGGCAGCGGCAGCACCGATGTCCTGCTTGGCGCTTTCACGCGCGGGGAATTTGGCAGCAGCCCGTGGAACTGGTACGGGCAGGGGGAGTTGGACATGCCGTTTCTCAAGCAGGGAGACTACCGTCCGGGCGTGGAAGCCGATGTGGCCTGGGGAATCTATTACGAGGGATTGACGCTGGGCCGCGCCCGGATCACGCCCATTGCGCAAATCATCGGTTCCTGGCGGGGCCGTGACAATGGTGCGGCGGCCAACCCGGACGATTCCGGCTATCAGCGCGTGATGTTGTCGCCGGGCATTGAGATTCACGTTCATCCGGTGACATTCTACGCTGATGTGGAGATCCCGGTTTACGACCACGTCACGGGCAATCAACTCATCGCTCCGGTGTTGTTCAAGTTGTCCCTGAGCTATATGTTTTAGGGTAAAAATGTCGCCGACCGGAACCGCCACCGCCAACAGTCCAAGCCATCGCCAGGACGAACGCCTTTTTTTGGGCCTCGTCCTGGTGCTGGCGGCGGTGGCGGGTTTTGGCTGCTGGTTTGCGGCGGCGGCATTGTCCCACCATGACGCCGTGCGCGGAATTCCTCCCGACGCGCCGCGGCAATTGGTTGATTTTTCCCTCACTGACAGCGCCGGCCAGACGGTGACCCGGCCGGAACTCGACGGAAAGATTCTGGCGGTCAGTTTTCTTTTCACCGGCTGCGGCGTGACGTGTCCGCAAGTGAGCAAGCGCATGGCGGAAATCCAGCGACTGGTCGCAGGCCAGCCGGATGCGCGGCTGTTGTCGCTGACGGTGGACCCGCGAACCGACACGCCGCCGGTGCTGGCCAGGTGGGGCGCGCGTTACGGAGCGGACACGAACCGGTGGCGGCTGCTGACCGGGCCCAAATCGGTCATGCTGACGCTGATAGGAACAAGTTTTCTGGCCACCAACGCCGATGATCCGTTTAACTCGATGCCCGGTAATTTTACCGGCACAGAGCGCATTGCGGTGGTGGACAAGCATGGCCGCGTGCGGGCTTATTTTGACGGATTGCGCCCCGAATCAGCCGCCGCCGTGGCCGCCGAAATGGAGCAATTGGGGAAGGAACCGTGAATATAAATGCAGTTCTATTAGTGTGTGGTTTTCTAGCCTTGGCCGGTTGCAAACCGCAAGCGTCCACGCAGCCGCCTTCGGCCTCGGAGGCTGCTTCCCGGGAGTATGCCGCGCGCGGCGTGGTTCAAGCGGTTGCGGCGGACCATCGCTCGGCCACGATCAAACACCAGGCCATACCCGGTTATATGGCGGCCATGACAATGGATTTTCCCGTGCTGGACACCAACGCGCTCAATGGAATTTCCGCCAGTGACGAGATTTCTTTCACGCTCAGGGTTACTGAGACGAACGATTGGATTGAAAATGTCCAGCGGATTGGCAAGACCAACGTGCTGGGCTTGACGGGTCCCGCTGGCTGGCACGTTTCCGAGCCGGAACTTGAGGTGGGGGACACGCTCCCCGATTTCGGATTCACCGATGAGCATGGCCGGGAGGTCCGCTTTTCCTCTTTTCGCGGAAGCGCGGTGGCGTTCACGTTTTTCTTCACCAGTTGCCCGCTGCCGGATTATTGTCCGCGCATGAACCGCAACTTCGCCGAAACGCGCAAAATTCTTCTGGCCACCAACGGCCCGTCGAACTGGCAACTGCTGTCCATTTCCTTTGACGCGACGATGGACACGCCGCAAGTGCTCGCGGGCTATGCAAAATTTTATCGCGGTGACGATACGAACCGCTGGCTGTTCATGGTTGCATCCACGAACACGCTGACGGAGCTGGCACCCAAAGTGGACCTGGACGTCTGGCGTGAAAACGGCGTTTTGTCGCACAACATGCGCACGGTGGTTCTCAGTCCGGCGGGGAAGATAACGGCCCAGCTTGATGGCAATGGCTGGACGCCGCAACAGCTTACGGATGCCATCCGGCAGGCGGCTGAAAAGCGGGATTGAAGTTTTATCAGGGCAGGGGCTGGCGGCACGGTTCGCGGGGCGCTATGCTCGGGCGTCCCATGAAAATTTTAATCGCCCCGGACAAGTTCAAGGGCACGCTGACCTCAAAGGCGGCCGCCGAAGCGATAGCGCGCGGTTGGCGCAAGGCCCGCCCGCAAGACCATTTGGAGTTGCTGCCGATGAGCGATGGCGGGGATGGATTCGGCGAGGTTCTCGGCGGGCTCCACAAAGCGCGGGTTCGTTCGGCGCGGACTGTGGACGCCGCCCGGCGGAAATGTTCCGCTCCATGGTGGTGGGTGCCGTCCACCCGGACGGCCATCGTCGAGTCCGCCAGCGTCATCGGGCTGGCGATGTTGCCGCCCGGAATGTTTCACCCCTTTGAACTGGACACCTATGGACTTGGCTGTCTGTTAAAGACCGTGGCCTCCCGTGGAGCCAGGCGGTGTCTGGTGGGAATTGGCGGCAGCGCCACGAACGACGGCGGCTTTGGGATGGCGCAGGCTTTGGGATGGATGTTTTGTGACAAGCAGGGGCGACCCATCGAGCGTTGGACTGAACTGTTCCGACTCGCGCAAGTTCGGGCTCCGCAATGCGACAGGCTCTTTGACGAGGTCGTTGTGGCAGTGGACGTGAAAAATCCGCTGCTCGGAGCGCGGGGGGCCACACGGGTTTATGGGCCGCAGAAAGGACTGCGTCCGGTTGATTTGGCGGCGGCGGAACGGTGCCTGGGCCGCCTTGCCAGGGTGGTCTCGGAGGAACTGGGCCGGAATTCCGCCCGCGTGCCGGGCGCAGGCGCGGCGGGCGGCCTGGGATTTGCGCTCCGGTCATTTCTGGGGGCGGAATTCAAGTCCGGGTTCGATATTTTCGCGGATCAGGCCAAATTGCGCGCGCGCGTGAAATCGGCCCGGCTGGTCATTACTGGCGAAGGAGCCATTGATGCTTCAACTTTAATGGGCAAAGGGGTCGGACAACTCGCGGCCATCTGCAAGGCTTGCGGCGTGCCGTGCATCGGCCTGGCCGGCGTCATCACGACCGCAGGCAGGGAGAAGCGCCTTTTTCAAGGGGCCTCGGCCTTGACGGATTTCACCTCGGCGCTACAGGCCAAACGGAACCCTGAACGCTGGCTGGAACGCGCGGCCGAAAGCGCGGCAAGGTCATGGCAGGAAGCGTTTTGGTTTACAACTTCAACTCCGCATCCGTTACCGCCCCTTCGGAAGCGCTCGTGACATGCGCGGCATATTTGGCCAGCACACCGCGGGTGTAGCGCGGCGATGGCTTCTTCCATGCCTTGCGGCGGGCGGACAGCTCTTTCGCAGGCACGTCCAATGTGAGCTCACGGCTCCGGGCGTCTATGGTGATGGGGTCGCCGTTTTTGACCAGGGCGATGAGGCCCCCGACATAAGCTTCCGGGGTGATGTGGCCCACGACAAATCCGTGGCTGCCGCCGGAGAAACGGCCATCGGTGATGAGCGCCACGTCTTTGCCGAGGCCCTTGCCCATGATGGCGGAGGTCGGGGAAAGCATTTCCCGCATTCCGGGTCCGCCTTTGGGCCCTTCGTGGCGGATGACGATGACATGGCCTTTTTTGACCGAGCCATTCAGGATGGCTTTCAACGCCTTTTCTTCGGAGTCGAACACGATGGCCTTGCCGTTGAAGTGCAACCCTTCCTTGCCGGAAATTTTTGCGACCGCGCCTTCGCTGGCGAGATTGCCGCGCAAAATGACGAGATGGCTGTCTTTTTTGATGGGGTCGGCAAAATCGTGAACGATGGTCTGGCCTGCGGGGTAGGGCGTTACCTTCGCAAGGGATTCGGCCATGGTTTCGCCGGTGACAGTGAGGGCGTCGCCGTGAAGGAGCTTTTTATCGAGCAGCATTTTCATCAATGGGCGGATGCCGCCGATGGCGACGAGCTCGGACATCAAATGTTTGCCGCTGGGTTTGAGGTCGGCCAGCACCGGCACACGTTTGCCGATGCGGGTGAAGTCGTCCAGGTTCAGCCTGACCTTCGCGGCGTGGGCGATGGCCAGGAGATGCAGGACGGCGTTGGTGGAACCGCCGAGGGCAATGACCACGGTGATGGCGTTCTCGAAGGCTTTTTTGGTCAGGATGTCCAGCGGCTTGAGGCCCCGTTGGAGCATCTTCACCACGGCGGCGCCGGCGCGGCGGCAGTCGTCCATTTTGGCCGGAGAGACGGCGTTCTGCGCGGAACTGTTGGGCAGGCTCATGCCGAGGGCCTCGATGGCGCTGGCCATGGTGTTGGCGGTGTACATGCCGCCGCAGGAACCTTCGCCGGGAATGGCGCAGCGCTCGACGGCGTGGAATTCTTCGTCCGATATTTTATGGTTGGCGTGCGCGCCGATGGCCTCGAACACGGAGACAATGTCGAGCTTGCGTTGGGGGTCGGTGGTGAGGCAGCCGGGCAAAATTGTGCCGCCATAGACAAATACGGCGGGGCGGTTCAGGCGGGCGATGGCGATGAGCGAGCCGGGCATGTTTTTGTCGCAGCCGCCAATGGCCACAAATCCGTCCATGCCGGCGCAGCCCACCACGGTTTCGATGGAGTCGGCGATGACTTCGCGAGAGACGAGGGAATACTTCATGCCCTCGGTGCCCATGGAAATGCCGTCGGAAATGGTGATGGTGTTGAAGATAATCGCCTTGCCCCCGCCCTCGTTTGCGCCTTTCTCGGATTCGCGGGCAAGCTTGTCCAGGTGCATGTTGCAGGGGGTGACGTCGCTCCAGGTCGAGGCGATGCCAATCAGCGGCTTTTTGAAATCTTCGGCCTTGAAACCGACGGGATAAAGCATGGCGCGGGCGGCCGCCCGTTCGTCGCCATCAAACACAAGGCTGGAAAAGGGGCGGGTGTTGACTGCGGATGGATTCTTTTTCATCGCGCCTACGTTGCCAAAAAACGAGGGCGTCGGCAAGCGGTCGTCTAAGAGCCGTCTGTAAGAGATCAAATTTCAATGGCAATATCTTGACGGCGGGCTATTTTGTTGCGGTTGAGCAAAAAGATGAGAACGAGGCGTATCCAGTGGAAAGCGATTTTGAATCGGTGAATTAAACACCGGGATGATGATCTGCCAATGAGTCACACCAACCAACTGCTGGTAGATCATGGCCTGACGATTCTGTTTGCGGTCGTGTTTCTGGAACAAATCGGGCTCCCGCTGCCGGGATCATTCTTTCTGCTGGCGGCGGGGGCGCTGTCCGCGGCCGGCAAGTTCAATCTGCCGGCGGGATTGGGTTTCATGCTGGTGGCCTGTCTCCTGGCCGACAGCGTCTGGTTTTATTTGGGCAGACATCGCGGTCACCATGTTTTGGGCTTTTTGTGTCGCCTGTCTCTGGAGCCAGACTCATGCATACGGCGCACGCAAAACAGTTTCTCGCGGTACGGCGCCTGGGGGCTGGTCGCGGCAAAGTTTTTGCCGGGATTCAGCACTGTGGCGCCGCCGTTGGCCGGCATGTCCGGGATTGGCCTGGGTCCTTTTCTGGTTGCGGACGGCGCGGGCTCGCTGTTATACGGCATCTGCTTTCTGGGCCTGGGTTTTCTTTTCGGCAACCAGTTGGACCGGATGTTCGGGGCAATGTCTAAAATTGGGTCCAGTGCCCTGGTTTTGCTCCTGGCGCTGGTCGCAATCTACATCATTCTTAAATTTTTGCGCCGCCAACTCCTGTTGCGCCAGTTGCGAATGGCAAGAATCACGCCGGAGGAATTACGGAAGAAACAATTGTCGGGCGAGGATTTGGTCATCCTTGATTTGCGTGCCGACGCCGAATTTGAGCGGGACCGTTCTCTCATCGAGGGCGCCATGCGATTTGGCGTGAACGAATTGGAACAGCGCCACCACGAAATTCCGCGCGACCGGGACGTGATCGTCTATTGCTCCTGTCCAAACGAAGTGACCAGCGCGCGGGTGGCCTTGCTGCTGCGGCGCAAGGGCATCACCCGGATCCGGCCGTTGCTTGGGGGGATCAACGCCTGGCGGGACCTGGCTTACCCTTTGTCGGTTCTGGCCCTGTCGCCGCGAACCGATGCCACAAGCGCGGGAGGGCGTTAAACCGCTTCAACACAAACCGTGGCCACGAATGGAAAAAACATTCAACACTCAACATTCAATTCCCAAGGGCGTTCTATCAGCACATTCCTTGAGTATTGGGCGTTGAATTTTGAATGTTGTATGTTTCCGAAATTTGGCCGCAGTTTTACTTGAACCGCCTCAGGCCCGCAAAAAATGTTCTGCCATCGGCAAGATACGGAAAGTCTCTGCCCCTCGGACTGGCCTAGATTCTCTCATTGCCACGGCCACATTCATTGTGGCGACAACGGCTTCCCGTTTGTGTGGCCGGTTGAGTCACATGAGCCATTTGCACGATGTTTTGCAGTTGCGCGTCCGGTACAGCGAAACGGACCAGATGGGTACATTCTATAATTCCCGCGCGCTGGAATGGTTTGAGTGCGCCCGCACGGAATTGATGCGCCGGAGGCTGCGCATGTCTTATGCCGAACTGGAATCACGCGGCGTCTTCCTGCCGCTCGTCGAGGCGCACCTGGAATTTCAAGGCGGCGCGCGCTATGACGATTTGTTGAACATCGCTTCCTCCGCGGATCTTTCCGGTCGCGCGAAAATTCGCTTCGATGTTCAAGTGACGCACAGCGCCGGCGGCAAACCGGTCGTTCGCGGTTATACGGTGCATGCTTTTGCGGATTCAGCGGGCAGACCGATCCGCCCGCCGGGGTGGTTTCTGGAGTTGATGCAAAAGGCCGCAGGGGAGATGGCTTCCTGATTTCACATGAGTTCAACCGCGCAAAAGACCTCCGCGAAGCCCGTGGCTCCGCTCTCATCGCCAGTTGCCTCTAATGCGAAAGCCAGGCCGGAGGCCGGCGCTTCAACTGCAGGACGGCAATTATTGAGCGGTGACAGCGCCATTGCGCTGGGAGCGCTTCATGGCGGCGTGGCCCTGGGGACGGGCTATCCTGGAACTCCTTCCACCGAGATTCTCGAATATCTGTCCTCCGTCGGGGGCAAGGCACAATGGTCGCCCAACGAAAAAGTGGCGCTGGAGGTGGGCATCGGCGTGGCTTACGGCGGGGCGCGGGCGCTGGTGACCATGAAGCATGTGGGGGTGAACGTGGCTGCTGATCCGCTGTTCAGCGTGGCGCACACGGGCGTGGTCGGCGCGCTGGTGGTGGTTTCGGCGGACGACCCGGGCATGGCGTCCAGCCAGAATGAGCAGGACAACCGCCGTTACGCCGTCGCCGCCGCCGTGCCCATGCTGGAACCTTCCGATTCGCAGGAGGCGTACGACTTTACGCTGGCGGCCATCGAAATTTCGGAGCGTTGGAAAATTCCCGTGTTGCTGCGCGTCACCACCCGGGTCTGCCACACACAGGCGCCGGTCCAGCCGCGGGAAGTCCCTTTCACGGTGATTGCTCCTCATTTCGAGCGCGACCTGCGTGGAAGGAACCTGATTCCGTCCAACGCCCGCCCGGCGCACCGGCGATTACGGCAGAAGCTGGCCGAAATGACGGCCTGGAGCGAAACCACTTCGTTGAACCAGGTCGTGCCCGGCGGCAAGAAACTGGGCATCATTGTCTCGGGCGTTTCCTTCATGCATGCGCGCGAAGCCGCGCCGGACGCGAGCTTTTTGAAACTGGGATTCACGCATCCATTGCCCTTGAAAAAAATCGCGGATTTCGTCGCCGGCGTTGAGCGTTGTGTGGTCATTGAGGAAGGGGACCCGTATCTGGCGGATGCCATTCGCGCCGCGGGATTGAAGGTGGAAAGCAAGCCGGAGATGTTCCGCTTTGGTGAATTAAACGTGGACCGTGTCCGGCGCATTCTGGCGCACGACGAGTCGCCCGAGCCTGGACGGCCTGCGGGCAGGCCGCCGGAACTCTGCGACGGCTGTTCGCATCATGTGGTTTTTCAAGCCCTCAAAAACCTGGACTGCATCGTGGCGGGCGACATCGGTTGCTACGCCTTGGGCGTGTTGCCGCCTTATTCGGCGATGGATTGCTGCGTCTGCATGGGCTCGAGCATTGGCATCGGCCTGGGTTTGCGGCATGTGCTGCCGCCGGACGAGGCGCGGCGCGTGGTCAGTGTGATTGGCGACAGCACGTTTGTTCACAGCGGCATGACCGGCCTGGCGGAAATGATTTACAACCGTCCGCCCACCGGACACGTCGTGGTCATTCTGGACAACAGCACCACGGCGATGACCGGGCATCAGGAGCATCCAGGCACAGGCCGCACGCTGGAACATGCGCCCACCGGCAGGGTGATATACGAGGATTTGGGACGCGCGCTGGGCATAGAGAAGGTGCATGTCCTGCCGTTGGGAAAAGATTGCGCGGAATTCCAGCAGATGATGAAAGAATCATTGGCCAGCGAAAAGCTGGTGCTGATTGTCGCCCGGCGCCCCTGTGTGCTTGCGGCCAAAAACATCCGCGACCATAAAAAAATCACCCCTTGTCGGCTGGCCATTGCGGGGAATGCCCATGAATGCTGCTCATAAAACGTCAATCGGCAAAGCCGTGCCCGGGTCCAGTCGGCAATTGGCAATGCCTCTGAACGTCGTCATCGCCGGCCTGGGCGGGCAGGGGGTCATTACCGCGTCGGACATCCTCTCGCAGGCGGCCTTTCGCGCCGGGTTCGAGGTCAAGAAGAGTGAAATCCACGGCATGAGCCAGCGCGGCGGTTCGGTGACCAGCGACATTCGCTTTGGCCCGCAAGTGTTAAGCCCCATGGTGCCGCCGGGCGAGGCGGATTTTCTCCTGGTGCTTGCCGCCGACCAGGTCGAGGTCAACCGAAACCGCTTGAAAGCCGGCGGTATGCTGATTGGGCCGGAGCAGACTGGCCTGGCAAACCTATCCAACCGAAAAAGTCTCAATGTGGCGCTGCTGGGCGTGTTGAGCGCGCATCTCGAACTTCCGGAAACAAAGTGGATCGAGGCCATTCACGTCTGTCTTCCCCAAAAACTTCACGCAGCCAACGAACAGGCCTTTGAAGCGGGCCGCCAGGCGGCAATTTCAGAACCCCTGGAAATCAGTTCGGGCAAGGCATGAAGAAAACCGGCCCACCATGAAAAAAATCCAGGCATCAAATTTTCATCCCGTCAGCGCGCCGGATTTTCTACCGCGCGGGGAATTGGAAAATCTTCAGCTCCGGCGGCTGCAACACATGGTCGGGCGGGCTTATGATCATGTGCCGTTGTTTAAACAGCGCATGGAAGAACGCGGCTTGACGGCGGCGGATGTGCGCACTTTGGACGACATTACGAAGCTGCCGTTCAGTGTGAAGACCGACCTGCGCGACACCTATCCTTTCGGCCTGTTTGCCAGCCCGATGCGGTACATCGTGCGGCTGCACGCGTCCACCGGCACCACCGGGAAACCCATTGTGGTGGCCTATACCAGGGAGGACATTGGCGTCTGGGAAAATGTCGTCATGCGCAGTTTTGCCGCGTGCGGCCTGCACGCCGGCGACATCATTCAAAACGCCTACGGCTACGGCCTGTTCACCGGCGGGCTCGGGGCGCACTACGGCGGCGAAGCGCTTGGGGCGACGGTCATTCCCATCTCCGGCGGCAACACCGAGCGACAGTTGACGGTGATGAAGGATTTCGGGTCCACGGCCATCTGCTGCACGCCCAGTTATTTTCTGCACATCATCGAGCAGGCGCAGGCGATGGGCATGGACCTCAAGCAACTGCCCTTGCGCGCCGGAATTTTCGGCGCGGAACCGTGGACCGAATCCATGCGCCGCCGCATCGAGGCCGAGAGCGGCATCAAAGCGTATGACATCTACGGCCTCTCGGAAATCATCGGGCCCGGCGTGGCCATGGAATGCGAATGCCAGGCCGGGCCGCATGTTTTCGAGGATTGGTTCTATCCTGAAATCATTGATGTAAAAACCGGCAAGCCGGTGCCGGACGGTGAGGAAGGCGAACTGGTGCTGACCACGCTCGGCAAGGAGGCCATGCCCATGATCCGCTATCGCACACGCGACATCACCGCGCTGGCCGGCGGGCGTTGCGAGTGCGGGCGCACCTTGCGGCGCATCCATCGGATTGGCCGGCGCTGCGATGACATGTTCATCATCCGGGGGGTGAACGTCTATCCGTCGCAGATCGAGACTGCGCTGCTCAAGGTCGAAGGCGCGCTGCCGCATTATCAGATTATTTTGACGCGTGAGAAGGGACTGGACGAGGTCGAGGTGCAGGTCGAGGTGACCCGCGATGTTTTGGGCGACACGGTGGGCGCGCTGGAGCAGGTCCAGCGCCGTCTTTGCCAGAGTGTGGAAACCCTGACGGGGCTGCGCGTCAATGTGCGGCTGGTTCAACCGCAGACGCTTCAGCGCAGCGAGGGGAAGGCGAAGCGCGTCCTGGACCAGCGCAAAATGTGATGGAGAACCTCATGAAATTAAAACAACTCTCCCTTTTTTTAGAAAACAAACCCGGCACCCTGGGCCGCCCCATCCGTCTTTTGGCCCGGGCCGGATTCAACATCGTCACCCTTTCCATCGCCGAGGCCAACCAGTTCGGCATCCTCCGCCTGATTGTGTCCGACTGGGAGCGCGCCAAGAAGCTGCTCGAGAAGAATGGACTGGTGGTCAGGGTCACAGACATGGTGGCGGTGGAGGTGGCCGACAAACCCGGCGGATTGTCCAAGGTCCTGGGCGTGCTCGAAAAGGCGCGCATCAACGTGGAATTCATGTACGCCTTCACTGAAAAGCGGGAAGACCGGGCCGTTCTGGTCTTTCGCTTTGATGATCCCGACAACGCCATCAAGACCCTCAAGGCCGCCAAGGTGAATGTGGTTTCCAGCGTGGAACTGCTCAGGCAGGCGTGAACCCCTTATGAACCCAACTGAAGAGGAATTGAAGCAGTTTTTTAAGCGCGACCAGTTCGCGGCGCACTCGAACATTGAGCTGCTGTCCGCGGGGCCGGGCCATGCCAGGGCCAGGATGCTCCTCCAGCCGGTTCACTTGAACGGCCTCAAAACCGTCCACGGCGGCGCGATTTTTACGCTGGCGGATTTCACCTTTGCCGTGGCCTGTAATTCGCATGGCACCATGGCCGTGGCGCTCGAAGCCAGCATCGTTTTCATGAAGGCCGCCACCACGGGCACCCTCACCGCCGAAGCCCGTGAAGTTTCCAAGAATTTCAAAGTGGGCCTCTACACGGTGGACATCAGGGACGACACGGGGGATTTGGTCGCGCAATTTCAGGGCGTGGCGTATCGAAAAAAAGACAAGCTGCCGCTTGGCGCGTGAAATTTGTAATCCTGTAATCCCGGGGTGTTGAGTGTCGCGCGGGAATTCACCGGAACGTTACTTGCCCTTTTCGGCGTCTGCTCTAACTTTTCCGTTCATGATAGCCGAACGCAAAATTGCCGCCGCCATCGCAACCGCCTGCCTCCTGGCCGGCCTGGCGGTCGCGGATGATTTTTCCTCCACCACCACGCTGGTCGGCCGGAATGGTGACACGACGATAACGCCCGTCAACCAGGTGGTCACGCCCGCGGGAAAATTGACAGACCTGCCGGGAATGCGGCCACAGGCGCTGGCGTTAAGCCCGGACGAACGGATTCTTGTCACGGCCGGTCTCACGCATGTATTGGTGGCCCTGGACCCGGCTACCGGTGCCATCTTGCAGCGGGTCAGCCTGCCGACGGGCCAGGTGGGCGAAAACGGCCCGGTCGCGCCCGCCATTCTGAATCCCGATGAAAAGGCCCAGATGAGCTACGCGGGCCTGATATTTTCCCCCAATGGCGGACGCATCTACATGTCCGACATCGTCGGCGTCGTCAGGGTATTCAGCGTGGCGCATGACGGGAAGATTACGCCGTTTGGCTCGCTTGCGTTGCCGGCGGTGACAAACGCCACGCGGATCAACGACATCGCGGCAGGCATAGCCGTCTCGCCGGACGGGAAAATTCTTTACGTGGCGGGAAACCTTTCAAACAAGCTTTTTGAAATGGACGCAGCCACCGGCAAGATTTTGCGGAGCTGGCCGGTGGGTGTGGCACCCCTCAACGTGGTTTTGGCGGGACACAAGGTTTATGTGAGCAACTGGGGAGGCCGTCAGCCGGACTCTTCCAGCCTGACCGGTCCGGCGGGGCTTGGCACAAAGGTGCGGACGGACGTTCGCGGCATCGCCAGCGAAGGGTCGGTGACGGTGCTGGATGTGGCGCGGGACGCCGCACCGGCGGCGCTTCGGGAAATCGTGACGGGGCCGCATGCCGGCGCCCTGGCCGTGTCCCCCAATGGCCGCTGGGTGGTGGCGGCGAGCGCGGGCAGCGATTTGTTGAGTGTTATTGACACGCGCGACGACGAGGTGGTGGAAACGGTCAGCGCGAGACAAAACCCCGGCGATATTTTTGGGGCGCAGCCGGACGCGCTGGCCTTCGATTCATCGGGGAAAACCCTCTATTGCGCCAATGGTTCGCAAAATGGCGTGGCCGTGTTTCAGTTCCGCCCGCGCGAAACCAAGTACCTGGGGCTGATTCCAGCCGGCTGGTTTCCCAGCGCGGTGGTTTACGAACCGCGCGGCCGGAAGCTGTGCGTGGCCAACCTCAAGCAAATCAGCGCCAAATCTGAAAAGGCCCATTTTGACGTTCAGGGATTTGGCTTCAACACCAAACAGTATGGCGGTTCGCTGTCGCTGATACCTGTGCCGTCCAAATCTGAACTGGCGGAGCTGACGGGCAAGGTCCTGGCCAGCCTGAGATACCCGTTGCTGGCCCAGGCGGGCCTGCCGCCGCGTTCCGATCGCGAGGCGGCGCCGGTGCCCGAGCGGGTGGGCGAGCCCAGCGTCTTCAGGCACGTCCTTTACATCATCAAGGAGAACCGCAGTTTTGACCAGGTATTGGGCGACATCAAGGAGGGCAACGGCGATCCGACGCTCTGTAGTTTTGGCGAACAGGTGACGCCCAACGAACACAAGCTCGTCCATGATTTCGCGCTGTTGGACAACACCTATTGTTCCGGCATCTTGAGCGCCGACGGCCACAACTGGACGGACAGCGCGCTGGCCACCGACTATGTGGAGCGGGAGTTTGCCGGCTGGGTGCGCAGTTATCCGGCGGGCGGCTTTAAGGACGAGGGGGCCGATGCGCTGGCTTATTCGCCCGCCGGATTCATATGGACGCTGGCGCTGGCGCAGGGCCGCAGCGTCCATGATTTCGGCGAATACACCACCTTGAGCAAGCATTGGAAGGACCCCGCAAAAAAGGAAAAGATCGGGTTCCCGGAGGCCTGGCAGAACTTCAAGAGCGGTGCCGATGAGATTGAATACCGGTGCGACGCGGACATTCCCTCGCTCGATCCAGTCATGGAGAAAGACTTTGTGAGCTGGGATTTGGAGGTGCCCGACGTGGTTCGCGCCGCGATGTTCCTCAAGCGTTTCAAAGCTTATGAAAAGGCGGGCAAATTGCCGGCGCTCACGCTGCTCTGGCTGCCCAACGATCACACCAGCGGGACCAAGCCCGGCGCGCCCACGCCGCGCGCGCAGGTGGCGGACAACGACCTCGCGATGGGGCAGGTTGTGGAGGCCGTGAGCCACTCAACGTTCTGGAAGGACACGTGCATTTTTGTCATCGAGGACGACCCGCAAAACGGCTGGGACCATGTCAGCGGGTATCGCACCACGGCGTATGTCATCAGCCCCTACACGAAGCGCGGCGCGGTCATCCACACGCAATTTAACACCACGAGCCTGGTGCGCACCATGGAACTGATGCTGGGATTGCCGCCCATGAACCAGTTCGACGCCACGGCCACCCCCATGTTCGATTGTTTTACAAACACGCCCGACCTGACGGCCTACGACGCGGTGACAAACAACGTGCCGCTCGACGAAATGAATCCCGATTTCCGGGAGGGTTCCTCAAGCCTTGAGCGTCACGACGCCTTTGTGTCCGCGCATCTGCCCTTGAGCAAGCCCGACCAGTGCAAAGAGGATGTCCTGAACCGTATTCTCTGGCACGCCACCATGGGCGCAAAGCCTTATCCCGAATGGGCCGTGAAGCCGGCGGATGAAGACTGAGCCGCCTTTTTTAGCCACAGATGGACACAGATGAAACACAGATAAAAAGCGAAGGTGGAGGGTGGAGGATGGCCAGCGCCAACGGAGCGCCTTCAAAATAGCCTGAGGCAACGCCCCATGATGAACGGGTCTTGGGCTGTTCAAAAATGGTCGGAGCGACAGGATTCGAACCTGCGACGTCTTGCTCCCAAAGCAAGTGCTCTACCGGGCTGAGCTACGCTCCGAAACCGTTACGAAACAGCGAAGAGCATTTTGCCCGATTGAAAGCGAAGGGCAAATTAATTCGGGCGGCCTCAAAACAACCGTTCTTTCCGTTGCCGAGCAATGCTACTGTATCGCGATTTGCGCCAACCGCCACTTTTACCAAAACACGCCGCGCCCGCCGGAAAACATGACGCCGAACTGGAAAAATCGAAAACGAAATTCTCCAGGTGCTCAAAAAGGTGACGGCGCCAATGGTGGCAAATTCTCCGTGCATTTCCCCCCGGCTTTCTGCATGATGCTGCCAATATGCAATTGGCC
>Ga0326728_10014390_pt1 | contig 16809 bp, 20 predicted proteins | sample MB3enrmetagenome_FD_207602 | JGI IMG/M metagenome (GOLD analysis project Ga0326728, IMG submission 207602) | Lab enriched peat soil microbial communities from McLean, Ithaca, NY, United States - MB31MN | ecosystem: Environmental > Terrestrial > Soil > Wetlands > Peat | place: USA: New York...
CTTCCGCATGTCAGGGGGAATGTCAGAAATCTCGTTGGTCATCGTCGGTCCTCCTTGCCCCGCTGGGCATGAGACCGACGCTAGCACTTCAGGAGCGTGGAGTTAAGCAGCGTTGCCGAAAGGACACAGATAAGCACAACGACGAGGGGGCGACGCTCATTTCGTCCTTGACTCCGGTAGAGGGGCTTGCCTGCGGCCCTGCACCAGCTCTCGACGAATCTCCTTCCAAACCTCCTGCGGAACCGCGAAAAAGGCCGCTACGACTTTGGGGTCGAATTGGGTGCCGGAGCACCGGCGGATTTCGTCAAAGGCATCATCGAAAGAACCGGCACGCCTGTAAGGTTGGTCGTTGACCATAACGTCGAAGGCGTTAGCAACCGCCACGATGCGTGCTCCGAAGAGTATATTGTTCCCTTTGAGCCCCCGGGGATAGCCGGTCCCATCAAACCATTCGTGGTGCGCCAGAACGATCTCAGCCGCAGGCGTGAGGAAGGGAATATGGCAAACGAACTCGTAGCCGATGCGCGAGTGGGTCTGCATCACGGCGAATTCTTCGGGTGTCAACTTGCCTGGTTTCTTTAATATCGCATCCGGGATTCCGATCTTGCCGATATCGTGTAAGTAGGAGCCACGCAAAATCTGGACGACCTGCTCGGGCGTGCAGTTTGCCGCTTTGGCAATCTTCAAGGAGTAGTGGGCCACACGCCCGGTGTGTTCCCTTGTTTCAGTGTCTTTCATAGCCAAGGCGTCTGCGAGCGCTTTCAACGTCTCGTCGTACGTCTGCTGAAGACTCGTGACGACAGTCCGGAGCTGTTCCGTTCGCTCCGTGACCATGTCCTCGAGGCGCTCGCGATACGCTTCGACTTCTAATTCGAGACGCTTTTTCTCGAGAGCACGATCCACTGCTATGACAACCCTCTCAAGCCGGAAAGGCTTCAGGATATAGTCGTCCGCGCCTTGCTTCATCGCATCGACGCCCAGTCTCACATTCTCAACGCCGGTGGCAATCAGAAAACTCATCCAAGGGCACTTGGTACGCGCCGTCTCCAGAAGCGACAAGCCGGAGATTCCGCGCATCCGCAGGTCACAGATGAGCGCGTCAAAGCGCTCGGTTTCCAATATGCTGATCGCTTCGCTGCCGCTATTCGCAGCCCGACACTCAAATCCTTGTGCGCATAGCCTCTCGGTGAGTAGAGTGCAAACGGCGGGTTCATCGTCCACGATGAGAATGCGGGATTTCACCCTTGCGGATTCGGTCGGATTGCTTAGTGTGTTCATGGCGTTTCCTCTTCTCTGTCTAAAGCAGGCGAGGTTCTATTCCCGACGACGCGAGCACTCGACAGTAAGCCCGTGAAGACCCCTGTTCGCGAATTCGAGCAAGCTGGTCGCGTCCTCGCCGTCCTCGGGAAAAACGGCAATCCCGTAATCAATTCCAACCGGAGAGTCGGGAGCTAGAGGCTTGGCATATACCTCAAACTTGCGTGCGATCCCTTCCGCCATTGTTTCGGCGCTGGACCGCTCGGATTGAGGAAGAAGGATGGCGAACTCATCGCCGCCAATCCTAAAAGCAATGTCAGAGCCGCGAATGGTTTCAACGCTCGCACGAGCGAAACTGCGCAGAATCTCGTCGCCCGTGGCATGTCCGCACATCTCATTAACACTCCTGAAATTGCGAACATCCAACAAGAGCAATGCGAACCGAGTTCCGTACCAGAGGGAGCGATTAATCTCCTGAGCCAAGCATCCGTCAAACATGCGACGGTTCTTGAGGCCCGTCAGATCGTCGCTGACGAACTCCTCTCCGCTGTTTAGACGCAATTCCACACTGTCTATGTCAAAGCCATGCGTCGCCGATGAGCGCGGGCCAACCAGATTGGCAAAGTGCTGAAGAATTAGAGTCATTCTCAGGATTGTCTTCTTTTCTTCAAGCCTCAGTGAATGTCGCAATGCCAGAAAAAGAAACTGAGAGTGAAAATACACTATTAAGAGCCGTCTTTCAGTCGAATAGTGCTGGCGCGCAGACGAGTTCTTGAGGAGATAAGTCAAGGCGAGGAAGTCGCATTTCAGCGTCATAACCTGCCGGGAGTAGTCCGACGGGGCGCCCAGCTTCCAAAGCGATGCTCGCAAGGCTGAAAACTGCAAACGGTGCGCTTCGGCGACGGATTGAAAGTACTCCTGGTTCGACGGCCGGAGCAGAATCCTCTTGCAGACACCCCGGATGATAAAATGGAGGCCGGCACAAAAGACCAGCCAAGAGATCAAGCCGAAGGCGACGAGAAGTGGATGCCGGAGGTAGATCCAAACCAGCACTGAACAAGGCACTAAGATGAGGATACCGCCCACAATGGCTCCCGAGACACGGTTTGAGGTGCCCTTCAAGCCCTTACCCGGCTCTTTGTCCCTAAGCACCAGTCCGGCAGCCTTAACCCTCCCCGACCACTCGTCGCGGTCCTGCTGAAGTTTTTTCTTTCGTTCATCCGGCCCCTGCAGTTGGAACTGCTTGTATTTGAGAGTTGCCCTAACCTGTGCCACGACCACGTTAGAGTTCAACGGCTTCCACAAGCACTCCAACAACGGGTCCAACTCCTCGCCCGACTTCCTCGCTGTGCGGCCAGCGCGCGGCTTACGCATGTCGGCGGCAAACATGAAACTCATACGTGGGTACTTTTCGCGTGCAGTCTCCAAAAGCGCCAATCCGGGGACAACCGGAGGCCCCAAATCGCAGATCAGCACATCGAATTCACGCTGCCCTAGAATTTCCAATGCCACATCGCCGTTCGAGGCAGTTTCACAATGGAACGCCGCGTGTGTCAGCCACGTTTCGAGCAGAGAGCGGTCTTTTGCCCCTTCAAAGACGATGAGAACTCGGACCGTGGTACTGGCGGATTCTGTCAGGTTGTTATGTGCATCCATGACATTTCCTCGGCGTTAAGATTGGACCTCAGCGGCCAAACGTGTACTCACTTTCCGGGAGTTCGGGTTTCTGTAGCCCTCCATCGGACTCGATCAACTGAACCAACGCATCGACGGCCATAGGATCGAACTGCGTGCCTCGGCAGCGGCGCAATTCAGCCACGGCCTCTTCCATACTGCGGGCACGCCTATAACGTGTGCTTCTAATCATGCACTGGAAAGCCTCCGCCACAGCCACGATCCGCGCCCCCAGTGGAATCTTGTCCCCAGCCAGCCCCTCTGGGTAGCCCGTGCCGTCGATCCGCTCGTGGTGGTAGCGGACAATGCGCTCAATGGCCGGCACCTTCAAAGGCCCCAATATCTTCGCGCCCCAGACAGCGTGGCTCTTCATGATCTCGTATTCTTCCGCCGTCAGCAGCGTGGGCTTGGAAAGCACGTCTTCCGGCACATGGATTTTGCCGATATCGTGGACGATGCCCGCCAGCTTTATGTCTTCGACCTCCGCCTGAGGCAACCCCACTTGAATGGCGATCTTGGCTGCCCACGCAGATACCTCGGCAGAATGGTGCTTGGTGTAAGGGTCCTTAGCCTCGACTGCAAAGGCGAGGGCAGTTATCATATCCCACAGAGGTCTCATTTTCTGTCCGGACAGTTCGCGTACTGGATCGTCTTTAGCATCCTCTGCCATGTTCTCCTCCTCGTGCCGTGGTGCGCGCTGACCGTGCCAACTCCCGCTTTTCTGCCTCGATTAACCTAAATCTTAGCCATGAAGATAGGGTACCCCAAAAACACAAATGCCGGCTCTTCAACCCTCTAAACCGGAAATTCTCACCCTGCTGGGGGAGTGTGGGGGCAAGAAACCACCGCTGGACCACCAGTTATTATTCTCGCGCTCAGCTACGACATTCGCGAAGTACTCAAGGATGGCCGTCAACTTCAAGGCGGCCGGGGTTTCCCGCAACCTCAACGCATGACGCGTGGCAAGGGAAACGAAAAGCAACCTGAAGTAGAGCATTAAGAGGCGCTCTTCGTAGGTGAAAGGTTGGTAAACAGTGGCAGTGTGCTTGAGGATATAAGTGAGAGCCAGGAAGTCGCATTTGAGGAACATCCTGAGCTGCCGGTATTCCACGGGACGGCCGAGTCCCGCGAGGGCCTTACGAACTGAGGGGAATTGCAAGCGGTTGGCCTCGACAACCGCCTGCCAAAGTCCGGGCTCAAACTGCCGCCGCAAGATCTTCTGACAGATGACCTGGACATAGAACAAGCAGAGACCCGTCGATAAGATGAGAATCAGAGCGACTGTGAACATGTTGCACCTCACCGATCCTAAATCCTATGTTCAAAGGAGCGATTCTACAGCTCAGCCCCCTCTCACGAGATTCTCTAGCCCAACGTATCCGGCACCGGAAACCTCCTCGTCATTCGGGAACTTGCAGAACCATAGGTGGCCTTGAATTGCGACGCGATATCCATCCGATCTGTGGTAGATGGCGTAGCCAGAGCCGACTTCCACCAGGCTGAAGCCGACCTCTTTAAGGTACGTGTGACAGAGCCCAGCCATTGTGGCTGCTTTCTGCTCGTCTTTCGGGCGAAGGGGGGAGGGCTTTCCGTCGGCTTTTGCAAACGGCGAGTCCACTTTCTCAACTCCTGCCGTGCTATGGTTTCTGCCAACGCTTCTTATCCGATGATCTAAATTCTATACCCGAGGATGCGACACTTGAAATCGTACTAAAGTAAGGTGGCGAAGTCGCCAGTAACGCCCCGCATACGGACAAAGAACGCGAACGGTTCCCACTGCCCGTTCTCCAGCTCCGACATTTTGCAAAATAGTATTGCTACGGCTGATAATGACGAAAATCGACAGATTTCTGAATTATGGACGGGGGGGGACTTTTGGGGCGGGACTCGCTGGCCGCTGCGAGTTCAACTCCGGGGCGAGCGTAGGATATCGCAGGGCCGCTCAAAGTAAAGTGCCGGGGCTGCCATTGCCAGGGTAGCTACGGCTGAGGCCAAATTGGTGGGTATTCCCCAGGTCTTTGTGGATAAAGGCCGACGCTAAGCGGCTAAGGGATCTGGTGTTGATGTTGGCGAGAACGGTCGCCCCTGCCCCCCGGCGTTCTCTAAGCTGCCGCCCTGAACAATCCGGCGAGCCACTGATACGCTTTGGGGTAGTAGTCGGCGTCCAAAACGAATTCCTGCCCATAACCGACGGTCTTTAGCGTAGCCCATCGCCTACCCCTCCCCCATCGTTTCTTGTCCGTGTGATGGGACAGTGGGAGCTTATCTGGAAACGGATACATCCATGCTGGTACACGCCAATTGCGTCGGGTTTCTCCAGGCCCGGTCAGCAGGAGTTTCTTGTGGAATTCCGTGAATACGCCCCCGCCTGGAAGTCGAGTGCGCAGACCGGGGAGTTCGAGCCGCCTCCGGGCAATGAAAACAGCGTCCACGGGTTTTCTAAGATTACAGAACCCGTCTCTTTCGCCACGAACATGAGCGTGGTCATTCGCCCATTTCGGGAGAACCGGGTCCGCATTGAACCAGCCCCAAACCTCACCGACTTGCAACCAGCCGAAAATCAGATGGACGTCTTGCCGTTGGGGGTCAAACTTGAAATGCCCATCGGCATCTTGCAGCCGGTGAAACCAGCCGAAAAACAAGAAAAGGTCACCTTCCCGAACGCCCCGGTTGAGGAGGAGGGCACATGCCTTATCGGATTGCCCGAAGATGGGCAACCAGCCCGCCCTTCGGACGAGGTCGCCACGGATAAGGTCAGGGTCCAAATGGCAAGAGGCGGTCCTTTTAATCCGGGGCTTGCCGGTCCGATGGTTGAAGGTCAACTCCTCCACCAATGACCCAAGGGCCTCTCTTCCATCGCCCAGGTCGTCGTATGTGACTTGGTACCTGGGTGCCGGTGGGTGCTTTTGGTCCCACAGTGACGGAATCGGGAGAGAACGCAAGCCCCCGTCAGGAAAGATTGGACTCGCAACGCCGCCGTTCCGCTTGTCAAACCCTTTGCGGCTGAAGATGATTTTCACGTTCGTAACCCCGCAGGCGCGGACGACGCACGGCTTACTCAAGTGTCCTGACGACCAGCGGCGGCAATTATACACCTCGCAGCAAGAGAAAATATTTGAAATACCAGCCAAGGGCTCGTTTCTAATGAATTGGCTTCCCGCTAACGTCTAGGCGGGGAGATTGGATGAACCAACTAAGACTTTTCGCGGGTGGGGCAGACATTGTCTTTGATGCGCCACCCGCGCTAGGTGGGCGAACTTCCGCCGCAGACAGAGTCTGTGATAAACTTGAGTTGCCCATAATACGGGTGAGAAAATAACTGTGTGGTGTCTCTACTTCGGAGGGGCAGCCCATGGAGCATTTCCGCAGTTCGTTCCGGCGCCGGTCGATCGTTCTTCTGCTTGCCTGGCTGAGTTTGATCATATTCGCAGAAGCGCAAACTGTTTCGAACAACACAGACCAATCATGGACTGTCACGACGGTTGCGAAAGGTCCTGGCGCCCCTTTACGAACGACCGAGAAGTGCAGTAAATCCGGCAGCAAAACCCTATGTGAAAAGAATGTGGAGGTGCACGGCCCCGACGGATACCGCCCTTCTTTTTATATTGAGACAGAAACAGACCAGGAAGACGCCACCACTACCCGCTCAATCCAGCGCAGCTACAGGCCGGATGGTAACGGGCGGAAACAGCTTACGCAGGTGACAGAAGAGGAAACAAAACATTTGTCCAGCGGCGAATCCGACGTGGATCGAACGACATCGAAGCCCAATCCCGGAGGAGATTTCCAGATCGTAGAGCGCGAAGTCGTCGAGACAACAAAGAGTGGTCCGGAGTCGGAGGAGACCAAAAGCACGACTTACCGGATCAATAGCGACGGCAACATTGACGGCAATATGGCTCCGGTCCGGCAGACCGATGAACAGCAGAAGCGAGGCGACAACGATCGTATAGAAACGACGAAGACCACAAAGTCGGCGGACTCCGGCAAGGGCGGTCTGCAACTTGCTGAGATAAGTGAAAAGGTGGTCAAACAAGACGGCGAGAATCGAACGACCGAAGAAAGCATTTCGGTTCCGGACGCCGAAGGTAACCTTGCGGAGGTTTCACGGACAGTCGTTAAGGATACGCAAAGCCACGGGCAGAACGTGGAGACGGCTGAGACCTATTCGCTGGATGTTCCTGGTAAGGGTCGCGATGGCCAGTTCCATCTGATCCAGCGCGTTACGACTGTGCGGAGTGGCGACGCAGGTCGAACAACCACCGAGCAACAGATTGAGCAGATTGATCCGGTTGGCCTGGATTTGAAAGTCATGAGCAAAATTGCAGATGTCGCGACTTCCGGACCTGCGGGTACCGAGGAGACGAAAACCACTCGCGCACGGAATCCGGACGGAACCTTCAGTGTTAGCTCGGTCGAAACGAGTAATTCAGACAAGGCTCCTGGCACCGAACTACCATCATCACCGTCAAACCAACCTTAATAGATCGGGCTAGGGGGGAGCGATTACCCGCTCTCCCCTCCCACACCACCGTACACGGGTGGCGCATAAGGCGCGACGCTTTTGTCGCGATGTTTGCGCCTCTGGAGGGATTTGATCTTCAGGCGCCAAACCTACAGCACTACTACGGACGACAAGGTGCAGCTTCCTTTTCGTTTTCCCTTCCTTGACCCCTGGCGCCTTGCTCTTCCCCTAACCTCGGCTTGCCCGCGCTGATGGCCATTGTAAATGCATGTTGGTTTTGATAAGGTGGGAGGCGGGCGAGACACCCATGGTAAAAACGGTTACGCTTAACACGGACATTCCAGCCAGCCGCGAGCTGCGCGTCACGCTGCCTGCGGACGTGCCCACCGGCTCCGCCACGATTGTGGTTATGGTCAAGTCCCCCGCGTCCCCTCCTTCCGCCACCTTCGGGGACCTAATGAACTCCGCGTTCTTCGGGATGTGGCGCGACCGTGCGGACATCCAAGATAGCGCCGAGTTCGCCGGGAAGTTGCGGTCCGAGGGATGGAGCAGGACCGCCCGATGAACCTTATCGATACCGACGTCCTCGTCGATTGTCTGCGGGGAACAATCCCTGCGCGCGAGTGGCTCAGACAACTGGCCGCACAGCCGTTCGCAATCCCTGCCGTAGCCGCTATGGAACTGGTGATGGGTTGCCGAGACCGGGGTGAGCTGGAGCGGATCCAGCAGTTCTTGACAACTTTCGAGGTGGTCTGGCCGGAGGCCTCCGATTTCGCCGCAGCATATCAATTGCTGCTGAACCACCGCTTGACCTCAGGCCTCAACATCCCCGACTGCCTCATCGCCGCGACAGCCCTTACCCGAAACGCCCGCCTCTTTACATTCAATCTCAAGCATTTTCGTGTAGTGCCTGGGCTGGACATCGCACAGCCTTATTCTCGCCTCTGAGATTCCCGCTTTTTGCCCGGCTGGCGCGGGTGGCGCAGACATCACAGACAATGTCTGCGCCCCTCGGGCAAGTGATATAGACTACCCCATGCCACGTCTGAAGCATTTCTACGGTCAGAAGCATCTCCACTTCCTGACCGCCAACACTTATCGACAAGCCCGCATCTTTGACTCCGGCCGCTGGTATTGGTGCGAAGGGTTTATAATTGAATGCATGGCACACAAGTTTCTAACTTCGTACCTGGAAGATTCCCTGGCGGTCTTGCGAGTGTATAAATCTCTGGGCGAGCGGGCCATGGCGCAGTTGAGCGACGAGCAACTGCAATTGGCCATCGATCCGGAGTCCAATTCCATTGCGATTATCGTTAAGCACCTGGCGGGGAACATGCGTTCGCGCTGGACGGACTTCCTCGCCACGGACGGCGAGAAGCCCGGCCGGAATCGCGACAGTGAATTTGACGCGCCGCCGGCGACGCGGGCTGCGCTGATGGAGTTATGGGAAGCGGGGTGGCAGTGTGTGTTTACTGCGCTCGAGCCGCTTCACGACTCGGACCTCGAGCGCACGGTCTATATTCGCAATGAGCCTCATTCCGTGATGCAGGCGATCAACCGTCAAGTGGCGCACTACGCGCTCCACATCGGCCAGATTATTTTCCTGGCCAAGCATCTCCAGTCGTCCCGCTGGGTGTCGCTGAGCATCCCGCGCGGCAAGTCGGGGGATTTCAACACCCGGGTGGCGAGCGGCCAAGCCAGCCAAAGGTGACGGCGGGCAGGATGAATAGGCTACATTGCTACGGTGGCGGAGGCTCTGCGGGACGTTACCGGCTGACGGAACTTATTCGACAGGTTTCCGCTTTGACCGGGATGCCCAGGGCAATCCGGCAGAGTCAATAAGAGCGCAGGCCTTCAACTCGCCGGTTCTGGACGGGGCTCCGGGAGCGATCGAGGCGGCCGGCCTTTTGTCCTCCGACCGCGGGGCTTCTTGATCCGGTCCTGAACAATGACTCGCTGGCAGTCGAGACAGATGAAGTGCAGGCCGCTAGGCGACTTGTTGACACGCGGCGATCCGCAATTAGGACAGAGTAATGATGCCATAACTCCCTGGCGCGTCGATCGCAATTCTGGACGACCGTACCGAGAACTCTATTTCCTAGGTCTCCTAATACACGATTTAAGGCCAAGCTGTCAAGAGGCGATGCACTCCTACAAACAGACTTATCACAACGCGGGGTTAGGGAATCTTCGCAGGGGACTTAGATCCTCTGCGGCGTCGCGGCCGAGCAGGAAATCGAAGTCGCAACCCTGGTGGGCCTGTAAAATATGATCGAGGTACATTTTCCCGTAACCGCGCGAATAGTGGGGGGCCGGCGGCGTCCATTGGGCCAGGCGCGCCTTGATTACCGCCTCCGGAACTAGCAACTCCAGCCTCTTCTCACGCACATCCAACTCGATCTCGTCCCCGTTCTTGACGATGGCCAACGCACTGCCCTCTGCGGCCTCCGGCGAGATGTGAACGACTAGGGTGCCGAAGCTGGTGCCGCTGATGCGGGCATCGCTCAAGCGCACCATGTCTTTCACGCCGCCCCTGAGCAATTTCGCGGGGATCGGCAGGTGACCCCACTCCGGCATGCCCGGGGCGCCCTTGGGGCCGGCGTTCTTGAGGACCAGGATGGAATCTTCCTCAACCTGAAGATGCGGATCATCAATGCGTGCCAGCAAATCACGATTGTCTTCGAATACCACGGCCTTGCCCTTGTGCCGGAGCAAGTGAGGCGAAGAGGCGGATTGCTTGATCACCGCGCCGCAGGGAGCGAGATTGCCACCGAGCACTACCAGCCCTCCTTCGGGGTAGAGTGGGTGGCTGAATGGTTTGATGATTTCCCGATTAAAACATGCCGCGCGGGAGATGTTCTCTCCCAAGGTCTTGCCGGTGGCCGTGCCCGCTTCCAGGTGCAGTCGCGACGCCAGTTCCTTCATTACGGCGGGCACCCCTCCCGCGTAGCTGAAATCCTCCATGAGGTATTTGCCGGAAGGCTTCACATTCGCCAGCACAGGAGTGGTGCGGGAAATCTCCTCGAACCGCGAGAGGGGAAGTTCAATCTCCACTCGTCCGGCGATGGCCACCAGGTGAATAATGGCATTCGTGGACCCGCCGAGGGCCATGAGCAGGCAAATGGCGTTCTCGAATGCGGCGGCGGTAAGAATCTGCGAAGGACGAAGCCCCTCGGCCACCATTTCCACGATGCGCCGCCCACTCTGCTCGGCGATCGAAAGGCGGCGCGAGTCCGGGGCGGGAATGTCCGCCGCCCCCGGCAAGGTCATTCCCAGGGCCTCGGCGAGGCTGGCCATCGTGGACGCGGTGCCCATCACCGTGCAGTGGCCGGCGCTGCGCGAGACGCAACTTTCGATTTCGCAAAACTCCTCTTCGCTCAGGCGGCCCGCCCGGACGTCTTCCCAAAAGCGGCGCAAGTCGGTTCCCGAGCCTAGTTCCATGCCGTGCCACATGCCGCGCAGCATGGGCCCGCCGGGAACCATGAGCGCCGGCACATCGGCGCTGGCCGCGCCCATCAACTGAGCCGGCGTGGTCTTGTCGCATCCGCAAAGCAGCACCACCCCGTCCAGGGGGTAGGCTCGAATGCATTCCTCCACGTCCATCGCCATCAAGTTGCGATAGAGCATGGTGGTGGGTTTCATCAGCATTTCACCCAGCGAGATGGTGCAGAATTCGAGCGGAAATCCCCCCGCTTCCCAAACCCCGCGCTTGACGGCCTCCGCCACCTGGCGCAAATGCGCGTTGCAATTGTTGAGTTCGCTCCAGGAGTTGCAGATCCCGATCACCGGTTTGCCCGCGAATACGCGCTCACTGAAGCCTTCGGCGCGCAACCAGGCGCGATGCGCTACTCCCCAGCGATCGTCTTTTCCGAACCAGTCGCGGCTGCGGAGTTTGAGATTCGTGGTGTCCATAACCTGATCCCCTATTGGGCCTCGAGCAAGCGGGTCACATTGCCCTAGACGCGCTTTCGGCAGCGGTCCTTTGTAGCCGACTTTTTGTCACTTGCCCGGCCTCGCCTCGTTGCTCGAACCCTTCGGTTCGTTTGCGCAAATTGTGCCGTTTTTGCTCATTTCAGGCTCTAATTTGTGCTAAATTGCACGCAAAACGCGCATAATTTGCACCATTCAAAAAAGTGATGTGCTTTGTTTTCAGGTACTTCTTAGCTTCGTTCCCACTATTTTTCATTTTTTGTAGTTCCCTACACTCCCCCATAGCCGGGACCCTTCCGCTTTCCGGTGCTCCTCGGCGCACGCCGACGGTCGCCTACGACAATGTGTCCATAACATGACCATCATGGTAGGCTATCACAGGTGCGTGGGCTTGTCAAGCGGAAAATTCAAGAAAGAGAGCGGTTGGTGACGGCAGGCAGTAGCGCGGACCACAAAACCAGCGGTCCGCGCTATCCAGCTCATGCCGAGTTCGCCAAGCTGGTAATGAATAAGACCTTTTTGGGTCGGCCAGCCGGGCTTGAATTTGACAGGTGCAAGAAGAGTCATGGAGGTACCGTCGCAGCGTATGCGATAATCCTGTTGAAGTAGCCAGGATTGATTGGGAGGAGCTGCCTTATGGACGAAGGTAAGTTGCTCGAACGAATTACCGTTAACCCACAAATCTTCGGCGGAAAGCCCATTATTCGAGGCCGGAGGCTGGCGGTGGAACACATCCTGGCCATGCTGGCGGCGGGGGACACCCCCGAGGTGATTCTGAAGGGCTATCCTTGGCTGGAAAGTGAAGATGTCCAAGCTTGCCTCGTCTATGCCCGACGCGTCACAGCCCACGAGCGAATTGAGCCGCAAAGTCCTCGCGGACTATAGCAAGGACCTGCGCACGGGAGCGCTAGTCACCGGCGAACCGGGACGGATTAGGATTCGCCAGACCACCAAATTAGGCGCGGCCTCCTCTTGAATTCTAAATCTGCAATCTCAGATTGTCGGCGCCGGTGTAAGAGAGCAGCACTTCTGCCGGCTTGACGGGCAGCAGCCCCATCGGCGGGGACGCGGTACGAACTCTATAGCAGACTCTATAGATTCTTCAGAAGGGGGTCACTCCGAACTGAATCGCACACCGGGCGTTTATGATCGACGCAACGGAACGCGTTGAGGGCGGGTACGTCTACCCCGCAGCGGCCAGCTTCCTGCAGGCCGACTATACGGAGAATCGGTAAAGAGCACGCCGTCAGGGAGAACCTAATCGGCGATTGATTGTGGAAACGGCTGTACCTTCCAGCTATGGGACCGTGGCGTCGATCAGATCCCGTCCGGTTTTCAGTGAAGGAAGACCCACGCTTGTAAGGACACCTCAGTGTCAGGCGGGCCGCCCGTTAACACCACAACGAACTCGGGACCAACTACGTCGAACGTATGTATCTGCGCTGCGGTCCCGAGTGGAAAATGTCCCACGTTCTGCGCAAGTGTTTGACCAGTGATCTTCCCCATGTTGCATAGGACAGTCATGTTTACCGGAGCTTGGGGCCATTGAGCGATCTCGATATCCACCTTACTGAAGGCCTCGATATTCAGGATGCCGCTCATGGATATCTGACCTAAATGATCCGTCCTGAAGGTCCTGAAGTAAGTAATGAGTTGAGGTGCCACGGTGCTGCCTATCGGGGGCGTGTGAGCCTGTTGAGGACTTCCCTTGCTTAGGAAGACCCACGCTTGCAGGGGCACGTCGGTCTCAGCCGGGCCGCCAGTTAACACGACGCTGAACTCGGGACCAACTACGTCGAAAGTATGTATCTGCGCTGCGGACTCGAGTGGAAATTGTCCCACGGTCTGCGCAAGCGTTTGACCAGTGATCTTCCCCATGTTGCATAGGACAGTCATGTTTACCGGAACTCGCGGCCACTGAATGATTTCGATATTGACTTTATTAAAGGCCTCGATGTTCAGGGCGCCGCTCATAAATATCTGACCCAAATGATCCGTCTTGAAAGTCCTGAAGTAAGTATTCAGTTGAGGTGTCGGCATGGTGCCTGTAGGGGGCGTTTCACCTTGTTGAAGGTTCTCCGTGCCGTGTTGGGTCTTGGGTTTGCCACTCGCATGTCCAAACCCCGTGCAAAAAATCGCTAGGAGCACGAGCAAGCCGATCAAGCGCTGTATCATGGCGCCTCCCTCAGCTATTCCGATGGTCGACGATCAGTCGGTGAGTTATGCATGACGCCTAGCCTCAAAGTGATCCTCGGGCTGGTAATACCGTGACGTAATTAAATACCCACGCTACCTCCAATGCAAGTCCAATATCTCTTCGACACGAGTCGCCGAGCCTGACAAATGGCCCTCAATCTCAGAACCCCCTGACCGGGATTTGAAAAGGTGCTCCTCGATAGCTGCTCGCCGTTTACTAATCGCCAGTGGCTCTGTGAGCCGGGCACTTTGACAGGAAACGGCCAGCCCGCGGAAGTGCCCTTGGCACACGCCAGTAAGGGGTCAGCGGTTCACCTGTGCGCTCCGCAAGCACGTTAGTGTGCCCGAAAGCAAGGTAGCGCGCGCGCTCTTTGCGCTCGTCTGCGGTTCTTCGTCCGGTTGTGGGATTTCATGTTTGGATGTCGGCAACGCGGTTCCTCGTGCTGGGTTAAGAGCCGCGGAGGAAGCCAAACTGCGGCCACCTCCGCGCTACCGCCTCCAGGGGAAGTGTATTCCTGGGGCTCTGCGATGTCCCGAAGGGACAGGATTGACCATAGGGCAGGGTACTTGCCGACGAAAACAACCCCTCCCCCGTCCCGCGGCGACTGGAAGCGGACAGCAAGGAACAGGTTTCAGGCGTAGGGTTCCAGCGGGGCAGAGCGGGATTCTTCGCTTCGCTCAGAATGACAGCGGGGCGCTCAGAATGACAGCGGGCGGGGGGCCGACGGCCGTCATATACTTTGTTTCACAAAGTACTTGACAATATTCTGTGCCGGCGGTATAAACGCCCTATGACCTGCGCGGGGCCAGTTCGCTCACGACATTCCAGGGCGGCGCCCGTGTCTGCCCACGCCATCGACGATTTGCGCTTCATCCGAGAAACCATGGAGAGCGCTGCCTCGTTCACCGCCGTTCCGGGATGGGGCGGGGTGATGATCGGGATCACGGCCTTGGGGGCGGCGATTATTGCCTCGCTGCGCGCGCAGGTGGTTTGGTGGGTTGCGGTGTGGGGATTGGAAGCCCTGTGCGCTTTTGCGGTGGGCGCGTCGGCCGCATTCTGGAAGGCGCACAAGGTGCAGACGCCGTTGTTTTCAAGGCCGGGCCGGAAATTTGTGCTGGGATTGTTTCCCCCCATGCTGGCGGCGGCGGTGCTGAGCGCGGTGATTTACCGCGCCGGCGTATTTTACCTGCTGCCGGGCGTCTGGCTGCTGCTTTACGGTGCGGGCGTGGTTACAGGAGGGGCCTACTCGGTCAAAGTCGTCCCGATGATGGGCGTGTGCTTCATGTTCGCGGGAATGGTGGCGCTCGTCAGCCCTCCTGCCTGGGCCAATTCGATCATGGCAGCGGGATTCGGCGGGCTGCACATTGTCTTCGGGACGATTATCGCAAGGAGGTACGGTGGCTAGACAGAATTCCAACGCCGCGAGCCGGGCTGCGGGGGCGGGCCAGCTTGTGCAGCAGGCCCGGCAATTGCGGAGCAAAGCGGCGCCGGGCTCGCCCGCGGAAGTGGATCGCCTGATTCACGAACGCATTCGACTGGGCATGGTCAGTGCGCTGGCGGTGAACGAATTGCTCAGCTTCAACGATCTCAAGAAACTGCTCAAGACGACCGATGGAAACTTGAGTGTGCATGCCCGCCGGCTCGAGGAGGCGGAGTACGTGATGTGCGAGAAATCCTTCGTGGGCCGCGTGCCGAAAACGGTCTACCGGCTGACCCTGGCCGGCCGGCGGGCCCTGGAGCGATATCTGGATGACATGGAGGCGCTGATCCACTCCATGCGCCCGCGGTAATTCCTGGGGCGAAAATTTTTTTGAGCGAGTGCTTTATATGATAAAGTCCTTTGAAGAAGCCTTCGGCGAATCGTTGCCTCGGGTTGGGCGAGGGCGGCCACAAGGGCCGCCCCTACATCCCGTCATTCATGCCGCCATCATCATGGACGGCAGCGGCCGTTGGGCGGAAAGACGAGGCCTGAAGCGCAGCGCCGGACATCGCGCCGGAGTAGCCGCGGTTCACAGCTCCGTCCATGCCGCGCCCGGCTTGGGGATTGGGACGTTGACGTTGCACGCTTTTTCTGCGGATAACTGGCAGCGTCCCGCGCATGAAGTTCGCGAGCTGATGAGCATTTTTACGGAGTTCCTACGCAGCTCCGCGGCGGACTGGGCGGACGCCGGAATAAGAGCCAGCGTTATCGGACGCCGGGATCGCATTGAGCCGCCGCTGGCCGCGGCCATCGAAGCTGCCGAGGCCGCGACGCGGCAGGGGCCGGGATTGCACCTCCGCCTGGCGATTGACTACTCGGCCCGCGACGCGATAGTGCGTGCGGGGCGATCCCTCGCGGAACCTGAAGAGGCCAACCCTCTCGACTTCGGGCGCTTGCTTGGCACGGACGGCCGCCACTCGGAGCCGGTCCCCGAGCTCGATCTGCTGATTCGCACCGGCGGCGAGCAGCGATTGAGCGACTTTATGCTGTGGGAGTGCGCTTACGCGGAACTTGTTTTCACCGAGCGCCTGTGGCCGGACTTCGATGCCGAAGACCTCGAGGCGGCGGTGCGGGAGTTTCATTCGCGCGACCGGCGTTTTGGGCGCACTCTGGAAAGCGTGCCGGCCGAGACGTGATCTTGGCCCGCCTAAATCCTTCCAACAATAGTTCTGCTCTGAAAATCGTGGTGCGGGCGTCCCGCCCGCGGTCGCGGGAGCGTCCCGCTCCCGCGCACGGGCAAGATGCCCGTGCCACAGCGGGCGGGACGCCCGCGCCACATCCGTCCACTGTCGGCCCATTTTCATGGTTTCTGGGTGCCCGCGAAACGTCGGGATCCCAGGGTCGCAAAGCAAAGAAAGGATGCCCTGAAACCCTTTAGGGTTTAATCTGTAAGCAGGGGAGGGTTTGAGATGACCAATGAGCTTAAAGACAAGGTTGCAGTGGTCACGGGTGCGTCGCGCGGAATCGGTTACTGCATCGCCGAAAGGCTGCTTCGAGAAGGTGCGAAGGTGTACATCTGCGGGCGCGATGCGCAGGTTTTGCAGCAATCGCTTGGAAAGCTGCGCGCGCAGGGCGGCACTCGGATCGAAGGGCAGGTTGCGGATGTGGGCTGCTATGAGGACTGCCGAAAACTGATCCAAACCGCCGCCGGGCATTTCGGAGGTATTGATCTACTTGTGAATAATGCCGGAATAGGAATTATGAAACCGGTGGATCAGCTCACGCCCGAGGAGTGGGATGCCACCCTACACACCAACTTGTCGGGAGTGTTCTACTGCTGCCGGGAGGCCATCCCCCTGATGCGCC
>Ga0326728_10014391_pt1 | contig 16809 bp, 16 predicted proteins | sample MB3enrmetagenome_FD_207602 | JGI IMG/M metagenome (GOLD analysis project Ga0326728, IMG submission 207602) | Lab enriched peat soil microbial communities from McLean, Ithaca, NY, United States - MB31MN | ecosystem: Environmental > Terrestrial > Soil > Wetlands > Peat | place: USA: New York...
CAACTGGGGCCGCGGGAGAATCCCACTCGATTTCCCGATTCGGAGGGAATTCCGGCGTCGGTGTTCGACGATGTGGTGCTGGCGCCGTGGAACGATCTGGAAGCGCTTGAGAGTATTCTGCGCCAACACGGGCCAGAGCTGGCCGCCGTGATCACCGAGCCGATCATGGCGAACATGGGTTGCATCCTGCCGCACGATGGATATCTGCAGAAGGTCTGCGATCTGGCGCATCAGTTCGGCGCGCTGTTTATTCTGGATGAAGTTGTGACCGGGTTCCGCTACGCACCCGGCGGATACCAGCAGCGTTACGGCCTGAAGCCGGACCTCAGCACGTTCGGCAAGGCTCTGGGAGCGGGGTTTCCCATTGGCGCCGTGGCCGGGCCGCGTGCGATTCTCGACCGCATGCGCTGGGGCAGCAACATGGTGCTGCACTACGGAACCTTCAACGGCCACCGGCTCACCATGAACGTGATTGCGGCGAATCTGGATCTGCTCGCCGCGAATGAGGGCGCGGTTTACCAGCAGATCTATGGGGTCGGAGATGCCGCGATCGCCGGTCTGCGGGATGTTTTTCGTCGAAGGAAGATTGCCGCCGTCGTTCAAGGTTTCGGCCCGATGTTTCAGATTTACTTCACCGGTCGAGACGCGATCCATGATTATCGCGACTACTGCCAGTACGCCGATACGGCAAAGTACTCGCGCTTCATACACGGGTTGCTCGATCGCGGCATCTACATGACGCCTTCGAACGGATTGCACTGGATTATCTCGACCGCACACACCATACAGGACGTGGAAACGCTCTTGCTGACTGCCGACGAAGTCTGTGCGGAGATGGCATGAGCACAGTCGTCTTCCTCGGTGGAGGGCGGATCGCATCGGCGATGCTGGCGGGTCTGCGTCTGGTCAAGACCAGACACCGCCTGGTCGTGCATGATCGCGATCCGGGCAAATTGCGTGATCTGAAAAAGCGTTACGCGGTTGTTGTCGAGGCCGACCTGTACCGCGCCGTTAAGCAGGCGGATGTGTTGATCGTCGCAGTTCGCCCGAGTTCGGTTCCCGAACTCCTTCAGATGGTCGGAAAAGCGATCGGGAGAGTGAACCGGAGATTGCTCGTGGTTAGTCTGGCCGCAGGTGTGCCGCTGCGCGCACTGAGCAAGATGGCCGGCCCGTCCGTGCAATGGGCGCGTGCCATGCCGAGCCCGGTCTGCCGCAGCGGGCGCGGCTTAACGGCGCTAACCTTTCCGCGGATGTTGTCTCGGGCGGATCGCAAACGCGTCCACGATTTTTTCGCCAGCTTCGGCCAGGTTGTCGAAATTCCGGAAAGCAAGTTCGATGCGTTCACCGTGACCTACTCATGCAGCCACGGCTATCACGCGCTGGCGACGCTGGCGGGAGCTGCGCAAGCGGCAGGTCTTGACCGAAAAACGGCGCTGCTGGCGAGTGCGCATGCGTTGGCGGATGGGATCGTCGCCTGGCGCGAGGGAAGGCATTCACTGGAGTCGTTGCTGGAGGAGGCGGCCACTCCTGGCGGCATTGCAGCGGCGACGGCGACCAAAATGGACGCTGCCGGATACGGGCGCGCAGTGCGGCAAGGCGTTGCCGCCGGACTGCAGCGTGCCCGGGCGAACGCGGGCAAATGATTTTTCGGGAACTGATCACCATCCGCTTGCGCATTCGTCCTACAGCACAGACTTGTGTGTGGGAAGGCTTCCTCAAAGCCAACAAAATCATCTTCTGAAGTTCCAATGCGATTGCAGGGGAGTATCATGTCCGGCTATGACGATGCCGACGCCTGAAGAGGAACGTGTACGCATAGCTGGCGTGTACTCCGCGATGAGCGACGAAGAACTTGGTCAGATCGCTGAAAGCGGCGATGAATTGAGCGATGCTGCACGGGAGGCGTTCCAGGCGGAAGTCGCGAGGCGTGGCCTCAAGCTAGAGATTGCGCCGCCCCGCGGCGAAGACATCTTCGAGTTCAACGAAACCGTCACGCTACGCCAGTTCCGCGATCTTCCCGAAGCGCTACTGGCGAAGGGCAGTCTGGAGTCAGCGGGGATTCAGGCTTACCTGGTGGACGACAACATGATTCGCATGGATTGGTTCATCTCCAATCTTCTTGGCGGAATCAAACTGAAGGTTCGTCCCGAGGATGCGGAAGCGGCTGGCGAAATCCTGAACCAACCCATCCCCGAAATGCTGGATGTTGAAGGCGTCGGGAGTTTCGAGCAGCCGAGGTGTCCCCGTTGCCAGTCGCTCGATGTGAGTTATGAAGAATTGAACAAAGAATTCTCGTATTTGACGGCGTACGCTGGTGTTCCCATCCCGGTGTACAAAAAGGGATGGACCTGCCATGCGTGCGGCAATGAGTGGGAGGAGCAGGGCGCTGCGGCACCATAAGTTCTTCCGCTTGTAGAGACGGGGCTTGCCCTGTCGGCTCTGGCCGCAGAGGGAGACGCGGCAAGACGCGTCTCTACCGGGACGCTATAATCGGCAGCAATGCGACAATTTCTTCGCACGTTGCTTTTGACTCTCGTCCTGATGACGGTGGCGCTGGTTTCGGCGCTCACGGCCATGCGGTTCGCTATCCACGGGCGCGAGGTGGCGATACCGAAATTGGTGGGCATGAGCCCGTTGGAAGCTGAGCGCGCGGGTGCGGCTTCGGGCCTGCTCGTGGCGGTCGAGCGGCAGTTCTACAGCGCTGACATTCCCGAAGGAAGAATCATGACCCAGATACCGCCGCCGGGAACCAAGGTGCGGCGGGGCTGGTCGATCCGCGTGGCGCAAAGTCTGGGGCCTCAGCGGGTGGCGATTCCCGACGTAACGGGAGGCAGCGAGCGGGTCGCGGAGCTGAACATACAGCGCCGCGGGCTCAGTCTGGGTTCGGTCGCGCACGTCAATTTGCTGGACGCGCCGCTGGACCAGGTAATATCGCAAAGCCCGCCGGCGAATGCCAGCGGCGTGTCTGCGCCAAAAATCAATCTGCTGGTTAGCGACGGTCCCGAGCCGCCAGTCTACGTAATGCCGAACCTCACCGGACAACCGCTCGGCAGCGCGATGCTGGCGCTACAGGACGCCGGTATCAAGGTCGGCAAAGTTAGCGCGCTTCCGCCGACGCTGTCGCCCTTCGCGCCGCAAACCGGACCGGTTGCGCCGTCTGTGGTTTCCGAACCCAGTGCGGCGAGCATGATCGTGACCCAGACTCCGGCGCCAGGGCAAAAAATTGTGCCGGGCAGCACGGTGAATTTTGAAGTCCGCTAGAAGCGGCGAGCTCCGCTCGCCCGCACAGCCGAGGGCGGCTGTGCCTATGTGGTTCTGGATCGTTTTCGTTCGATCATGGCGGCGAAGAATCCGTCGCAAGGATGCACGCCGGGAATGGTTCGCAGATAGGGTCCCGCGAGAAGCGACGCGGTATCCTTCCAGCACATTTCGCCGGACTGCCTTAGTTGCTCCAACTCTCCCTTGCAATCCGCGACCTTGAATTCCGACGTGCCCTCGAGTGCAGCTTCCACCACCGCCTCGTTTTCTTCGCGCTCCAGCGAACACGTGGAATAGACGAGCCGCCCGCCAATGGCAAGCTGGGCGAGCGCCGACTTCAGGATGGCAACCTGCCGCGACTGGAGATCGTCCAGGTCTTCGGCTGTGAGACGCCACTTGATCTCCGGGTTACGGGCCAGAGTGCCGGTGCCGGAACAAGGAACGTCGGCGAGAATGCGGTGAAACGCGCACGAGAAGGGCAAATGACGCGCATCCGCCACGACGGCGTGGACGTTCGGTAAACGAATGAGGTTCTGCAGCAAGCGCGCGCGGTGAGGATGCAACTCCGTCGCAAACACTTGGGCGCGCGGGTTGCGCCTGGCGAGCAAGGCAGTCTTGCTGCCGGGGGCGGCACAACAATCCAGAATCCTGCAATCGATAATCGCGCAATCAAGGGTCGAACGATCAAGGCCTGTTTCTCCACGGCCGACGAACAACGCGACCAGTTGCGAAGCTTCATCCTGAATGGAGAGGCGGCCTACCTGGTAAGCGCGCGTTCCGGTTACGTCGCCCCCAAAAACGCGTCGCGCCGTCGATAGCAGTTGCCCCGGCGCGAGCTGCACGCCTGCCTCGGCAAGCTCGGCATCGGTTCGATCGTCATCAGATCGACCATCGTGAATGTGAATGGCCGTGGCGGGCACTGTCTGATCATGGATGCAAATCTGCCGCGTTGCCTCAAGTCCATAGTGCTCAGTCCAGCGAACCACCAGCCACGGGGGATGAGCAGCATTCTGAGCGAGCGCGATCGAGTCGTGCGACTTGCCGATTTCCGCGAAGATGTCCTCCGCGCCGCGCCCGGCAATTGTCCGGAGAACCGCATTCACGAACGAAGCCGCCGAGCGCTTTCGCGCAGCTTTGACCAGTTCCACACTCTCGAAGATCGCCGCGCGCGCCGGAACCCTGGAGAGAAACTGCAACTGATACACGCCGAGGCGCAACGCCGCCAGAACCTCGCCATCCAGCCGTCCGAGCTTCTGCGACGATGCGGCGGCCAGCCGCTGATCGAGAAGAGACTGCCAGCGGAGAACTCCCATCACCAGTTCGGTAGCGAGCCCGTGATCGCGCGTGGAAAGCTTCGCGAGCGGAGCGGAATGGAGCAGTTCGGCGGCGTAGGAGTCTTCGCGCGCGACCCGCAGAAGAATTTCGAAAGCCACGGCGCGAGCGGGAGAAACGGCCATCGCAGCCTATTGTCCCAGATGGTCGCCGGATTTGGGCCGGTAGCCGTTGATGAATTCTTGCACGGTCATGCGGCGCTTGCCCTCGAGTTGAATTTCGATCAGCTCCAGCGCCGTGTCAGCGTCTTGGGCTTTATCTTTGCCGCAGCCGACGAATAGCCGCGTTCCCTCGACTGCGATTTCTCCGGGCGTCAACTTAACCGCATGTTGCAAGGGTTGAGCGCGGTGCACTTGCAGCGCCCTACCCTTAAAGATCGTAAACGCGCCGGGCCACGGCTGAAACCCGCGCCAGCGATTGAACAGATCGTCCGCTGGGCGGGCGAAGTCCATGCGGCCATCTTCCTTTTTCAGAATCGGCGCGAGCGTGGCCTGCGAATGGTCCTGCGGAGTCGGGCGAACTTGCCCAGTATCGAGTCCGCGAAGGGTTTCGACCATCAGATCTGCCCCAATTGACGCGAGCTGCGGACCCAAAGTTTCGGCGGTATCTTCCGGAGCAATCGCAATTTCGCGCTGCATGAGGATGTCGCCGGTATCGAGCCCTGCGTCAATACGCATGGTCGTAACTCCGGTAACGGATTCACCGTTGGCGATCGCCCACTGGATCGGCGCCGCGCCGCGATACTTCGGCAGCAGAGACGCATGCAGGTTCAAATTTCCAAGCCGCGGAAGATCAATCATCCACTGCGGAATGATGCGGCCATAGCCGACGACAATGATCGCGTCAATGCCCGCGTCCGGAGCAATCGCCGCAAGCTGGTCGCGGAATTCGGCGTTGTTCTTGATCGCGGCGGGTTGCAGGACGGCAATGCCCAAGCGGGTTGCCGCATCTTTCACGGGGGAAACAGCTACGTCCATTCCGCGCCCGCGAGGCCGATCGGGTTGCGTCACCACCAACGGCACGGAATGTCCGGCGGCAAGAAGCTTCTCAAGCGTCGGAACCGCGAATCGAGGCGTGCCGCAGAAAACGAGATTAAGAGGCGTGGGCATCTGGGAGCAGTTCCAATTACCAAATTACCCGATTGCAAAATTTCCAAATCCCCTACCACTCTCCCGCCTTCACCAGTTTTTTGATCTTGCGCTTGATGAGGTCGCGCTTCAGCGCGCTGATGTGCGAGATGTACAGCTTGCCGTTCAAGTGATCGGTTTCGTGCAGAAAGGCCCGCGCCAGCAGTTCTTCTCCGGTGTGCTCGAAAAACTTTCCGGTCAGGTCCTGCGCGCGCACCGTCACGGTTTTGGCGCGTGTGACCTCCTCGCGAAATTCGGGGATGCTCAAGCAGCCTTCGGTGCCGCGCTGGCGGCCTTCTTTGCTAACGATAACCGGATTGATCAGGACCACCCTGGCGCCGGGGTCCTCCTTGAAGGTCACATCCACGACCGCGATTCGTTTCGAAATACCGATCTGCGGAGCCGCTAGGCCGACGCCGCGGGCCGCGTACATCGACTCGAACATATCTTCCACGAGCTTCTTGAGTTCGTCGTCGAAGCTGGTCACCACCGCTGCAGGTGTGTCCAGGACCGGATCGCCAAACTTCACAATTGGATAAATCATTTTTGAATTCTAGTTTCGGATTAGTAGTTCTTCAGTTGTTCCAGATAGCCTTGAAAATTTCGCTGCGTTTCTTTCATCGAGTCGCCGCCGAATTTCTCGAGGGCACAGCGCGCCAGCGTAAGCGCGACCATGGCTTCGGCGGCAACGCCGGCGGCGGGCACTACGCATACATCCGAGCGCTCATACGCCGCCTTCACCGGCTCGCGCGTCGCAAAATCCACCGACTGCAATGGACGCCGCAGCGTGGAGATCGGCTTCAGATAACCGCGAACCCGAATCTCCTGCCCATTGGAAACGCCACCCTCCAAACCCCCGGCATGGTTGCGCGTGCGCGTGAAGCCCGCAAATCCCGCATCGCTCTGATAACCAATTTCATCATGCACGGCCGATCCCGGCGAATGGGCCGCCTGAATCCCGCTTCCAATTTCTACCGCTTTCACCGCCTGCAACGACATGACCGCCGCGGCCAGCAGCGCATCCAGCCGCTCATCCCATTGCGCGTAGCTGCCGAGACCGGGCGGAACGTTGTGCGCCACCACCTCGAATACTCCACCCACCGAATCGCCCGTGCGCAGAACTTTATCGACTTCTTCTTTCATGCGCCGCTCGGCATCGGCGTCGGCGCAAGCCAACAGCACCTCGTTCTTGCGCGACAGTAGCTCGATTTGCTCCCACGCGATTTCCCGATCCGCAATCGAAACCGCGCCCACCGCGATCACATGACTCAGAACTTCCATGCCCAACTCGCGCAACAGCAGCTTGGCGAGCGCGCCAATCGCGACCCGCGCCGCCGATTCCCGGGCCGAGGCGCGTTCCAGAACATAGCGCGCTTCCGTAAAATCGTACTTCAAAGCTCCGGCTAGATCGGCATGGCCCGGGCGCGGGGAAGCTACGCGCTTGTGTTTCTCGGGATCACCCGGCTCCACCGGCAGCGACTCTTTCCAATTCTGCCAATCGCGATTCTCGAGCACCACCGCGATCGGCGAGCCGATCGTCTTGCCGTGATGCACGCCCGAGAGAAAATGCGCGCGGTCGGTTTCGATCTTCATGCGCCCGCCGCGCCCGAAACCCTGCTGGCGGCGCCACAGTTCGCGATCCACGAATGCCTGATCCACCGCCAGCCCGGCAGGCAGCCCGGAAAGAAACGCCACCAGGGCCTCGCCGTGGGATTCTCCGGAAGTAAAGTAGCGCAGCATGTGAAACAGGCATTGTAAATGAGAATAAGTCCAGCTCTCCTGATTTTTGCGTCGAAGGCTTGGCCTGGGCAGGTACAATAAGAGTTAGCTTGCACCGGTAGTCGCCGGACGACCCGGGTTCCAGACTCGTCGCGCCGCTTCGCCAGAGTACGCGAGGATTCCTTCATGTTGACCAGCAAGGCTGGACCATTTGATCCGGAAGGGGCTGCGCCCATTCGCTGCGTGATCGCCGACGATCACGCGATGCTGCGCTATGGCGTGCGCCGCCTGCTGGAAGACGCCCCCGACTTTACCGTGGTGGGCGAAGCGGGCGATGCTGCCGAGGCGCTCAAGTTGGTTCTGGAACACCGCCCCGACCTGGTGCTGCTCGATATCACCATGCCCGGGATGTCGTCGTTCGAAGCCGGACGCCTCATCGAAGAGCACTGTAGCGGCACGCGCATCGTGTATCTGACCATGCATGAGGATCGGGAGTATGTGCAGCAAGCCCTGCGCTCGGGCGCCAGCGGTTACCTGCTCAAGGACACTCCCGCGCCGCTTTTGTTGCGCTCGCTGCGGGAAGTGCATCGCGGCGAACGGTCATTGAGTCCGCAAATTCAGACCCGATTGGAAGACGACACGAGCCCGCGGAACCAGGCGTCGCGGGTGCCGCTGCGGAGAAGTGCCCTGACTCTGCGCGAACGCGAGGTGATGAAGTTGCTCGCCGAGGGCAATACCGTAAAGAAAGCGGCAGCCGTTCTGGGAGTCAGCGTTAAAACCGTGGAAGCGCACAAGTTCAACTTGATGCGCAAACTCGACATTCACAACAAGGCCCAACTGGTCACGGTCGCCATACAAAAGAAGATTCTTCCCATTCCGGTCCCGATGTAGGGACGGATCTGCCTGCCAGGGTATCAGCCTTGCGCGCGTACCATGGCTGCGGCGGCGAGGCTGGCAAGATCGGGAACCTCCAGGTCCGGTCGCTTCTCTGACGCGTGTGCAGCGGAAGCTCGGACCGCGCCAATCCCGGGACGAGCCGACTTCCGGTTTACCCACACCGTCGAGATCCCCAGCGACCGCGCCGGCGCCACGTCGTGATAGACGCTCTGCGCGGCGTGCAGCAGTCGATCGGGAGAAAGCGCGAGCGTGCGTAAGGCCATTTGAAAATTGTTGAGGGAAGGCTTGTAGCTTCTTGCCCGTTCCGCCGTGATCACGCCATCGAATTCCACGTCCAGATGCTTCCGCGTCTCCGCAAATAGATCGTCGTCGATGTTTGAAATCACCACAACTTTGTAGCGCTTCTGAAGCTCGCGCAGCGCAGGGACCGTATCCGGAAAAGCCGGCCACGCGTGAAGGGACTCGTGCAACGAACGGATTTCGGTGGAAGTGGCCTGGAAATGGAAGCGATCCGCAAACGCCCGTACCACCGATTGCAGTACATCCCGGTAGCTTTGGTACGGGCCGCTTTCCGCCTCCGCCTCAAATTCCCCGTAGAGCTCAAGAATGGCAGCATCGGGCAGACTCTGACCATGGCTCGCCAGCACCGTTCTCAAGACAGGCAGAATCCCCGACTCCCAATCAATCAGGGTACCGTAGCAGTCAAAGCTGATGGTGGTGAAACGTGAGAAATCCATAGGCAATGCAACGGACGATTCGACGTTCCGGGCGCGGATTCTGTTCTTTATGCTTTCTGTCCACTGAACAGGTCAAGCACTGGCGCTGCAGCAGTAGGCCGCTCCGGTTCTGGCGATGTGGCCGGTTGCGCGCTGGATTCTTCGGCGCCGGTTTTCGCAGCCGGCGCTCTCTCGCCTTGCATGAATTTCCTGGAATCGAGCAGCGGCCGCCCCAGCGACGCGTTATAGCTGGTCCACGGTCCTTCGAGTTCAGCCTCGCGCTCGAAGTGGGCGCGCATCGCCTCCATCTTGGAATCCAAATCGTCGAGATAGTGCAGCATGAGCGCTTCGGGGAACATCGGCAGCTTGGGCGATCCGAAGTCGTATTGCCCGTGATGGCTGATGATCATGTGCTCGAGCAGAGTTTTCAGCTCGGCGGGAAAGTCAGGCAGCTTTGCGAGCTTGGCCTGCAGCATCTCCAGTTCGATGATCATGTGCCCGAGCAACTGGCCGCGCGTGGTGTAGGAGAACGCACGGTTGTAGGTCAGTTCCTGAAGCTTGCCGATGTCGTGCAGGAACGCTCCCGTCAACAGCAGGTCGCGGTTGACCTGGGGATAGTTCCGGCAGATCAGATCGCAGGAACGGAATAGCGACACGACGTGATCGAGCAGTCCGCCGATGTAGGCATGATGAAGGGTCTTGGCCGCGGGAGCATTGCGGTAGCGCTCGGCAATCTCGGGGTCTGCCATGAACAGTTCCACCAGCGCTTTCAGGTGCGGATTCTGGAACGTGGCCACAAACTCTGCCAGCGTTTGCCAGAGTTCGCCGATGTCTTTGGTGGTCTTGGGCAGGTAGTCGGTGAAATCGATCTCAGCTTCTTCCATGCGCCGCAGCTTGTGAATGGTGAGCTGAAAACGATTCTTGTACTTGTTGATGAGCCCCTTGATCTTGAGAAAGTCGTCCTGTTCGAAGGCGAGGATGAATTCATCGACGTTGTCCCACATCTTGGCTTCGATCTGGCCGGTGCGATCGGCCAGGGTCAAGGCCAGGTAAGGGTCGCCATTTTTCTTGGCCTTCACCTGCTTCGACGCCACCACGAAGCTGGAGGTGACGATCTTGTTTTCCTGCTGGGAACATTCGGAGATAAAAAACTCTTTCATGAGCCTCCGCAAAATCGGCTTGCCGCATCCAGCGCCTGAAGGCGCATGGCCGCCACTGCACTTGCGGCATGCCTGAAGGCATGCCCTGATACGAATCTCACCTGCGCCACGGAAGGTTAGCCTAAAACACGCCTAGCTTCTTCTTCTTTTTCAGTTTCTTCGCGCTGGCTTCCTTGGCCGTGGTCTCGATCGGCTTGGTTTGCTTTGCGCTTGCGCCCGAGTCGATGTAACCAGTCTTAATGTCAATGAAGGCTTCTTCGCGCAACGTGGTCAAATAAACCCGCAGCGCCGGCTGCAGTTTCTGCATGTACAACGCATCCTGGATGCGCGGCTCAACTTCCTTCAGCGTGGGAATGCCCGCCATCTGATGCTCGACCGCTTGCAGGATCACGTAACCCTGCTTGGTGCGAATCACATCCGTGACTTCACCGGCCTTCAGCGCAAAAACTTTGTCTTCCAGTTCTTTCGAAAGCGTGCCGCGCTTGAAATAACTGAGGTCGCCGCCGTCTTTCGCTGACGGTCCATCGGAGTACTTTTTCGCCAAGTCGGCAAACTGTGCGCCCTTGTGAAACTGGTCGAGGACATCCTGCGCTTTCGCCTGGGCGGCGGCCAGCGCTGCCTCCGTCTCCGCCTCCGATGGCGGCTCGGGCTTCGCGTCGGCGCTCGGGGCCGGCTTCGCGGGCGTTTTGGGCGCGATCAGAATTTCACTCAGGCGAACCTGCTCGGGCTGCTCCATCTCCGCGCGGTGCTGCTCATAGAACTTCTTCTCCTCGTCCTTGTTCATGGCCAGGTGCGAACCCACTTCCTGCCCAATCACCCGCTGCGTGACGATCTGGTTGCGCAGGTTCTGCTTGAAATCTTCATACGAAGCTCCCTGCGCCTCCGCCGCTTTTTCCAAGTCCTCCATGGTTTCGAGGTTCATCTGTTTGCGCATTTCATCGAGGCGCTTGATGAGCTCGGTATCGCCGGTGATGCCGAGGTCTTTGCCTTTTTGCAGCAGCAGTTGCTGGTCAATCAGATCGCGCAGGATGTCGCGTTGCTTTTCGGCAAAAGCGCGTTCGGCGTTGGCCGGGTCCTGCTGCTGAACTTCCTGCTTGACCTGATCGCGGCTGCGGATGTATTCCGAGCGCGTTATGATTTCGTTGTTTACACGGGCGATGATCTCTTCGACCACGGTATCGGCCGGCGAAAGAGGGGGGAGCAACAGCGTGCATGCAACAGCCAACAGCAGGGGAAGTCTGGTCTTCTTCATTTAGGGCTCTCTTGAAACATTCTTTCGAAACCTGGGCAAAACCCGAGGAAAAATTGTTTTTCTATTTTACGCCGCAAGCGGCATGGAGGCCAATTTAGGCAGACGGGATGTCTGGCTGACTTCCGGCTAATTTCCTCTGGTGAGCGTCAGTGCGGTCACGTCGTTGTGCTTGGGAGCCATGTGCATGAAGTCCTGCACGCGTTGCAGGATGCTCTGGGAAAGATCCTTGGCGGAAGTGGGTCCCGCCTGCATGACGCTCTTGACTCCTTCCAGGCCAAATTCCGCGTTCTTCGATTCGGCTTCGACCACTCCGCGTGAGACCACTGCCAGCGAACCGTTTGGTCCCAGGCCAACGATGCGGGCGTCGGTGGGGGCCAGCGAGAACAGCCCGAGGGGCAGGCCAGTCGCGGGCAACTCGACAACGCTTGCGTCATCGCGCAGCAGGCCGGGGGTGTGGCCTGCGTTCACGTAGCAGACCGTGCCCAGCTCTTCGTTGTAGCAGCCGGCAAAGGCCGGGCAACTGCGCACGCCTCCGGCAGCGCGCATGATTTCGAGATTCAGGCGGCGCGACAGTTCGATCATCGCTTCCGATTCGTTCAGTTCGGCGGCGGCGAAGAGTTGCTCGCCCGACGCGCGGAAACAAGCCTGTGCGGCTTGCAGCACGGGGCCGCTGGTTTCGCGTTTGCCGGCCACGTCGAGTAATCCGAAAAGGAAACGGTGCGGGCTAACCCGCAAGAAATCGTGAAAATCGCCTCCTGCGCGCGAGGAAAAATAGGCGACCGCCAGGTCAGCACCCTGGAGCGCGGGGCTTTCCCCGTGCACAATCTTTGGAGCTTCCTCCACCGTCGAGCCGAACCCAAGTTTTGAAAGGAGCGCTTTCATGAGGGGCGAAATTAACACAAACCTCGAGACGGGGCAATGAGCAGGAAGTGGCAGCTGGCCGCGAAACGCCTGGCAGCACTTTCTAAGTTGATGATTTTAAAAGATGGGGAAAGAGTAGCTTATGCAATAACTGAGTGGTAAATCACAGAATTAGGAGGCGATCCACCCAAACTTTGACGCGGCTTTCCACTCCTGCCTCGGACTTACTGCGGTGCTCGCGCTGCACGACGTCCCCGGAGGCACCGCGCCTCGCCATGTCAAGCGCGCGCTGCAGAATGCTCGGGAGCGGGCTGCGGGTTTGCGGCCCCACTGAGGTCGCGATGCATGGAGCCGCGCCGAAAGACTGAGCTTGACGCGAGGATTTGCCGCACATATACTTGTGCTGCACGCAAATATGTGCTGCAGATGAAAACCAATATCACTTTGAAGATTGACGCTTCTCTCCTCCGCGAGATCCGCATCCTGGCCGCCGAAGAAGGTACCTCCATCAGCGCGATGCTCGCGGCTCGTCTGGAGCAAATTTTGCGCGAGCGCAAGAGCTATGATCGTTCACGCCGGCGTGCCCTGGCACGACTACGCGACGGGATGAAGCTGGGTTGGACTCCGCCTCGGTCGCGCGACGAGCTTTACGAGCGATGAAGCAAAAAGCGATGAGCGCGGCAAATCCCAGGTATTTCGTCGACACCAACATCCTGATTTACGCCCACGACCGCGAGGCCGGCCTGAAGCACGAACGTGCCCGCCAACTAGTTGAACATTTGTGGACCACGGGGCAAGGAGCTTTGAGTACGCAAGTTCTGCAGGAGCTTTGCATAAATCTCCGCCGTCGAGTTGCGCATCCGCTGGCGAGCGATGAAATCGCGAAGCTGATTGAGGACTACTTGAGTTGGGAGATCGTCATCAACACGCCGCAAGCGATCATCGCAGCCCTTCGGATCGAAGCGCGGTACAAGGTCTCGTATTGGGACGCCCTGATCCTGCATGCCGCCGAGAGCTGCGGAGCCGCGGCCCTCTACTCCGAGGACTTGTCACACGGCCAGCGTTATGGCGCGGTTGAGGTGGTGAACCCGTTACGGGGCTGAGTGTGTAGGAACCCACTCATCGCAGATGCGCGATGAGCGGGGCACCCGATCGCGCCTTCCTTGCCCTGCGATGCATCTAACTACAAGAGTTCCTTAACGGAGTATTGCCCTGATTCTTAGCCGAGTTCTTTTCTTTGCGTTGTTTCTACTCGCGGTCTACGCCGTCCAGCGATTCTGGTTTTTGCGGGCGTGGTCTTGGATTGGTGCGTTCTCGAATGCGCAGTGGCGTTTCGGGTTGCGCGCCGGACTGATCGCAGTCGCCGCTACGCTTGCTGCTACGCTGCTCGATCCGCTGCTTGCCCGCGTTCTCTCGCGCCTCGGCTTGGGCGACATGAGATTTGGCGGCTTGAGTCTGAGCAGTCTGAATCCGGGCAATACGCTCACCACATTTTCCCGCTTGTGGCTGATCGCTTCGTTCTTCGCTTTCCTGGCCGTCAAATCGGTGGGAGCGATTGAGTGGGTCACTGACGCCGCGGCGCAGCTTCGCCCCGGAGCTGTAGCCGGTGAGTTCAGCCCCTCGCGCCGGACTTTTTTCCAATACGCCGCCGTGCTTGCTGGAGGCTTTCCTTTTCTTGCGGCGACTTATGGATTTGCCGCCGAGCGCTTGCGTTACACCATCCAGCGGGTCGATGTGCCGGTGGCCAATCTTCCTCCGGAGTTGGATGGGCTGCGCATCGCCCAGCTTAGCGACATCCACATTGGCGACTACATGCCGCCACACGAAATCGCGCGCGCGGTTGACATGGCGAACGATCTGCATCCCGACATTTCTTTTGTTACGGGAGACTTTGTCTCGAGCGAAGGCGATCCGCTCGACGCCTGCATTACCGAGTTGAGCCGGTTGCGCGCGCCGCTTGGCGTCTGGGGATGCAACGGCAACCACGAGGTTTATGCGGGAGTGGAAGAGGACTCGGAACGCCTCTTCCGCGAAAAGGGAATGCGGCTGCTGCGCGCCGCGAACGCGGTCGTCGAGCACAACGGGGCGCGCTTCAATCTGCTGGGCGTCGATTACCAGCGCGACCACCCGGCGAGCGACGAACCAATTGGGCCCATGTTGCGCGAGATCGAGCCTTTGATTCGCCACGACATGCCGAACTTCCTGCTCTCCCACAACCCGAACTCCTTCCACCGCGCCGCCGAGCTCGGCATCGAACTCAGCCTGGCCGGTCACACGCACGGCGGCCAGGTGAAGGTCGAGATCGTGGATCACAGCGTCAGCCCGGCTCGCTTGTTCACGCCGTTCGTCGCGGGACTTTATCACCTGCCGATGAGCAGTCAGGCGGATGCCATCTCCGGGAACAGCTTCGAGAAGGCCGCGCTTTATGTGAACCGAGGGTTGGGAACGATCGGCTTCCCGGTGCGGATCGGCGTGCCCCCGGAGATCACGCTGCTGACCCTACGCAGAGCTTGAAAAAAGAGCCTGAAAAGCCAATGCTTTGCACGCCCCCAACGGCCCCGAACGTGGTATAATTCTTAAGTAAATCCGACCAGATAATGCCTGTGGATGCAAGAACTTAGCGACAATTGTTGGCAAGGCTAAGGCGGGCGGAGCTGCGCTCCGCTGGACGGGCGTGACGCCCGTCTCTCCACCGGCTTTTACTGAGAACTGACAACCGAGAACTGAGAACTGCTTTCACCGAGAACTGACTTCCATGGCTGACGATCAGAATCCTGAGCTTCCCTTAACTCCTCCTCCTGGAGGCGACGGTCCTTCTTCGGGGGGTCCGGGCGCCCTCAACATGCAACCCGTCAATATTGAAGATGAGATGAAGCGGTCGTATCTCGACTATTCATTGTCGGTGATTATCGGCCGCGCGCTGCCCGACGTACGCGACGGACTGAAGCCCGTGCATCGCCGCATTCTGTACACCATGCAGCAGATGGGGCTGGCTCCGGGACGCGCCACGCGCAAGTGCGCCCGCATCGTTGGCGAGGTCATGGGCAAGTACCATCCGCATGGAAACCTCGCCGTCTACGACGCCTTGGTCCGTCTGGCGCAGCCCTTCGCCATGCGCGCGCCGCTGGTCGATGGGCAAGGCAACTTCGGCTCGGTCGATGGCGACCCGCCGGCGGCGGATCGATACACCGAAGCTCGTCTGACGCGCGTCTCCACCGCGCTGCTCGAAGACCTCGATAAAGAAGCAGTCGACTTTTACCCGAACTACGATGGCACGGAGACGCAGCCCGCGGTGCTGCCGGCGCGTTTTCCGAATTTGCTGGTCAATGGCTCGGACGGCATTGCCGTGGGCATGGCTACGAAGATTCCGCCGCACAACCTGACCGAGATCGTCGATGCCACGATTACGCTGGTGAATAATCCCGCCGCGCAGTTGCCGGAGATTCTGAAATTCGTGCAGGGACCGGATTTTCCGACAGCGGCGATCATTCACGGGCGCGCGGGAATCTTTGAGGCTTATCGGACCGGCCGCGGGCGTTTCATGATGCGCGCGCGCGCCGCCATCGAGAACGTCACCAAGGAAAAGCAGGCGATCATCGTCACCGAAATTCCGTACCAGGTGAACAAATCGCGGCTGATCGAGCGCATCGCCGACCTCGTCAACGAAAAGACCATCGACGACATTTCCGACGTTCGCGACGAAAGCGATCGCGACGGCATGCGCATCGTGATCGAACTGAAGCGCGGAGCCGAGCCGCAGATCGTGCTCAACCAGCTCTTCAAGCACACCTCGATGCAGGAAGGCTTCAGCATGATTCTGCTGGCCGTGGTCAACGGCCAGCCCAAGGAAATGGGCCTGATCCAGGCGATCAAACACTTCATCGACCATCGCGTCGATGTAGTGCGCCGGCGCACTTCGTATCTGCTGGCCAAGGCGCGTGATCGCGAGCACATTCTGGAAGGCTACCTCACCGCGCTCGATCACCTCGACAACGTGATCGCCATCATTCGGGGCAGCGCCAACCGGGCCGACGCGAGAGAAAATTTGGTGGCGTACTTCGGCGGCAAGAAGATCGACATCAACACCACTGGACGCGCTCCGAAGCTCGAAGCCGACAAGCCGTTCACCGCGAAGCAGGCCGACGCCATCCTCGAACTGCAACTGCATCGCCTGACCAAGCTCTCGATCGACGAAATTTCGAACGAGTTGAAGCAGGTGCGCGAAGCCATCGCCGAGTACGAATCGATTCTTGCGTCCGAGGCGAAGCTGCGCAAAGTCATTATCAAAGAACTGGAAGAGGTCAAGAAACTCTACGGCGACGCGCGCCGCACGGTGATCGAAGACGAAGCTGCGGAAATCATGCTGGAAGACCTGATCGCCGACGAGCAGGTCGCGGTCACCGTCAGCCACTCCGGCTACATGAAGCGCACGCCGATCTCGACCTACCGCATGCAGCGCCGCGGCGGCACCGGGCGCACCGGCATGA
>Ga0326728_10014392_pt1 | contig 16809 bp, 15 predicted proteins | sample MB3enrmetagenome_FD_207602 | JGI IMG/M metagenome (GOLD analysis project Ga0326728, IMG submission 207602) | Lab enriched peat soil microbial communities from McLean, Ithaca, NY, United States - MB31MN | ecosystem: Environmental > Terrestrial > Soil > Wetlands > Peat | place: USA: New York...
CCGAAACCTGGGCATCTTTCAGGAAAACATCGTCAACCAGGTGCTGGAAGATGTAGTCAAGGCCTGCGACCCGGTCTGGGCCGTAGTGCGCGGCGAATTTCGCCCCCGCGGAGGCATCGGCACCACCATCGAGGCTCGCTGGCCACGTCCGGCTGCATAAGTCCCTCGCGGCGTTGGGCATTTTCACGCCCGGTGTGGTATTCGTGGTAAAGCTTATTTCAACGCGAGACTGACTCCTGTGGCTATTACCTCCCAGACTGCGCGCCCTCGCATCAGCCCCGCCGTGGCGACGCTGTCGCTGCTCATCGCCCTCAATCTGCTTAATTACATAGATCGCTACATCCTGCCCGGAGAACTCTCGCTGATTCAGCGCGAGTTCCACTCCACCGACCACCAGATGGGCGCGCTCACCACCGCCCTGTTCATCTTCTATATGATCGCCGCGCCGCTGACCGGCTGGCTGGGAGACCGCTATCCGCGCAAGCCGCTCATCATCACCGGCGCGGTGCTATGGAGCCTTGCCACATTGGCAACGGTGTGGGTTCACGGCTACTGGACTTTCTACATCCGCCAAGCCTTCGTAGGCATCGGAGAGGCTACCTTCGGCATCTTCGCCCCCGCCGTTCTGGCCGATTTCTATCCCGAGCGCGAGCGCAACCGCATCCTCTCCATCTTTTATCTGGCGATTCCAGTGGGCGCGGCCCTGGGCTATCTGGCAGGAGGGCAGTTAAGCTATGGCGGAGTTTGGCGCAGGCCATTCTTTATCTGCGCGATTCCCGGTTTCATTATCGCGGCGCTCTACGGCTGGTGGGGCAGGGAGCCGGAGCGCGGCTCCAGCGACTACATACGGCCCACCGCTGATCGCGCTACCATACTCGGCCTCTTCCGCAACCCGGCCTTTCTCACCGCGACCTTCGGCCTGGCCACACTCACATTCGCCATGGGCGGAATCTCCAACTGGGTTCCGGAATTCCTGCACCGTTCAGCCGGATTCACTGTCGCCAATGCCAGCCTGATGGTAGGCGGCGCCACGGTAGTCGACGGCATTGCTGGAACACTGGTTGGCGGTTGGATCGCCCAGCGCTGGCAGCGCACTAACCATCGCGCGCTCTACCTGCTCTCCTTCTGGAGCGTTGCGCTGACACTGCCCTTTGGGGTTTTGCTCTTTTTCGGACCCGCCGCGTGGGCTATCCCTTCCTTGTTTGCAGCCGAGTTCTTCCTCTTCCTCAACACCGGCCCGCTCAACGCCGCTATCGTCAACTCCGTCTCCGCGCCGGTCCGCGCCACGGCCGTCTCCATCAATCTATTCATCATTCACTGCTTCGGTGACACTTTTTCGCCGCAGATCATCGGCGCCATCTCCGACCACGCCCACAATCTCGGCTTGGACAGCGCAAAAAGCCTGAGTATCGGCCTGGGCGCGACATTGATCTTCCTGATTGTCTCTTGCGTGATTCTATGGAAGGGCGCGCACTATGCCCCACCTATGGAAGAGGCGCTGGAGGCAACTTCAGCCTTGTAGCTTGATGCCCTTCAATCAAGATGGAGACCGTGTCAATATGTGCTCTAAATCAGGGTCAAGTCCCTAAAAATCAGGAAGTTTCTGCTACTGAAATTCCGAGATAAATCATCGCCGCGTGATCAAACTTTGCACAGATGTACACCGTAAAATCGTATCTGCCGTAGTCGTCGTAAAATTCCTTGTCACTCAGTTCAGGGTGCTGCGTCCGAATCTTGGTGAGTTGATCCAGGGGCGTTTTCTTTTTAACGTGAAGCAGATAATAAAGTGCATTTCCCCGGCGCTCGCTAGGCTTGCCGAGGATTTTGGCAACCTGCTCCGGAGTTTGCCCTAGACACAATCCGGATTCCGTCATTATGCTTCTGGATACCCGTTTCGAGCGAACGCAACGATCGCGGCCATTCCATGACGTGGTCTCAGAAAACAAATAGAATGCGGAGTTTACTTCGCCCTCTTCAAAGATCAGATAAGTTGGGTGTGCTGCATCGGAAGACACATAACAGGCCTGTTCTCTTCCGGTTGACGCATCGCCCCGTTCTGTCGTCGGAGTCGCCCCCAAAACTTTACTGATTACCTGAAGCGAGTAGTCGCGCAAATTGACTCCTGCGATTCGAAAGTTTGCGTTAGAAATCTCCCGCTGCTGAATCTTTACATGAATCTCATCATCCGGCAATCGTGTTATCGACCACCAATCGGAATCATCATTGGCAGGTGCTGCTTGTCCGTGCATCTCGAGCCAATGTGTCCTTAAAAACAAGATAAGAAACCCAAAAGCCAATATTCCATGTCGCTTCGTCACTTCGTCCCCTCCAGATCAGGAATATGAGAAACATAAATTCAATCCGCCAATTACTTTCCGGGCAGCGTCTCTTTATCCCGTGTATTCATGAAGGCGCGGCGTCCGCCCTGCGAGCGCAGGTTGGGATCGAAGAGCGGCGGCCGGCTCTCATCGCCGTTGAAGCCATGCACCAGCATGGGATTGGGCTTGAACTTGGGCGGCCCGCCGTAGAACTGCCGCGAATGGCTCAGCACCATCCCCGCACGGCCATGCATGGGCCGGACAATTCCGCGAACCTGCACGTTCATGTCGCGGTATTTGCGCAGTTCGCCCACCTCCTCGCGATCCTCCCACAGGCTCACGATGGTGAAGCGGCACTTCTCGTCCGGAGTATCGGGCGTGCAAACGTCCAGGAAACGCGTCCCATCCGGCAGCTCCACTACGTCGTAGATGTGCGCCGAGACGCATACATCCTTGTCGATGAGTTTGGTGGCTTCATCGGCGGTTACGCAGGGCTTCTGCGAGCCGGCAATGGCCAGCGTGGGCGAAAGTGCAAACAAAAGCATGAGCCATCCAACCCGGCGAAGAGCCATGTGGACCTCCAGGGGAAACTGCCGCAATCGTAGCGCGAAATGGCGCGGAATGGGAAGCGAAACCTCATTCAGTCCTTGCCTTGGCCGATAGGTGTTCATCGGGCGAAAAAACGGCCTTTTTGGGGTTAAATGGCACCTTTTTGGGCCTAAAAAGGGGCAAAATCAGGGGTTTGCAGTTACTAATTCGTCAACAGGGTGAAAATGCAATCTATTGATTACATGATAGTTACTAGCCGTGGAGGGGTCGAAAAATGATTTCCACAGGGAGGGGGGGTGGGGGTACCCTATTATTGGGAGAAGAAAAGGAGAAAAGAGACCAAAATAGGGACCAAGGACCAGTGACCAGGATTGCGCGCGCTGGGGATTGGACGGTGGTCATAAGGGCCTCGCATTTGCGTCTGCTTCTATTGTGCGCTGCGAGCGGGAAATAATCTGCAAACCGGACAAATTATCCTTGTAGAGAGGAAAAGGAACCGCTTGCTGGCGTTTCCACGGTGCAGCACAAGCGGCAGCCTTCATGTCAATCGATTCTACGCGACTCGGGCCAGCCAAGAAAACGATACCCTATACGGCTATAAATGATATACAATTGAAATGTATATCCACGGAGGATAGGATGCAGGTTTCAAAGTGGGGCAACAGTTTAGCGGTACGTTTACCTGCCGCGTTGGTCAAGACGCTCGAGTTAAAGGAAGGCGACGAGATTGAGATCAGCGTAAAAGGCAATCGGCAATTCGAGGTCGAGCATGACCCGAGAAGGCTGGAGGCGCTAGAGATGATTCGCCAGCTCCGGCGACCTCTGCCTCCGGGCTACAAGTTCAACCGTGCGGAACTGTACGACCAAGAAGTGCACAAATCCTTTGAGAATGTGAAAGCATGAGCGCGCCTCCATTCTTCGACACGAATGTTGTGTTGTACGCTTTCACGCCCTCTGGTGATAAGACCGTCATAGCCGAGCGCATCCTATTTCAAAGGGGTGTGGTCAGCGTACAAGTCTTGAACGAACTGACTTCAGTAGCGTGCACCAAATTCAAAATGACCTGGAGTGAGGTGAAGCGAGTGATTCTGGGTACAACCATCATGTGCCCGAATCCCTGCGCCCTCACCTACGAGACATATCTTCAAGCACAGCGCATCAGTGAACGATACGGCTTTTCCATTTGGGACGGATTGATCATTGCCTCGGCGCTGAATGCCGGTTGCACAACGCTATATACGGAAGACCTACAGCATGGGCAGGTTGTGGAAGGCGTGCGGATCGAAAATCCGTTTCTCGCGGCGTAGCGATCATCCCTACGCCCGCGGCGCGTAGCGTTTCTCCACATATTGATCGAGTATCTTGGTGAACTCCGAGACAATCTTCGAGCCGCGCAGGGTGGTGTAGAGCTTGCCGTCCACATAGACCGGGGCTTTTGGCTCCTCGAAGGTTCCTGGCAAACTGATGCCCAGGTTGGCGTGCTTGGATTCACCGGGGCCGTTGACGACGCAGCCCATGACGGCGAGTTTGAGTTCTTCGACACCGGGATATTTCTTGCGCCACTCCGGCATGGAGTTGCGCAGATGATCCTGAATCTGCTCGGCCAACTCCTGAAAATACGTGCTCGTGGTGCGTCCGCAGCCGGGGCAGCTCGTGACCTGCGGCATGAAGCTGCGAATCCCCAGCGATTGCAAAATCTGTTGCGCGGCCTGGACCTCTTCGGTCCGGTCGCCGCCAGGCTTTGGCGTAAGGCTCACGCGGATGGTGTCGCCGATGCCGGCCAGCAGCAGCGGCGCCAGGCCGGCGGTCGAGGCAATCAGCCCTTTGGCGCCCATGCCGGCCTCGGTCAGCCCCAGGTGCAGCGGATATTCGCACCTGGCGGCTAGCTTGGTGTACACGTTGATCAGGTCACGCACCCCGCTCACCTTGGCGGAGAGAATGATCTGGTCGCGGCCCAGCCCATAGCGCTCCGCGGCGGCGGCGGATTCCAGCGCGCTCACCACCATGGCCTCGAGCATCACCTCGCGCGCCGGCTGCGGCTTCTGCAGCTGGCTGTTCTTGTCCATCATGCGGGTCAGCAGAGCCTGATCCAGCGAGCCCCAGTTCACGCCGATGCGCACCGGCTTCTGATTCTCGACAGCGCACTCGATCATGACCTGAAAATTGTCGTTGTCCTTCTTGCCAATCGATGCGTTTCCCGGATTGATGCGGTACTTGGCGAGCGCCTGCGCCGTGGCAGGAAATTTTTTGAGCAGCAGGTGGCCGTTGTAGTGAAAGTCGCCGACAATGGGCACCTTCAGGCCGCGCTTGTCGAGCCCTTCGACGATCCGCGGGACGGCCGCCGCGGCTTCCTCGTTGTTCACCGTGACGCGCACGATCTCCGAGCCCGCCAAAGCAAGGGCCGCGATCTGTTCGATCGTGCCTGCTACGTCCGCCGTGTCGGTGTTGGTCATCGATTGCACGACGACCGGAACCTCCCAGCCTACGCGAACCTGCCCAATCCTGACCGTGCCTGTTTTTCTGCGATTAATCTCCGCCATGCTCTTAGTTTACCTGCAAGGACTGTGGAGGAAAAACCATAAGAAAACGTTTGCAATCCCTCAGGGGTTAAAACCCGATGTCTCAATGGCCACTTTTCGGCACGACTAAAGTCGTGCCCTGACACTTCTTGCTACTCCGTTGGCATTCTTCCGCAAGCTGTGAAGTTGTGCCCTGATACAAAACTGTTTATGATACATCCTCTCCGAACTCGCCTAGCCGAATGAATCTCCATTGAACGGCTAGTCCAAAAGCGAATCCTGAATGTGCCCCATTTTCTCCTGCTTGGTGCGCACGTAGCCCGCGAAGCTCTCCTGCGGTTCGACCTCGGCGGAGACGCGTTCCGTGACCTGGATGCCGGCGGACTCCAGCGCCGCTACCTTTTGCGGGTTGTTGGTCATCAATCGGACCTTCGAAACGCCCAGCAGTTTGAGCACTTCGGCGGGCAGCTCGTACGCGCGGCAGTCCGCGGCAAATCCCAGTTCGACGTTGGCCTCGACCGTGTCCATCCCCTGATCCTGCAGCTCGTAGGCTTTGAGTTTGGCCATCAAACCGATGCCGCGGCCCTCCTTCTCCTCGTAGAGCAGAATCCCCGCGCCCTCCTTGGCGATGCGGCGCAGGGCCAGCTCCAGTTGCAGCCGGCAGTCGCAGCGCAGCGAGCCAAAAACATCCCCCGTAAGGCACTGCGAGTGGATGCGGACCACCGGAGGAGCGGCGTGAATGTCGCCCATTACCAGAGCCACCAGGCCTTCTACCTCGCCTTTGCCCGCGCCGTTCGCCGGGCTGTCCTCGCAGGGGCGGACAGCCGTCAATACACCCTCAAAGCCCAGAATCCGGAAGGCACCCCAGCGGGTGGGAAAATCCGCCTCGGCGATCTTCTTCACGCTCTCAAATCCCATGATTCCATTTTACTTTGCGGGGAGATGGGTACGGCGGAGATGCGGCTATTATGAGAAAGGCTGCTTCCCAGTTTTCAATTAGTGCGAGACCAGGGAGCACCGGCGTCATCTATGTAGATGACAGCAGATTGAGGTATAAGCAAACACTTGATCTTCAGATCAACGAAGAAAGCATGTGCCGTAACGGAGAAAAATCGATGAAGGATGCTCCCTGGAAACCAAGAAAGGTTGTGATTGTTGGCGCCGGCGCGGTGGGTTCAACCTTTGCCTACACGCTGGCTCAGAGTGGTTTGGCCGATGAGATCGCCTTGCGGGATCACAGCCATGAACGGGCCATGGGACAGGTTCTCGATCTGGCGCATGGCCAGGCGTTTTTCCCTTCCGTCCAGATCCACGAAGCCCAGGCGGCGGATTATGCCGATGCACACCTGATTGCGATTACCGCTGGATCCAAACAACGGCCCGGCGAGTCCCGCCTGGACCTGCTGCACCGGAACGTCAAAATCATCCATGACATCATCGATGAAATCGTACAGCAGAAGTCATCCGCCGTCGTCTTGATAGTGAGCAATCCGGTGGACATCCTGACGTATGCAGCCTACAAGCGCTCCGGCTGGCCGCGTGGGCGCATCCTCGGATCGGGCACCGTTTTGGATAGCGCGCGCTTTCGCTATTTATTGAGCCAGAAGTGCGGAGTGGATGTGCATAACGTCCATGCTTACATTCTCGGCGAGCATGGAGACAGTGAATTTGCCGCTTGGTCCATGACCAATATGGCTGGCTTGCCCATCGAACAGTTTTGCAGCCTATGTTCGGAATGTGATAATCCGCAGGCAGCCCGCGACAAAGTCGTAGACGAAGTACGAAATTCCGCTTATCACATTATCGATTACAAAGGGGCTACATGGTTCGGCGTCGGCCTAGCTTTGACGCGCATTGCCGCGGCCATCCTGCGCAACCAACATGGAGTGCTCACGGTTTCATCGGTCCTGGAAGGGGAATTCGGCCTCAGTGGCGTAAGTTTAGGGGTTCCGTGTATCGTCTCACAGAATGGCGTGGAGCGGGTATTGCAGGTTACTTTGCCAGCCGACGAGCAGAGCGCCCTGGCGAAATCCGCTGCCATCCTGAAGAAAACTATCGAACAACTTGAGTCGACATCGTGATGAGCGCCTGTTCAAACTCATTGCGCTCTTTCAAGACAGCCTGATTCCGCGGCTTTATGAGATAAAGATGAGCCGTAGTTCCGCCAGCCTTGGTTCTATGCCTTACTATCAATTCAGCCGATACTTTCATGCGAGACCATCTGGCTACACTGCTCGAAGATTTTCGCCGTTATGACCGCCAGATCGCCGTGGTTCGCCATCAGGGCATCCGGCGGCGCGCAACCAGCTACGGCGAGATAGCGCGGCTGGCGGGGCGCTTTGCAGCGTTGCTAATGCAGCGGGGCATCGTGTCCGGCGACCGGGTTCTGCTGTGGGGGGAAAACGGCGCGGAGTGGATTGCGGCCCTGTATGGCTGTTTGCTGCGCGGAGTTCTGGCGGTGCCGCTGGACGCTTATGGAAGCGCGGAGTTTGCCGCGCGCGTGGCGGCCGATGTGCAGCCCAAGCTGGCGGTGGGCGATGCGCTGCTGATTCACCAAATGCCCGCACAATGGCCAAAACTTGGCTTTCCCCGTCTCACATTCGACGATTGGCCCGGCGAGTTGCCCTCTGATGAGGCCGGACCGGTCGCAGGGCTATCGCGCCAGACGCCGCTGGAAATTCTCTTTACCTCCGGCACCACCGGCGAGCCCAAGGGCGTGGTACTGACCCATGGCAATATACTGGCCAGCGTGGAGCCCATCGAGCAGGGAGCGCAGCCCTACATGCGCTGGGAGCGGCTGCTGGTGCATCCGCTGCGCATCTTCGATACGCTGCCCCTAAGCCACGTCTTCGGGCAGACTATGGGGTTGTGGGTTCCACCAATCTTCACTGCGCAGGTGCACTTTGAGAGCCGGCTGGTGGCCTCGCGGCTGATCGAGACAATCCAGCGCGAGCGCATCAGCGTGCTGGCCGCGGTGCCGCGCGTCATGGAGCTGCTTAAGACTCATCTGGAAGCTGCGCATCCTGACTTAGCCGGGCGGGTGGCCGTATCGCAGGGCATTGGGCCGTGGATGCGCTGGTGGCGCTTCCGCGATGTGCATCGCGAGTTCGGCCTGAAGTTCTGGGCGCTGGTATCTGGCGGCGGCGCGCTACAGGGTTCGCTGGAGCAGTTCTGGAACGCACTGGGGCTGGTGGTGATTCAGGGCTACGGAATGACGGAGACCAGCGCGCTGATTACGCTCAACCATCCCTTTCATGTGGCTCGAGGGACGATCGGCAAGCCGCTGCCGGGGCGGGATGTAAAGCTGGGCCCGGATGGCGAGGTGCTGGTGCGGGGCGCGATGATCTCCGGGGGAACGTGGTCAGGCGGAGCCTTAGAAGCGCGCCGGGACGAGTGGCTGGCCACCGGCGATCTGGCCGAGACACAGCCGAGCGGGGAGTTGCGCTTTGTGGGGCGCAAGAGCGAGGTGATCGTGACCGCGGCCGGGGTGAACCTGCATCCCGAGGACCTGGAAGCGGCTGTTGAGCAGGAGCCGGAGGTGGCGGCTTGCGCGGTGGTGGCGATGGAGACTCCAAATGGGACGGAACCCTGCGCGGTGCTGGCTATGCGCGGCAGCGGTGACAAGGCGGCGGAGGTTATTGAGCGCGCCAACCGCAAGCTGGCGGAGTTTCAGCGTCTCAGGCGCTGGGTGCTGTGGCCGGAGCCGGATCTGCCGCGCACCTCGACCGGCAAGGTAAAGCGCAAGGCAGTGGCAGAGTGGCTCAAGGAAATCCAGGCTGCGGCGGCTGTGCCCAAAGCGGCCGGCGCACACGTCTTTGGAGCCACGTCGGACTGGCTACTGGCGCTGATTGCGCAGATCACCGGCGAGCCGCCGGTCGGCGTGGGAGATGAACTGCGATTGACCGAAGACATGCATCTGGACAGCCTGGGCCGAGTGCAACTGGCAGCGGCTCTGGAAGAGCGACTGGGCATTGCGCCCCAGAGCGGTCTGCTGGAGCGGGCGGAGACACTTGGGGAGTTGCGCGCGCTGGTAAGCGGAGAAGCCGAAGGAACTCATGCAGCCTCCCGCTGTTATCCCAAAGGGCCTAAGGCGCGACGGCGGCGAATAGAGGGTTCTGCAGCAAGTCTTTCCGGCGAACAGATGGAAGGCTACAAATCCAAGGCGGCATTTGCGCCTTCAGTACCCGATGCGGACGCCGCGCCGGACAAGTGCATCTATCCGCGCTGGCCGTGGCTGCGGCCCTTCCAGTGGCTGCGGGCGGCATTTATCGAGGCGGTTGAGCGGCCGCTCGTTTGGCTTCTCGCGCATCCGAGAGTGGTTGCGCCGGTGGTGCCTCCCTCGGATCAGCCGATGCTCATTATCGCCAATCACGTGACGGCCTTTGACGGTCCGCTGGTGCAGTGCGCCCTGCCGGGACAGATGCGGCGGCGGATTGCCGTGGCCATGGCTGGAGACATGCTGGAGGAGTACCGGCACTTCCGCAATCCCGAGCGCGCGCCGGGAAAATGGGGATTCTATCCGTTAGGTCCGCTGATTTACCTGCTGCTGACGGCGCTTTTCAACGTCTTTCCCTTGCCCCGGCAACGGAACTTCCAGCGCAGCTTTACGCACGCCGGCGCGGCCATGGATCGCGGCTATCACGTGATGGTCTTCCCCGAAGGCACGCGTTCGGCGGAAGGGAAGCTGGCGCGCTTCCGAGGCGGAATCGGGCTGCTGGCGAAGCAATCGGGCGCCATGGTGCTGCCGGTGGCGGTTCGCGGGCTGGGCGAACTGAAGGCCGCGGGCCGCGGCTGGTTCCGCTCCGGCAAGATTGAAGTGCATGTGGGCCGAGCGCTGCGCTTTGCACCGGAAGAGACGGAAGCCGCGATTGCCGAGCGGCTGCACGCCGAGGTGGAGAGGCTGCTGAAGGACAGCCAACAGCTTTCAGCTATCAGCTAACAGCTGACCGAGAACAGAGAACAGGGAACAGTCAGAGGTTGGCTTGCAGAATCATCCGTGTACTAACGCTGCGTAATTATCTGCAAGGCGTTTTCGACAGCAATATCACGAATCTCACATGCTGAGACGCGGGGACGAGCTGCGGCAAATTCCGCCTGCTGATCGAAATCCATGTATCTCGATGATAAAAATATACTTATCTGCACGGTCTTTGCCATGAGCGAAAGCGATGAATCATAGATTGCTGAATTAATCTGCAAGGAATTGGGGCTCAAAATAAATATTAGGGGGGGGAGGGGGGGTACCCTTTTTTCAGCGGTCAGCTATCAGCTATCAGCAAAAACCCGCTCCTGTGGTCCTTGTTCATGCTTTGATTGTGCGCCAACGGAGGGTAATTATCTGCAAAAGTACAGTCTTTAAATAGGCGACCATCCGGGAACAACCCCATGCCCACCTTCCACTCCGTTATTCAAAACACCATCACCCTGAGGGTCAACATAAGATTTACAGCTGCTTCTGGGACCCCCAAAATGGCGACTTTCTCTCATTTCTGACGTTGCGCCAATAATGCAGAATTCTGTACAAAATTCGCACCATATATCGCTATGTTACTGAACCACTCACGGGATCGAATTCCTAATGAATCTGCAATTGCATCACTGCTATTCATCATCAGGTTCCATCATGCTTTGCATCCTGTCGAACAGGCGCTTCATGCCGAGTGTCATTGGCATGTGATCTCGGAGCACGGCATACAACGGATACAACAATAGAAGGAGGGGCAAGAATAAAAACGGCAGAGCCATCAACAAGCCGGGCGACAAAGCAAAGACGAAGAAGTAGAGAATGGCCCACGGGATCAAAGTACGTTTCCAAAGAGGAAGTTGCACTCGACCCCCCAACTGAAACAGAAATACCAAAAAGTGAACGGCGGCCATGATCGCGTAGACAATAAAGGCTCGCAGCAATCCAGGACTTGGCATCTCAGGAAACCGATACTCGCCAAGGACGGAGATTACCAATAGAGGCACCACTAACACGCACACCTCATAGACGAAAAGCGCCGCTCGCTCCCGGCGCGATAAGACCTGCGCCTTGATGAGCCAGCTCCACAGACGCTCCAGGAGCAGGCTTGTCATAAGCACAGCGCCGAACAGCCATAACAGGTAGGCGCTTTCGAAGGCTCCGCCGACGTATTTCTCAAACCAAACCCAAGTGCTTCCCTGTGTTCGCACTCCAGTTTCAACCACTGAATAGAAGTTCACAATCGAAGTCGCGACCGCGATTGAGAAGACCGCGTGTGACAAATGCACAGCGCTCAGATAGCGGCGTCCTGGACCGCAATCGGCAGCTATGTTCAACGAGGCAGGGCAAATCAATGCATGGAAGAAACTCCGTAGAAACTTCCATATTGCACGAGGGCCTTTGAATGCAGGGAAGAAAAATGTTCGATAGATGACTTCGAAGGAGACGTCACCCTCTTCTTCGGCAGAAACATGGCTTGGAGAAGGAATTGAATCATGCGCCACAGGAGCCAAGCCTAGACTGCTAGTTACTTCAGTCGGACTCGATAATGGCAGCATAGTAAGCCTAGCCCACCGAACACCAACTTCGGAAGAACACGTGAAAAAAGTATGAGCACCGAATGTCAACGAGGATGTATCTTGTGTCACATCTCTGTAGGACCAAATAAAACAAACGACGCGATGCAAAATTGCCGAGTGCTAACCAGATTGCGATCAGAGTTCCTGACTGATTACCGGCAAAGCGAAGATTGCATCACTACCCTGATTCCTGAGCTATGTTTTTAATGCATTTTTGCTATTTGTGTAGAGTGCGGCATGGACCGGGAGGTCCACGCGACAGCCGGCCAGCCACCCCAACGAGCAAAAATCGCTCGTTGGGGACCCCGGCCGGGAGGCTGGCGCTACTTATTGCATTTTCGGCAGTCAGGGTTAAAACCCTGACCTACCAGCCGTGCCCTTTCAAAGAATTCGTTCCGTCCCTACGGGACTCCGCATGAATTGTTGGTTGCGTTAACCCCAACCCCACGCTAAAGCGCGGGGCTAACAAACACTGCGCCTCCGGCGCGGGCGACAGGCTCTGCCGGCATACGCGTTACTTATTTAGATATCCCACCCATTCGCACGGAACGCGAATGGATGGGGCACACGGTCCTGATACAAAGCTGATTTATGGAACATGCTCTAACTGGCTGGCTGACGGGCTAGCTTGGCTGGCGGGGTCGGAAGTGGCATGTTCCGCCGGCCAGGACCGGGGTCCAGATGGAGGGGTCGGCGGGCTGCTCGCTGGAGCCGAGGAAGAGGGTGCCGTCGGGGGCCAGAACCTTGTGGATGCCGGCGAGAAGGGTTTTACGCGTCTCCTGCGAGAAGTAAAGCATGACGTTGCGCAGGAAGATGACGTCGAAGCGATCGCTGGCGCGGTTGAAGGGCAGCGGCTGCGAACAGAGGTTAGCCTGGCGGAAGTTGCACATCTTGCGAATCTCGGGCTTGACCGTCCAGTTTTCGCCGAAGTGGTCGAAGTAGCTGATGACGAAGCGAGCGGGCAGACCGCGGTTGATTTCGATACGGTGATAGGAGCCGGCCTTGGCGCGCTCCACGACTTCGGCGCAGATGTCGGTGCCTTCGATGCGGATGTCCCAGCCAGCGAGCAGGGGAAAGTGCTGGAGGATGAGCATGGCCAGGCTGTATGCCTCCTGGCCGGAGGAGCAGGCCGCGCTCCAGAAGCGCAGGGTGCGCGCGGGGCGCCGGGCTTCGATGAGTTTGGGCAGCAGTTCGGTGCGCAACAGCTCAAAGGGACGGCCATCACGGAAGAAGCTGGTTTCGTTGATGGTCATGGCCTCGGCGATAGAGCGTTCGAGAGCCGGGTTCTTGCTGACCTTTAGATGCTGGACAAGTTCCTCGAGCCGGGACATGCCCTGATTGCGCAAGAGCTTGGTGAGGCGGGTTTCGAAGAGGTAATCGCGCGAGGAATCGAGCACGTTTTGCGAAAGGCCATAAACAAGCTGGCGAAGGTAGCCGTAGTCGACGCTGGAGGCGGTTTGCATGACTAGACCACCCTTTCGCGCAGCTCGCAAGCCTCGGCGTGAGAGCGGCTGACAAGGCGGAGGATTTCATCGCCCATGGCGTTGAGGGGAAGCACCTTGTGGGCCAATCCCGCGGCACAGACGGCGCCCGGCATTCCCCAGACCGTGCTGCTGGCCTGATCCTGCGCCAGGACGCTGCCGCCCTGCTCGCGAATGATGCGCGCGCCCAACATACCGTCAGAGCCCATGCCGGTAAGCACCACGGCGAGCACTCCTGCGCCGTAGACCCCAGCCGCAGAGCGGAAGAGCACATCGACGGCGGGGCGGCAGTGGTTTTCCGGAGGGCCCTGGTTGAGGTGCAGCGTGGCCGGCTGAGAGCCGCGCGCGCCGGAGAGCACCTCCATGTGCCAATTTCCCCGGGCGATGTAGATGGCTCCGGCGTGCACCGGCTCGCCCTCCGCGCCCTCGCGCACTTGCAACGAACAGCGGCTGTTGAGCCGCTCGGCAAGCTGCCGGGTGAACAACTCCGGCATATGCTGCACGATCAGGACAGGCAGAGGGAAGCTGGCCGGCAGCTCCGGCAGCAAAATGTCAAGCGCCGCGGGACCACCGGTGGAGACGCCGATGGCCAGGACAGCAGGGACCGACGAGATTGGCTGGGCCTTGGGCAAAGGCGCCATGGCTGCTGGAAAAAGTGTCCGCGCCGCACTGGGCAAAGCCGGCGGAGGCAGGCTGGTGAGAGCATGAATCTTGGGGAGAAGCTCCTGACTGAGCGCCCGCATGGAGGCCTCGCGGCTGGACTGCCCCACGGGCTTGGCTACATAGTCGGAAGCGCCGTTGGCCAGGGCCTCGATGGTCACCTTGGCGCCGCGCTGGGTGAGCGAGCTGCACATGATGACCGGTAACTTGTGCCCCCGCGCGCGCAACTGTCTCAGCGTGACCAAACCATCCATGACCGGCATCTCGACATCCAGCAGGAGCAGGTCAGGTTGAAGGGTTTCCAGGGCGCTCAAAGCCGCCTGTCCATCCGTAGCGGTGCCCGCCACCTCCAGGCCGGCATCCATGCTGACAACGGAGCGCAACAGACTCCGCATAACCGCAGAGTCGTCAGCGATCAAAATCCGGGTTCGGCGGCCGGCAGCCATCTCTCAGGCCTCCATTAGGCCTAACATGGCCAGCTTTTCCGTCAGTGCCTCATCGTCGAAGGGCTTCATCAGATACTCGTCGGCGCCTGCATCCAGAGCGCGGAGAATGTAATCGTTTTCCGCCTCGGTTGTAACCATCATGACCTTGATGCCCAAATACCCGTCGGCGCGCAGTTGTTTGAGCATGTCCAGGCCGTTCATAACCGGCATATTCCAGTCCACCAGCGCGAGTTCGAAAGGCGGGCGCGATTTCACAAGATCCATGGCGGCCTGGCCGTCGGCCGCTTCTTCGCACTCGATGCCCTTTTCTTCGAGCAGTCCGCGCAGAAAACCCCTGACGAAGCGGGAATCATCGACGATCAAAGCTCGCATGGCGGCCTCCAATCATAAGCCCAATTGACCCTAAGCAGCCTTGTTCGCGCTCAGGCGCATGGGGTCCAGTTGATCCGGGTCCAGCATGACCAGCAAGCTGTCCTTAAGCTTGTAAGCGCCCACAAAGAGTGCTTTCCGGCGTTGATCCAGGATTGAGGGATTAGGTTCGTAATCGGTCGAGGAGACGGTCAGGACCTCGCTGACCGAGTCCACCAGCAAACCAAAGATGCCGCCGGTGCTTTCCAGCACCAGGAGATCCTGCCGGCCCTCTTTGGGCGGCATGTCCAGCAACTGGCGGAGGCTCACGGTGGTGAGCACGTCACCGCGGTAATGCACCAGCCCTCCGACAAAGACGGGCGCCAGCGGCACCGGCTCTGGCCGTGCGGCGCCGACAATCTCGAGAATATGCGTGATGGGCACGCCAAACAACGAGGTTCCCAGGCGCACTGTGCACATCTCCTTCAGCGTAGCCGACGCTTTTTTTTCTTTGCGATGCAATGCAATTGTTGCTGTGCTCATGCCACTGTCTCCGCAATCTGGCTCCACTCCGCGGGAGCTTGTTCGCTGGCGGGCAGCGGCGCCACCGCGCCCAGGTCAACCACGCCCGTAACCCGGTTCTTGAGCAGCGTTACCCCGCCGGTGAGCTGCTCGGAGCCGGCCTCAAATAAGTCGCTGCCGGAGGCCACATCCAGCACATGGGAAACCGCAATACCCACATGGCGGTTGCCTTCGCGGCAGACCACCACGATGATCTTGGCCTGGGGATTTCCTTCGGCCGCCGCCAGCACTCCGCCCGAATCCTCGACCGGCAGCAGTTGGCCATCGAAGTTGAGCACCGGGCGGTAGCCGATGTACTCGATGCGCGACAGAGGCAACTGTTCGATGCGCAGCACGTCGGCCAACGGCACCGCCGCCTGCCGCCCGGCGGCTTCCACCAGCAGGAACTCCATGCCCTTTGACTCATTGGCTTCGGTTTCGCCTTCGCCCACGTGGACGGCTTCTTCCTCGCGCAGGCTCACGCCGGCTTTGAGGGCAATCAATCCAGGATCGAGAATCAGCGCCAGATCGGCATTGCCCAGCACCGTGGCACCGGAAAACAGACCGATGTCCTTGAGCACGGCGGAAAGCGGCTTGACCACGATCTCCTCGGGATCCGCCAAGCCATCCACGACTAGCCCGAAGCGGCGGCCATCGGCATCCAGAACGGCGATGAAATTGTCGCGCTCGCTGACGCTCTTAAGTTCCTTGCCGGGCATCAGCAAGCGGTCCAAGAAAACCAGCGGCAACAGATTGCCGCGCAGCCGGTAGAGGGGCGCGTTCTCGATCCATTCGATGGCCGCCGCCTCCTCTGGAGGGATATGCACCAGTTCCGACAGCGCCCCCTGGGGCAGCGCAAAACTCTGGTTGATGCTGCGCACGATCAGGGCTGGGATGATGGCCAGAGTCAGCGGAATGCGCATACGCAGGGTGGTTCCCTTGCCGGTGCGCGAGTCGATCTCGACCTTTCCGCCGATTTTTTCGACATTTGTCCGGACCACGTCCATACCCACGCCCCGGCCGCTCACGTTGGTAACAGCCGCAGCGGTGGAGAAGCCTGGCAGGAATATCAATTGCAGCAACTCGCGCTCCAACATTTGGGCCGCGCGGTCGGCGGTGACGAGGCCGCGCTCGATGGCCTTCTGGCGCACTTTTTCAACATTGATGCCGGCGCCGTCGTCGGAAACCTCTATGACTACGTGGCTGCCCTCCTGGCTGGCCTTGAGCTTCAGCGTTCCTTCCGGATCCTTGCCCGCTGCACGGCGCACGTCGGGCGGCTCGATACCGTGATCCAGCGAGTTTCTGACCGCATGGGTGAGCGGGTCCTTGATGGCCTCCAGCAGGCTCTTGTCCAGTTCCGTGTCCTGGCCCTCGACCTGCACGC
>Ga0326728_10014395_pt1 | contig 16808 bp, 13 predicted proteins | sample MB3enrmetagenome_FD_207602 | JGI IMG/M metagenome (GOLD analysis project Ga0326728, IMG submission 207602) | Lab enriched peat soil microbial communities from McLean, Ithaca, NY, United States - MB31MN | ecosystem: Environmental > Terrestrial > Soil > Wetlands > Peat | place: USA: New York...
CGAGTTGCGCTTCTCCTGCGCCTCGAAGCCCTTCTTGATCGCGTCCTGATGCGAGCCGGAGAAGGCGGTGTAGACGAGATCGCCGACGTAAGGATGGCGCTGGTGCACCGGCAACTGGGTGCAGAACTCCGCCACCTCGCGGATCGCGTTGACGTCGCTGAGGTTGAGTCCGGGATCGACGCCCTGAGTGAACAGGTTCAGCCCGATGGTGACGATGTCGACGTTGCCGGTGCGCTCGCCGTTGCCGAACAGCGTGCCCTCGACGCGATCGGCGCCCGCCATCAGCGCCAGCTCGGCGGCGGCGACCGCGGTGCCGCGGTCGTTGTGCGGGTGGACGGAGAGGATGACGCTGTCGCGGTCGGAGACGTGGCGGCCGAACCATTCGAACTGGTCGGCGTAGGTGTTGGGCGTCGCCATCTCGACGGTGGCGGGCAGGTTGAGGATCAGCCGCTTCTCACGCGTCGGCTTCAGCTCGGCCTTCACCGCCTCGCACACTTCCAGGGCGACGTCGAGCTCGGTGCCGGTGAAGCTCTCGGGCGAATACTCGAAGGTGAACTCGGTCTCCGGCGCCGCGTCGGCGAGACGCTTCACCTGCTTGGCGGCGGAGACGGCGAGCTCGCGCACGCCCGTCCGATCGGTGCGGAACACCACCTCGCGCTGCAGCGTCGAGGTCGAGTTGTAGAAGTGGAGGATGACCTTCTTCGCCCCCCTCACCGCCTCGAAGGTGCGCTCGATCAGCTCCGGGCGGCACTGGACGAGCGCCTGGATCGCCACGTCGTCGGGGATCTTGCCGCCTTCGATGATCGCGCGGACGAAGTCGAAGTCGGTCTGCGAGGCGGACGGGAATGCGACCTCGATCTCCTTGAACCCCATGCCGACCAGCAGCTCGAACATGCGCAGCTTGCGCTCGAGGCCCATCGGCTCGATCAATGCCTGGTTGCCGTCGCGCAGGTCGACGGAGCACCAGATCGGCGCCTTGTCGATGACGCGCGACGGCCATTGGCGATCGGGCAGGACGATCGGCGCGTAGGCGCGATATTTGTGAATCGGCATATTGGTCATGACGAACCCTCGGAGCTGAGCCGCCGCCGCCTCAGCCGCGTGCGCGGCCGCGAAGCGTCAAGGCGAAAAATTCGGAAAGGAAGCGAAACTGGGCCTTGTCTCCCGGCGCTCAAAGCGCCGGGCGGCTAAGTCGCAGGGTTGTCGCCAGGGTTCGCATGCGCGCTTTCAATCAGAACGGGGCGCAAAAATCAACTGCCGCCGCGCCGCAGCCTCGCGCGCCGCGGTTAACAAGAAGTAATTCCAACGGTTTTCACAATGCTACTTGACGAGCGAGCCGGTTCCGCGCGAGAAGGTTTCGCATTGGGAGGATGTCCGGGCGCCGCGCGCGATCACACGACGCGGCGGGGCGGGACGAAGCGGCTCTCCTCCCCTGTAGGAGCGGCGCCTTGCATGTCCCTCGTGGTCAAGCTCGAAAACGTTAGCAAGAGCTTTCCCGGCGTGCGGGCGCTGAGTAACGTCCGATTCGAGTTGACGCCCGGCGAGGTGCACGCGCTGATGGGCGAGAACGGCGCCGGCAAGTCGACCTTGATGAAGATTCTCGCGGGCGTCTATACGCGCGATAGCGGCGATATCTTCTACAACGGCGAGCCGATCAACTTCGCCAACCCGCGGGAAGCGCAGGCGGCGGGGATCGGGATCATTCATCAGGAGCTGCAGCTGATGAATCATCTCACCGTGGCGCAGAACATCTTCATCGGCCGCGAGCCGCGTCGCGCCTACGGGCTGCTGCTCGACGAGGACAAGCTCAACCGGCAGGCCCAGGCGCTGCTCGACCACATGGGCCTGCGCCTCGATCCGCGCGCCGACGTCGGCGGACTGACCGTGGCCAAGCAGCAGATGGTGGAGATCGCCAAGGCGCTCTCCTACCAGTCGCGCGTGCTGATCATGGACGAGCCGACGGCGGCGCTCAACGCCGCCGAGATCGACGAGCTGTTCACGATGATCCGCGAACTCAAGAGTCGCGGCGTCGGGATCATTTACATCTCGCACAAAGTCGACGAGCTGAAGCTGATCTCCGACCGCGTCACCGTGCTGCGCGACGGCGAATATGTCGGCACCGTCCCGACCGAGACGACCAGCGTCGAGACCATCATCGCGATGATGGTCGGCCGGACGCTGACCGACGTTTCGCGCGACGCGACCCGCAAGCCGCGCGACGAGATCGCGCTCGAGGTGAAGAACCTCAATTGCGGCCCGCTGGTGAAGAATGTTAGCTTCTCGCTCCGGCGCGGCGAGATCCTCGGCTTCGCCGGGCTGATGGGGGCGGGGCGCACCGAGGTGGCGCGGGCGGTGTTCGGCGCCGACCGCGCCCAGTCGGGCGAGATCATCGTCATGGGCAAGAAGATGGCCATCCGCACGCCCAAGGACGCGGTCGCCGCGGGGGTCGGCTATCTGTCGGAGGACCGCAAGCGCTTCGGCCTCGCCGTCGGCATGGACCTTGCCGCCAACGTGGTGATGGCCAATCTGGCGCGGTACCTGTCCTTCCGCTTCTTCCTGCGCGGGCGCGCGATTCTCGCCGACGCGGAGAAGTTCGTGAAGCTCCTCGGCATCCGCACCCCCTCTCCGACCCAGGAAGTGCGGTTGCTGTCGGGCGGCAATCAACAGAAGGTGGTGGTCGCCAAGTGGCTCGACCGCGACTGCGACATCCTCTTCTTCGACGAGCCGACGCGCGGCATCGACGTCGGCGCGAAGGCCGAGATCCACAAGCTCCTGCGAGAGCTCGCCGATCAGGGCAAGGCGATCGTCATGATTTCGTCGGAGCTGCCGGAAATCCTTCGCATGAGCGACCGGATCGTCGTCATGTGCGAGGGGCGGATCACCGGCGAACTGACGCCGGACGAGGCGACCCAGGAGCGGATCATGCAGCTGGCGACGCAACGCGAGACAATGGCGGCTTGAAGCAATGGACAATCCCGTTAGCACCCCATCGAGTGAACACGCCGCCGCCGAGACGCACGCGCCGGCGGGCGAGTCCGCGCTGAGCCGCGTTTTCGGGGCGCAAGCCAGGCAGAAGCTGCTCGCCTTTCTCAGCCTCATCCTGTTGTTTATCTTCTTCAGCTTCGCTTCGCCCGCCTTCCCGCAGATGGACAACGTCATCGCCATCATGCAGTCGACCGCGGTCGTCGGCGTGCTTGGGGTCTCCGCGACATTCGTCATCATCACCGCCGGCATCGATCTTTCGGTCGGCACGCTGATGACCTTCACCGCGGTGATGTGCGGCGTGTTCCTGACCGATTGGCATTTCCCGATGTTCGTAGGCGTCCTCGCCGCGATCGGGACGGGCGCGTTATGCGGTTCGATCTCCGGGGTGTTGATCGCGAAGCTCAAGATTCCGCCGTTCATCGCCACGCTCGGCATGATGTGGGCGGTCAAGGGGCTGTCGCTCATCGTGTCGGGCGTGAAGCCCATCTACTTCAACGACACGCCCAACTTCTACATGATCTCGCAGGACTCGCTGATCGGCTACTTCGTGCCGAGCGTGCCGATCCCCAACGGCGTCCTCATATTGTTCCTGGTCGCCATTGTCTCCAGCGTCATCCTCAATGGCACCGCGCTCGGGCGCTACACCTTCGCGATCGGCAGCAACGAGGAGGCGGCGCGCCTGTCGGGCGTCAACGTCGACGCGTGGAAGATCGCGGTCTATTGCCTGGCCGGCGCGATCACCGGCGTGGGCGGTCTGATCATCGCCTCGCGCCTCAACTCGGCCCAGCCCGCGTTAGGCCAGGGCTACGAGCTTGAAGCGATCGCCGCCTGCGTCATCGGCGGCACTTCGCTGGCCGGCGGGGCGGGAACCATCCTCGGCACCATCATCGGCGCCTTCATCATGAGCGTGCTGACCAACGGACTGCGCATCCTCTCGGTCGCGCAGGAATGGCAGATGGTCGCCACGGGCGCCATCATCATCCTCGCTGTCTACGCCGACATCCTGCGTCGACAGCGCGCGTGAGGGGCGAGGCGTCGAACACGAAAGGAGGACTGACGAAGAGAAACCGCCGCCGCCTGGCGGAACAACAGGCGCAAACAGCAACGAGAACGATAAAAGACCCGGAGGAATTCCATGTTGAAGAAATGGCACATTGGCGTGGCGTTCGGCGCCCTGATGGCGGTCGGCTTTTCGGTCGGCGCCAGCGCGGACGAGGCCTACATCCCGCTCATCTCCAAAGGCTTCCAGCACCAGTTCTGGCAGGCGGTGAAGCTCGGCGCCGAGCAGGCGGCGCAGAAGGACGGCGTCAGGATCACCTTCGAGGGCCCGGAGAGCGAGGCGATGGTCGACAAGCAGATCGACATGCTCTCGGCCGCGCTGGCCAAGAAGCCGCAGGCGCTCGGCTTCGCCGCGCTCGACTCCAAGGCCGCTATCCCGCTCCTGCAGAAAGCGCAGGACGCGAAGATCCCGGTGATCGCCTTCGACTCGGGCGTCGACAGCGACATCCCGCTGACGACTTGCAGGACGGATAGCGTTGCGGCCGCCGGCACGGCCGCCGACAAGATGGCCGAGCTGATCGGCGACGAGGGCGAAGTCGCGGTCATCGTCCACGACCAGACGAGCCGCACCGGCATCGACCGCCGCGACGGCTTCCTCAACGAGATGAAGGACAAGCACCCCAACATCAAGATCGTCAGCGTCCAATACGGCGCCGGCGACCACCTGAAGTCGGCCGAGATCGCCAAGGCGGATATCCAAGCGCACCCGAACCTCAAGGGCATCTTCGGCGCCAACGAAGGCTCGGCCGAGGGCGCGGCGATCGGCGTCAAGGAGTTGGGCAAGAAGATCGTCCTCATCGGCTTCGACTCCGGCAAGGAGCAGAAGGACGAGATCCGGTCCGGCCTGATGGCGGGCGCGATCACCCAGAACCCGGTCGGCATCGGCGCCTGCACCGTCGATTCGGCCGTCAAGGCGCTCAAGGGCGAGACCCTGCCGAAGGTCATCGACACCGGCTTCTACTGGTACGACAAGACCAACATCGACGAACCCAAGATCGCCGCGGTCCTTTACGACTGACCGCCCGCCGACTATCGAGGAAGGGCCGCGCGCCCTTCCTCTTTTCGCCCTGACGCGACAAGACCGGAGAGCGCGCTGAAGTGGCCGCCGGCGTGGAACGCCGCCGACCCCGACGACGCCCAAGGGGCGGCGGCGCGGCTTGCCCTGGGGGGCGAATGCGCGCCCGCGACCACCCTGCCCCGCGCCGATGTCCAGCGCCTGTTCGACGACTACGCGCCGACTTTCGACGCGCGCCTCACGCAGCGCCTCGTCTATCGCGGTCCGGCGCTGGTCGCCGCGGCGCTCGACGCCGCCGCTCCCGGCCGCCGCTTCGCCCGCGCGCTCGACCTCGGCTGCGGCAATGGTCTCGCAGGCGCGGCGCTCAGCGCCCGCGTCGGCCGCCTCGAGGACCTCGACCTCTCGCCGGCGATGCTCGCGCGCTCGAGGTCGGCGACGTCGTCGACCATCTCGCGCACTTCCAGACGGCGTTCGGTCTCCTCGTCGCCGCCGACGCGCTGGTGTATTTCGGCGAGCTCGCCCCCTTCTTCGCCGCCGCGGCGCGCGCGCCGGCGTCGGGCGGCCTCATCGTTTTCACCGTCGAGACCTTCGACGGCGAGGGCTTTCGCCTCGGCGCGACGATGCGCTTCGCCCGTGCGCGCGCCTATGTCGAAGGCTCGGCCGCCGCGGCGGGCCTGCGGGAGCTCGCGCTTAACGACGCTTGGGCGCGGCGCGAAGCGAAAGAGGAGGCGCCCGGACTGGTCGGCGTCTTCGCCGCCGGCGGCCGAGCGCCGGCCGCCTTCACTCCGAACGGTCCGCCCGCCGCGCGCGCATGATCGCCGCGTTGAGCGAACCGCCGAAGACGAAGATCGCCGCCAGCGAATAAAAGAAGACCAGCGCGATCATCACCGAGGCGAGGCCGGCGTAAGTCGAGACGTAGTTGCGCGCGAACTGCGTCAGATAGGCGCCGAACGCCTCGCCGAAGGCGACGCTGGCGACCAAGCTGGCGACCACGCCCGGCGCGATGTCGACGAGCCGCAGCCGCCGCGCCGGCAGCCAGCGATGGGCGATCAGCGTCGTCGTCGCCATCACCAGCGAGGCGGCGGCGAGCCGGCCGACGGTGACCATGTCCTGCATCGGCGCCAGCGCGGGAATGAAGTCGGCCGCCGTTGTCCAGATCAGCGGTCCGAGCACGACCAGGAGCGCGAGCGCGAGTAGCGCCGCCGAGCCGACCACGACGAAGGCGAGCGATTGCAGGCGCAGCCGCCACCATGGCCGCGTCTCGCGGCAGGAATAGGCGCGATCGAGGCCGACCCGCAGCGCTTCGATGGCGTTGCTGGAGAAATAGAGCGCCAGCGCCGCGCCGATGGTGAGCAGGCCGCCGCGCGGCGCGGTCAGCACGTCGCGCACCTCATCGGCGATCGGCCGGGCGACGTCGGCCGGCCAGGCGGAGAAAATGAGCCGCGTCACCTCGTCGGCGAGGTCCTGCGAGCCGAAGAAGCCGGCGAGCGCGGCGACGAAGATGAGGAAGGGAAAGAGCGAGGTCAGCGCCGAGAGCGCGATGTGGCTGGCGATCGCCCAGCCGTCCTCGGCCAGGAAGTGATTGGCCGCGTCGAGCGCCACCCCCCAGGCTTTCCGCATCCGCCGCCGTCCTTTCGCCCGCGCCGCCTCGCCGCGGCGGCGGGCGAATATCTATCGGCCCGCCCCGCCGCTGTCATCCCGCCGCCCCCGCCCCCTGTTCGCCGCGCGTCTTCGCGCTATCTTTCCCCTAACCGAATCGAAACCGGGCGGTCGTATTTTCGTCCCAATTCGCTCGCGAAATCATCGGGCGGAGCCGAAGCGCGAGACGCCTCGCCCCGGAGGAGCGATGTCGAATGTTTTCGCCGCCGACGCGACGCGTCGGGAAGAGGGATATGTCGTCGCTGTCTCATGACCGCACGGCCGGCCACGGCGCCGCGCCCGCGCTGCTCGAGCGGCGCGCCGCCGCGGCCGCGTGCCCCCGCGGCGTCGTCATCGGCCTCGCCGGGCGGCTGCTCATCCTGACGATCGGCTTCGCCCTGGTGGCGATCTGCTTGTTCTACCTCTCGCGCCTCACCGCCTATCGCGAGACCTGGCTGCGCGACCGGCTGATGGTCGCCCATAGCGCGATGCTGTTGTTCGGCGACGCCGGCGACGGGACGGCGCCCGTCGAGCGCGCGGCGAAGATCCTCGACAGCGTCGGCGCGAAGAGCATCGTCGTCACCTTGCCGAACGGTCGGCGGCTGGCGGCGAGCTCGGGCGCCGAACCGCCGGCGCGCGACACGTTCGAGGTCGACGATCCCTCGATGACGGCGGGAACTCGGGCCGCCGTCGGCACGCTGTTCACCGAGCCCGGCTCGCTGGCGCGCGTCATCGGCCACGCGCAAAGCGACGGCGCGCTGGTCGACATCACCCTCGACCAGACGCCGCTGATCGACGCGATGTGGCGCATCTCCCGCACCTTCCTCGCCCTGTCGCTGCTCGTCTCGTCGGTGGTGACCTGCGTGCTGTGGGCGGCGTTGTGGTGGATGGTGATCCGGCCGGTGCGCCGGCTGACCTCGAGCATCATCGCCTTCGGCGAGCGCCCGCAGGAGAGCGCGCGCATCATCGCCCCGAGCGGGCGCCGGGACGAGATCGGCCGCGCCGAGACGGCGCTGGCGGCGATGCAAGGCTCGCTCGCCCACGAACTCGGCCAGCGCAAGCGCCTCGCCGAGCTCGGCATGGCGGTGGCGCGCATCAACCACGATCTGCGCAACATCCTGTCCGCGGCGCAGCTCATCTCCGACCGCCTGGCGGCGATCCCCGATCCGCTGGCGCAGCGGCTGGGCCCTCGGTTGGTGGCGACGCTCGACCGCGCCATTCAATTCTGCCAGGCGACGCTCACCTACGGCGGCGGCCGCGAACAGCCGCCGGCGCCGCGCCGCTTCGACCTGCGCGAGGTGGCGCGCCAGGTGGTCGAGACCGCGGAGGCCGAGAGCGGCGGCGCGATCGTCTACGCCATCGACATTCCGCCGAAGTTCGATCTGTTCGCCGATCCCGACCATGTGCTGCGGGTGATCGAGAACCTGTGCCGCAATGCGGCGCAGGCGTTGCGCGGCCGCGGCGCTCAGGACGGCCGGCCGCCGGCGATTCGCCTGGCGGCGATTCGCACCGACGACGTCGCGCTGATTGAGGTCAGCGACAGCGGCCCTGGATTTCCTCCCGAGCAGACGCAGCACATTTTCGAGCCGTTCCATCTTTCGACGCGCGAAGGCGGCGCCGGGCTCGGCCTCGCCATCGCCGCCGACCTGGTGACGCGCAACGGCGGCTCGATCAGCCTCGCCGAAGCCAAGAGCGACGATTTCTACTGCGGCGCCCGCTTCCTCATCACCCTGCCGACGCCCGACCCGGCGGCGCGGCGCGGCCGCGCGCTGGCGCCGGCCCGCCCCTCCGCATAAGCCCCAGCCCCGGCGACCCTTAGCCGCGGCGGCGCGCGAGTTTACGCGGGCGCGCCGTTCCTTTATTGCTCGCTGTCGCGGAGAAGGGGCCGGGATGGGCGAGCACGAGTCCGTCGAGGACAAATACAAGGCGATCAATTTCGTCGCTTCCATCGCGCCGGACGCGGAGGCGGCGCGCCAGAAACTCGTCGATCGCTATGGCGACGTTCCCTACGAGCAGGCCGACGTCATTGTCGCCCTGGGCGGCGACGGCACGATGCTGCAGACCCTGCATCGCACCATCTCGGCGCCGAAGCCGGTCTTCGGCATGAATCGCGGCTCGCTCGGCTTCTTGATGAACGACTATTCCGAGCGCGGCCTGCGCGCCCGCCTGGCGACGGCGCAGCCTTCGATCATCCATCCCCTGCTGATGCGCGCGCGCGACGTGCGCGGCGAGGAAGCGACGGCGCGGGCGATCAACGAAGTATCGCTGTGGCGCCAGAAGTATCAGGCGGCCAAGATCGCGATCCTGGTCGACGGCAAGGCGCGGCTCCCCGAGTTGATCGCCGACGGCGCGCTGGTGGCGACGCCGGCCGGCTCCACCGCGTACAATCTTTCCGCCAACGGCCCGATTCTGCCGTGGGGGTCGCGGCTGATGGCGCTGACGCCGATATGCGCCTTCCGGCCGCGGCGCTGGCGCGGCGCGCTGTTGCCCGACCGGGCGAAAGTCGCGTTCGAAATGCTGGAAACCGACAAGCGGCCGGTCGCCGCGGCCGCCGACCACATCGAAATCCGCGACGTCGTGCGCGTCGACGTCGAGACCGACTACGCCACATCGCTGATCCTGCTGCACGACGCCGGCCATCCGTTCGACGAGCGGACGTTGCGCGAGCAGTTCGCGTCTGAAACGGCCGAGCGCCGCGGCGGGTCGCAAATCGGAGCCGAGAGCGATGGCGAAGAGCGTGCGCGTGGTCGCTGAGCGGACCCTGGCGGAGGGGCGGTTCCGCCTCACCCTCACACGCGCGGAGATCGAGGAGGACGACGGCGAGCGCCGCGCCCTCAATTACGAGGTCTACCGCCACGGCCCGGCGGCGGCGGCGCTGCTTTACGACCCCGCGCGCGGCGTCGTGCTGCTGGTCAAGCAGTTCCGCCTTGGCGCCTATTTCGCCGACGGCGCGCTGGAGACGATCGAAGCGGTCGCCGGCATGCTCGACGGCGACGACCCCGGGACCTGCGCGACGCGCGAAGCCTGGGAGGAGACCGGCGTGCGGGTCGCCGCCGTGCGCCATGCCTTCGACGCCTACGCCAGCCCCGGCGGGACGAGCGAGAAGATCGCCTGCTTCGTCGCGCCCTATAGCCTCGCCGACCGCGTCGGGCGCGGCGGCGGCGTCGACCTCGACGAACGCATTGAGGTCGTCGAAGTCGGCTTCGACGAGGCGCTGGCGATGATCGAAACCGGCGCGATTCGAGATGCTAAGACGATCGCGCTGATCTACTACGTGAAGGCCAACGGTCTGCTCGCGTCGACGCGCGCCGGCGGTTGAAGCGGCCGGCGCGAGAGAAGAGGAGCGGCGGCGGCTCAGTCCCCCTCTCCCGCTTGCGGGAGAGGGGTTAGAGCGAGGGGAAGGCCGTCCGACGACGGCGCCTTTAGATGTCGAAATAGAGCGCGAACTCCCACGGGTGCGGCCGCAGCCGCACGGGGTCGAGCTCCTTCTTGCGCTTGTAGGCGAGCCAGGTCTCGATGACGTCGGGGGTGAAGACGTCGCCCTTGAGCAGGAAGGCGTGGTCCGCCTCCAGCGCGTTCAGCGATTCCTCGAGCGAGCCGGGCATCGACTTGACCTTCGCAGCCTCCTGCGGCGGCAAGTCGTAGAGGTCCTTGTCCATCGGCGGCGGCGGCTCGATGCGGTTGGCGATCCCGTCGAGCCCCGCCATCAGCATCGCGGCGAAGGCGTAGTACGGGTTGCAGCTCGGGTCGGGCGTGCGGAACTCGATGCGCTTGGCCTTCTCGCTCGACGAATACATCGGGATGCGCACCGCGGCGCTGCGATTGCGTTGCGAGTAGGCGATGTTGATCGGCGCCTCGTAGCCGGGCACCAGCCGGCGGTAGGAGTTGGTGGTCGGCGCCACCAGTCCGCACAGCGCGTGGGCGTGCTTGAGGACGCCGCCGATGTAATGGCGCGCGGTCTCGCTGATCAGCCCGTAGCCGTTGGGATCGTAGAAGACGTTCTTCTCGGCCTTCCACAGGCTCTGATGGACGTGCATGCCCGAGCCGTTGTCCTGGAACAGCGGCTTCGGCATCACCGTCACCGTCTTGCCGTGGCGGCGCGCGACGTTCTTGATGACGTATTTGTAGGTCAGGACCTGGTCGGCCATGCGGGTCAGCGTCGTGTAGCGCATGTCGATCTCGGCCTGCCCCGCCGTTCCCACCTCGTGATGGTGGATCTCGATCCGGACGCCGCATTTCTCCAGCGTGCGCAGCATTTCCGATCGGATATCCTGCAGGTGGTCCATCGGCGGAACCGGGAAGTAGCCTTCCTTGTAGCGCGGCTTGTAGCCGAGGTTCGGCTTGTCCGCCTGGCCCGAATTCCAGAACCCTTCCTCGGAGTCGACGAAGTAGTAGCCGCAGTTGTAGCTCTGGTCGAAACGCACGTTGTCGAAGATGTAGAACTCGATCTCCGGGCCCCAGTAGCTGAGGTCGGCGACGCCGGTCGATTGCAGATAGAGTTCCGCCTTCTGCGCGAGGAAGCGCGGGTCGCGCGAGTAGGGCTGGCCGGTCACCGGATCGCGCACGTTGCAGATGAGGCTGACCGTCGGCACCTCGGCGAAGGGATCGAGGAAGGCGGTTTCCGGATCGGGGATCAGCAGCATGTCGGATTCGTCGATCGACTGAAAGCCGCGGATGCTCGAGCCGTCGAAGCCGATGCCCTCGGCGAAGATCTCTTCTTCGAACTCGTTGGCGGAGACCGAGAAATGTTGCCACAAACCCGGCACGTCGACGAACTTCAAGTCGATGATCTCGATCTTGTTGTCCTTTGCAAACTTCATGAAGTCACTAGCCGTCTTGATCGCCATAGCTCCTACTCCCCATGCGTTAAGTCGCCTTCGATTCACCTATTCCCGTCCCAAGTGGGTCGATTTCCGGGCTGGTCGAACCGCGCCCGACGCGCCGCGCCGCGGCTCGGCCGCCGCGCTCAGCCGATTGCGTCGAGCGCTCGCCGCCGGAGGCGCCGATCCGCGCTCAACGAAAAGATCAAGCCCAGGGCGACGCGCTTTCGCGTCGACGCGGCGAGGCGGCGAATTGGCGAGAAAGAGCGCCGCGGCGGCTGGACGCGCGGCCATGCGGCCCGGCGCGCCGAGGCGGACCGCGCCCGATCGCTCGACGCGGCCGTCGAAACCCGCCCATCGCAGTGGTGGCGCGAACCCCATGGGCCGCCCTCCGTAGTCGCCGTCTGCGCGCCGCCGGCAGACTTGTGAACGTCCGCTGTCGTCGCAAGTTTCGCGCCACGGTTTCGCCCGGCGGGCTGGCCGCGCCGCCGCCGCGGCGCGCGCGCTTCGCCGGCGGCGGCCGCGCGCGGTCAAAGCGGCTGCGCCGTCGCGTCGACCCGCGCCGGCCCGAGTGATGAAAATTTGTGCAATTGGCGACAAAACAAGCGTTCCGCCCCCGCGTCGCCGCGGCGGCCTCCGGGCGGCGCTTTCGCCGCCGCCGCCGCAAGTTGACCAATCGATCCGGGGGCGCGGGCGGCGCCGCCGCCACGCTGAGCGCGCCTAATCTTGCGGCATCGCCAGCGGCTGGGCGGGAATATCGGAAGCGATCGGGCCGGGGCCGGCGCCGTCGCGCTGGTAGACGTCGGGGCGGAATTGCACGATGCCGTCCGGCGTCGCCCAGGCGGTGATGTAGACCCAGTAGACGTTGACCGGCTTGGTCAGCTTGACGTCGAGGCGCTCGCCGGAGCGGATCACCTCGTCGATCTGGTCGCGGCCCCAGCCGGGGTTGTCCTTGAGCAGCCAGGCGACGTAGTCGCGCACGTCCTGCACGCGCACGCAGCCCGAGGAGACGAAGCGGAAGTCGTCGCCGAAGATGCCCTTGGACGGCGTGTCGTGCATGTAGACGCCGTAGGGGTTGGGGATGTTGACGCGCACGAAGCCAAGCGAGTTGAGGTCGGCGCCCTGGTCCTGGCGGTACTTGTAATGCGTCGCCTCGTCGCTGTTCCAATTGATCGACTGCGGCGACACCTCCTGGCCGTCCTTGTTGAAGACGCGGATCTTCTCGTCGGTGAGATAATTCGGGTCGGCCTGCATCTTCGGGATGAGGTCTTTCTTGATCAGCGACGGCGGAACCGTCCAGAACGGGTTGAAATTGATCTCCGTCGCCTTGGCCTGCATAATCGGCGACTGGCGGTCGATCTTGCCGACGCCCGCCGCGTGATGCGAATAGACCACGTCGTTCTCGACTGTTTCGACGCTCGCGGCGGGGATGTTGACCATGACGAACCGCTCGCCGAGATCGCCCGAGAGGGTGCGCAGGCGCACGATGTTCGTCTCCAATTGCTGCAGCCGCGCTTCCGCCGGCACGTTGAACTCGGCGAGGGTGGCGTCGTTGACCACGCCGGTCGGGCTGAGGCCGTGACGCAGCTGGAAGCGCTCGACCGCCGCCTCGACGAAGGAGTCGAAGGTCGGCCCCATCCCAGCGACCGGATCGAGGTCGCCCGAGCCGATCAGCCGGCGCCGAAGCGCCTGCACCGCTTTCGACCTGGCGCCGATCTTGAGCTCCGGCCCGGGCGGCACCTCGCCCCAGCCGCCGCGCGCGACGATGCTCTGATAGAACTGGATCGCCGCCTCGGTCGCCTCGACGGTGGCGGGCGACAACACCGGCGTGCTCTCGCGCGTCAAAGCGTCGCGCCCCGGGGTTTCGTAGCTCTGGCGCCATTCGGCCTGGTCGTTCGCGCTCTGCGCGCGCGCCGGCGCGCTCACGAGCGCCGCCGCCGCGAAGGCGCAGGCCGCCGCGCCGCGAACAAAAGCGCGTCGGTCGACGCGCGAGACGTCCAATTCCCTCATAAAAAACGCCTAGCCCCGTTTCCTCACGATCGCGACGACGCCTTCCCCTCGCCGTCTCCCCCCGGATCTTTCCTCGCCGCGCCGTTCGTTCGCGGCGACTCTGGCCTCAGGGCAAGAAACCGGCGCAGTCAGGCGAATTTAAGGCTTCGGCGCTTCGCGCGCGCGCTCGTGATCGCGCAGGGACCAGCGCGAGAAAGACCCGACGACGAAAAAGGGCGCCCCTCGGGGCGCCCTTGCGGCGGCTCGGCTAAGCGGCGTCGCAAACCCTGCGCGCGCTCACAGTCGGTACTTGATCTGATCGGTCCAGAAGCGCTCGAGACGCATCAGCGACACGTTCATGCGGGCGAAGTCGTCGGCCATCACGCCGCCGATCTGCTCGATGGTCTTCGCGTGCTTCTCATAGAGGCCGGCGACGATGCCGTGAATCTCCCGCCCCTTCTCGGTCAGGCTGATGCGCACCGAGCGGCGGTCGACGCGCGAGCGGGCGTGATGAAGATAGCCCATCTCGACCAGCTTCTTCACATTGTAGGAGACGTTCGAGCCGAGATAATAGCCGCGGGTGCGCAGCTCGCCGGCGGTCAATTCCTTGTCGCCGATGTTGAACAGCAGCAGCGCCTGCACCGCGTTGACGTCGGACCGCCCGCGGCGGTCGAACTCGTCCTTGATGACGTCGAGCAATCGGCGATGCAGCCGCTCGACCATCGTCAGCGTTTCGAGATAAACTGGACGAACCGCAGCAATTCGCTCTGCGCGCGATCCGCTCTCTTCCGTATGCGCAAGATTCTTCATGACACTCTCGCCTGTCCGACTCGCTTCGGCCGAGTTTATTGTTCGGTCCGCTTGTATCGTGGACTGTAGCCCATGGCTGTGAAGACGAGTTTAAGAGTCAAGATGAATCCAGGGTTTACTGAAACTGGTAAACTTGAACTGAATAAAAGCGTTTGTTGACCTTGGCGGAACGTTAACGCTGCGGGCCCGCCCCGCTCACAAGCGCTCGCCGCCGGCCCGCCAGCTCAGGAAAAAGTAGAGCGCGACCAGGACGAGGTCGAGCGCGACGCCGGGCGCGCCGATCGGCGCGCCGCGCACGCCGAACGCCGGCGACGCCGCCTCGATCGCCGCGCACAACAGCCACAGCGCGCCGCCCCACGGCGCGGCGAGCCACAGGCCGACCGCGGCGAGCGGGTCGACGGCGGCGAAGAAGACGATCGCTCCCTGCAGCGCCCGCGGCAGCGCCATGAAGTCGCCGTGGCGCGGCAGGGCGCTCAGCGCCAGCGCCCAGTTGAATAGGCCCTTGGCGACCCACACCCAGGCGAGCGTGCGCATGTACCACACGAGCGCGTTGGCCCAGGTGAACGGCGAAGGCGCGGGCGAACCGTCGGGCGCGGCGCGGTCGACGATCTCGATCACGCCGTCGAGGCTCTGGCGCATGACGGTCCTCAACACGGCGGCCTCGCGAGAGTCGGGTCCGCCGCGTCGGACGACGCCGGCGCGGCGACGAAGGCCGGGCGCCGCGCCAAGCGCGCCCCCGACCCTTTCGCCGCCGCGGCGCGGTTCATGATTGCTTGGCCAGCGCCGCGTCGATTCCCGCGGCGACCTCGGCGATGCTCGCCATGCCGTCCACCTCGCGCAACAGGCCCTTGGCGCGATAGTACGGCGTCACCGCCGCCGTGTCGCGAAAATAGGCGGCGAGCCGCGTCTTGAACACTTCCGGATCGTCGTCCCTGCGCGCCGGCTTGCCGGCCGCCTTCGCCTCCGCCGCGCGGTTGACGATGCGCGAGACGAGCTTCTCGGCGTCGACCGTCAATTCGATCGCGGCGTCGAGCTTGAGGCCCTTGCGGGCGAGGATCGCGTCGAGCGCCTCGGCCTGCGCCACCGTGCGCGGAAAGCCGTCGAGGATGAAGCCATTCTTCGCGTCGGGCTCGCCGAGGCGCTCCTCGATGATGCCCTCGACGATCGCGTCGGAGACCAGCGCGCCCGACTCCATCACCGCCTTGGCCTTGCGGCCGATCGGCGTTGCGGCGGCGACCGCGGCGCGCAGCATGTCGCCGGTCGAAAGCTGTGGGATGCCGAATTTCTCCACCAGCCGGGCCGCTTGCGTTCCTTTGCCGGCGCCGGGCGGCCCGAGCAGGATCAACCTCATCGCTTTCTTCCCCTCAGCTTGGACTTGCGGATCAAGCCTTCGTATTGGTGCGCCTGCAGGTGCCCGTGGATCTGCGCCACCGTGTCCATGGTGACGTTGACGACGATCAGCAGCGAGGTGCCGCCGAAATAGAGCTGGATCGACGAATAGGAGGTCAACAGCTCCGGCAGGACGCAGATCAGCGAGAGATAGGCCGCGCCGAGCACGGTGATGCGGGTGAGGATGTGGTCGATGTATTGGGCGGTGCGTTCGCCGGGGCGCACCCCGGGAACGAAGCCGCCGTGCTTCTTCAGGTTCTCGGCGGTGTCGGTCGGGTTGAACACCGTCGCGGTATAGAAGAAGGCGAAGAAAACGATCAGCGCCACATAGAGGATCATGTAGAGCGCCCCGCCGCGTCCCAGCAGCGTGGTGAGCGTCGACAGGAACCCGGTGGTCGCCGCCCCCTGGGCGAAATTGGCGACCGTGGTCGGCAGCAGCAACAGCGAGGAGGCGAAGATCGGCGGAATGACGCCCGAGGTGTTGAGCTTGAGCGGCAGGAACGAGCTCTGCCCCTCGTACATCTTGTTGCCCACCTGGCGGCGCGGATAGGTGATCGGCACGCGCCGCTGCGCCCGCTCCATGAAGACGATAAAAGTGACGACGACGAACACCATGACGATGACGCCGAGCACCAGCCCGGTCGAGATCGACCCCTGGCGGCCGAGCTCGAACAGCTGCGCCGCCGCCACCGGCAAGCGGGCGACAATGCCGGCCATGATGATGAGCGACGAGCCGTTGCCGACCCCGCGCGAGGTGATCTGCTCGCCGAGCCACACCAGGAACATGGTGCCGCCGGTCAGCGTGATCATGGTCGAGAAGCGGAACAGCATCCCCGGTTCGGCGACCACGCCCGCCCGGCTCTCCAGGCCGATGGCGATGCCGTAGGCCTGGAACAGCGACAGCACCACCGTCAGGTAGCGCGTATACTGGTTGAGGACCTTGCGCCCCGCCTCGCCCTCTTTCTTGATCGCCTCCAGCGACGGCAGCACCGAGCTCAACAGCTGGATGATGATCGAGGCCGAGATGTAGGGCATGATGTTCAGCGCGAACACCGCCATGCGCTGCACGGCGCCGCCCGAGAACATGTTGAACATGTCGAGCA